>LFCJ01000846.1_pt1 | contig 20098 bp, 24 predicted proteins | sample 643141 | NCBI WGS metagenome assembly LFCJ01 (sample SAMN03766243, study PRJNA286221) | soda lake metagenome | biome: soda lake; feature: Kulunda steppe; material: water; isolation source: sample B1-Br-g2 brine of Lake Bitter-1 | place: Russia: Kulunda steppe | collected 2010-07
ATGTAAGGGCTCAACTCCTGGCACGTCCCCCCCTGCATGGGTGACTCCAGTGGCTTCTGTCAGAGTGGCGCTCGTGTGATTCATGCTTCCAGTGTACTCGGCCTCTCACTCCATACCAGCCCGTCGCTCAGGGACAGACCCAGGGCACGCCCTGCATGTGCAGGCACCCATGCTGGTGGCCTCCCAGGCCGTGCCAGTGTTCCCCTGCGCTTTTGATTTGTTGCTCTTCTGCTGTTGTCATGCACTGCACCTTCAAGGCCGGCAGCTTGCATGCTATCTTTTGCGTGCATTTAGGGCATGGGATGGGCCAGGTCAGGACCCGGTTAATGTGCTGTAGGCAGAGGGGGAAACTGCCATGAGCCTGCCCTGCCACTCAAGCCGGCTTGGAGCATGATTGCTACAATTGTCCGCATCTCGCTTATCTACCACTACACCTCCATGCTCCGCCTCCTGCTTGTTGCTCTTGGGGGTCAGGAATTTGGTAAATCATCTGGTTTTGCTGAGCCCATGCAAAATGCATGCGCATGCTAGGTAGTGCACTTACGGAATGCACTCCCAGCGGCTCTGGCTTCCGGCAGGCACGCTCTTGCTGAGGGCGGTGGCCTCGCTGCTGGCGCGCTTAGGACCGGAGCCACACTAAGCATTCGTGCTGTGACTGGTCTGCGCTGTGCCTGCAGGATGGAAGAACGCCTCTCCACCAGGCAGCATGCATTGGCAAGCTTGAGGTCGTCAAGGAGTTGCTTGCCAGGGGAGCCAGCATTAACAGAGCTAACAATGTAAGGGCTCAACTCCTGGCACGTCCCCCCCTGCATGGGTGACTCCAGTGGCTTCTGTCAGAGTGGCGCTCGTGTGATTCATGCTTCCAGTGTACTCGGCCTCTTACTCCATACCAGCCCGTCGCTCAGCGACAGACCCAGGGCACGCCCTGCATGTGCAGGCACGCATGCTGGTGGCCTCCCAGGCCGTGCCAGTGTCCCCCTGCGCTTTTGATTTGTTGCTCTTCTGCTGTTGTCATGCACTGCACCTTCAAGGCCGGCAGCTTGCATGCTTTCTTTTGCGTGCATTTAGGGCATGGGATGGGCCAGGTCAGGACTCGGCTAATGTGCTGTAGGCAGAGGGGAAAACTGCCAGTGAGCCTGCCCTGCCACTCAAGCCGGCTTGGAGCATGATTGCTGCAATTGTCCACATCTCGCTTATCTGCCACTACACCTCCATGCTCCGCCTCCTGCTTGTTGTTCTTGGGGGTCAGGAATTTGGTAAATCATCTGGTTTTGCTGAGCCCGTGCTGCATGCACGCGCATGCTTGGCAGTGCACTTGCGGAATGCACTCCCAGTGGCTCTGGCTTCCGGCAGGCACGCTCTTGCTGAGGGCGGTGGCCTCGCTGCTGGCGCGCTTAGGACCGGAGCCACACTAAGCATTCGTGCTGTGACTGGCCTGCGCTGTGCCTGCAGGATGGAAGAACGCCTCTCCACCAGGCAGCAAGAGACGGCGAGCTTGAGGTCGTCAAGGAGTTGCTTGCCAGGGGAGCCAGCATCAACATTGCAGACAATGTAAGGGCTCAACTCCGGGCACGTCCCCACCTGCATGGGTGACTCCAGTGGCTTCTGTCAGAGTGGCGCTCGTGTGATTCATGCTTCCAGTGTACTCGGCCTCTTGCTCCATACCAGCCCGTCGCTCAGGGACAGACCCAGGGCACGCTCCGCATGTGCAGGCACCTGTGCTGGTGGCCTCCCAGGCCGTGCCAGTGTCCGCCTGCGCTTTTGACCTGTCGCTCTTCTGCTGTTGTCGTGCACTGCACCATAGCTGCTAGCAGTTTGCATGATGAGTTATCCACATGCTTGAATGACACGGGCTGGGCTGTGTCAGGACTGGGCTGGCAGGCTAGGCAGAGAGGACTACTGTGACCCAAGCCGGCTTGGATCATGATTGCTGCAAGTGCTTGCCTCTTGCATAACTAACATGGCACCTCCTTGCCCTGCTGTCTGCCTTTAGCTTCCGCAAGCTCTCATGCAATGCAGATGGCAGCATAAGGGTACATGGCACACCCTGGGCATGGACCATTGCTGTCTTTGCTGGGGTTTACCACAGCCTGTGAGCTCCCCATACTGTGTAGCTGCTACAGCCATTGCAATCTGTATGCACCATGGCAGCGTCCACCAGTGAGCACCATAAGACACTGGTCAGGCCTGGACTCCCTGCCTCTGCTGATTGACCTATTTTCTGCTGGGCAGCGCAGATGGAAGCTGCAAGCCATGCATTGCTGCTCCCAGGCAAACACCCTTGCAAAATATCAGTGGTGTTGCGCAATGAATTCTGCCTGATGATTTTATCTAGGTAGGGGTGGTCATCACCCTGGGGAGCCTCCTTCCAATCTGTTGATGCCATCCCCTCTGCAGCACACCTGCTGAGTTGCATGGCTTCCTTTCGTACCCTCCACCCTGACTTCGATGTCTTAAGTACACATACATGTTTTGCTTGCGCAGCACGGAGATACGCCTCTAAGGCTTGCCGCCGAACGGGGCAGGAATGCCGTAAAGAGGGAGCTAGAATCTCGAGGAGCCTCTTCATGACACTGGAAGGTAAGGGGAGTGTGCTGATCCCACAAGTTAGCATGGGTGTTCAGCGTGGACAGTCCAAAAGTTTTCCAGGGGCATTCGGTTTTGAGGGACTCCCACGCACACCAGCCATTTATGTCCGTCCCATGCTTCTCTTTCCTACTTATAACACAACTTGCTGCTCTAGCCTTGCCCTAGATCCCATGCAAATGAAAAGCATGAATGAACATGCAGGCATTGCAAATGATTTACAAGCAGGGCCTTGCTATCGATATCAGAGAGAGGCGTGCAGGACCTGGCTTTGAAGACTGCTGAAGTGAAAGACCCTGATAAGAAGCATCCACAGCTCAAGTGCAAGTCCATTAGTGGTGTGGGCTGGCCTAGTGTTGCCACCATATGCTAAAAATTGATAAGGGTTGCTGCCCTTGATGCCTGTATCGCCACGATTGAGGACTGTGCCAGAAATAGGCTTCATAAGTCAGTGACTGGACCTAGACAGCCATATGAATATGCAAATCATGGAGGCTTGGCTAAAGGCTAAGAAAGAGGAACAGTCAGAGGAACACTCAAGTGTGCCCCCAACATGATGGTAGCTGGTCGCTTAAGTGTGGGGTCCGCCCTTTCATCACAGCATCAAGCAGCATCAGCTTCATCTTTCGGCACAAGTCAGCAAGCAAATCAGGCTGCCCTGTTTGTCAGGGCTGGGCCTGTGCGCGAGTGTACCAGAAGTGGCCATGCCAGTGTGTTAGGCTGCGTCAAAGATCCATGATGTTATGCATGTCCATGCCTGTTCCACGAACTCATTGTCAATGGCCCTGTACAGCTTCTGTCTGGTAGGTGTGTCCTGCTCCAGGTATGCTAAATAGTCTGCAATCCTGTCTGGGTTCCACCTCTGTGAGTGGGCTTCAATCCCATGCACAGGATTGTGGTGCAAGTGCATGTTGACATCAAAGGTGCGTGTGTTTTCGTGGCAAAGGTGATCAATCGGAAGCCAAGGGGCTTCCACAAATTCAGTGTGGAGGGCTTGCGCACAGTGTTCTTGGTACCAGGACGCATCTGGCCTGCTTCTGGCCTGCTCGTTGTTTCCCACAAATGTTGGCTGGCCAATATCTCCTGGAGCCTTGCCTGTCATTAATATGCAGTGCAGAGATGAAGCACTTATGTCTATAAGAGATAGCCATCGCGATTTGTAAGAGTGCACTGTGTTGCATGCCTCTCAACCAAATGCGGATGGGCAACCAAAGCGTTTAAGGGGGTGTCCAATTTCATCAAGGTTTGCACTGTGTGCATTGAATTCCCTCCATGCTCATTCTGTGCACTATGCTCATAAGCTTGTTCAGACTAGACGTTCTCTTGAGCATTCTCCCCACCTTCAAACCAATCAGGAGAGGTCTGCTGACTTGTCTGCCCACAACCCTCATGATCCTCACTGACCCCCCCTTTCTTTTTTGGTGAAGGGGCTTTTCTTCCCAAGTGGCCCCTTTTCCTTCATTGATGTGAGGAGCTTTTTGCTGCTTGCGTAGTTTTTCTCTTTCTTTCTTGTTTCTTTCTTTTCTTTCCTTTTCTTTCCCTCCCTTCACACTATTAGATGTGGTGAGTCTGTCAGAGCTTGGTGAGTCTCATTTCCAGAATGTGCACAGATTCTCTGTCTCACTTCTGTCTGCAATTCTCTGGTGAACATCATACCGTAAAGTATCTCTGCCTGTCCCAGTATACAAGTTCCAAGTTAGGATAAACCTAAAAGCCACGTCATATCGATGACCTTTTCCCAAGACAAATACAGAAACAGCTGGAAAGAGAACCGTGACCAAGCATTTAGATGCTTGGTTGCTCTACTCAGCAGCCCGCCCACTCAAGATATAACACCTGATGTAGCTCGAGATATCTTCAAGTCAAGCAGAATTCCAAACTTACCAACTCTCGTAACAGACCATGCCCCTACACAAATAACTAGGGAACCCTCATCTATTCCTGGCCTGGTCACTGCCTTTTGCGAGACAAAAAACACAACCAACCTGAGTCCTGGAACCTGTAGTACAGCTATGAAACTACTAGACAACCAAAATAATGCACCAAAACGATATGTCCACCCTATAACTGGCAGGAGACTGTGTGAGCCAAGTTCACCTAGTCCTACATTAGAAAAACGCAACAAAACTGCAAATGATACCTTAATTAACCACCAGCAACAATCATCCCTCCGGGATGAGGCAAACAAGACGAACTCAAGAGATGCGGACACTGGTTTTTCAGGATCAAACAACAAAAGGCCACTGGATAACCATCAGACATGCAGCCAGAATCAAGATGATACAAGACACATCACAAGGACGAGGACAAGTAGAAACCAATACAAACAACCGAATACACATCCTGAACATGTGCAACTGTCTCGAGAACCGTTGATGAAGAATCCACCTTCACATACTCAAAATGTGACACAAACCCATGATTTGAGCGCTCGGCTAGCCTGTGGTCAGCTGAAACCTACGAGGAGCTCAGAGAAGCAGCTAGTAAAAAGATTACAAAGCCTAGATTAAAGAAGCATACCCCGACTTCCCAAAAGGAAGTAGCAAGGCTTGACAGCTCAGACCTAGCATCCTCCCTCTGGAACCATAAAAAAGGCACAGCAGCACGATTTGACGACCCAACAGAAATGTTGAATGCCATCTATCATTACCACCTCCAAGCTAGAAGGGTATTGGACAGTAAAACATGTCTAAACCAAAGGAAAAGGAAACTTGACCAAAATGAAGTAACAGAAATTAAAATCAATATTTAGTGCAATACGAGCCTCTTGTGGTAGAAAGATGGGCACTGCCAACTATAAAGAAGGTCAAAGATATTCAGATAAAAAGCATAACAAATCTACCTAGATGCTGCTTTGAGGATGCCAGCTGTGAAACATGTTGTGATCCTTGGACTAAAGAAGAGCCGCTTGACCCAACTACGGACATGCATCAGTGTAATACTTGTCACAGGACATACCATTGGCAATGCCTCATGGACCTAGGATGCTACACTGATGCTCAACGTGATGGTATCATGGCAAATGATGATTGGGCATGTCCTGCTTGTAGCCACCTATCCCCTACCCAAAGAGAAATAACTTTTCAGAGCAAGAGTTAATAGAAATAACCTTGGCTCCGACCTGGGAACCAGAAGAACTATTAAATGAATGGAGCCTCAAAATAAGGGTTCCTGAATATCAATCCCAAGTACAAGTACTAAAAGATACAAGCTATGATAACCTGGAACGCCAAGGCTTTGACTTTCATCCAGATCCTTTAAATACTTGGAAAACAACACACCTTCCAATGATTTTCTTCAGACCTCAAATACACCCTACTGTTGGGCAGTCTTATGGTTTTGCTCAACTGTCCTTGCATTTTTTGGGCTTGCTGCTCATGAACCTCCTTTATTGTGTTTTAAAGCAGGCCAACAGTCAAACTACGTGACTGAGGCCTTATTCTTGTAACCTTGTAACCTTGTTAGTAGGCACGTTTTCAAATGACTTTTGCTGCAAATCATCATCAAGACTAGGAATGGGGTACTGCTAGTCATCCCCCTGATGCCCACTGACTTCTTTTTTTAGTGGTGGAGGATGGTGCTTAGGCCCTAGGTGACTCTTTTCCTTAATTGATGTAGGGAGTGCTTCACTGCCTACGTAGTTTTCCTGTTCTTTTCTTTTCCATATTTTGATCACGTGTCGTACAAGAAAAACACACATCCAAGCCAGGTATGTTGCTCAGTGCCAAAAATGCTTTAGAATTCCAAAAATGCTGTTGTGTAGAATTCCAACCCTTTTATGTTTGCAAATTGTTTGCTTACAGGATGACTGTTGCCAGCTTTGAAAAGGCTACTGCTTTCATAACTGATGCACGGTTATACCCAAAAAGTGTTTTTTTAAAGCACATGTGTTTGACAAGGGTTTCTTCACTGGCAGAGGATGTGCAAATGTACTTGTGACCTACTTACAAGCGGTCTGCCTGTATTTACCTTTATTTTCCTGATGTTTGACTCAAGCTTGGAAAAGAGACGGAGTTCTTCTTGTCCTAAGGCTCTGATGACTTTCCATTCTGTGTTGTGGTTACAGTTGCATGTTGGACAAAGTGGCTGTCAACATTTGTACAGAAATGCGTGGTACCTTGTTGACTCTGTAGTTATTAAGGCCCCTGATGCCTACTAGTTTTGAGATCTTAATTGCATGATAAGGATGTTGTGAATGTGTAATTTTTAGAAACCCAGAAAAACAATGAGCTTTATGTCTTCCTTTATGCACTTACAGCTTTTTTTGAGCAGGCCGGTAGCACTTCTTGACTGAAGGCCTCTCCTCACAAGCCCTTACAATTTATAACATGTGATGAGACCCAAATCTTGTTGACTCAGTTGTGCGTGTGTGTGCGCGCGTGCGTGAGTGCAGCATTTAAGGAAGAACTAGTGAGGATCTGGAGGGTGACAAGCCGCCCCCTGCTCCAGACCAAGACCTTGAGAGCAAATGGATTTTTCAAGAGCGCGTCTAGTAGTTGCCAGTTTGTGTGCATAGAGCACAGTATGAGCATGTAGCTTAAGGGCAGTCTTATGGGCTTTTTGTACATCAAGGCCGAGCTCTTTAAGGTGATTCAAAGTGTGTGAGGTTTAAATAGAGCCTCCCATCAAGAAGAATGGTGTGAAGGATGACTTTCTTGGCCTTCCCAAGCTTGAGTCAAGCGCTTACAACGAACATCGTGTTGTTTTTTAGAGGCCTCTAATTGGTGTCCAGGCCGCGTATTTATGCAATACGCAACCTCAACCAGGTGTATCTCCCTCATGTTGATATTTAGCTCGTGGAACCTGCGTACATCTCTGCTGGGTTGTCTCGGTTGCGACGCCTGGTGCAGACGAGGAGTGGTTGGCAATTTGGGTTTTTGCAGGGCGACCAGAGGTGAGTCTATCTCTAGCAGATAAACGAGCACCAAAAAGCCAGCTGGTTATAGCCCTGTTATTAGCATTCTCAGGAATTCGAAGGTTTGTTGGGCCAAACAGGCAGTGCTGCCGGCATCCAAATGGACCAAACAACCAGCTAGAGAGCCCTTGCTGATGGCTTTCATGACGAGCCTGCAGGCAACATTATGGCGTTCAGTGATCATACCCAAGACGATTGTATATCGACACCCTGAGAGAATAATGAGAGCACTATCTACTTGCTGACAGAGAGGATACTGAAGGCTTGTAACATAACGTCTGTATTGCAATATAAGGAACATAATATTTACTTATAGTGTGTAGCTTAGGTATTTGAGTATTTCACTTGCAGTTATGAATCTAAAAGGTGCTAATGTAAGTCTGGAGAAAAAGTGAGGATGTAAAAAGATGACTGCATGCAACCAAACATATCCTGCTATATTACCTTCAAGTGCTGCACAGCCTCTGTTACTTTGCGAACATAACCTAACCAGACTTATGTAATTATCTGTTACTTCTCTTTTCAATACCGCGAGGAATATGTTTCTTGTGCTAGCACCAGGCAGACCTGACCGGTCATGATACCATTAGAAATGGATTAGGACATCCTGAGGCTTCCGACCAGAAGCCATCATCTCCATTCCATGACAGCACAACAAAGGATAAATCTCCATATTTGTGCTCACTTGGCTGCAATTCTGGGCAAGTCAATCTGCATTACCAAACTAAGGCGAATCGGTCCATTGGCCAAATGAAATAGAGTACAAAAAGCCCTTGTGTCCTGTGATTAAAAACGGCGAGATGGAGATAGCAAGAAGAGCCTCAAGTATATTAGATGTGTGATCCAAAACCAGACTCCATTGCCAAAAGTTTGGCACTCACTCAAGGGCACTTGTTTGTATAAACCCTAAATCGGACATACACTGCAACAAGCCTGGTGATGCACTACTAGAGGGCAACTAAGAAGTCTTCTGTGTAAGAAGATAACATTGAAAAGTAAGCAGCAGTGCCCATGCAATTCAGGTGAAGATCGGACTAAGTGCTGCGCCTGTTCAAGTAAAGATTGTGTGGCAAGATGCGTTAATTTTTAGCAATATGGTGGACAATGCAAGCTCTTGTCTTGCCAGAAGCGCGTTCTAGACCTCAATAGATGACCATGGTAGCTGTACCAAGAGTTAATATGATCAAGATATTATTAAGATTCATTATCAAGCCCATGGCTCAAGGCGCATGTGCATCGTGCTGCCAACAGCCGACCCGCAACAAAATTGAGGTGCTGTAATTCATGGGCATCTGTGCCAATTATCTGCTCTCTTCACATCTTGCTTCCATCTGTCCGACCCACCAGCCCAGATTTCCCATCAACAACCACATTTTCAGGCGCAGAGCCTTGCGCTTGTGAGCGAAGCTCTGTCTCTAGGAGCATCATATGTTCCTGTTGCACAATATTGAGGAAAAAAACATGCCAAATGCTCAGCAAGTAGCATAAGTGGTGCAGACAGTCATTGGTCATCAACCTGAGCATGATCAGAACATCCTTCTGCGCTGCACGATGCCAACTACGAAGGCAGACACATTCTACAAGGATAACGTGCGCATGGGCGAGCTGAAGAATACCAGGCCCATGAGCGAGGAAGCTTCTTGTGTACACATTCTGGCGTGCCGTTTGAAGTGATTCCAAAGGCTAGCTATCAATTTGCTGGGCCAGCAGTATATGCTAAGGCTGGCCTACACACCCTCAGGCTGTGTGTGCGTTCATGCACTGCACACACCCAATCGAAACCCAAAGCACCCACCTGCTGGATTGAAGATAGTGATGTGGTTGCCATGAACCGGGAGCCTCGCTCATTCAGCAAGGGCAGAGCAGAGGATGAGAACATGGGCTCAGTGGATGAAAGGCACGCTGCATGAGATGCCTTTGTCGTGGAAGAAGGTATGCCCATGGATGCGGCACGACCGAAAGTGTTTGTAGTGCCTCCAAAGCGCAATCTTGCTGCGCTGCTCCGTGCCATCAAGCTAGAGAAAGGCGAGCGCTGCTCAGATGCTGACCAGAAGTCCTGCAAGATAAAACCAGAGCTTTGATGCACTTTAGACTGGCAGGGTGTACAGGGCAGCCCACTCCCATGCAACTGGCATGAGCTTGCATCTGGAAGCAGTGTCTGAGGCAAGTTGATGCGCCCAAACAATTCATTCAGATTAGACAAAGGCACATGGTGGCTCAAAGGATCTATAGCTTTATTAATTGAGAGATTTTCATGACTTTGAGATTGCAGGACAACACGAATGCTAGTGATGTTGACGGCAGGAGTGACAATGACTTGATGATTTTGGTGATGATGATGACGACAATGGATGATGATGATGATTGATGGTGTTGTTGTTGTTGTTGTTGATGATGATGATGATGATGATGACGAAGAGGATGGATGATGATAAAGATGATGGTGGTGGTGGTGGTGGTGCTGCTGATGCTGCTGATGGTGATGATGATGGTGATGGTGATGATTTAAGGTGACTGTACTGGAACTTTGTGCACTGCCATTGATGGTGGGTTCCAAAGTTCGTACTCGTGAGTTGTGCATGTAGACCCATACATGTGCATGGAGAGTCTAAACATGCCTTTTCAAGGTGTGACTCAAAGGCCTCATCAGAAACGGGGCAAGTCAAGCTCAAGCAATATTCCACTTTCAGTTATATTAACTATCGTGACGCTGCAAAGTGCAGCAAGTTTTGCCCCAGCACATACCTCTATAGGCTTATGCACATTCCAGGCAAAGTCATGTGATCTTGCATCCTGGTTGCATGTACGTGCTTCTTACCTTTGCCAAAATGGCGCCTGTCGAGTTTTTCTCTACATCGACCAAATCTGTCTTCCGAACGCTGGTTTGGAACATCTTTGGCAGCAGCATTGAGGCAGAAGCCTCATCCAACTGGGTAAACAAACTCGTCTCCGTGCAGAAGCGCTTATGAAGTTTTGAGCATGCCTCAGGCAAGCAAGCAGTCCCGTTTGGGCTGTTCTCCATTAGAGATGATTGCCTCCATACCCACGTCTCCATGGTTCCTTTACCCTGCAAACCAGTCAAGACACAGACCAGAGGGCTTTAGGACAGGGACATCACATGTGTGCAACTTGATCGCCTCATTTCTATTGTTAGCTCACAAACGGTCAGGTTGTCCGTTTAGCTGATGGAGCAAGCATTTGTCAAGGCTCCAACCGGCTCTGTACCCTCTAACACTTGGTGCCGTCACTGCACGTCAACGTTTGATGCTGCCCTTGGTGTGGCACAATGGTGGCCTTGGACAGAGGTTGACAAGCTAGGCCAGCGGCGCGTAGGCAACACAGATGGGCTGTGCACCTTGGAAAGGTTGACAAGCTAGGCTAGCGGCGCGTAGGCAACACAGATGGGCTGTGCACCTTGCCTGCTGCCTGGGCGTGGCCCTGCATCACGCTGCCTACCTTGACGGGCACGCCTCCCGTGGCGACAAACTCAAGGCCCAGGTCAGGCGGCACAAGGCTGATAGTTGTGAGGCTCAGCTGCACAGTGCTCGCAGTGGTGGTCTGCTCCATGCGCGCAGCAGTGTTGACTGCAATGCAGCCAAGGAGACGAGGGGAAGGAGTCTGTCTGAGGTTGCAATCATGCCACTTGGAGGCCAGCAGTCACAAACTACTGAGGCATTGGAGGTCCTTTCATCGAGCAGAACAGAGCCTGCGCTTATCCTTTGTGCCCACCTTTTCCCTTATCCCTGGTGAGCAGCTAAAAAATCAAGCAAAGTCAAGCGTGAGGCATGCCGCTCCTCAAGCCACACACTTGCCACCCACGTCAGCATCATTTACAACAGCAAAGCACAGAGCATTCTGCAAGCACCGTACATGCTTTGTGCACCATCTCACTGCAAGTGACATATCTTTCTATCAATGTAGATGAAGCTGTATTCCTGCTCACCGCTTGACAGAGTAGTGAACAGCTGGTGAGTTTTAAAGGTTTAAAGGTGGATGGGCAGGAGCCGTCTTTGCTGCCTGCCCTGGCTTGCAGCCACCCCATCCGCTTCACTTGAGCGCTTGCAGACTTTCCTGTTACACGTCCTCACACACACACCTTTGTCAAGCCTCCACCAAATGCAGGGAGAGCATGGTCAGACACTTGCGCACACACACTACACTCACCTGTATCTCCCCACACCGACCAACGCGGAGGTGACAAGCCCACAAGCCCACTGACGCATGCCCCCGTGTGGATGCCGATGCGCGCCTGCACGGGCTGACCGTTGGGCATCACCATGTCCAGCAATGCAAACTGCATCTCAATCGCCAGCGCCAAGACCTTGCATGCCCCGGCCATCGGGACGTGCGCAGTGTCCACTGCCCAGAAGCTGCGCAGGCAGCGGAGAGCAGAGCAGCGTGGGCCTGCTACCAAGACATCGTGGGAAATTGGCCAACACTGTTTCTTATAAGCTTTACTGTCACTGTTTAGGCATGCAGCTCAGTCGGAAGTGGCTATTTGGGACCACAGCATAAGATTTGCTGCAGACATTCCTGTTACGTCATGGCTAACGCATAATTTGCCCATTTGGAGAACAAGCGCAATGTGCGAGCAGGCAAGCACACTGCATGGGCCATCCAAGCAAATTTCTGGCTAGCTTAGACAGGACCTTGCCTGCTCATAGGAAAATGTATTACGAGGCTTTACTCGCTGTAGGTGGCAGATAGTGCTATTGCTTACCCGTCTTGATCAGGCCGGAGAATACCACTTCCAACAACAAAACAATCCCCGATTGTGTCGATCTTCTGGACCTGATACTTCTTGACCAGCCTGCACAGTGTGTGGCACAGGGTTGCAGTGACCAGCTAGGTAAACAGTGCACAGGGTTGCAGCTATCAGCTATGCGTTGACCACCTGAGTGGTCTCTGATTGGGGGATTTGGGATTTCGGTTTACACGACTTCTACAAGATACGAGATATATACAACTTGCTTGAATATATTTGGGGTGAAGGGAAGGCCATGAGGCCATGCGGCCTCTACAAGAACGTAGCTACGTCTGGCATTTCACTCTCACTCCAAAACCCGCAGAAGCAAGTGCTGTATATCATGCATGTGCTTGACAAGCTTACTTATGCAGTAGGATAAATTGTCAAGGTACAAAGGCATAATATTGCATATTCATGTGTTAAGCTAATGCACTCACTTGTCAAAGCGCATGAAGAGGATGTTCAGGAAAACAAGCACGTCCCTTGAGTCGCATTTGCTGCTCATCGATGTGAAGCCAACAATATCTGTATGCATAATTCACTGTACAGTTGATGAGGTAGATCATTGAGACTTATCGATTGAACAACATAACAAACATTTACGAGGCAGTTCAAATCTTTATGGCAAAAAGGGTGCGGCCTAGAGCTTGGGGCGGATATGTTCAGCTCAACAAGCGTCCCCTGCAGTCCTACTTTTTGTGCATTTTTTTTTGCAGAATCGTCGATGGCTTCCATGCATAGCCCTCACTTGCAGCCCTCACTTGCAGCCTCACTTGCAGCCCCCACTTGCAGCCCTCCCTTGCAGCCCTCAATTGCTGCCCCTCTTGCAGCCCCCACTTGCAGTCCTACTTTTTGTGCATTTTTTTGCAGAATTGTCGATTGCTTCCATGCATAGCCCCCACTTGTCAAAGCAAAATTTCTAACACCTTCTGTGAATAGTGGCTTTTCCCCCATTGTTTGCCTGCTAAGCAGACTCACTGCTAGTCGTCCAGACGCTTTACTTGTACAGAAAAGCCTATGAATAGAAGAACCACAACAGATCCCACCCTTGGCATGTAATAAGAAGTAGGGCAGGGTGCACAAGGGAAGGGGGGCACTCAGCAACAGCTGACCAGCTTGTTTAGGGTGCATATCTCCAGTTAGTTCGCACTCAATCAGCGGCTACATCCATCTTGTTGAAGTCAATTAGTACAAAGATGCCAAGCCAGCTCAAAGCCGCCAACCAACAGCACAGCGTGCTTTGTCACATGCTCTGTTGGGCTGCAGCCAAACTTAGCATCCAAACTATCCTTCAGGACATAAGTGTGACAATTTGCAGCCCCTGCCCAGCATGTTTACCTCTACCCACCTCTCCTAGCTGCATACACTTAAGTTGATAGACAAATGAATCAATTGGGGCTCTCTTGCCCAGGCCAGATGCATGTTTAGTCCCCATGTACCAAATTTACGTACTTGATGCACAGACGTACTGATTTGGGCCAAATGTGAAAATTTAAGTAGATCTCAAATCTTATGCTGCACATTACATAGCACTGTATGCTGACACAAACCCCTATACATGAATCTCATCAGGCCGCGAGTGGCCTAGATGTTCCTATATAACCATATTCATTGATCAACCACACACGCATGCTCAGCTGGCTGTGCAATCAAGCAGGGGCTCATGCCCAATCAGCGGGCTGAGTTCTCACTGAAGGCCCAACAGAGCAGCCAAATACACTTAGCAGGCTATGGAACTGCCTTCCTATAAGTTTCCTCCTGTACAGCAGCCTTGCTCTGATGACCATGCTGTACCTTTTACACAGGAGTTATGGGGTGAGTGTCATTCAGCAGGCAATCTGGCTTGTCACCCAGTTGATGACATTTGTGCCTTTAAAGCCCTCCTAAAAGGGCTCATCAAAACACGAAAGACTACTTTTGCTCATCTGGTCACAAGGTAATCACATGGGAATTTCTGGGAACCCTGAAATCCGATGGGCGAAGCAAGCAGCATTTAATTGGGACCCAAAGCTCAGGGATGGCCCTTGGGGTGCCCTTCACTGCTCTGAGGTCACAAGAACAAGCACTTTTTTTGCTTGATAAGATGACTTTGGAGGGGGCTTTCTATGGGGATGATCAATTTTTACAGGCAGCATGCCATACAGAGGAAGAGCACCGCTGCGAGTTGATAAAACACGCATCTTGGACATTTAGACCATGTGCTAGTGATCTGAGACTACTGACGAAAGTCACCGGAAATCTGACAAAACAGCCACCTGGTGAATCTCAAGACATCCCTGCTTACCAAGAAAAAGGATGGTACACCCAGGGTGAGCGCAGGCCATGTCGCTTATGTTGGCCACAGTGATGGCCCCGTCTCTGGACAGGCAGTCAATAACGTGGCGAGGAAAGATCTGTGAACATGAAGAAGTAGAAAAAATCAAGGCCCTTGCAAATTGTGCGTTTGCATCAGTGGTTGTAGATTGATTTCATCATCTAGTGCAGCAGCCTCTTTCCGATGGCCAAGTAAACTTTACAGGCTGGTATGATATGATGATATGGAGTATCTCTCAGCATGCACTTAAATTTTGTTTTGCCACTTGAGCCCTCCAGAGTGAGCATTTCATAAGCTTGACATTGTGTAGCTTATCTTTCTAAGATCGGGTACAAAGTCACTCTTTTCAGGAACCATGAAATATTATTGAACCGTCACGCCATATCGTGTCTTTGCCAAATTGGTGTCTGAGACTGTGTGTTTGAGATCAGAAAATTGCTGGTTGGATATATTTTACTGAGCCCGGAGTATTGGAGGGCCAGTTATAGAGTGCTTATTTACTGGCTTTGATTGTGGAACACTGGTTAACCTTAACAAAGAACCAAGGTCATTGCTGCAAGTTGGCAGCGTAAGCATGGAGGCCCGGGGGGGGAACGACGTGGCAGCCGAACCGTGCGTGTGCGTGATGGGGAGCAAAAGGGATAAGTATTGAAGGCATGCTACAGCGTAAGGAAGATGCAGCTTGTGGTCTATGCAGTCGCTTCCCTCTGTCGCATGGCTTTTGCGCTTTGGGCGAGCTGGGGAAGGTAAGGCCCAACGCACAACCCCGCTTCTCAGTAACTGTGCTTTTGTTGCGCAGGAGTGTGGCTGCGCAGAAGCATAGGAACAGGCGTGTGGCAAGCATGCCACTTGACAGATACGCCAACCAGAAGGATGGACACGGTAAGTCAAAGTGCCGCATGTTTGCCAGTGACAATGTGTACGCAGATGAGATATTCAGGTTGAGGGTGGCCCTGTTCTGCTGTGGGTGCGAAGAGATGCACCTTAAGTCGTAGGATGAGGCATGAGATCCGCCGTCCAAGGTTTTGAGAAGGGGCGGTAATCAAACGAGACATTAAGTTGTTCACCCTGCAGCCATGCGCTGGGTTGGCCACCCAAGCAACGCTGCAGGTGAATTTATAGGAGCTGCAACACTGCCTGTAGGCTTCCTGGCACGAGTCAATCAGCTGCACAGTAGCAGGAACTGCGTAGCTTACACAGTGCATGTTTGCACCAGCTCCCTGATGCATGAAGGGGGTCATTACAGGCAGATGCAAGCAGGCACTGCCAAGGGATGCATTCAGCCAGGCCGGAGAGCCCAGGCTTCTTGAGGAACGGCTGCAGGGACGTAGCACGTCGTTGTGCGGGTCAGGCATGCAGGGAAATAAGCCTGACGTTCTGTGGGATGGCCCAGGGGAACAAGGGCTCATCGTTGCGGGGGTACCCAGGCTGGGGTGAGCCTGTGGATTTCTCATGGCTGCGCATCAGCGATGGGAAGGTGTTCAAGCCTGCCAGGTGGGGAGGGTCCTACCAGGAGGGGACCCAGTGATTGCAACCCAATGGCTGAGCTGGGAGAAAGACTTTTGGCTTCCGCACGTGTGGCTCTTGTGGCATTAGCAACTGCGCCCACATTGCAAAATAGGAGCAGCTTGACTACGGAACCGACCACAATCCCATGGAAGAAAAGCTGCGACAGCAGCAGCAGCAGCAGTAGCAGCAGCAGCAGGGCTTTTCAGGGTAAAGCCAGCAAGGGGGTATGCAGAAGCGCCGCCAGCAGGGTGTGCTGCGAGGCTGTGGAGGAGATGTGTTCAAGTGTGGAAGGGTGAGCACCGCCAGCTTGGCGGGATGCCTGCCCGCGGCGACAACGGCTGGGACTTGCGGGACCCTGGTCATCTGCGGAGGGCGCGAGTGCGTGAGCGCTTCCCTGATGGAAGCGACTGCTAGTCTGATTGGCACCAGCAGCCGCTGGGCAGGAGGCGGCACACCAACTACGCTTGCTACAAGCAGCAGTGGCGGCGCGAGGAGTATGAGCGCCAGGCACAGCTGAGGATCTTGGCACGGCCCGTACAGCCCTGGCACATGGGTGGGGGCGACCCGTCCACTGGCTGGCTAGGGCTCAACGGCAACCACTTATACGCCAATGGGCCGGTGACCGTCAATCACTTTTACGCCCCTGTGCATTTTGCAAGGGCTGACATGCTGTTTGCACGCGCGCAGCGCTAAGGCCCAGACAAGTCAGGAGGTGCTTGCCATTTGCGTGAATTATCAAGAACATTGACATAATCAGAGCATACAATTGATCTGTTGAAGAGCACTGCAAAGACCAGAGTAAGCACGTTGTAAGTATTTGTGTGTGTGTGTGTGTGTTTGGCTGCCACTTCACCTTCCCCAGGGTATTTTTTATGGATTGATTGTTTACACCGAGAAGGAGAAATCGTTTAGCAGGTCTGCCACCAAATTCATATCTATCCAGCCATAGAGCTTTGTCCACTAGTTCTTACAGTTCAGGGGAGTCAGTGCAGGAAGAGTTTGCTACACCACTACCTGCTTGCATTTCTAGTTTTGAGTTGATTCATGCAGAGACAGAAGAAGACAAAGAGGAAGACTTGCGTGTACTTAATCCCCCAAAATTTTCCAACGTGGCAGGGAAGGATGATCTGGATGCTTTTGCGCATGACTTGGGCGCCTGGTATAACAGTACGCGCAGTGTCTCCACTGCGACTCAGAGCCTTCGCTATCCTTGGAATGTTACACCTAACAGCCCAACCAAATAAACATACCTTGTCTGAAACAAGCAGCTCCCCACGATTTGTGCAGGACAGAGACACAGCTTTTAGCATATAAATTCTACTGTAGAGTTTACTTACAACACTGAGCTCCTGTCATAAGGATTATGCCCTGTACAAAGCCCTTTAACCTGTGGATTGCAGTGTGGATCCCACCATGTACAAGATGAGGAGGATGCCCTGACTGTCTGGGCAAACATTCAGCTATTCATCACACTTTCATGGCCTGAGAAGACCGGAATAATGCATTCATCAGGCAAATTGGAGCTACTTTGGCACAATGATGCTCGAGCTGCTGCGCCCAAAGTCTTATGATACGATTTGCATCATTAAAACTCATAGATTATTTGCTAGCTTGCTTGGCATAGATTATTTACTAGCTTGCTTGGCAGGCACAGCTATGCAACCCTTGCCCCTTTTTTCTAAAAGTTTTCTCGGGTTGGGCTGACAAGCCGATCTTTCCCTGCTTGAGCAACAAATTTACAAGCCTAAAAAGACAAAGCCTGCACTCACGTTCTGCAATGTAATTCTGTTTTATTCATCCCTGAAGTGCACAAGCAGAAGGGGCAAGCCCTACCTGGCAAAGCATTGCAAGCTGGGTCTCTGTCAAATCACAGTAGAGTCGCTCCTGTTCCATTTGTGCTGTTACATCTTTTTGGAGGAGAAGGAAAACTGGCCTGCAGCAGGAGAAATTGACATCGAGTTAAATTGTTGCAAGTATCCGAGCCACGAAGAGACGGTCCAAGAAGATTCAATTCATAGGTCCTCATTTTTTTTAAAAATAAACATGTGAACATAAGCTTGCATTTAGGGAAGTACAAACCGGACGGGAGCCGTTAACGTTAAAAAGCCCATTTGGAATAAGCCCGTTAAGATTCTGCTGGGGCGCCTCCAGGCCCCCCGGCTAAATTGCAGGGGCGTCAACCACTGCGTTCCAAGGGGGCCGTTCACAATTACATTATCAGTTCCGGGTACCCCCGGGTGTACCCGTCTGGTAATCCAAGCCAGCAATAGCGGTGAAGGAAGGCAAAGGAAGAGGGAGGGGAAGGGGTGCTCGATCCCTACCTGAGCAGCCCATGACTCCTCTTTAGAGCTAGTGTGAGCGAGAAATGTTGGTGTAGTATGGTTGCTGAGAGTGTTCTTGGTGGATGCTTGGGTCTTCTGTGTGCTTTTGTGTGCTTGTTGCATGGATTCTGGGAGAGGCGTGCTCTTCACGCTCACAGACTCCCCTCAACGGTGCTGGGAGGCGAGCCTGAGCAGCACCAGCAGCAGCACCACTAACAACATGAGTTCCAGAGCGAATGCAGTTCCGTATTCACGCGAAAGGCATGAGAGGCTGCCTGAAGGCCAGTCCGGGCAAGAGCTCATCGACTGCTTGGGGGAAGGAGGCACTCCCAGTAATGTTGCAGACCTGGAATAATCCCTTTTCCCACCTCGTCCACTTGGGGTAGTGCTGCCTCCCCACCCTGATCTCCTTGGGGTACAGTTGCACCAACCTGGCCCACCAGCCCCGCAAAATCTGCCAGCAGCAACACCTGATGGAGCTCCATAGACTCCTATCCCTTTGAATACCAGCAGCAGCAGCAGCAGCAGCAGCAGCGGCAAGAACAGTTGCAGCAGCTGGAGCAGGAATAGGATGATCAGGATGAGGTCCACCTTGAAGGGTTTGGTTGGGATGGTAATCAAGCACTTGTCGAGCATTTTGCTTGCAAAGATAATGGTGGCTTTTTATCAACATAAGATCCTAATTGAATTTACTGCCAATTAAGCAATGTTGATGTCGGAGACAGTAAACAAGTCCAAAACATTTTGCCCTTTAGAAGTCTGTGCTTTATTGCGCTTTGATTGTACTGCTGGACCTTTCCCCACAATATTTAAATTGATTGATGCTATGTTTATCATGTCTGTGCAAACTGCACCTATTGAATGTGGATTTAGCATGCACCGCATTATCAAAAACCGCTTGACAAGCTGCCTGAAAATCACGACTCTTCACTTATTGTTGTGCAGTTGCTAACTAAGGGGGAGTATTGGATTCCATTGATTGATGATTGATGTAAAATCTGCAGTATATTTTCACAGTGGTGCCTGTAGAGAAAAGGGGTGATTTTAAGATGCGCATTCTATTCAAAGGGTGCATGCCATTGAGATGGAGCTCTTGAATGGTGGTCTTGACGATGGTGAGAGCCTGATTTAGATAACGATAACAATATTGTCGAAGAGGAAAGTGATGATGTGGCATGGATGTGTGACAAATTTAGGAGGATGTTGACCGTTCCTCGCTTTGGTTAAGGCAGCGGGGGAAATGAAGGATGCACGTATGGCTGAGCCATAGAGCCGGGTTGAAGAGTTGCAGGATCTGTGAGCAAACTTGCTAAAAATGGTGCTTGCCGTGGACTTCCTTAAACAAGCAAGAAACAATGGTACATATGTAATTTTTTCTTTACCTTGAAGAAGTGAAACCCAAATTTTCATTGGTCTGAACAGGGAAGCAGCCCAATAGTAAAATACAAAACAATGGCAAGGATAGTCTAATATGCCCCTAGAGGAATAAGTCTACACACAAGAGAATAAATGGATGTTCATAGCTTGTGAAAGGTGTGAAAAAAGAAAGCAAGGGAGGGCATCAGGTTCCTTCAGCCTAGCATATTAGCCACCTCATTGTCACTAAGGGTTCTTTTGGAAAAGGCCAAACGGTCAATCTGAGAAAATTCAACTCTGGGCACCCCTCAAACTATTAATGAAAATGGAGAAGGTACTTAAAGGCCCCC
>LFCJ01000847.1_pt1 | contig 20083 bp, 15 predicted proteins | sample 643141 | NCBI WGS metagenome assembly LFCJ01 (sample SAMN03766243, study PRJNA286221) | soda lake metagenome | biome: soda lake; feature: Kulunda steppe; material: water; isolation source: sample B1-Br-g2 brine of Lake Bitter-1 | place: Russia: Kulunda steppe | collected 2010-07
CTCGATAACTTCTGTTGGAACACAAACATCGTAGGCGTCTAGACATACTGAGAGTGGGTCCGGGTTGGAACCGCCAGCAATGCCGAGACTCACGAGTCCAGAGGTATCTGCGACCAGTGTCGTCATTTATGCCTCTACGATATCGTCGACGAAACCATCATCCAACTGCTGTTTCAACACACGGAGGTTAGCGGCCTCTTCTGCACCGACTAATGATTTGAGCTGCTCGTAGGTGATCTCATCGTCGTAGTAGGCCGCAGCAATTTCTTGGATGAGTGTATCATCGTGGGTCGCGTCCTGGAGATATTCACGAAGCGCGGTCACGAGAATGTCCGTTCGGTCTTCGCCCAACACGGCTGCAAGTGCATCAGTTCGGTTGATTAATCGGTTGGGGGCCCGAAACTGGACGCGTTTCTTTTCGCTGCTCATCTCATGTGTACAGTGTGAGCCAATCTACTTAGGCGTTTTTGTGTGTGCAGTGTGAGCCTCTTGCTTGTATGGCCGGCTCACTCGACAGTGACGCTCTTGGCGAGATTCCGTGGCTTGTCGATTGGTCGACCCAGCGCGTCGGCCAGGTGGTACGAAAACAGCTGGAGCTGGACGTTTGCAAGCACGGGGGCGGCCCGCTCGGTTGTTTCGGGGATCAGCAGCGTCTCGTCGGCGATTTCTGCGGCATCAGAAAGTCCGTCGGTGACCGCGATCACTGGCGCACCACGGGCCTGGACCTCTTTGATGTTGCCGAGGGTTTTTCGGGCGCGTTCGTCGTCGCCGGTGACGACCGCAAAGACAGGCGTTTCAGGCGTCACAAGTGCAAGAGGGCCATGTTTGAGTTCACCCGCAGCGAAGCCTTCGGCGTGTTCGTAGCTGATCTCTTTGCATTTGAGTGCACCTTCGAGGGCGACCGCGACGTTGGTTCCACGGCCAATAAAGAAGTACGCCTCGCTGTCGACGTACTGCTCGACTAACCCATCGGCACGTGAGGAATCGAGAATCGACTGGACGTGATCTGGGAGGTTCCGCAGTGACTCGATGAGCGGGCGGAGATCGCGTGGCCCGTCGACCAATTCTTCGGCCAGCAGGTTACAGCCGACGAGTTGCGAAGAGAAGGTCTTGGTTGCGGCGACCCCTATTTCGGGTCCAGCACGGATATAAACCGCGTGATCACTCTCACGGGCAGCAGTCGAGTTGACGGTGTTTGTCAGTGCGAGGGTGCTGACACCCCGACTGTTTGCGTCTCGGAGTGCAGCCAGCGTGTCGGCGGTTTCACCGCTTTGGGTGATTCCGACCACGAGTGTTCCGAGGCTCAGGGGTGGTGGTGACAGCGCGTACTCGCTGGCCAGGTAGGCTTCAGCAGGGACGCCCATCTCCCGGAGGATCGCTGCCCCATAGAGGGCCGCATGGTACGACGTCCCGCAGGCAACAAACTGCACCGCGTTCGGTTGGGGAATGGAGTCGACCTCTTCGAGGCTGATCGTCCCATCAAGTGCATCAGCACGTCCCGAAAAACACTGTCTGAGCGCGGTGGGCTGTTCGTGGATTTCTTTGAGCATGTAGTGGTCGTAGCCACTTTTGCCCGTTGCCTCGGCCGTATACGAGACGGTCTCGCTGTCGACAGTGAGGGGCTCTCGCGCTTCGTCGAGGATGGTGTAGCCTGTGTTTGTGGCAATCACGCGGTGGCCGTCTTCGAGAAAGATGACCTCGCGGGTGTGTTCGACGAACGCCGGCACGTCGCTGGCCAGATAGGTGCAGTCGTCGCCAACGCCCAGCACAAGGGGTGATCCTTGGCGTGCGGCAAAGATCGTCTCGGTGCCGTCGACGATTGCTGCGATAGCGTAGCTTCCTTCGAGTTTGTCGACCGTGTTGTGGAATGCTGTCTCAGGGCTCTCGCCAGCATCGAGGGCCTGAGCAATGAGATGTGGGACCACCTCGGTGTCAGTATCGCTGGAGAACGTCACACCGTGGGCTTGGAGGTCGGCTTTGAGCGCAGCGTAGTTTTCGATAATCCCATTGTGGACTACGGCAACTCGGCCGCTTTCGTCTGTGTGGGGGTGAGCGTTACGGTCGTTCGGCGGGCCGTGAGTACTCCAGCGCGTGTGACCGATTCCGTAGGCGCCGGTTGGCCGGTTGGTTTCGACAACGCTTTCAAGGGCGTCGAGTTCGCCGGATTTACGCAGGACGGTCATTTCGGGCCCAAGAGCGATACCGGCCGAATCGTAGCCTCGGTATTCGAGGCTCCGAAGCCCGCCCATCAGCACGTCGACAGCGTTGTCGCGACCAATGCAGCCGACGATCCCACACATTAGCGGACCACCTCACCTGCAGCGTCGATTTCACCGCGAACAGTGACGCCCGTGCCGACGGTGGCACCGGGACCGATCAACGCTCCAGGTTCGAGGGTGGCATTGCCACCGATATCGACACGGTCGGCGATCACGCCGCCAAGGTCGACGTCGTTGTAGACTTGGCTGTCAAGGGTTACATCGGCAGGTCCGCCTTCGACAGTCAGAGCGGCTCTCATCGTGCAGCCTTGTCCAGCGACGAGTTCGAGTGCCGTGGTGTTTGGACCGATTGTGGTGTCGGTGTCGACGACGACATCACTGAGCACTGAACCGGCTCCGATCGTCGAGCTCGAACCGATTGCCGCATAGGGTCCAACCACGGCTCCGGCCTCGATGATGACATCACTGTCGACGACCACCGGGCCAACAAGTGTGGCATCGGGGTGAACGTTGGCCGATTCGTCGACATAGCAGTTGGATTCGATGGCTGGAGCATCGACCCACCCACGGGTAAGCAACTCACGAGACAGCGACAGCAGATCCCACGGATGGGTCGCATCCATCCAAAAATGGTCTGTTCGAACGCCCTCGACGTGCTGATCAGTGTTGGCGATCAACTGTTGGATGGCGTCTGTAAGCGGCAGTTCACCGCGGTCGATCGAAAGCTCGCCGAGGGTATCGAAAATCTGCTGGGAGAAGGCATACACGCCGGCGTTGAACAGCCGAAACTCACCCGTGTTCGGTTGTTCGACGAGTTCCGTGATTTGGTTGCCCGAGAGCCGGACCGCGCCGTAGTCGACGGCTTCCGGTCCCTCGACGACAGCCATCGTGGCGGTGCCGTTGTGGGCGTTTGTGACGGCTTCGACGATCCGGTGGTCGATGATCTGGTCGCCGTTGACCAAGAGGAATGAATCGGCCGGGCCATCACGTGCCTGCAGCAGCGCATGGCCGCTACCGAGCTGATTCGACTGGGTGTGGTACGTTATTGGGATGTTTCGATAGGTCGGCCCGAAATGCGAGCGGACGCGATTGGCCTGATAGCCAACGACGAGATGGATGTCGTCGACGCCGGCGTCGATGAGGGCGTTGAGCACGTGTTCGAGAATCGGGCGGGTGCCCGCAGGGAGCATGGGTTTCGGCCGGTTTGCAGTGAGGGGGCGAAGCCGGATTCCTTCTCCTGCAGCGAGGACGACCGCCGACGATGGGGTGGTGTCGACGGTTGGATTTGGTGACATACAGTTCGCTTTGTCTGTTCGTGCTTAACGGTTGCTTCTAGTCAACTGTGTTACCCTACACGTATTCGGTACGCTGGGGATGTCGACGCAGTCGCTGGTGTCTCGCTTCCAAATCGTCTTCGCCACCTGAGTGAGGGTAAACGTGCTGTGACTGAGAACACTCGACATGGTGGGGTGTATCTATCTGAAATAGTACGGTGATACCAGGCAACACACACGACACAGTGGGTCATTTACTCCTATGCTATTATAGAAATACAAATTTCGGAAATCCAGATTTCCATAACCAAAGCATCAAAATAGCGCGCCGGACTACAGAGACGTACGGACGTATTCGTCGACCGCGACCAAGAGCGCGAACGACTTACAGACCCCGTATCGTCAGCTACCAATCTCTGAAGAGGTTGGCTTGCCAGTGAGGCTCCCGAGTTTCGCGCTTCCAGCTCGAAAGCCTCACGCCTGTTGCTTTCTAACAGCAGGCTTTCTTTGTCGACTTTCTCGACGAGGAAAGCATCCGCACCACAACTGGTATGTAGTCCCACAGTCACATCTGGGGTATGCATATTCTCGTCACCGGCGGTGCGGGCTTTATTGGCGGTCATCTCGCCGAATCGTTTGTTGAGGCCGGTCACGACGTCACCACCCTCGATATTATGGAACCGTTCTACGATCTCGGCCTCAAACAACACAACATCGATGCCGCCCGCCAGCCAACCCAATCCACTGGCAGCTACACGTTTCTTGAGGGCTCGACCACGGACAAAGATCTCGTCGACGACATTATGACGGACGTCGACGTCGTCTACCATCAGGCCGCCCAGGCCGGCGTCCGCGCGAGTGTCGACGAACCCACCAAAGTTACCGAATACAACATCAACGGTTCCCAGACGATCCTCGAAGCCGCCCGCAAACACGACGTCGACCGGGTGATCAACGCCTCTTCGTCGAGTGTCTACGGCAAACCCCAGTATCTCCCCTACGACGAAGACCACCCGACCGAACCCGTCTCACCCTACGGAGCCTCCAAACTCGCCGTCGAACACTACGCACGTGTGTACAACGAGGTCTACGGCCTGCCAACGGTCTCCCTGCGGTACTTTACGGTGTATGGCCCTCGGATGCGTCCGAACATGGCGATCAGCAACTTCGTCTCCCGCTGTACACGCGGCCGCTCGCCGGAGATCTACGGCGATGGCACACAGACGCGGGATTTCACCTACGTTGCGGATATCGTCGACGCCAACCACCGACTTTTGACCGACGACAGCGCTGATGGCGAGATACTGAACATCGGGTCGACCGACAACATCGACATCGCGACGCTTGCGGAAGTCGTCCGCGACGAAATCGACCCAAGCCTCGATATCGAGTATACAGCCCCCCGAGAGGGCGATGCTGAACACACCCACGCCGACATCTCGAAAGCAACTGAGCTGATTGGCTACGAACCAAGCCGTGATATCCGCGAGGGCGTCAGCGAATTTATCGCCTGGTACGAACAGAACCGTGAGTGGTACGAGCCGTTAGTGCTCAACTCTTAGCTCCCGTCTTTGTTGTTTTGTAGGTAGGACTCATTCTGACAGCCCAGTTCGGGAATGTCTTTGATGTGAAAATTATAGCGTCGTCGACGCGTTGGTAATCTGTTGGTCGTCGACCGCTATTGTGTTCTGTCGTGTTTGAGCTTGCTGTCGTAAAACGGTTCGACGATACCTAGATTGGTCACATCGAGTTTGTGTCGACGAATACCTCGATGAGTGTACCATGAGTGTCTGACTAACGGATCGTACTACTCTTCCGTTGGCGCGGTCCCACTCGATAAACGTCTCAATACCCGTGTGGATGTCGAATCGTAGTAGGGGACGAAGTTGTCGACGGCGGTAATATCGTGGCCGCTGTAGCGAGTTCCTCGGCGATGTGGCAGTCAATAAAGCCGCCCCGCCGGTGATGAGTGCGCAGATGAGAGAAGACAAGATTGCGGGGGTACTGAAAATACGGATTGAATGGAATTAAGAAAGAGAAATAAACTGTGCGAGATCGTCTTGGTCGTAAAGATCTCTGTAGCAGTTGAAATCTTCGAGTGTGTCGACCTCTAACCAGCCCCCATCAACAGGGACCGCTTCGAGTCGCCAGCCCTTGTTGATTAGCCGCTGCAAGAAGGCCGTCGAGTCGATTGAGACGTAGTCATCAGTCTGTGCGGCTATCTCCTCGTACTCTTCGATCAGTGGCTTGATGTAATCGTTCCGTATCTTGAGAAGGCCAATATACTGTGCATCGATTTCGTCGAAACCTTCTGGTGTGTTGCCGATTTCTTTAATCCGCCCGTCAGCGTCGACGTCGAGTGTTTCCGCATCTGATAGTGGGTCATCAAATCGCGTTTCCCAGAGGCGTTGCCACTCGCGATCGACGACGACACAGATGGGTGCCGAGCAGTCAAGCAGCGATTCGACGACGCTCTGCTCGTAGACGATATCGCCATAAGAGATGAGCAAATCTTGTCCACCTGGATCAGGAAACGCCTCCGCAGCACAAAACAGGCTGTATATCATCTCTGTTTCGTCGTATACGTCGTTGCGGACTGTATTGAGGCCGAGATTCTCGATCTGCTCGGCTTCGTAGCCGGTAACGACAACGTTGTCCGAGACACCGGCACTGTCGAGTGTTTTGACGTTACGTTCGAGCAACGATTTTCCACCCAGTTCGACAAGGGGTTTCGGTTGATCATCGGTAAGTGGTCGAAGACGCGTTCCCTGTCCGGCAGCAAGATGCACAACGCGCGGCGATTGTTTTTCACTCATTGATTATCAGGTGCGAACAGCCCATCGAATAGTTTGCGGTCGAGTTCGACCGACGGTGTCTCACGCTCAGGGTGCCACATAATACCAAGAAGTGGGTGTTCGGTATGCGCAATCGCCTCGACAGTCCCGTCGGACGCCGTTGCAACTATTGCAAGGTCGTCTGCAACGTCGTCTCGGGTAAGACCGTAGTTATGATAGCTGTTTACCTGGGTTTGGTCGGGAAAATCAACATTGTCTGTTTGTGTTTGCTTCTGTGTAGTCGTCTCGAACGAGATCGTATGCTCCGTAGCAACATGGTCGTCGACTGTCGAGAGCGTACCATCGAAATAGTCGTTTAGCAATTCGAGCCCCCGACAGATACCAATCGCTGGGATTTCTCTGTCAATTGCCCATTCAACTGCAGCCCGTTCGAACGCGTCGCGTTCAGGGGCTGGTTGTGTCGCACCGTCGAGATGTGCGAGGTCGTTCCCACTACTGAGGACGAGTCCATCGAGGTCCATCGTACTCAGATATGCAGCCGGCTCATCGACCGTGTTTGGGAGCGGGACCGGCTGATATCCCCATCTGACAAGTAGGTCGGTCCAAGCCTGGTCAAGACAGTCACGTCGTTCACCATACTCTTCAATTATGTCGACGCGTTGAGTGAGTCCAAGACGGATCATCTCATTCGCTCAACCGTTTTGCCTTCGCAATTTAATTCGATAATTTCAGCTTCGTTGAGCTGCTCATACAGCGATTCACCAACCCCAATCGCCGCAGGGAGTCCAAACTCCGCGGCTCGAATGGCCATATGTGAGTTTGTCCCACCATACATTGTCACAAGACCCTTAATATCGTACCCGAAGAGCCAATCGTACCCGGGATCTGCCTGTGGGATGAGAACAATACGTCCGTCAAGCGATGCGTCCGTATCTTCGTTCGGCTTCGCGACCGGCGCTCGAACGTTCGCGGTCGTGACACAATTCGGTTCGCGAGCCGGCCGCTCAAACGCATTGAAGTCATGCTCGTCCGTCAGCAAGGGTGGAAGTTCGACCGCTTGAGCGACAGTGTGGCGGGTTCGACCCTCCTCAGCACGCGCCTCGATCCACTCTGCAGGACTTCCCGGGGGCTGTCCGGTTGTCAACTCGAAGATGTCGTCGATCGAAACGTGAGAGAGGGTATCTCGGTCGATTCCACGGCTCTCACCGAACACCGCCAACCGCTCCAACGCGAGACTGAGGTTCTTTGTAAAGACAAACTTCGAGTACTCGCGTCCCACGATCGAATCCCGAAGGAACTTGACGAACCGATCGGCATCGGCAGGCAGTCCAATCGTTTCGAGTTCTGCCTCAATCTCTGTTTTAGTCTCTGGGTCGAAGACAGTCATCGGATCGGCATGGTCCTGTGGCTCCTCTGCGGCTTCCACCGTAGGACGCAAATAGCTATCCGGATCGGCTGCGTAGCGTGGCGACGTAATATCGTAGGTTCCGGGTCGGAGATGTCCATACCGATCAACGTACTCTTCAAAATCCAAATCACCAACATTGACCCGATATCCATCGTGTTCAAACTCTCGCGCAACAGTCTGTACCGAATTAAGGAATTGCGTATGTTGGGCCTCGGTGATCACCGATTTTCTTTCAAGCGATCTGAGTAACGAAACAGCAACGAAGGCCGCCCGGGCAAGGTGTGCAAACGGAAGCGTCCCAAGTCGACGACAGTCTTCGAGGAGCGTTCTGACGGTCTGTAGTGGAGACATATCAGTTCCCTCGATACGGTCGAACCGTGTTTCAAGCTCGTCAATTTTCGCCATATCCGCCCCTGCCTCGACGCGCTCAAACGCACCGTGCGTTATCTCTTTGAGGCCGTCGGCGAGCTCCGAGAGTTCCTCGTCAGTAAAGCCAGCCTCCCGAAGCGGAACCGCACGATAATCAAAGTCGAACGGGAGGCACGTTAGCGCAATGTCGAATTCGACCTTGTCGTGGAGTTGTGGGTTGGCTTCGAGTCGCTGCAGATAGTAGTTCACCAACTTTTCTGAAAGTTCATCTGACACGCTCGCCGGCACAAAGGAATTAAAATCAGCTCGGACATCTACAAATGGTTGCCCAGCAAAGCTTACCATCAGTGGCTGTGGGCGAACATCTCGATAGCCGAACTCGGCTCGCTGGGTCGCCCAGACCTCGTTCATGATGAGATACCGGTAGAGTGAGTCCGCAAGCAGCCGGGGCGCCCGGCCGATAATCTCGGCTGGGTTCCAGTCAGGCATAACACCAAATATTTGCTTGTCGCCGAAAACGAACGGGGAGCTCGAATTGGTGGCGTGGAACGTGTCCCGGGCCTGTTCTATCTCGCGGGAGTGCATTTCGTCGTCGACGGTTCGCTCTCCCGGACCGACAGTCATCGGACGGACTTGGAGGACGTACACTTCGCCGCTCTCGGTGACGGCGAACTCCACATCGAGGCCGTCGTGACCAACGACGTTCTCGAGTTCCGTAACCGCCCCAATGAGTGATGGGAGACAGAGCGCGGGATCGCCAAGCTCTGCAGGTCGTTCCATGGCATTTTTTCGAACGACGACCGTTTCGATGTCCCCGCCGCTCCCATCGGTGACTGTTACAGTGCTGCCCGTCTCAGCGTCGTAGTTGATGATGTAGTAGGGGCTCGCATATTCGACGGAGCGAGTCATAACGACGCCGCTCGCAGCCACATTCTCGACCATCGGCTGGACGAGGACTTGGTTCTGGGGGTTGTCGTCGTATGAGCTGATGACTTCCTCGATGGCACCTCGCACCGAGGCTGGATCGTCCGGCGATACGTCGAGGATGCTCTCGAAAGCACCCGCGTTGGAGTGGTCCCAGCCGTCCTCGGCGAGCGTGCTGGAGCGGACGATCACCGGACGATCGAAGGTGTCTTTGATTGTGTCGGCGACGGCAGACGGGTCGTCCCTGAACTCGTCGACAGTGAAGGTGTATTGGGGGGCGATCGTGCTCTCGGTGACCATCGATTCGAGGCGCTTGAGCGTGTTGGCCTTCGTGTCGAGGACGAACCGTGCTAGGTCCTCGGCGGTTTCGAGTTCTGCCCAGTGGCCTTCCACGTCGACCGGTTCGGGGTGGATCTCGCCGACCGAGAGGGCGGTGACGAGATCTGCGAGATCGTCTTCGGGGCCAATCAGGCCACGATCGACGAGGTCAGAGACGAATCGCATTGCGGCGGGGGAAAATCGGGTAAGACCGGTGAACTCGGCGTCGGCTTCCTCAGGATCGAGGTCGGATACGACGCGATCAACATACGGCTTGTTGGCGGTGTCGTAACTGACTTTCTCGGCTCGCTCTCGGCTCGCCTCGGAACGTGATCGGTAGCGAGTCCGCCAGCGTTCGTCGACCGCGACCGCGGCGTCGGCGTCGGTGGTCTGGAGGTCGGCGACGATCTCCGGCTGGAAGACGACATCGGCATAGCAGACGTAGGTAGGTCGAGTCTCGTTGAGGGGGGCAGACAGAAGCGATCCAATTGTGCCAGTCTCCTCCCAATCTTCGTTGCGTGAGAAATGGATGTCAGGGTACTCCTCAACAATCTCGTCCATGCGGTAGCCGCCGACGAAGTGGATTTCCGGATCCTCAAGGGTGGTGCTGAACGCATCGATGAGCCAATCGAGGACACGCCGATCGCCAGAGACACGCTGTAGGGCAGAGGGATCGGTGCCGGAGAAAGGGCGGCCGGCACCGAGGATTACGACGAGAGGAGTGTTCACAATCCAGTAGAGACTGCTGGAGGGTTATGAGGGTTTCGGGGTGACGTTATCGACACGTATCTACAGATACCGAAAGTCGGAGTGTCTAATTGTTTTATGTATCCTGTTTTGGGTTACTCGATAGGGTTCGGATGAAATCGACGACTCGCTGGCTGGCATTTCCATCCGGATATTCGTGGATTTTTTCTCGGAGTGCTCGCCGTTCGTCTCGATGTGGGTCTGCTCCATTTTCGAGCCGTTTCAGATTCTCGATGAGGGATTCGAAGGAATCGATGGTGGGGCCCGGAAGATGCTCGAAATAGTCATATTTGAATCCAAAGGTTTCTGCTGCTGTTTCGTAATCGTAGGGAATGAAGACAATCGGTCGATCCAGCAGTAAGTACGTATGATACACGGTCGAGTAGTCGGTTATCAGGGTGTCGACAAACGGCACCAACTCGTTCGTATCGGAAAAGTCGTCGCTAGATGCTCGACGTACTCGGTCGGATCTACAGAGTTCATCGAGGAACGTTGAGAGAGATTCCTGTTGATGGGAGGTTTCGAGCATCTGTTCCTCGTTGTCGAGTTGTTTGGCGTCGCCAGGATGGAGACGAACGAGCAGAAGCATGTCGTGTGCCTCAAGAAATTCGTGTAATGCGTCGATCGAGAAGTCTGCAAACGGGAACAGATCTGTGTTTTCAACATCGTACTGTCGGTGGCGTCGCCGCGTTGGTGCATACAGAAGCACGGTCTCGAACTCCGTGTCGCCAACGAAGACGTTCCACTGCCGTTGAATGTCTGACGGTGGGTCAAAGAGTAAATCGTTTCGTGGGAATCCGAGTTCGACGAATTGAAATTCGTCGACTCCGGTTCCACCTTTACGTGCCTGGTAGTACTCGAGTTGTCTTGCAGAGAGAAACGCTGACGTCGAGACCAGATAATCGTGCTTTGACGCATCCGTTGGTGTTGCCGCGTTCTTTGCGGCTTCGGGACCGTACTTGACGGGAACCTCGTGGCGCACCTTGATCGTCGTTACTCGGTCGTGGAACGTGTTTGCAGACACGCCGTCGTAACAGGCGATATCTGCCTGGAGCAAGCATAGCTGACCGCGGAGTGATTGCTGGTACGCAACGGGATATCCGCTCGTGGAAAGTCTCTCGTACAACTCTTTGCTGTTCGTCATCCACACTGGTTTCAGTGCGTCGTCGCCGTGCTCAAGTAGCCAGTGGTAGACCTGCCCACTATTCCCTCGAACCTCGCTATCGAACCCAAGCACTACGAGACCTGACTTACCGGAAACGAACAGTGCAAGGAGTGACCGAAAGAGAGCAACGAGCGGCCGAATAACGTACCGGCCGACGACCTGTTTACGAACGTACTTCGCTGCATGTCTCAAGAAGGCTTTCGGGCCGGTCTATCGGTAGACGACGACGGCGCGTCTGAGGAGCCGCATTGCTCAACGAGTTTCGAGTCGCAGTATATATAAGTGGTTACCTGTCGTCGTCACTGTTTGGTCAGTACTGGGACATTGAACGGGAGATTCCGAACGATAGTTCGACGGAACGGACGCGAGATCGCGAGCAATGTCACGCCGTAGACGAACGTACCAATCCCAACCAGAACGAGAACGACGCCGACGTCGTGGACAGCCGATTCGGTCGTTGGGACAAGTCCACGACAGACAACAAGGACTGCTGCCATCACGCCTGCGGCAGCGACCTGGTAGCCGACGTCACGCCAGGGGAACGACAACTCGATGGTCCGCTGTAACGCGACATACGAGAGGACAACACCGACTCCAGCGGCAAACGCTGTCGCGATTGCGGCTCCCTCCCAGCCAATCGCATAGACGAGTGAGACATTACCAACAACATTAACCATGATGAAGACGGCGTTAACGCGAAATGCGAGGTCTGGGCGATCGATGGCGTTGATCGCGTTGAGAAGTTGCTTCTGGTAGGAGTACAGTGCCCCAGCGAGGAGGAGGATTGCTAGGACAAACGTCCCCTGTGTAAACTCTGGCCCAAAAACCTCCAGTAACTTCTCACCGAGCAGTATGCCACCAACGAGGCCGGGAATGAAGACGAGACCACCGTAGCTTAGCCCGTCAGTGATGAGCGATCGCGCCTGTTTGAGGTCGTTCTGGGCGTCTGCGTAGCTGATCTCCGGAAAGAGGGTGGCTCGGATCGACTTGCCAAACAACATCAATACTTTCGTCAAACTCCAGGCGGCCATGTAGATGCCCACCAATGCACCAGGGTGGAAAAACGTGAGAACCAGGAAATCGACGTCACGATAGGTGCGGTTTTCGAGATTGCCCAGCCAAGAGTACTTTGCGTAATCGAAGAGACTCACGAAGTGATCGCGACCCGGTCGGTTTATCGACAGCGAGACGAAGATCACGCCCACAGCCGTCGCGATCACGTAGCCCAGACTGTAGCCGATCAACATCCCAGTCAGTCCCGCTCCACCGAGCAGGAAGCCGATCTGAATAACACTTCGCGATCCCGTCCGGAGTGGGTCCAACGCGCCGGCGATGTGGACGAGTCGGTGCCCCTTTAATACGGCCTGGAAAAACGAGTGGAGCACCTTCACAACGAGAATAATTGCGACGAACAGGGCAACCTCGGTACCAACGTACCGGTCGACGACGTCGCCGAACAGCAGAATAATCGAGACGGTAACCAGCGTAAACGCGCTGATCGTAACCAGTCCCGCGCTCACGAACGCCCCCGGGGTTTCGTCTTCACTGATTCGCTTAGCTACCGCCCCTGAAAGCCCGACTTTTCCACCCACCGCCAGGATGGCGACTAATGTGACTGTCGATGCGTAATATCCCAGTGGTTCCGCACCAAGCAACCGGGCGAACATGATCGTCGCTCCAAAACCGAGGACGGAGGCCAGAAGTTTCGAGAGAAAGACGATAGCCGACGTTTGACCGAGTTTCATGTGAGGGAGGTGTGGAGATCGCAGCGCGTCCGACTCGTCTGATGCTTCGAGATACGTCGCTTACGGTTACCGGTATTTTTGTTTTCCGATAAGGCGGTCTACCAGGTGGAGGGCTTTGTGCAGGCGCAACCGTTCGAACGTCTCGATATGATCGTCAGAGAACCGGTTGACGAACCCAGCTCGTGCTCGGTGGTAGGGTTTTGCAGCAGCCGCTCGTGTCTTGAAGTACGCCCGGTGAACCGACCCGAAGCGGCGATTGACCGGTGCAATCGGTTCGAGCGGGAGTGGGTCGTCGTCGACGATCGCCTCGATCAGGTCGACGACGACCGATGCACTCTGCCCGAAATTTGCGTAGTGGCGGTCCCGGTACTCGACGAGCGATTCTCGGTGGCTGGCGTAGTCGTCGAAGAGCTCTTCGAGTGTCGACGACAGGTGGTCCCGGCTCGTCCGATGTGCAAACTCGGGGAGCTGTTTGCCAGGGTAAGTACGTGTACGATTTCGCATCGGCCAGTCGGTGACCGATACGGGGATCGTCTGTGTGAGTGCGGCCTCTTGCAGGACGCTCGATTCGTCGGAGACCAACACGTCGGCGACCCCGAGACAGGGAAAGATTGGTTCTGATGGGTCGAAGATGCATACCTGATCGTCGTCTCGATACGGTTCGTACAGGTCTTCGAGATAGTCAGTTGATTCGTACGGAGCGTGTTTCACGAGGATCGTCTCTGCGACGCCTTTGGCTGCGTCGACGTATTCGTGAATTTTGTCGTCGTTTTCGACTGTCGGCGCATAAATCGTCGTAGTTCCGTCGTTGATACCGTACTTCGAGACAATCTGGGCTACGTTCTCGTCGAACGCCTCGGTGGCGACGACGTCTGATTTCGGCCAGCCGACGGTGAACGCGCCGATCGACGGCCTGGTGTTCGGCTTCCACGAGGCTCCACGCCAGTTTTCGGCGGCGACCTCGCTTGGCAGGAGACCGACGTCGAACCGGCTCCAGGTTTCGGATTGCCAGTCGAGGTATCCTTGATCGATACCGTGAAACGAGATGAACGAAATATCGGCATTTATCGCCGGTATTTTGTGGGTATGCTGGTTATAGATGCCGACCTCGGCGTCGGCCGTTACGTCCCGACAGAACTCGACGTCGTGCCCTCTCGACTCCGCTTCGGTTGCGATTGGTTCGACGGCCTCGTCGTGGAGTCCGCCAGGGGAAAAGAACGTTATCGTTGGCGCGAGATTTTGGTCCATGGATCGAGTTTGAGACGTTTGTAGAACCACTCTCGCGAGAATCGCAATAAGTTCTGCGACCGCGTACCGAACGGAGCGACAATTGGTTTGATCCTTGAACTGGTGTAGATCGACGTGGGGCTCTCGGAGGATTAGCATATGGGAATCCTCTTGTATCGTGATCCCGGACCGTTTATGTACGGATTTCGACCGAACGTCACCGAACGCTCACCAATGGTAATCGTTAGTGTAGTTATCCCGACGTACAACGACGTGGACACCCTCCCGAGAGCGATCGACAGCGTCTTGCACCAGACTGTATCGGACATCGAGATCATCGTCGTAGACGACGATTCGCCCGACGATACCCGGTCGGTGATCGAAGTTTACGACGACGAACGGATCAAACTCGTTCGACACGAGCGAAACCGGGGCGGTAGCGCCGCTCGAAACACCGGCCTTGAGCACGCGTCAGGGAAGTACGTAGCGTACCTGGACGCCGACGACGAGTGGCTCCCGAAAAAACTCGAACGACAGCTCGAGGAACTCAAATCCCGGTCTGACGAGTGGGTTGCCGCCCACTGCGAACGGGTGGTCGAGACCGGCTTGCGTCAGCGGTTGGGCTTTGCCCTCTCGCGGCTCGTCGGCACGAAAAAGCGAAATCCACCCAGGGAAGGCGGCGAGGAACTCGTCAAGGAAGTGTTGACGTTGAACCTCTCGACAGGGTGCTCGACGCTGCTCATCGAGCGCGAGACGGTCGAAGCTATCGGCGGATTCGACCCCGCGTTCCCGAGACATCAGGATTGGGAGTTTCTTATTCGCGTGGTGCAGGCGGGAAAGCTCGTACACGTCGACAAGCCCCTGGTTATCAAACACGATACGGCCAGTCCTGGTGTCGAGGCGACACGTCGCGGAAAGGAGCTCCTGTTGGAGAAGTTCGACGACGAGATCGAGATGCTCGAGTCCCGAGGCCACGAAATCACCCGTATCCACCGGAACCAACTCGCAACGCTGTACATCGACGACGGGCAGTTCCGGCGTGGGCTAGAGCACCTCGAGATCACGGATATGACTCCACGGGAGCTGATGAGGCTCCTCTGGTACGTTCCCGGTGGTCTCACCGCGAGGCTATCGCGAGGTTGAGGTCACACTATCGAACTGGTTCCGACCGAAACGATTTTTACGCGAATCCGAGATGTGCCCGCAATGACTAACCTTATCGACGACGTGAGGGCCGTCTACCGAAAGGAGGGACCGCTGGCCCTATCCCTCAAGGGCCTCCGGACTGGGCTTACTCTGGTCGTCGGCGAAGAGCGGGCTCGATCCGTCCAATATTCCTTCGCCAGAGCCGTCAGATATCGACAGCCGTCGCCCCCCCGCGTTCAATTGTCAAACGGTCGCGTCACGATCCGGGACGAGGGGGCGAAAATCTTTTTTGGCTTTTACGACCACTCGCCGTTCTGTCATCGGAACCGTCGGGTCTTGTTCAACCGGACGACGACTCCGACACGACCGATCAAGCCGAAGGACACCCTCACCGTGGGGTACTGCGACATCGAGACGGGAACGCGTCACACGTTCGGTGAAACGGTGACGTGGAACTGGCAGCAGGGCTGTCGGCTACACTGGCACCCGACGATGGCGGACACGGTCGTCTACAACACGCTCGTCGACGATGAATACGGATCCGTGATTCGTAACGTCGATCGCGATCAGATCGTCCAGGAATTGCGGTCGCCGTTGTATGACACCGACCCCCGCGGTCGATTCGGACTGACGCTGAATTTCTCCCGACTTGAACGGCTTCACCCCGATTACGGCTACGTGAACCTGCCTGACGAGACCTGCGAGGTGCCGTCCCCGTCGGACGATGGCATCGTCCGGGTGGACCTCGAGACGGGTGAGACGGACGTGCTCGTTTCGTACGAGGAGCTCGCCGTGTTCGACGACGTTCCTCCGGGCGTCCACAACTACGTCATGAACCTGATGATCAGTCCTGACGGCGAACGCGTGAGCTTCCTCCATCGATACCACCACGAGGGGAGCCGGGTGACGAGTCTGCTCTGTGCCCGAACTGACGACGGGTCGATCCAGGCCCTGGAACGCGACGGGAGAGCCTCACATCCTCGCTGGCGAACCGAGACTGAACTCCTCTCGACGGTCAACTTCTGGGGCGCCCAGCGGCGGACGGAGTTCGTGGTGTACGATCTCGAGTCGAATACCCGACGGACCTTCGACCACCCCGACCTGAACGTCGACGGTCACCCAAGTTTCTCGCCAGCCAATGCCGATCTATTCGTGTGTGACACCTATCCGGACGTCTGTGGGGAGCGAACGCTTTACACCTACGACATCGACGCAGATCGCTTCGAAGAGCTCGGACGCGTCTACGGTCCGGTCTACAATGGCATCAAGCGGGATCTACATCCACGGTGGGATCGGGAAGGCCGATTCGTGTGTATCGACATCCCCGAACAGGGTAACAGTCAATCACTCTCGTTGATCCCGATCGAGTGAATACGAGTCGACCGTTCTCGCCGGTGACCTCCGACGGTTACGGGAGTATTTTTGTATCTCGGAGATAGAGGGATGATCGTGAGCACCGTTCACCCAGTCTATGATGCCGTCGTAGAGCGGTTCAACGAACGAGACGTCGACTACTGGGTCGACAGTGGAACGCTGCTCGGACTCGTCCGCGACGGCTCGCTTCTCGAGTCAGATCACGACATCGACATTTCTGCGTTCGATTACGAAGCCGACTCGATCCTCGCTATCGGGAAGGAAATCAACGGATACCGGGTCCATCACCGCCTGTATGACGGTGACGTGATCAACATCAAGTACTATCCACGTTCAGAAAACGACCGGATGGTGGATATCAACCTGTTCGAGCGCGCAGAGGGCTACCTGCGCTGTCCCGCTCGACTCGACGTTCATAACGAGTACGGTCATCTCAATCCATTCAGGTACATATACGGGTTGCCCCGGCATCTCATTTACAAGCTCTACTTCGATCAGCAGTACTTCGCCCCGGAATTGACCGCTCGTCGATGTGGCAACGGACTCACTCACGAACTCGCATGGTGGTGTTTTCCGGAGGAGTTGATCGGAACGCCAACGTTCAGTGAGGAGGTAAATGCGCTCTTGCCCGAACAAGTCGAGGAATATCTGGAGTATCGATACGGCGAGTGGGAACAGCCCGACGACGAGTGGGACTCCGACAACGACGACGGCGCAATTAACCTCACAGTTCCACCGAGAGAATGAGTGGAGACGAGGTGCGACATCCATCCCCGAGTTCGAAAGCCCATGACGTCCCAGTCGTGTCTAACACATCATTCAACGAGAGCGGTCGCAATGAGGGCCTGACGTACGCGGTCGGCTCTCACGGCGTCCCTCGCTCGAACCGCTCTACGATGGACTTGTACCAGGTTGTGTTCGCGAGCTCAACGTCGTCGTAGATCGCGTCGAGGTAGTACTCCCAATCCACCCCTCGCGGCTTTCGATCGACGGCCGGACGTCCCAGTCGCCGCCGCACACGCTTCCACAGAGGCTCGTCACGCCGTGATGGTTCGGTAACGGGCGTCTGGACCACTCCCTGATCTCGGCCACTTCGATGACGACCGGTGCGTATGGGTCAATCTCGAGGCCGTAGGTGGCCGTGTCCGATGTACCGACCTTGTTCTTGAGCATGTCCAGCCGGTACTTGCCTTCGTCCCGAACGGACCGGAGAAACGGGGGGGTAATCTCCATTTGTCGATTCGTTGACAGGGGGTCCCGTTATTTGATCCTTTCGTCGACCTATGATCGTTTATCCGGTTTGATGACTTCTGGTCGGCCGGATTGACGCTGGCATGCGACCGATCAGATATGGAATGCATCGTCGGAGCTGATTGTATGAACGACGACCGAGACGGGCTTTGAAACAGCGGTACGATATCGAGTCCTAAGGCTGATACTTCGTGACTGGTTCAATACACCACTTCGAAAACTAATCATGAAGCCACCAATATTAGGAGAGTATTTCTGATCCAAAGACATTCATTTCTGCATGCCAGATTCGACCCACGTATTGTCATTCAAGCCATCAATCTCGGAGTTCGGGTTCGGCTCTCACGATGCATCGGCAGCGATCTTTCGAGACTCGGAACTACTCTTCGCGGCGGAGGAGGAGCGTTATACGCGAAAGAAACACGCGACAAACCAGTTTCCGGAGCATGCCATCAACGAGTGTCTGGAGCAGGCAGGATGTCAGATGGATGATATCGATCTGATCCGTCTCACGTACGACCCACGGCTCGTCAAAAAGAACCTCGCGCACGAACTGTCGCCGAGGCAATTCAAACATCGATCCCAGCTCCACACGCTCAATGGCTGGGAGGAACAGGTAAAGTACACGTTCGCGAGGTACAAACTGGCAAAACGGGAAGTGAAATCGAAACTGAAGGATCGATATGAAGACGTGCCGCCGATCGAACTCCGAGAGCATCATCGGTGTCACGCTATCAGCGCCTTTCACTACTCCGGCTACGACGAAGCCCTCGTGCTGACGATCGATGGGAGTGGCACCCACGATTCCACCGTCGTCTGGACAGGTGACGAAGACGGCGTCACCCGCGAACGGACCTACAATGTACCGAACAGCATCGGCCGATTCTACGGCGCAGTCACGGAATTTCTCGGATTTCGACGAAACAACGGAGAGGGGAAGGTGATGGGGCTGGCACCGTATGGGTCACAAAACGAAACGATCGAGTCAAAGCTCCGATCTGTTATCGAAACCGGAGTGGATTACGACGTCTCACGAATCACGAAATACCCAGGCTCGGGTCGAATCTCCGAACTGGAAGAAATCCTCGGACACTCTCGTAAGCGGACGAGCACCACGTCGTTCACCGACTGGGAAAAGGATCTCGCATACACGACCCAACGGTTGACTGAAGAGATCTGTGTGGATATCACGGAGTATTACCTCGACGAGTTCGACCTCTCTAACGTCTGTCTAGCGGGCGGTGTCGCACTGAACTGTAAGATGAACAAATGTATTATGGAGCACCCGGCCGTCCAGTCTCTTTTTATTCAACCCGTCGCTCACGATGGAGGCCTCCCGCTGGGTGGCGGCCTCATCGAGACGCCGCCAGCCGAGGTACCCGACATGGCTCACGTATACTATGGAACGGAGATCAGCGACGATGCGATCGAATCGGAACTAGAGAAAAACAAGATCGACTACCGCCAATCTGACGATGTCGCCAAGGAGGTCGCTCGAGCGTTGGCCGACGGCAAGATCGTGGCTCGCTGTTCGGGTGCGATGGAACTCGGGCCTCGGGCGCTCGGCAACCGAAGCATTCTAGCGGATCCGCGATCCGCGGAGTCACGGGATCGGGTAAACAAGTACGTGAAACATCGAGAGGAGTGGCGCCCATTTGCTCCGTCTATGCTTGAGGAGGCCGTCTCAGAGTATCTCGTAAACCCTGAACCGTCACCGTACATGATCAAAACGTTCGACGTCCGTCCCGAGAAGAGATCCGAGATAGAGGCCGTCCTCCATCCGGCAGACGAGACAACACGTCCGCAGACGGTGAACGAGGAGCAAAATCCAGAATATTATCGGATCATTTCCGAGTTCGAGAACCTCACCGGGGTTCCAGTCGTGTTGAACACGTCGTTCAACGATCATGGAGAACCCATCGTCCGGACGCCCGCCGAGGCGATCAAGGACTTTTACGGAATGGGAATCGACATGCTCGTCATGAACGAGTATATTCGGTACTTCCCGAACGCTGCTTCGTGAGCTGTGCTGAGTTACGCTTCTTTGGTTCAAACGCTGCGTAGTTGCTCTGTGAAGATTGGAATAGAGTTCACAGCTCAAGAGAACCAAGCGAAAAGAGC
>LFCJ01000848.1_pt1 | contig 20076 bp, 15 predicted proteins | sample 643141 | NCBI WGS metagenome assembly LFCJ01 (sample SAMN03766243, study PRJNA286221) | soda lake metagenome | biome: soda lake; feature: Kulunda steppe; material: water; isolation source: sample B1-Br-g2 brine of Lake Bitter-1 | place: Russia: Kulunda steppe | collected 2010-07
AACGAAATAAACGAAAACGCCGATAAAGTTTCAAGACGAAATCTGCTCGGAGGAGCAGCTGTCGCAGGAGGTTTAGGTGCTTTAGGACTAGGCATATGGCAGTCAGACAGAGACTCTTATCTCACAGATGTAGATCGTGGAGCCATAGAGCAAATGGCAGGCAACCAAAGAAATAGGGTTGACCAAGCTGCAGAAGATCTAGAAGAAACCAACTCCTCTATACCTCTACCTAAGAACATAGAAGAATACAACGACCGTGGTCACCGTCCAGGAAGCGGAGTTTTACTGAGATATGTTGACTCCGATAGTCCTGAAACGTTTGTAGTTCCTCGTGAAGAAGACGGAGAAAGCGTCGAGTACGTCTCATTCGAACCTCCTCAAGATCATGAGTCTGAGGAAATGAGTCTAGCAAGCGTAGTTGACAGAACCGATAACGACATAGGAGATATTGCTGTCTCACAGATGCTTGAAAACCAGAAACAAGCCGAGGTAGAAGAGTTCAGGCATGTGGTACCGTACCTCCGATCCGGCGATAACAGCCCTAGTGTAAGTGAAGAGGACTTGGATGAAGTAGAGAGCATTAAGCAGGAGCTAGACGAAACTATTAACGGAAGCTACCTGACACTGATTTCGGAACTTGAAGACGTATCCAACACTTCCGGAGACCTCATTAACGATGAGATAGGCGAATCAGACAGAGAAACAATCACCACCATAGGAAGCATTATGTGGTCTGGAGAAGGATACAGAAAGGATAACCACCTAACTGAAACAGAGGCCGGTAACCTGATACAGGGACAGGAAGAGTATGAAGACATGGGTCTAGACGAGACAAAAACAGAAGCCGACGCCATGTTACAGGAAGTAACTGCCGAGACAGTTAAGACTGCTATACTTAGCGACACTCTAGGAAAAGCCCTTGAAAAAGCCGGTAGGACTTCAGACTTCTACTTCAGTGAAAGTGAAGAAGTTTACGCCGGTTTAGATTTAGATGAAGAGTTAGAAGAAGAGATAGATAGTTATGCGGAAGATAGAAACCTTAGCTCAGGCGAGCTAGAGTACCAGGTAAGATCTAAGGACGGAGAAGTCACACTAAGATACGGAGAAAGTCTGGACTCTGGAGACTACGAGGAAATATCAATAGGAGAGTGAAAAACTCTCTTTTTTCTTTTTAACTATAAACTGTAACCATTCTCAACTCTTTTGACTGTCCTAAACTGCCTAAAAATAGTTTCAACCATTAAGAAACAGATATACTACAGTAAAACATTATTTAAAACGAACTATATGGAAAAACTGTTCTGATGGACAACATAGGTAGAAGAGAGGTTTTGGTGGGCGGAGGAACAATAACTGCAGGAGCAGTTATACTGAATCAGCCTCCAAGTATTTTGGGAGACGAGTTTGTTGAAGGAATTGATAGGGAGATCGCTGAAACAGAGGCGGAAAAGCTTAGAAACCAGCTGCTTCGTTCAGAAGACTTCCTCTTAAAACTGGATCTTCCCATACCTCAGAGAATCGAGGATTACGGATACAACACAGGAAAGAGTTCAGTGAACCCAAAGGTAACTGAGAAAGGTGTTAGAGTTACGGATAATTTTTATCTATCTTCTTTTGATGGAGAGATTTTACAGGGAGAGGTAGATGGCGAAAGCTACACTTATCACCACCTTGAGAGTGCTGAAAATGTGAACAACAATTTCGACGAGTTGGATGATCTATTAGACGTTACAGATGATGGTTACAGCGAATTAGCCCTTTCCGGAGACGAGAGTTCTGGAAACCTAGGAAGATTAAACCAGACTCTAGAAGATTTTAACCGTATAAGGGCTTTTACAAGAGTGGAAGATCAGCAGCCTTTTCTGACCGAACAATCTATAGAAGAGTTAAAAGAGGTGAACGAAGAGATAGAGAACTCTTTAACCGAGTATACAGAGTTTCTGAACAGTTATCAGGGCTCTCCTTCTCAGATATACGAAAGCGCCACCTCTCTTGTTCGGCAGCTGGAAACAGCAGAGACATCAACACATCGCAGAATCCCTTTAATAGGTGTTGTAACCGGTGAAGAAGAGATTCACAACCTTCTATCTCTAGAGGAGAGAAATAATCTCTTAGAAGGTGAAGGAGGATACGAGGGTATCGGCTTAAAATCTACTCAAGAAAGATCTGAAGATCTAGTCTTAGATGCTACTCTAACAGCCGGAAAGGCCTCAGTAATCCACAAGGTTATAGATGACGCTGTCAGGTACGCAGAGGAGAACAACAGGATATACAGCTCTCCAGAACAGAATCAGGAACAGTCCTCCGGTAAAGGTTATAGAGACGGTCTTGATGAAGAGTCTCAAGAAGTAGTTGAAACCTATTTTTCCGATGCAATGTTTGAGACTGACAGATTTAATAAGGAAGAAGTTTATCTGGAAGACGGAACACCGGCGAAGATCGGTGTTGAAGGTTATGAGAACGATCTTAGGCTGACTGAAGAGAACAGTTTCTCCCGTAGTGAGACAGAATGGCTGAAAGAAAACGAGAATCAGTTGGAAACAGTTTTTGAAGAAATATTAAAATAGAGGATGGAGGTGTTACTCCATCTCATCTACGATATCTCTAAGCTCTCTTAGAGAGTCGTAGGATTCTCCGGTTATTTCTGATGCGGAGTCAAGCACTCTGTTACGTAGAGCTTCTGTGTTGTACTCGTCTCCTTCTTCCGTGTAAGAAGGTTCAACTAGTGCATCATATACCCCTTGTAGGTCTCTTGTTTCTATTTGTGCCGGAGATGATAGTGCTTTTACGACAGACTCATGGTCGGTTACAGCATCTTCAATCTCGTCAATTTCATCTAGTGCTGCAGCTGCATAAGCTAGGCCTGTCTCTCTTCTGGCTTCGTACTGTCCTTGCTGGTCTTGGTTGATGCTTGCTTTTTCACTGGAAGACTGTACTGAGAACTCATCGAACTTCTGCTGTTGTAGTTCTAAATCTCTCAGAACTCTTAGACTTTGTCTTAATTCCTTGTAGTTTTCGCTTACTACGTTTCCAGCTTCTGAAGCAAATTCGCTATAGACCTCTTGGATTTCATCTCTTCTTACTGTTCTCTCTGCTGCACGTTCCTGCTTACGATTTGCAACTTGTGTTAGTCTTTCTTCTAGATTGTTTATGTCGCTTTGAACTTCTTCTCTTTCGCTGTCGTAACTGTTTTCTACAGCTCTTCTTTCATAAGACTCTAGACTTCCAGGAGTCTGTCCTTCTGCAAAGTCTTCTTCGTCCATATCTTCTATCTGGTTGAGGATCTTCTCTTTAGCAGCTTCTTCTTCTTGATCAAGAGCGTGTATCTCTTCCTCGTACTCTTGGATTTCTTCGTTGAGCTCGTCCATTATTCCTCTGAATTTACGGACTGTTCCTGTAAGACCTTCGATCTGCTCTGATTGGTGTTCTGCATAATCTCTTACTCCTAGCTCTCCATCGTATGTTAGCTCTTCTACCAGTTCTTCTGCTGACGTTTCAAGACCTAGTTCCCATTCTTCAGTCTCAGGGACGTCTTCTCTAAGTTCTTCGTACTGCTCTGTTACTGTATCTGTTTCTGTCTGTCCTCTTTCTTCCCATTCTTCTATAGTTCTGTTAGCTGTTTTCTGCCTTTCCAGCTGTGTTTTTAGTGTGTCTTCGACTATTTCTGTTAGTCCTTTGGATTTGGCTGTTGGGTTCTCTCCTGTTGTGGAAACTGTTGTAGTTTCCTGTGTTTCGGAGCCTTCTCCGTAGTTCCGTTCGAATGATTCTTCTCCATTGTTTGTCATTTGATTGATTCACCTAGTTACAGTTCTGCTTATGATACGAGCAACATTATATATGTTTTTATTCGGCAGTAAGTAAAAGCCAAAACATATTTAAGTTTTGTATCACCTTTTAGTCACAACAGGGTGCGAGATATGAACAACAATATAGAGGACAACCGATGGAACCGGATGGTAGGAGAAAAAGAGATGGTAGCCGCAGCAGTCAAACTAGGCGCAGTACATGAGTCGATAAAGCTGCCTCTCAAACTTAATCCCGACCTAAACCCCGAGCAAGAACAGTTCCTCGAAGAACACCACGACTTTACCACAAACTTCTTCGAAGAGGAAGCAGGAAGAATAGATGTCGAGTCATGGAGACCAAATCTGTACGACGACAGCGAAACGGTGGACGACCCTTCTGTAGACGATAGATACGATATCGACAAAACTTATGGAGCAGAAGACAGACACAGGTTAGCCCAAGAAATATTCAGTCACGCCGATGCAGCAGCTGAGAGAAGAGACGAACTATACCTCCAGACACTCGGACACAACAACCATAGAGACCTTGATGTAAACCTAACAGACGAGAACATCGAAAAGTTTGTAACCGAGATCCAAGACGTGATAGAACACCAAGGAATAGAAGAAGACTATATAGACACAAAGTTCAGAGAACTAAAAGAATACAACAGCTCACGGTTCAACCAGCTGGAAGAACTGTCTGAAAACTACTTCAACAGTTTAATTGAAACTATAGATGAAGAAACACTGGATTCAAAAGAGATCTCATACGCCGTAGGAACAGCTATAGATAATCACACAGACATACTAGATGAAAGCCAGGTATACGAACAAGTTACAAACGCTATAGAAAACTACGACTTTACAACAAGCGGCCCAGGCTATGAACAAACAGTTAACGCAGTTTTAGAAGGAATAGAAAGTTCAAATATAGCAACAGAAGCAGATATCCAAGAATTAAGAAGATATATCGGATCAGAACACGAAGACAGGAGTAGAGAACATCAGGAAATACTTCAAGAGGTTGAAGGATTAAGAGGAGACCTCTATGAAGACTACGAACCAGAAGGATGGCTTGAAAGAATAGGAGACTACTTTACACGAGGTTAACAACAATGAGCAAAAAACAACCAAAGTTCATGGACAGAAGAACAGCAAACAAAGCAATAGGCGCAGGCATACTGACAGCACTAGGTCTCGGTGCCTACTCAACAGCAGGAAGCATACTTGCCTCAAGAAGGCCTGAACCAGAACCAGCTCCAGAACCAGAGGTACTTAACTACGAAGATATTCCGCAAGACAGTTTCGCAGATGTCTACGAAGAACTTAGCGGAGATACAGAAGTAGACCATGAAGAGCTTTTGGACGAAAGAAGGTTTGAAAGACGTACAGACGGCGACACCGGAACCGGAGAGATAGTTTCTATAGATTATAGGGTCAGCCTTGACGAGGATTATAGAGGTGCTGACTCAAGAGTAAGATTTACTCTGGAGTACGAGGATGATACCGACACACAGAGCTGGAGAGATATAGACGATGAAACTATGAGAGCTGTTGACGAGGCCTTCAAAAATCTTTATGGAGAAGAACAGTTTGATGACCGTTACAGGGTTTAAGAGATGCTCAAAACCAAAATCACGCTTTTTATAGCTGCGGTATTAATTTTAACTTCTTCTGCGGCAGCAGCACCTATAATAGAAGAATTTAATATGGATCCTGAATCCCCGGAGAAGGGAGAAGAGTTCACAGTAACCATTACTGCAGAAGATACTAGAGACGAAGTTATGGAGATAGGTCTTGAATCCGTAGACGAAACTCCTTCCAACCGGGACACTAGTTCAGAGTACCGTTTCTGTGGAGATGTTTCCTGTACTGAAGAATGGGACATAGTTTTCGATGAGGACGGAGAATACGAGCTAATGGCTGAAGCTGTAAACTACAGAGATGAATCTGAAAGACAGTTCAAAACTGTTGTTGTCGACACAGATCTTGAGCCTATAGAACTAAGTCTAGATGAACCTGGAGAGAACGCAGACAACCTAGATTTAAGACCTGATTTCTCCTGGTCTGTCTCAGGAGGGGAAGGAGATACGGTATCAGACTTCTATCTGAAAGAGAAGAGCTTCGAAGATGAACTACCTTGGACCGATCCGGATTTCTCAGAAGATGATACCGGAACCTCTTTCAGCCTTGACGAAGACCTTGATTACGATACCGAGTACGTATGGGGAGTAGAGGTCACGGATGAAGAGGACCAGTCCGCAACAGAAAGCAGAAAGTTCACAACTAAGGAGGAGCCGGAAGCAGAGATAAATGCAGAGTTCAGTTTCGACCCTGAAGATCCTGTAGTAGATGAAGAAATTACTTTTGATGCATCAGACTCTGAAGCTGACAACGATATAGTAGAGTATACCTGGGACTTTGACGACAACACTGAAACAACCACAACCAGCGAAACAGTCGACTATAGTTACGAAGACGAGGGAAGCTACGATGTTTCACTAGAGGTTGAGGACGAAGAAGGTAACACCGATTCAACAGAAAAAACAGTAGAGGTTGAAAAGCCTGAACCTGAGTGCGGTGTCTCAAGCGGTACCGTCGGAGATCTGAATCTAGAAGAGAACACTATATACAGAGGAGATCATACAGAAGCCTCAATAGAGGTAGAAAACACCGGTGCTGAGCAAGACGTCAAAGTAGAGATAACAGCTGACGGAGAGTTATTCAGTAGAACGACGAAAAGTATAGATGAGGGTTCTTCTGAAAGATTTTCAACCAAAGTGTCTCCTGAAGAAGACAGTACAGTGAGAGCAGAAGTGTTCACTGTCGGAGATCCTTGTGGGGATAGAGACATAACCACCAGATCAGATACACTTAAGGTTCTTACCCCTATTGTTGACGAGAAAGGACATCTCAAGGTAGAGGTTGAGGACAGAGACAGCAACAGTCTAGAAGATGCGCGTGTAGAGGTTGAGAACTCTGAATCCAAAACAGGCTTCACCGACAGCGACGGAGCCGTAGAGTTCAAACTTGAAGCCGGCAGATACTACGTAGATGTCTCGAAACCAGGTTACCGTGCAGAGGAGAAACCTGTAAATATTAGGGAAGATGAGAAAGAGAGCCTTAGATTCACTTTAGAAGAAACCAGAGATAAGAGTCGTTTCAATGCTATAGTGAGAGACAGGGCGACAGACAGCAGAGTTGAAGATGCAGAAGTCCTACTAGAGAACAGTGAAAGTTACAAAGAAGAAACAGATAGACGCGGCAGAGCTTCATTCGATATCAAACCCGACAGCTACGATGTTACAGTATCCAAGGAAAACTACAACATCACGACAGATGAGATAGAAGTAGAGAAAGGTGACGAGAAAACAAGAAACTACTACCTAACCGATGAGGAAAAATTCAAAGGTCCTTACATAAAGGACATTGATTCACCTGAAAAAGTCTGTAAAGGAGATACTCTAGAAGCAGATGTAGAGATGGAGAATCGAGGTGATCGAAACGAAACAGTAAGCTTAACGGGAACAGGTCTTGGAATTGCAACAGCCACAAACAGTTTCCCTATTGATGCCGACCAGACCAGAACTGAAACATTGAGATTTACAAAAGTCGAAGGGGACGGAGAAGAGGAGTTCAGCATAACGCTGAGAAACAGTAAAACAGACAGAGTTAACAGCACAGTAAATGTAGAAGACTGTATTACAGACAAAAAAGATAGAAAAGAAGAAATAAGTGATTTGACGGCAGAATTGGAACCTAGAGAGATTGTAGAAGGAGATACCACTAGAGTTAGCGGTTACGTTAGAGGTGTCAGAGGAAGCACTTCCGTAGAGATAGATGTTGAGGGTCAAGACAGTATAAACATCGCTACAGACAGAGACGGATACTACAGTACATATATCCGGCCGGAGAGGGTTGGGAAACAGTCAGTAACAGTCTCAGCAGGTGAGAAATCTATCTCTAGATCCTTAGAAGTGCTACCTACCTCCCGTGTCAGTTCAGTAACAGGACCTAGAACTGTTTTCGAAGGGGATGAATTTGAGATATGTGCGGACGTATCGTCTCAGGTAACACCAAAAGTCACATTTGAGAGAAACGAACGTGTGCTTGAAACACGTAACGACGCGGGAGAGCTGTGTTTCGAAGATACTGCAAAGGATCCCGGAACACATGTATACAAAGTCAACTCTTTCGTGCATAGCCAAGCTAGCAGCGGTTCAACAGAGGTAGAGGTTTTAGAGAGGCGAAGCGATGCGGAGACTTTCCCTGACAGGTTTGCAAGTGTAAGAAGCGGGGAGGGACTTGTGAAAGTTGATCTATACAACAACGAGAATCAGCAGAAAACTTACGATCTAGAGATAGATGGTATAGATGATAGGTGGGTTACACAGAGCACTAAAGAAGTTATCTTGAACCCTGGTGAACCTAAGACGGTCTACTTCTACTTCACTCCTAGAGCTGAAGGAGAGTTTAGACCTGTGATCAACGTTTTCAAGGAAGGGGAGAAGATGTACGAGGAAGAGATAATTATGGAGATTGGTGGACGTGATAGACCTGAAAGACTGACCTTTAGACAGCGTCTGTCACGCCTCATCTCCTTTATTTAGTCAACCACTTTAGGGTTGTAAACTCCTGTAGTTATCGAGTGATATATAAAACTAAAACATAGTGTTATTCATAGGTGGCAATACTAAAATGAACGATTTCAACAAATACTTAACGGTTACAGCACTAATACTGGCCTTCATCGGTTTAGCATCCGCAAGCGCCGCAGAACTAACAATTTTCCCTGAAGAATCATCAACGAAAATTGATTCTTTCACATCTTACCAGGTCGAGGTTGAAAACGTCGGACCTGTAGAAGATGTTTATGAGATGAGCTCCAACAGCCCTGAGGAGATAACTATCGCTCCTACAAGAGTGCCTGAAGAAGGTAATCTTGAACCGGGAGAGACAAAGACAGTAAACGTATGGTACAACCCTCGTGAAACAGCATCGGAGGGTAGAGAGTCTTTCGAAATAACAGCCACCTCCAGAGCATCAGGAGAGAGATACACGACAACCGGCCACGTAAACATAATCAAAGACCACCAGGTAAGTCTTAACTCGGCAGAAACTTCTAGAACTGTATGTCTAGACGAAGATGCGACATACGAGATAGAAGTAGGAAATGATGGAACACAGAAAGACGAGTACCAGTTAGAAACAGAGTTTGGAGAGCTTTCAGATGAACGAATCGAGCTCTACCCTGATGAGACAAGAACCGTGACAGTGACCGGATCTTCAGAGGAAGAAGCGACAGAGAACTTCAACGTAAGAGCTTCATCTAGAACCGCTAGCTACGATACAGAAAGTATTGGATTAGAGTTTGAGGCGGAAACATGCTGGGATTCAGAGATCTCTATGACGCCTGAACAGCAAGATGTAGCTGCTTTCACAGAGGCAGAATATGAGGTAACTGTAAGGAACACAGGAACAAGAACAGATGAGTTCGTGCTCTCAGCAAGCGAAGGCGAATTAGAGGAGTCTGTGCTTGAGATACCTGGAGGAGATTCTGCAACGACTGGCCTTACAGTAACTCCTGAAGAACTTGGAACAAAGGATGTAGAAGTAACAGCTGAATCAAACGTAGAGTCGACAGGAACAGCAGAGATGGATGTCTATAACGGAATGGATCTGGATATAAGATTCCCTGGAGATACAACAGCATGTGAAAAAGAGATCGCTGAAGCAGAAGTAACCATAGAGAATACAGGAGAAGCTGAAGAAACTTACAACCTTGAAGAGTCAGAAGGAGAGCTTTCAGAGTCCGAAGTGACTCTAAGCCCTGACGAAGAGGAGACCGTGGAACTAGTCATTGATACAGAAGACTACGACCTCGGAGAACACGAATTAGAAGTTACAGGTACAGCGGCAAGCTTTGGAGAGCCCGTTGAAACCGCTACAACTGAGTTAGAAGTAGAGAACTGCTGGGATCTAGAGCTAAACGTAGTTCCGGAAGTGGCAAGCGCAGGTGAAAACCGAAGCACCGTATACAGAATCGATATAGAGAACCCTGGAACACGGACGAACACTTATGAGATAACCCATAACGGTCCGGAATGGTTGTCAATCACTCCTAGAGAACAAGAAGTAGCTCCAGGACAGCAGGAAATATCCTACATGTATGCCGGAGTGCCATTCGAGAAGAAAGGAGAACTCGAGATAACAGTAACCGGAACAGGAACAGATATACAGAAGTCTACAACAGCCAAACTGCTAATGGATAAGGATCTAGAAGAAGCAATTGAGGACGATAGTGAAAGAGCGACAGGAAGGTTCACACAGAGAGCAGGAGATCTAGTAGATTCGGTGACTAGCCTTGAAGGACTAGGAAGAATAGGATTAGCAATAGTTGTAGGACTCGGTATAACCGCCCTTATTATCTACCGTGAATGGTAGTAAATCCATACCTCTTCTTTTACTTTATTCTTCTACTCTATTTGAATTCTAAAAGGTAGACGTTTGTTTATTAGTCTTCCATAATTACCTTGCACTTTATTCTGGTCTTGGGAGTAAACCGGAAAACATTTTTACCTATTGGATTTAGTATAGTTGTGGTTACCGCAAAAGTCTCAAAACTATGCTCCAGATAATAGTTGAAGATATTAAAGAGAAAATATAGGTTGAATGAGAAGTTGTTTATCTTCCTTCAACGGTCACAGTTGTCTGTTCCTCTATATTGTATCCATAAGATGCAACCAGGTTGATGTTCGATGTTATTTCCTCCTGATCTATCATGTCAGGTGAAGACCATTCAAAACATGCACGTGCTTCATCATTTACAAGTTCTGTCTCAATTTTGGCGCCCTCTTCAGTGTCTTCTCCTGTCTCTCCGCTACCTGGTTCAAAGACTATATCACCTACATCCTCTGCTTCGATTTCTACGATGTCTTCATAATCTGAATCTACGCTGTATACATCTTCCGTATCTTCATGATAGGATTCATCGTGGAGGAACGGTGTTCCTGGCCCTTCATCTCTGACCATTACACAGAAATCATCTGTATCATCTCCGTCGTCGTCATACTGTACCTTGGGAGTAGTTCCTAAGACCTCAAGCTGTATAGGGCCCGAATCGTTGTCGGTTTCTGCGGAAGTTTCTGTAGTATCCGAGTCTAAATACCTGTCTTCAGACATCATCGTCATCTGTGTTCCTGCCTGAGTTTCATACCTATAGAACACGTCTAGGTTGAATGTTTCTGTAGGAGCTCTTCCTTCACCATAGCTAGGAGCAGTAAGCGTTATGCTCTCTGTGCTGGGAATAGGGCTTTCCCCGTCACCTGGAGAGTTAGCATCACCCATAGTGAATGTTCTATCTGCTCTTGAGTCCATAGCTTCCTCACTAGAGCTTCTCCATGCACTGTCCTGATCGGAGCTGCTGGCGAACGTTGGTCCAAAAAGTCTTACAGCTATATCTTCAGCGTCAGCTTGTCCCTCGTTTTCTATCTCAATATCTAAGGAAAGTGTAGTATCACTAGGTATTGAGGCCTGAGACGGAGAGAAATCGGTTACTGTTACAGGATTTGTCTGGGTTTCTGCACTATCTCCGTTGTCTACACATCCTGATGCTATGACAACAAGCGATATAAGAACTAGTAGTATCTTGTTTCGTTCGAACCGCATTCAGTTTACAACTCCGATGTTCACTGATGGGGACTGGATGTATTTATAAGATATGTCGAAGAACACGTTTTCGACTCTTTCCTCGCCTGTATCGGGCTCCACCTGGCAGGTATAACTTGTATCTTGTCCTTCAAGCACCTCTTGTTCGCCTTCACAGTCAGAGAAAATATCGCTCTCAAACGACATTTCATAGTCTGAACCTACTCTTCCTTCCCCAACATCCTGTATGTCTATGTGGGCAGTGGTTCCCTGATCGGATATAGGCTGAGTCATCGTAATATCTACCTGTATCTCACTGTTGGTGAAAGAAGATGTCTGATCCTCTGTACGATCTATCTCCTCATGCGGCATTATCTGGACTTGGTAAGGCTCTAAATTTTCAAGGACGGATCTATATTGGAGATCTAAGCTTACAGGAACATTCCTTCTTTCAAACCCTTCAACATCTTCCTCGTTAGCTTCTATATTCCACGAGCACTCCATCTGCGATGGACTTTCCTGCGAACCTTCAGGAACCTCATCCGCTTCCGGTGTACAGCTTCTTTCAGAGACCTCTAAAAAGTCTGTATTAAATAGCGACATACTTTCGATCGGAAGATCTTTATCTTGATAGTTTTCAAGCGTTAACTCGATTCTGGCTTGTTGATCCGGTATTATCTCTTGATCGGTTGCAGAGAACTCGGATACTTGAAGACCCTGGGCTTCACCGCCATTATCCAGACAGCCTGAAGACAAGACAATTAAACCTAGGAAGAGAGCAATCCTTAGGTTATCCACGCGGAGACACCTGTATAGTCCTCGATCCTGCGTTTTTTACATACTCGTAGTCCGCTTCTATAGATACATCGAATATCTCTGCAGGACCATCAAGCTCATCAGGAACCTCTAAATCACATACAATGACCTCTGACTGTCCCTCATGCATGTTGACCCCTTCATCCACAGGATCGTTGCATATATCTTCAACCTCTTCTCCTCCCAAAAGTTCGTCAGAGATATCTATATCCATACTGTCTTGGTCTATATTTACTACACCTGCCTCATATCCTTCCTCTACTTCTTGGTTAACGAACTGCATTTCAACCGTTATGGTGCTATCCTCGCCCTGTACATAGGTGTTAGGCTCCTGAGCAGCTCCAGATAACGTGTTTATAGACATATACATAGGCCCCGATGAGGACCTTGACTCAAGTGCTTCCGCACCTTCAACAGAAGAGTCTTCCTTGACCTCTATCTGCTGAAAAGCTTGGACGCTATAATTGAACGGTAGCCTGAAGCTTAGATCACAACTTATATCGTACAAGGGTACTTCTCCAGACTGTTCTAAGTTCCAATCCATCCTTATACTGTCTCCATTATCTAAGCTATAGACACCTTCCGATACTTCAGAGTTAGGAGGAGTATTATACGAAAATTCCTCTAGGTCGAAGTCATCTTGACATCGATCGATTAGTATATTTTCTCCATCTTCTTCTACTTGTAGATCCGCCGGTATATTACCCATGTTCGCGGCCTCTGTTACCACTCGAGAAGTATCTCCTTCATGCACCTGCGAAGGATTGACTGAAAGCTCTCTAACCTCCACAGCCTCAGGTCCTTCGCTTGATGCCCCATTCAAGCATCCGGCCGCAAAGACGACAAGAAACAACAGAGTTAAAACTTGGTTTTTATCATGCATATATAATGAATTTCTCTAGCAGCGTTAAAAACTTTCTATACGAATACTTCTGGCTGCCTGTAGCAGATCCAACTGTCTACTACAACCCCTACAACACTGTTATTTACGCCCTACTTTTCGGATTAGCTGCTATCTACCTAGGTTATCCTTTGCTTAAGAAGTTAGGTCTTAATCTAGATAAGAAATTCTTCATAGGTATAGGCCCTTATGTTTTCTTAGGTGGGTTTGCGAGGTCGCTTAGAGATATACAGGTGGTAGACACCATCCTACTTGAAACGCCTTTTATCTACATTATAATGTTCTTGTTCACAGTTACAATGCTCCTAACCTCCTTAAAGATTCAGGAGCTCAAGGAAGTTTCTTACCATAAACCTTTCTCTGCTGCAGGTGTTTTAGCAATAGCTTTGACGCTGCCTTTCTACAGCATAGAAAACTTTAGTATCTTAATAGGTTTTGTAGTTGTTTCCCTTTCATGGATCGCGCTAGGAATTTTAATACTCCGACAACTAAAGCCTGAGCTACTGAACTATACGTTTACGGTTCCTATAGCTGCACACTTCTTTGATGCAACCTCTACATACGTAGGAATAACTTTAGCAGGAGCAGAAGAGAAACATGTCCTTGCAGACTCTGTTATGCAGTTAGTAGGGCCTTCAGGAATATTTCTAGTTAAGGCAGGAATTATCATACCTGTGGTCTGGATTATATACAACGACTTTGAAGGAGAGAAGAGGAACTACTACATGTTCTTGATAGCGATGCTAGGTTTTGCGATAACCACCAGGAACATGTTATCTATACTCTAGTTTATACGCCAGGTATGAAGCTCCATACACTTCCTCCTTCAGACTCTTCTTCCTCATCTACAGTAACTAGTTCCGGGCGGACACCGGTTATATTGATAGCTTGGCCTGGAGATTGTTGTGCTGTAATAATATCTTGAGGCTCCAACGCAATTATGCCTTCGTAATCGTCTATATTGCTCCATGCCTCACCGCTGTTCTGTCTAGAGTAGTAAGTGAAGAAGTCTTGTTCTTCAATAGTGGACTGTTCTAGCTGAAGAGCCATCTCTCCTCTTCTAAGCTCTAGATCTAAGTTGCTGTCAGGTGGAGATACTTGACCTCCTTCCGGATCTATACCACAGCCATCAGCAGCGTCTACACCCTCACAGGTCGCTCTCTGTACTTGAGGATCGTTCTCATCACTTATCTCATCTTGGTCGGCCTCCTCAAGGTTAAGAGGCACAACTATAGGGCAGTTATGCTCGCTACAAAGACTGTTGTAGGCCTGAAAATTACCTATACCTTCTTCAAGACGTGTAGTATAGTTTGCAGCAACATGCATCGTCATGGTCTCTCCTGCAGGATTGACCTGGTGGTTGTCTTCAAGATTGAAGTTACATCCGAAAAGAGACGGTCTAACATCTCTATCAAACCAGTGGTCTGATGGAAGACCTCTATCTTCATCCTCTCCCGCCATTAGATTAGCTTTCTGATCTTCAGAAAGCTCCAATGTATCATAACTTCCATCCGCGTCGGTCGAAGTAGGTACAAAGGCGCAGCTCTGGGCGTTTTCAAGGTCCTGCTCATAGTTGTTTCCAAAGTCAACACATCCTCCATCATCAGCAGCAATACATGTCCGAGAAGGAGGAGTTATCTCTAAGTCCTCTACTTGGTAAGAGACCTCACTTTCTCCGGTCTCCAAAGTTGTCTCAACAGATACAGGTTGCTGAGATTCTCCAGTAGCCTCATCAAATGTTGCAGGCGAGCTAACACCCATTGCGGCCTGTACAGGTGTGTCTGCAGTCACAGAGCTTATCTGTCTAATATCTATCTGTTCGGACTGTCTTGCTTGTTCAGACATTGCTTCAAAATTAAGTGTGGACTGTGAAAAGTAGTCGTACCGTATATCTAGGTTTGCAGACAACATTTCGCGTGCACCAGGCTGTATCATGCCACAGTTCTTAAGAGTAAGTTCCTCGTGTTCTACAAAACCTTGAGCCGCAGAGGAACCCGGTATTAGGTCGTTTCCTGTGCCTAAGCCATCCTCTTCAATATCGAAGCCGTCAACAGGCGTCCATCCGGTATCACACTGGACTTCACTGCCGTCATCTATAGTGACCCGGTAACTTACATTCATAGCCTCTATACCTCTAAGACCGTGACGTGTATTGTATATATCGTATGAGATAGGTATTGTCTGATCCGGTTCTGAGAAAGCTACGTCTATTGAGTCTCCTGCACCCACATCAAAGCTTCTGATATTTAGACCGAACTCCCTTCCAACGCTTTCACTTCCCGGTCTTTCCGTCTGGTTAAGCTGGTGTTCTCTTAGACAGTGAGGTCCTTCCCCTACACAGGACAGAAACCCTAAAGCCTGAGATCCCTGGTAACTTATCTCTCCCGTTATAGGCTGGACAGCCTGACTCATACCTATTCTGTCAAACGTCCCTCCAATATAGTAGTCAGTATACTGCACTAGGACGTTGTTTTCCGAGACTCCTGCAATATTAGCTAGTCCCGGAATTACTGCTAGAAACATTATCAAGACCATAAGAACTCCTGCAACAGCTAATAAGCTTCTTCCTTCAGAATTTTGGCCTCTTCTGGATTTATCGGCTCTCCTATCAATCTCCATTCTCCTTTTTTCTTCTTCAGAAGGAGCAAGCTTGTTTAGAACCGGTATAGGAGATATAATCGCACAGAAAACCATATCAACAACATCAACATCCTTGTTTATCACAATACTAACTAATCCCAGTATAAAAGAAGGTAAACCAATCACAGCACCTACACCTGTCAGAGATGTTCCTAATCTTCTAGCCCACCTCTTCTTGTTTATAAGATGTTTTCTTATCTGTTTTTTACGGCCTTGTACAGCATTACTTATCTTTGAACGGATCCAGCCAGTAAGTCTCTGTATTGGGCCGCGGTCAGGTTCATACCGAAGATCTTCATAGTTATCCATGCCTGATATAGTTATTCACCTCTTGAGGAAGTTATTCTAAAGTCTTCAAGCACATAGGCTCCGTGGCTCTTAATTTCTAGTTCGTTGTCTTCCTGAAGAACATCCTCCGATACGTTGTGCTGATTAAATCCGGTTTCCGGCTCTATAGAATGTGTTTCTTCATTTAATGTGATGTTTAAATTCCTATTTGTTGGTAGCAGGCTTCTGTAATCGAAAGAGATAATCTCTTGCGTGTCCTGGCGGTCTGCAAAGTTTAACTGCTCTCCAGATAATTCAAACTCCTCATTGATCTCCTCTCTTTGAACGGCTTCCACGCTTCTAACTGTTATATCTGCGTTTTCTATATGGTACTCTGCAGGCCTGCTTGTTGAAAACTCTATAGTATTAGATCCTGCGTTTAAGCTTTCCAATGGTATTTCTGCTTCTTCCCCTGTTGTACGTGCTTGTTCTCTGTTATAGATTTCATCGTCGTTCACAGTTATCTCTAGTGGTTCTTCTCTTACCGCTTCTTGTATATCAAAGGTTAGTTCCGACTCTACAAAGTCTTCTATCTCAAAACTGTATACTCTAAAGTTATCTCTATGATCTGAGAAGGTCCTATCACTTACTCTAAGTTCAACATCTTCTAAAACGTATTCTGAACCAGAAAATATTCCGTCCCGGTTGACACCGAGTTCAAACTCGTTTACTCCATGCCTAAGATGCTCTTCGTCTATCTCGATCTCCGGATTCGATGTCGATACAAGGTGTTCGTCAAACACTTTTTCGCCGTTGACTTTCAGGTATACCGCTCCCGAGCCTTCTCTACCGAGAACTTCGAACTCCAGTTTGCCGTCTTGTGGCTGTGTGGCGTTGTAATCAAAATAAAGTTTTTGCCCTCTGAAAGGTCCTAAACGATCGCTTATACTCGAGCGGCTTCTTTCGAATGCGAGCACGTCTCCTCGCCCGTGTCCTACGTTGAAGTCTCCTAGGCTTATGGTTCTATGATCGTGTTCTTCACTTCCTACAGTACCGAAATCTTTCTCATATAGAACCATTTCATCCTCTTCTTCAACTGTTATACCATCTGTTGCCTCATCATAGATAAAAATGAGGCCAAAAACCGTTAGGCCTGCGACTAAAACAACGCCAAACTTTTCGTCCATAATAATGTGGTGTTGTTTCGAGGTTTTTATTTGTAGGTAGCAGTTAAACAGTTTATGAAGCTGTTAAAAACCGATAGAAACGACGGATATGCCTGTATAAGAATTGAAAACAAAGACGATCTCTGGCATCTAAAAGACTTTATACAGGAAGGAGACCATGTTAGAACATTAACACAGCGAACTAAACTGGATGGAAGAGAGAAAAAGACCTGCAGACTTACTTTAAAAGCAGAGAAGACAGAATACACTGAGGAAAGGTTGAGAGTTACCGGAGAAATCACAGAAGGTCATGAGGATGTTGAACTAGGCTACCACACGTTTAACTTGGAGCCAGATAACGAGTTCGAGATCCAGACAGAGTTCACAGAAGAACGATGGAACAGACTTCAAGAGATGGAAGACAAAAGATCTTACCAGGTACTTTTCTGTCTTGTAGAGAAAGGTGGCGCCGACTTCTTCCTCGTAGAGGAGTCCGGTATAAAAGACCTCTCAAAGATAGAGGAGAACATACCAGGAAAGATGTACAAAGATCAGGTATCAGGCGAAGAATTCCATAAACAGGTTAGAGCCGTTCTGGAAAGATCAGAAGATGTCGACGATATTGTGCTATGCGGTCCTGGATTCCAGAAGAACAAAGTATATGACACACTGTCCGAAGATCTTAAAAGCAAAACTTTCGTACAGAACACATCTGTCACCGGCAAAACAGGCCTTCACGAAGCATTTAAACGTGGTGCGCTCGACAAAGTCGTAGAGAACTCACGTATAGGAGAAGAATCTGAAGCTGTAGACAGATTTTTGGACGCTTTAAGAGAAGAAGATAAAGCTAGTTACGGCGAACCTGTAAAACAACTTGCAGACTTAGGAGCAGTTAAAAAACTCCTAATTACTGCAGAAAAACATAGAAAAGAGCCGGGGATATCTAGAACCGTAGAACAACAGGGAGGAGAGACACAGATAGTGCATACTGATCACGAGGCAGGCGAAAAACTTGAGAAACTAGGTGGTTTAGCGGCTATTCTACGATACTCTCCTCAGTAGCTTCAGGCCTTGGATCAAGCTCAACTTCAACCGTCTCTATTTCTCCGTCTCGTATAACTTCAAGCTCTACTTTATCTCCGGCTTCTGTATTTCGGGCAAGATAGACTAAAACGTCTTCTATACCTCTTACCTCTTGGTCATCTATAGATATTATCACGTCTCCGCCGACAGCTATCTCCTGTCCTTGTATCTCTACTATATCTTCTCCTTCATCAACTATTCCTTCAGAAGGTCCTTCTTCGACCACATCTATCACTAGGAAGCCGGTGCTCTCATCTAAATCCATCTCTTCAGCTATTTCCGGATCGATATCAACGCCCGAGACCCCTAGCCATGAGTGTTGGTAACTTCCTTCATCTATAAGTTCAGGGATTACTCTTTCAACGCTTTCAGCAGATATTGCGAAACCTACTCCTGAAAAAGCGCCTGTTCCTGTTTCTATAGCAGTGTTTACACCTACTACTTCTCCACGAGTATTCATCAGTGGGCCTCCTGAGTTGCCTGGGTTTATCGCAGCATCAGTCTGCAGAACATTTGGTATGGAAAATCCTCCTTGGACAGGCAGCAGTCTGTCTTTCTGCGATATTATGCCTGTTGTCATTGAGCTTTCAAACCCGAAAGGATTACCTATTGCCACCGCCTGTTGCCCTATCTCTACTTCTTCAAGATCTCCAAGACTCAAAGGCTCTAAACTAGTGTCATCAACCTTAAGAACGGCTAAATCAGTGTAAGGATCTACTCCTATAACGTCAGCGCTCTCTGTGACTCCCTCGGTAAGAGTGACATCAACAGTCTCGGATCCGGCAACTACATGGTAGTTCGTAACAATATGCTCTGTGTCGTATGCAAAGCCAGAGCCCTGAGCCTCTTGGGCTTCATGAGCATTTACTGATACAACAGAGTTCTCAACCCGGTTAAAGAGCTGAGAAAGATCTGTTCCAACATCTTCACCGTAATCATAGGAGTGTTCTATACTATCTTCAAGCTGGTCTATCTGGTAGGACGTATAGCCTAAAGCAGCGCCTACACCTATTACAGCTCCGATAAATATCATTAAAACTGTTTTACTAAGGTTTTCCGGCTCCACAGTTCTATCCTTCATCCAGGAGCCTTAATAAAAAAACGGTTGGCAGAACACAGTACTAATTAAGTGTAGCCTTCAAACGAGTTATACATAGGATATGGATATACGTAGAGAAATATTCAAACTGACTCCTCTGGGAAGAGCCGATCAAGAGTTAAGAGATCATCTTGGCGAACAGGCAGACAGCGATCTCTTCAGAAAATATGAAAAATCGCTGAACTACTATAGAACCGCAAAGTTCTCCCAGACCATAGTTAAAGCACTTTTGTACGCCAGCCTGATTACATCTGTTATAGCTACATTTGGCTTTGAACAGGTACAGCTTCTGCAACAGATCGCATCCTACATAGGAGCAACGATACTGATAATTCTCTACGCCTTCACAAGCTACTACTCCCTTCTAAGAAGAGAGAGCTACCACGTAAAACGTGAAATACTGCTGGCAAACACCGAGAACTAGATCAGATAAACACAAATAGTAAAAGTTAAAGCCTGTTTTAGACCGTTCTTCAGCTAAATCTTTTTCCCTCAGATTTTTCTATCATCCTGAACAAAGTCTACAGTAGCGAAAGCGTCAGGGGCGGGATTTGAACCCGCGTGGGCGTGAGCCCAGTAGCTTAGCAAGCTACCGCAATGACCAGACTATGCGACCCCGACTTGCTGTGAGATTGTTTTACATGTTAACTGTTTAAAACATGTTACCTT
>LFCJ01000849.1_pt1 | contig 20074 bp, 22 predicted proteins | sample 643141 | NCBI WGS metagenome assembly LFCJ01 (sample SAMN03766243, study PRJNA286221) | soda lake metagenome | biome: soda lake; feature: Kulunda steppe; material: water; isolation source: sample B1-Br-g2 brine of Lake Bitter-1 | place: Russia: Kulunda steppe | collected 2010-07
CCCCCCCCTTCACGCACACACACACACGAACACGTACACACACAGGCACAAACACAAGCATTTGGAAACTAATGAACAAAATCATCTGCACGTGCCGCTTAGGCAACTTCAAAAGTGCGCCTGAAGACAACCTGAAGCAGCTGGCTGCCTTACTCAGCAGCGCCCAGTCCCCAATAAAAGACGCTGACGAAGGCGGCACTGCCAGCAGCAGCAAGCAAACGTCTCGAAATCCATTTACCAACTTTTTCTCAGGTGAGATGCAACAAAGAGTTTCCACCTTATTGCTCACACGGTCCTGTGCTATTAGTCTCTGCTGTTTTTTGGCTCCAGGGAGTATGGTCTTGACTAGGCAGTGCCTAGTAGGCACTCCAATTGCCTGCTTTGCTTGAGGGGCCAGAATCGCCTGCTGCTCATTGTTACGCCAGACCCTTTGCATCCGTACGTCATAGTTCATTGAGGCATGATGCATCTAAGGCTTTAATGTGGCGTTCAATTTGTGTGTGTCCTACGCGCACTTAAGCCTCTGTTTTAATCCAAATTATACTGTTGGTATATATTATATATTAACACCATTCATTGTGTTGATATGTATATCAACAGTAGTGCCGTGTAGTCAATACTGGGCAGGCATTGCTTTCATTCTGTATGCACACTCATTAGCACCAGTTCAGAAGTTCTGCAGGACCATGCACCATGTGTATCTCGGGGAGCACATGCTTGCCATATGCATACAGGGCGTAGAGCGAACAGCAAGGGCCAGGCAGAAAGTGTGGGGGGCACGCGAGGTGGCGGCCGCGTCTACACATCCCCCAAAAAGACAGAGGTGTGCATGTATGAGCATGGGCATTGTCGGTTTCCAAGGCAACCCCCACCTTACGGGCATAAACCTCATAAGCATAACTGTACTGGCTGCATAGTTTGGGACCATAGCCAGAAAAGCTCCATTGGGTGCAAATGTTAGTATCTACAGCTGTTGGGGTGTGCCCGGGAGTGCCTGCACTGGCGCCCTCAGACGTAGCTTCACGCCTGCATATCAAAAGCAATTTGCAGGCAGCCTAGTAAGCACCAAAATGCATCTGTGGGTGTGTTTTTGGGGGCTTGCAGAATCTGTTCCCAGGGCTGGGTGCAACTGAGGGTGTGCACGTAGCTGTGCATACTGGTGTCACGGCATGCAGCTATGGGCAAGGGAGGGCCTGAGCTCCCTTGCGCTGCAGCTTCTTCAATCCTCATTCATGCATTGCCAGTTTATATTTTGGGAAGTCAGCCGGCTGTCGATGCTTTGTTGTGCCTATAGGTGGACTCTTTGGGTTACTATGCCGTGCTGGGTCTGGACGCAAAGAGGCGGCGCAGCGTGCGGGCTGAGGATGTCAAGTCCGCGTTCAGAAAGTCGGCCCTGGTGAGTTCACCAGCCTTGTCTCTCTCTGAGGGCATACCTCTAATGTGTGTGGTAGGAGGTGGGGGAAATGTGGGGGTGGGGTTGTAAGTGCACAGATATTCGTGCATGCCCTCGACCGCCCACCGTACTGAAGCTGCCTTGTAGGGCACCTTGTGCTAGCAGGCAATGCCTGCTGTGGACGCTCGAGGTCCCTCCAGATTTGGTTGCTGCTCATGGCAGCCCTGGTTCGCGTGCATGAAAGCCAAACTCGCACTTGGCCTGCAACCAAGCATCGTGGCTGTGAGCCCCAAATTTCACGCAGCTGTGAAGGCTCTGCTTATACCTGCCTCCTTTATGCGTGTTCGGGTAAGTTTACCAGCACCATGTGGATCGGCAGCTCAATTGAAAATGGCACCTAGGTATGAGACGGAGCATGCACATAGATTGACCTGCATGTGTGCTTAAAGGTAAAAAAGTGTTGTTTATTCTGTTAAGTCTGCACCCGCCGCGCACAAGTTTTGCAGCAGCCATGCACTGGTTGTACGCAGTTCATGGCGCTGATAACAGGATTATATGCTCAGAGAAAGGGACCTGAACCAGGAGGAGTCGAATTGCAGCTGCTTGCCTGTAAGACTCTTTTTTGCTCGCCAACAAATGGTCAGCGACTTTTTGTGATAGTGCCTGAGCTGTCAATCCATTATCGTCCGGTACTGCCATGCCAAAAGCATAGCAAGGTCACCCACTTGGCAAGCTTGGCATAGGGCTGGCAATGGGCGCCCCTTTTGTTTGCACACCTCTTGTGTGTGGGCCACCTGAGCAGGCAATGCACCCAGACAAGTTCAGCATGGATGAGGAGCTGATGGCGGACGAGCAGAGGCGCACCATGATGGAGGAGAACTACAAGAAGGTGCGCATCAAATGGCTGGTCCTTTCCCCGGGCAGACCTTTTTGTTGGTGGCTGCTGGGCATGAGCTGGTGCGTGTACTGCTTGAGCACAGTAGGTCAGCGCACAGGCAATAGAACTGCAGACCACCAGATTGAACACAGGCAGCGGGGAGGTGATGGCATTGTGGACTGGCTCTGACGAAGGTCTCAGGGCGTGTCACCTTAACCATTGGAGAACAGGGGCCACATTGAGCAGCTGTGGTCTTGCAGAGGCCACATTGAGCAGCTGTGGTCTTGCTGAGGCCACATCGAGCAGCTGTGGTCTTGCAGAGGCTACATCGAGCAGCTGTGGTCTTGTAGAGGCTACGTTGAGCAGCTGTGGTCTTGCAGTGGCCACATTGAGCAGCTAAGGGGTGGTGGTCTTGCGGAGGCCAGCCACAATGAGCAGCTGAGGGGCGGTGGTCTTGCAGAGCTTTGCCATATGTCCCAAAAAGTCAAGGCCCCACAGTGTGGCAAGTCATGCAGATGTTTGCGCGCTAGTTCCACAGGTTAATAGACACTCATTTTACTCCAACCCGGGCATCACAGTGTGTTTTACTATGGCTGTAAGGTCGAGGTCACCACCAATATATGAATGTGGGTGGGTGGGGATGAGAGGGTGCTTCACTTGTGTATGTGTGTGTGCAACTTGCCTGATTTGTGCCGCTTGAATGCCAAGATGCTTTGTTGTACGTTGCATTGTTTTTCGCTTGGCCTCCTGGGCTTTCAAAGAGTCCTGCAAAGTCACTCAACAGCTCTGCACTTCCCACAGCACCTTGACATACCTTAGCCTCTCAGAGACCTGAAGTTTCTCATGCCTCAGGCTCAGGCTGTTCAAAGTTCAGCAGCTTCCCATGTACTCTCAGCTCCACCTGGCCTCTCAGGGTTGTATAATTACTCATGCCTGTCCAACTTGTCCAGGCCTCTCTTAGCCCAGAAATCCCTCATGCCCAACATGGTGGTCCAGGACATCAACCATGGGCTTATGATCCCCTGGCCTCTCAGCAACTTGTCTCTTACGGCGCACACTCATTCAAGCCAGTGAGGTGATACGACCTAGCCCAAATTACCTCGCCTCATGAAGCTATGCACCCCTGCCGCAAAACCCTCACGTGCGTTTGTGTGTGTATTTGTGTGCTTTGCACCGCTGCCTGCCACTGCTGTACCTGCAGATCCCGCCTGCGCCTACAAAGTCCTCAAAGACGTTGAGTATGTCAGCAGTATGATGAGGCTAGTGTCACACAAGTCCTGTGTGTGTGCACTGCTGCTGCGCCTGCAGATCACGCGCGCCTACGAAGTCCTCAAGGACCCAGAGCAGAAGCGGCTATACGATGAGGGGCGCCTGTTGGAGATGCAGCAGAAGTAGCACGCCATAATTTCGGCCACTTTACCAGAACGCCTAGCAACGAGCTGCAGCAGCGTTTGGCAGAGCATTGAGGTGCAATCCAAACGGTCAGAGGTCGCCCTTTGGTGATGCAGTTATTGAAAGCAGTGTCTACTGCCAACGGGCTGGGGTCAGCCACTGGTTGCTGCACCAGGAAATGCATTCATACGGTGCAATTCAGTGCACTCATACAGGCAACTGCCCTTTTAATGATGGCAGTCTGCTGTGCAGTATGGGGGTCCTCTCTTTGCAGCCAGTGGATAGTTACAAGCTAGACTGGGCAAGCTAGAGCAAATGACGGGTTAGCTTCCAGTAGCTCGCGGCTGGCAGTTTTCCTGGCACTGCATATGTGGCTTTCCTTACTTATGGGATGCCCCAATCTTGGCTCAAATCTGTGCATAAGTGCTCTGCATGGCCGCGTGAGTGCTTGATTTGAAAGAGAAGTGTGCACAGCATATTCATGTAAGTGCATTCCTCTGCATGCAAGCATGTATATTCAAACCTTTTGTTTGCATGCACATAGTTGCAAGCGCAGGTTTGCACTACGGTGTTTTGTATGTCTGGCCAGCATTACATGCAGGGAAGATCCACCTTCAGGCTCAATGGCTGCTTGTGCATACATTGCGCATGGCTAATGATCTGGACACAGGGTCCCACGTATTCTCAGATACACCCATGTGTCCGAGTTTGTTTTGTGCCCGTTCAAAGGGTACAGTGCTCTGTAATCAAGGTTTTCGAAGGCAATGTTCTTGTGCCTTGCTGGCATGTGGCAAAAAAAGGTTGTCCAAAAATTTGAACGGTCTAGGCCAAACTTATAATTGAGTACCAGATAATGCCATTTTTCAGATGCTTGTTTGTAGGTAAGATATGCAAGGCGGGTTATGTTATGGACAATAGGTTAAGTAGGCTTGGTTGCCTTATTTTTAAGCAGATATTAGCGGATGGAAAGGTGCAAGGGCTTAGGCTGTAAATTAGTCACAGAGAATGGGGCTTTTGAATCCGCTGCTGCATGCAGGTCTGAGCTGGTATGCCTGTGTTGTGGACTTCTATATTGTATGGGAGCATGTGTTGCACTCTGGAGGAGCTTAATCAGACTTCATGGGCAACAAAACGCCCCAGAGTTTAATTTTGGTGTATATTTTGTGCAAGAGAGCTTTACAAGTTTGAGTTCACTTGAGGCTGTTGGATTTTATCCAGGCTGCATGCCATTTTGTTTGTGATGAACTTATTGCAACAAATGTGAACACTTGAGAAAACAATGCTTTCCAACATGGAGTGCTTTGGATCATGTGGAGGGACTCCTCTCCGAGAGGAGTGATTCAGTGGGGAGTCAGACTTGAAAAGCGGAGTCGCTTTTCAAGCAAACAGGGTTTTATCAAACAGGGCCAAAAGTTCATGTGAAAGAAAAAGAGGAAGTGCGCGCTGTCACGCTGCTGTGGCTAGTCAATACCAGCTGAGGTAGTTACAAGTTAAGGGGTTAACCGCCAGCCAGGTCGTAAGGCTGATTCAATTCAAAACCAAGTTGGTTTGTTGCTGGTCTTCGCCAGCCAAAAAATAGTCCATAATGTCCGAAATGAAATGGCAGAGTCTATTGTGCCGTTGAGAAAGAAAATCAAAGACAGTCTAGCCAAAGACATCTAGTCAATACTAGCTGAGGTAGAAACTGACCACCCATAGGGGTTACCATGTTAGCGTAGTCTTTTCTTTTTTTTGAGTTAGAAACTGACCACCCACTGTGGCACAGATAAAGCATAACAAAAAGAACAACTTGTTTTGAAAAGCAAAGTGTAAAAAAAAGGAAAGAAAAACTACGCAGGTGGTTTAATACCCCACGCATAAATAAAGAAAGGGAGACAGAAAGAAAGACAGAAAGATTTTGTCAACAAGGTAACCCCTATTTGCGTGAATTAGGAAGAAGTTTACATCTGGTGCAAGCACCACTGGCACGCAAACCCCCATCACCAAACTAGGAAGAAGATCATTAATGGGGGTCAGGGGGGTTCTGAAAAGAGCCATTCGTTCTTTCCTTGATGTTTTTCAACCTCAAAAGAAAAGAAAAGAAAAGAAAAGAGAAACTACGCAAGCAGCAAAAAGCTGCTCACATCAATTAAGGAAAAGGAGCCACTTGGGAAGAAAAGCCCCTTCGCCAGAAAAGAAAAGGGGGGGTCAGTGAGGATCAGGAGGGTTGCGAGCAGACAAGCTAGCAGACCTCTCCTGATTGGTTTTAAGGTGGGGAGAATGCTCAAGAGAACGTCTGGTCTGGACAAGCTTATGAGCATAGTGAACAGAATGGGCATGGAGTTAGAGAGCAAGTTTCTTGACTCTTTGTGGATCAAGGCCGAGACTCTTCAGAGGAACCAGAGTGTGAGGAATGCAAATAACACCCCCTACACCTAAGAGAATAACATGAAGAACATGGTCTCCTGCAATACTGCGTGTAAGATGACCATGTTGAGCATGGGCAGCTTGGAGCTGCTGCTCAGGGCGAGTGTTTTCACAGTACTACGACGCAACCTCCTATTTGTGTTTATGATCTTTGTTGCATATTGAATAGAATGAGTGTTTATTTAAAGAGTAAGTTTTCTTACTCTACACCGGTCCAGGCCAAGCTTACTGAGGGGTAGTTAAGGATGACATTTATAAAAGGTCCCCATCACTCCAATCAGGATGGTATGTAGGCTTACTTTGTGGCATTGCTGTGCAAGGGCGTGTTTCAATCCAATATGCTGTTCAGTTGCTCTTGCTAGTTGTTGCTCTGGTCGTGTGTCATCACAATATTCTACTTCAATGAGGTGTACACCCAGCACAAAGGGTGTATAGCCTGTACGTCTCTTTGATGGCCATTTTTCGTTTCAACTGGCAGTATGGTCTTGAGCAGGAACGAAGTTCATCTGCTGAAAGATTTTATAGAAGGGTAAATTACTTTGAAAGTCCTGTTGGCTACATGTGCCGGCAAGACCAGACTTTGTTAAGCCATCTGTGTTTCATTTCCAATATCTATAAAAAAAATGATGTTTCCTCCAGTATCGCCTTTGTTCAAGGTTTTGATGATGAGCCTGGAAGCAATGTTATGTCTTTCAGTCACCATGTTTTGAATTGAAGCATTCTTACAGCCAGAAATCATTTGGATTTGGCTGTCTGGCTGATGACACAACAGACAAGATGAATTAGTAGCTCTGCCGTAGAGGTGGGCCATTTTGAGTATAAAGAGTACCCGTTCTAAATTTCATGACATTCCTTTCCTGCAATACATTGATTCTTGTGGAAATAGGAGTTGTTCTTGTATCTGAGATAGAGAACAAGCACTATCCGTGGCTATGTGGGTACACTTTGCCCTTAGTGCAGAGGCTATGCCAGTCAGTTCTGCTCTGTTTATGGTATTGCTTATCCCAACTCCGCCAGGTTTAACAGGAAAGGGAGACACATTGGTCCGAATATCAAACCCCCACCAGGGGCAAGGAAACTAGAAGTACACGTGGGAATCCCCATCCAAACTTAAACCGTGGTGACACAGAGCACTGCCTGGCAGGGGCAAAGCTAGACATGCCCATCCACTAAAGCAGTTCCCAAGCACGCAGCCCAGGCCTATTTCCCTGCCCACCAGACCAAGAGGAAGGGCAAGAGCAGTAGTTCCAGCTTTGCCTCTTTCTTGACGCTTACGCCAAAATGCTAGGAGATTGGTCAGAAAGGTAACTTTTCAACAGTGATAAGATTCGATTTCGTGACTCCTTTTCCTAAATTGATGTAGGGGGTCACACGTAAAACGCAGTGTTTCACTGCCTACACATTTTTATTTTCTTAGAGTTTACAGCAAAACTAGCAAGAGCAACTGAACAGCATATTAGATTGAGACACGCCCTTGCACAGCAATACCACAAAGGAAGCCTACTAGCCTACCAGGCTATAGTATGTAGTACATACCATCCTGATTTGAGTGTTGAGGACCACCTAGAAATGTTATACTGAACTACCCCGGGGTTGAGAGGCCCTCAATAAGCTTGGCCTGGACCGGTGTAAAGTATCATGGTGGTAAAGTGTGAAAGCTTACTCTTGATCTAAATACTCCTTCTATTCAATTTGCAACAAAAATCACAAAAATAAAAACAAGTAGGAGATTAGAAATTATCAAGGAAAGAACATATGGCTCTTTTCACACTAATGAACTTCTTCCTAGTTAAATGGCGGAGGTTTACTTGGTGCTTGCACCAAATGTAAACTTCTTCCTTGATTCACGCAAACAGGGGCTACCTTGTTGGCGTAGTCTTCTTATCTTGACCACTGGCCTGGTTGTTTGGCTGGTTGCCTTTGTTTCTGGTCTTAATCAGCCAAAAATGAATTAACCATCATGATTTGATGTCAAGAATGACGCATGACGGAATGGCAGAGTTTAGTGCTACCTCTTAGCAAGGAATCCAAAGGATCAACGTAAATTGTGGAGGCTTTCCATGTGGCTTCCATCACACTTCCTTCAATCCAAGTTAATGAAGGGGGTGTTTCAACACCTACTTTTTTCTTTCGTATTTGGATGCTGGCAGCATTATCCGTTAGAACCAGCAAAACCTTCAGATTCCCGAGCATGCTAATACTTGGACACTATCCAGCTGACTTTTTGATGCTCATTCATCTGCCAAAAAAATAGACTTGCTTGTAGTCGCCCTGGTGCCATTTTAGTCACTCCCTTTCCTATTGAAAAATTCAAATCACTTACCACTCCTCATTTGCACCACTGGCAGGTGTCACACCCAAGACAAATTAGTGGAGATGTACACAGAGCTCAAGAGCTAAATATCAGCAAGAGAGAAATTCACCTCGTTGAGTACTGTGAAGATACAAGTCCTGGAAACCATTTGGAGGCCTCTAGAAAAGAACTTGATCTTCTTTGCAAGCGCTTGAAGACTAAAAAAGTTCATCCTTCACATCCTCCTCCTTGGTGTGGGAGGCTCTATTTACACCTTTTGTTCCTTAAAAATCACTTAAAAGAGCTCCGCCTTAATACACAGAGCCCATTAGACAGCTCTTTAATAACATGCTCACTCTGTGCTTTATGCATACTAAGCAGTTTGTAGTACAAACTGACTACAACCAGACGCGTTCTTGAAGAAATCAGTTGCTCTCAGGTCTTGGTCTGGAACAGGGGGCAGCTTGTCACCCTCCAGATCCTCACTAACTCCTTTTTTTCTCCTGGGGTTCTCTTCGGGCCAGTATGTCTTCTCCATAATTGATGTTGGGAGTGTTTTCACTGCCCGCATAGTTTTCTATTCTTTTTCTTTTCCCAATCAGAGCCATATCTATCTTGCGGAGATCAGGAATTATGAAGATACCAGGCCCAGGAGCCACCTCGAAGCCACCATCAGCACAGCGTGCTCCGTCAACACCTTGCCTGCAGACTTTCGAGCATGCAGAGGCAAAGATTGCCAGCGCCACTCAGTGATGGCAAGCTCTGATTCAGGGCTCAAGACAAAATTGTGTGAGTACGCCTTCTCCTGCTTAGCTTGCTCAGCAGTGTGCAAAGGAAACATCTTTGTTTCCTGCCATGCAAGGGCAGCTCAGCTGCAACTAATGCCTGAAATTCTAGCTTTAACAAAAGGAAAAGGCAAGAATTATGAGACTAAGTAGGCCAAGCAACCAATTACTCCTCAAACATCAGTCCAACAATGGATTTTCTCTGCTTGGCAATTCACAAGAACAAGGGTGACATACTTCACGCCGTACAAGGGCTATTGCTATAAAAGGGTTGAGCGTACATTGAGCAATAATTGGTTGACTTCACCAGTAGCACCAAGAAGCCGGAGGGTCGTCGGTTTTGCCAGGGTAAGGCCTTTGTAAGCCTTCACCTTTGCTGGCATGGTTTGGTCTTTGATCACTGCCCCTTCCTTGCCCTCTTTCAATCCCAGCATCCTCCTCCACAAAGGCCGTCTCCCCATTGTTTTGGCGCATTTCCGCACTCTCCTGTGGAAAGCATGGCCGCATGCACATAAGGCCTCAGCAATGGCTACTACCTTGAGATCCATGTCAATGCAAGCCTGTACAGCCACAGCCTACGGCTACAGCCTACAGTGTAGGTAACACCAGTGGACACTTCACTGAAACCTATCTAAGTCATGCAAGACGACATCGAGATCCAGCTGAGTTTGAGAAAGTGAGAAGAACAGTTCATGCGACAAAAGCCTCACAGCATTTGCATCAGAAGTGTGCTAACAAGGGAAGTCAGCGTGCTTCAAACCCAAAAAGACAGGGTGAGCAGCATGGAATCCAGCATATGCATCAAACTCAAGGGGACAGGGTGAGCAGCAAGGAATCCAGCATATGCATCAAACTCAAGGGGACAGGGTGAGCAGTCCTTGACTTTCAGAAACCACGCGGCAGAGCCACACAAAGTCAATGGATCAGGGTCAAACACATAAAGCCCTCCATTCATTCCACCAAGTGTTGGCAGCCCACCTGAGCTGCTCCCTGGCATGCATCAAAGTATGCAGAGGAGCAGGCCTGACAAAGGGTGCCTTGCATTCTTTGATCCCTTAAGTGTCGTACAAAGTTGCGCACCCTTCTTTCCTCCCTCTCCAGCTCTTCCTCCTCCTCCGCCCCAGGCCATAGCCAGCCTTCAGCCCTACCCCTCCATGTCGCAGCACCGCTTTCCTGCTGGGCTTCCCGCTTTCTACGCCGCCGCTCGGCATGAGTCATCACTTGACGGTTCCCTGCAGCCTCCTCCTCTTGCTCCAGCGGCTGCTGCTGCTGCTGCCGCCGCTGCTGCTGCTCTAGGAGTGCTTGCTGCATTCTATCTTGCAACCCCCCTGCTCGCTGCTCTGCCCATTGTGCGAGCGCCCTGGCCTGCAGTGCACGCAAGAGGCACGGTGAGCACAAGGCAGGCTGCTGTGTGAGGAGCAACTGAGGGTGAGCATGAAGAAATTGCCCCAAGAACACTCGTTAATGTGCTTTCTAGGTGTAGAGCGGCCATTACAAGCAAGTATGCAATGGTAAAACAGGGGCAGAGAATGTTTCCATGGTGCGCACGGTAGGCACAGAAACGTGGACGCTGATGCTGGGCAGCATCACCTCAGTTGCCTGTCTCCTTGCTGCCCTGGCTGCCTGCCGCTCTGCCTTTTTCTTGTCCTTGATGAGAGCAGGGCTCTGTTTTTTTTCATTGGTTGAGGGGGGTGCGCTTCGGCTTTTCCTGCCCTTACTGTTGATCACATGGGCAGATTGTAAACCAGGGTCCTGCAGATGCAGACCACAGGACAGGGTAAGGCTTGATTGTAGCAAGTACTTTCTTGCTTGGACAGCAACAATTACGGCTAGCATGCATTGTTTCAGCGCAATCAATGCTTCATAGAGGCGATTGAGCCTTTCGAATTGGACGACGCATCTGCAGAAATATTAGGGTTAGGGTTAGGGTTAACCCTAAATATTTCCTGTTCAACTTTCCAAGAGGATGCAGTCTGCTCATTGGAGGGGGCAGTGTGGTGCCTACCTGCCACCACATATCCTCAAAGCGTCCATTTCCTGCATCCTGCTGCTGCTGCTGCTGCTGCTGCTGCTGCTGCTGCTGCTGGCGTTGTGGAATTTTTGACTGTACGGCTGTCTGCCGCATGCGTCGCCGCATAACTTCCGCCTGACGCTGCGCTGCACGTGCTCGGGATCTAGCTTGTGCTGCGTACGCAAGGGCCTCCTGTGCAGCTGCCATCTGCGAATAAGGGAAAGGGAAGGCGGTTAGAGGTACACACAGCTTAAAAGCTAGAAAACTACTACTTCAGTGGAAATTTTCACAGGAATATACTAAGTACGCACATTCCACAAAAAGCCTCGCAGGATCTATGACCTCCTGACAGTGTATTGTGCATGTACATGCAATGTATGTCATGCGTAACATACAGTGAGTGTGCATTTGTGCGCGCTTGCATTGCATTTATATTGTGCACATTCTCATGCCAACACCAGCAGACCCTAAAGAACTCCCTTTGTATGCTCATTCCACTACCTGAGCAGCCGACTCTGCTGCTTTGACTGGATTCTCCACCCCAGGCTTCGTGACTGATGAATAGGCTGACTTAATCTCCTGCACTTGCAGGTGCATGCTCCGCGGTCAGTCCGTCAGTCTCAGTTGCATTCAAATAGCAAGCAGCTGAATTCGTGGCGGATGAGAATACAAAAGAGTGTGGCAGCATTTAAGGACTGGTCTTAGAAATGATGACCAAATGCTTGAGGCACCTTCCTTCTGATACAAGAAGACTGATCTTACCAAGATTAAGATCATTCATGCCTGCACTGCATTGCAGGCAAGCACCATTCAAAGTTAGTTGTTAGCAAGGAAAGGTCCGGACCTGGGCGCACTTCCACCGCACATCATACTCCGCTCTTTGCGTGGCATCAGAAAGCACCTCATAGGCATTATTGGCGTGCCTTAGCCTCTTTTCAGCCTCCGTCTGGAAGGAAAAGCATTATGCAAAAACAAGGGCATACACTTTCAGTGCAGCTGAAAGAAAAAGCAAGGGATTAATTGTTGATAGTAAATCTCAAACAAAGAGACTTAACATACATGTGGGTGCACATGGACTGCATGGTTGCGCTGACCTTCTCGGACCCTTGATACAAGTCTGGGTGACATTGCTTCACAATCTGCCTGTAGGCTCTTTTAACGTCATCATGGGAAGCCGTGCTGGGGACGCTGAGCACTTGGTATAGGCTCTCCCCAAGCACCAGGCCTGGTGTCACCAGTTCATGCAAGCATTCCTGAGATCAATTGGGTGAGGATGACAGATGACAGGGCACATGGGAAGGCACTCACCTCTCCTATGAGACCTGGTTATTGTGCTGCACCTATTACAAGTTATTCTGAGGATCAAAAGATGGAAGGAGCTCGACAAATTCGGAGGTCTTGTAAGGGTGCTCCCAATGTTGGCCCATCTTGCAGGATGCTTAGAAAATACAGGAACTTTACCACTGATCATTGTTCGTGAACAGTAGTCAGGAGGAGATTGCAGATACTAAGATGAAACTCGTATCATTTGGGTTTTGAGACATAAATTGTCACAAAATTTTAGAAATTATCCATACCTACATTGCAATACAATGCTAACTGAGCCCTTATCGGCACCCTCAGGCTGCATGTTGTATGTTGCTGTAAGAGCAAAAGTATTTGATGCAGTATGTTAGCCGTAATAGAGAACTATGCTTCAGGCTCTGCGGTTAAACCTGCACTGCATCAAGAATGCTTGTAGCCACGGCTAGCTTTGCGCTAATACATTGATGTACTTAACCTTAATGAGGCTAGTAGGAGGTCCAGGCAGCAATCTCAGGGGTGCCGAGTACACATGTGAGGAGGACAGTGAGCGTACCTGAGTGCACATCAGCTTGGAACCTTTGGGTGGTTGCCATCTTGGATGTTGCTGGGCTGCCCTGTCAGGCTCACTTGACATGAGGAGGCACGCAACCAACGGTCCCCTGCAGGCGCCTGAATTGATAGCTGGACTCTTGGGTAGACTTGGGTAGACTCTACAAGTATACTGCCACTATGTAGTGGACTTACTTTCATTACTGATCAAGCCTCAAGTAAAGTACATGCAAGCCAGAACTTTGTGGCTGGTCTCCATGGCTTCCCATCAAATTGTCGAGTATGTGCTGTACATGTGAAATTTGATCGAGTCCGTGCAATTGGGCGACGGTGAATCCCTCTCAGCATGACGTAAGCCTTCAGGTAGAGTTGTGAACTATAGAATTTAGCTGCATCCTGCATTAAGCTTGAAGTCCCCAGTTGTCACTCAACCCTCTTTGTGCCTCTGCGCATGCCTGCATTACTTATACAAGAAAAGAGATTGAAGTTTGTATTCAAGTGAATCGATGAAATCAATGGCAGCCCTGAGATGGTCTCAGAGCCACATACACGGCACAAAACCATCAACTTGTTGTGTTAGAGCATGCCCAACTGGTTCGTCAGGAGCAATCTCTTTGTCTGACGAGACAACATGAGCACTTCTGGCCATCTGGAAGATTTGGCATGAGGGAGGTAAAAGCTGGCGTCGCTAGATTTGCTTGTTGGAGGATTACAAGTCCTTAACATACTGTCGCGACAAATTGTTGTCAGCATGAATCGCAGTCAGATTGCCTGAATTAGATGGTGGAGGTATGATTTAGGTGTTTACCTGGTACCCCGCTCTTTTGCATTCCCCCTCGGGCATCCCTGGAACACGTCTTTCATGTGGCTGCGTGTGGGCATCTCTTCGCTTCCCCATGTAATGCAAACCTGGTGACAGTCTTGAGTCGGCAAAAAGCCTGCGGCGGCTAAGGGGCATGGATGTGGGGCTGTAGCATGTTGGGTACCCTAACGCCCTGGCAAGCTCAGCCGTGGCCTTACCACAGTTCAATGTCTCTTGATGCATTGACTATGCACTCTGGACATGCAAAAAGCCTACGCTTGTGGCTTTTGTATCTGAGATGGCCATTCAACAATGATGGTGGTATGGCATGACAATACTATAACTGTAAAATCAACAAATCGTTTGCTGCGAAGCCCCTGCTGCTTTTGCCTGCCTGCGGGCAGTTGCACCTTTGCCCCATCCTGGCCAAAAGCTGTGTCTACGTCCATCGTGGGGAGTGCTGATGCATCACGTGAGTGAGATTGCACCTGCCCTTGTTCCACATGCTGATGTGTACAGAGCCTTGGGCCTGCACCTGTCCGCCTGCACTGGTGTGCGCACCACCTTGTGCCTCTGCAGCTTCCAGCATGCACCACCATGCTGCACTTCTGCTGCACTACCTTGTTGCGCCTCTGCACAGGCCGTGTGCATGCCGGGCTCCCTTTAGGTCGGCAAGCCCCCTCAAGCGATGCCAGTGCACTGGTCGCGTGCAGCTAGCTCTCCTCCATCAGGCCAGCACGTCCATGCACACTCACGGGATGCGTCTGCGTTTGTCATGTTCAAGATCTCCTCCAGGTCCTCTGTCTCCAAGTAGCCCGCGCACTTAGTGTCAAAGAAGCTGCACGCCAGCAGCAGCGACTTGGCCGGGGCATCCGCCTCAGCACCGGGCTCGCCTGCTGCAAGCACTCACGCACATGTGTGTGCACATTTGTGAGCGCACGTTTTTGCGCATATGTGCAATCTGCAAGTGAGCTGGATGCCAAGATCAGCTTGCATGGGCTTGCGCAGATCTACACACACAGGCATACAATACGCCCATGAATGGATGCTGCGTGAGCAAGCATGCACACCCACATGTGTGTTTGAGCCCCCCAAACCCTGCCCACCCGCATATGACATGCACACGCACCCACCCACGCATCCGCCCTCGCTCCCCATGCACACCTCCATCTGCGCTCTTGCCGCCGCCGCCCTCTGTATTGGCACGCTTGGCAGTGCCAGACCCTGCCAGCTCCTCCGTCTCCTCTGCGGCACGCTTACTGCCAGAAGCAGGCAACACGGCCTCCTGCGCTGGTGCTGCCTCAGTGGGGGTGCTGCTGGTGGCCCCCTCACCCCCGTCTTGCTCCTTGGCACCCTGCCCCTTTCCGTCAGCCCCCTTGTTGGGTGCATCGTCTTTGCCCTTATCCCGGCCGCTGCGTTCGCGGCCCCTGCTGCGCGTGCTGCGCCGCTCCTCTTGATCCTGTGTGGAGTTCACGCAATGGGCAAGCATGGATATATTTGTGTGTGCGCGCATGTTTGCGAGGAAGGGACACAATGTTACAAAACACTTGGCGCGCACACAAGCTTCACATTTGACACCAGTGTGGGCCTCTGCCAAGAAGATGGCACAGCCTCTGCTAATTTTCTGCCTCATCCAACATGCGGCTGCACATGCCAATGAGCGGCCTCTGTCGTCAAGCGGCTGTAGCCTTTGCTATTGAGTGGCTGTACCAGCATACACCGCCCCTCAAGCCACCCACACCAGCATCATCAGGGCGTATGGCAGCGTCACACACACACATTTCCCGTCGCCCCCCCCTTTGCTATCAGCGGCAGCGTTCGCAGCACTGCCTGGCCAAACCACACACACAGCAGCTTGCTGAACAGCTCGGCCACAAGGCACGCCTTCAGCACACGCAGCACAGCACACATGCATCAGCAGGGCATGAGGTGCACCAATAGCACACAAAGCACGCCCATGGATGTGGTTCTCTTCTTGGGGATGCAAATGGCTTGCTCAGTCCCTCAGAGTATAAAGCAATGTTCTGTTTCAGCAATGCAGTTTTGAGCAATGGGTTACTCAAAGTGCTCTACAACACGAGGCTAGCGCCTGTGATCAGGCAATCATTTCAGAGCTGTCACACTTGGCACTTGGCCTGCCAAGGCAACGGAACACACACGCGGCCAAGATGCCACATGCCCACAGATGTTGACTGCACAGGTGCTTGGTCAAAGAGCAGGTGAGCAAGCGAGCAAACAAAGCGAGCACACACATACAGACACATCTTAGTGTGGCTCCTTGGCAATGTCCGACTCAGTGCAGCAAGGGTCTGATGCGGAGTGCACACAGAGTGAGTGAGTGATGTATGCGCATGGGCACAATTTGTGTGTGTGTACGCGTGTTTGTGTGTGTACGTGCGCGTGTGTGCGTAGTTGTGTGTGTGTGTACATGCGCGCGTGCATGCACACGTATGCATGTGCAATGGCGCGAGGATCATGTCATCATCTTTATGCAGGTGCAAGTGTGTTGAATGTGTAAATGTGCACAATCAGGCATCCCCATGTAAAAGCTCGCGGGCAAGGCCATCTTGGCAGCGCACACAGCGGACATCAGAGCCCGTACTCGTATGTAAGCTGGAAAGGAAGAAAGTGTCGTTTGCTCGCATTCACCATGGCGCGCATTTACAGAACGCAGATGCTTTGGTAATGCATGCAAGTACAGTGCAAGCTTGCGAGCAAATGGCACACTATATTCAGCGCACAGTGTGTGCATGCACTTGGAAATACTATATAACATAGTATAGATTCTCTGTTACAGCCTGAGGAATTTGGCATGAGGGAGGAAAAATCAGGCGTAGCTAGGTTTGCTTGTGTAGGAGGGTTGCAGAATTCAAAACTGTCACTGAGCGTCAGCAATGGATCTCAGGCAAAGTGCCTCACCTATTTGATGGGGGTTATGATTTAGGTGTTTCATGATTTTCTGCTCCTCTCTTTTAAATCCCCCCTTACATTCCTTGAATCGGCATTTCCTTTGGCTGGGCATAGTGCGCACCTCTTTGTTTACCCATGTAACACAAAATTGCTGACAGTCTGATTCGGCAGAAGGTGTGTGGCAACTGAGGGACCTGGATGGGTGGCAGCAGCATGTGGTACCCTAGCGCACCGGCAAGCTCACAGCTGTGGCCGTACCACACTTTAATGTCCCTTGAAGCATAGACTATGCACTCTGGACATGCCAAAAAGCCTACACTTGTGGCTTGTGTATCTGAGCCGGTCATTCAAAAATGATTGTGATATGGGATGACAATACTACAATTGTAGAATTTCCGTATTGCAGTACCTACACAGTATTTGATACTGAAATGCTGTAGTTCAAACAAGCAAAGATAAAAATGAAATGAATATAAGGTATGAGTCAAACAGCTTGACCTGCCTCATGTATGGAACATTTGAATCCCCTACACTACACTTTGACAGGAGGAAGTGAAAGCTTGCTTAACCCCACACTCGTGCTTAAGTATACTTGCAAGCTGCTTTGTCTTGTAGCCCTCAAGGAGGGGACATGAAGGAACCTGTAATTATTGTGATTAACACCTTTATTGGCTGTTTTCCACATCTTGGTCGAGACTCAAAAAAGTAGATTCTGGCTACCGCTTAAGGTCCTCAATGCGGCACGCTCAACATGCACTGCACCAAGAACTCCTGCTGCTTCTGCATATCACCCTGCAGCCCTGCCCACTCATACTCACTGACCACGACACATCCCTTGCACACCCACCCAGCACGGGCAACGTGGACAGCAATGCTCCCCCTCAGCCGAGCAGGCGGAACAAGGAACTGGTCCTCAGCGTTTACAAACTGAAATGCAGTGCCATGAGCGCGCATCTGCACAAACGCACTCTGCACAACAACAGCCCTCTCCACCTCAAATCCAGCTTGCTGCAGGGCTGCTTCTACCTCATGAGCGTGCTTTGAGCCTCCCGACAACAACCTCTTCTGCAGCAAATATTTAGAGCTCTGATTTGCCTGTTTGCAGGCCTGCAGCAACTTCTTGTTGCGCAACAAGCCGCCACCGGGCAGGCCAACGTGCTCTGCCACTTGGTGCGCCAAGAAAAGCTGTCGCTTCCCTGATTCATTGAAACCTGACAATCCGACCCTTGCAGCCTGGCCAAACAGCTGCTGCGCCATCTTGCTGGAGCTGCCAGATGCTGGTGCAGCACCAACCGCCGTAACCACTGCCCAGGCATACAGGCTGTTTGCCATATCCTGCCCGTTCCACTGCCCCCACTGCTGCTCATTCTGCATGCTGATCAGCTCAGCCAGCCCCTCCACACTGCTGTCCCAGTGCTGCGCCTCAGCACAGCCAAGCAGGGCATTGCTGAGCGCTTGTGGGTCAGCACCACTGCCCTTGTGCAGCAGAGCCAGCAGCAGGGATGAGTACGCAGCAGCATCATACCAGCCAAGCTTACCCAGTGCCCAAAGCGTGTTTGCAAGATTTTGGGGCGTAGCCTTCCCTGCTTGCCTGGCAAGCGCAGCAGCGAGGCCATGGATGGCACCAACATCAGCACTGTGCCCCAGCTTTGCCAGTGCCCACAGCACATTCGAGACAGCTTGTGGATCAGCTTCATCCCTGTTGGCAAGCTCCCTCACGACAGCAGCACCTGCTTGCACAATGGCCACTCCACCCTGCCCCAGCCGCCCTGCCTTGGCATCTTCAAGCCTGCCAAATGCCCAGAGCGTGTTTGCCCAGGCCTGAGCAGTCGCACCCTGCATCACTTTGTCCACAATCATTGCTAAGGCTGACACCAACTGCTTCAAGTCCCCAGCATAGCCAGCAATGGCAATGGCATGAAAGGTGTTTGACACATCTTGGGCGTTGCACTCCTGCCTGATCTTGTCAGGCAAGCACTGTGTGACAGCCTTGGCAAACAGCTGCTCCACTTGCCTGTTGCCCCTGCAACTGATCCCAGCTTTGGCCAAGCCATACAGCAGGCCTGACCAGTTGCGCCAGCCATCCGCATCCATGGCTGCGCCATGCAGTGCCACGTCAGCCATAGCAAGGCCAAGCCGCGTCACCTGGACGCCCCTGATGGCCTTGGCTTTGGACAGCGCCCAAGCTGACAGGCTCAGCTCCTTGCCACTCAGCTGCTCGATGCGCTTGCTGCCTGGGTTGCTAAGCTCTTCTGCAAGCATCAAGTCCGTGAGCTTGGCCACAGCTCTGGCCACCTGTGTCTGCTCCCTGCTGTCCAGCCGTCTGGCCTTGCCCTCCCTGTTGAGCGCAGAGCCCAGGTGGTACAGCATCTGTGCTGTGCGTGCTGCTGTGGGCGACTCTGCTGCCTCCACGATCTCTAGAGCTTCTGCCAGCCCCGGCTGCTTGCGCCGCAAGGTGTCGTCCCACTCGGCGTTCGCCTCAGCCACTATGCGCACAGGATCCAAGGCAATCAAACCAGCTTAGGTCACTCTGTTGTATGGTGCGTATGCTAACCTCACAAGCAAGCTGTTGCTAGCATTGCTATTGCGCTCAAATCCTGACCTTTTGAGGTTGTGCCTTAAAGGCACGTCCTGGGCTCGTGCTCAGCATTGCAAAGCAGTTTGGAAGGGGTGGGAAGAAACCCATTGGGAAAATGCTGTTGATGCACGAGCACACGGTGCAGGGAGGGAAAGGGATTGGGGCAAAGGCAGAAGTATGGGTAGGGGAAGGAAGAGGGCTCTTGAGGAATTGGAGGGGATTGACTCTAACTTAGTGTCTAAGGCAGAGTCCTCAGATGAAGAAATGGAGAAGGGCAAGTGAGCTCCAACTCTACTGAACAAGCAAATGAATACAGATGTGAATAAGCTGTAATTCGCAGAATTTATATCTTGAGCCTTGCAACCCTGTAATACTCCCAAATGAACAATTCTAATTCTTTTGGATTCTTGCAAGAGTAGGGACTTGCAAGATCAAGTGAGCAGTACGATGGTCACAATCTCCTTTCCATTCAATCCCTTTTCCATTGGGGTCCTATGGCTGTACAAACCAACATTAGTTCATTTCCCAGGTTACCCAGTAAAGTCTTATGAATTATTTTGAAGCTGCAAGGTGAAAAGTAGCCGGTGCATGGGTGAGTGGTGAATGTGTTCTGCAGGTATGTGTCTCAAATTGAGACTCTCAATGTAAAAAACCTCTGAAACATACTTCATATTTCTTGCACCAAATATATGATTTTTGCACAGATCTTTGAACGGGATGTGCCCCTCTATGAGGATATCGTTGTACCCTTGAATGAACAAGTACTCTCTTAG
>LFCJ01000850.1_pt1 | contig 20065 bp, 21 predicted proteins | sample 643141 | NCBI WGS metagenome assembly LFCJ01 (sample SAMN03766243, study PRJNA286221) | soda lake metagenome | biome: soda lake; feature: Kulunda steppe; material: water; isolation source: sample B1-Br-g2 brine of Lake Bitter-1 | place: Russia: Kulunda steppe | collected 2010-07
CAGGACTTTACCCCAATGGCTTCTACCAAACCTGTCAGCAGACGAACTTCGATCCTGCTCAAGACCTGATGCTATTTGCATACTGCCAGTTGGAACGAAAAATGACCATCAAAGAGATATACAGGATGTACACCCTTCGCGCTGGGATATACACCTCATTGAAGTAAAATCCTGTGATGATACACGACCAGAGCAACAACTAGCAAGAGCAACTGAACAGCATTATGGATTGAAACACGCCCTTGCACAGCAATGCCACAGAGTAAGCCTACATACCATCCTAATTGGAGTGATGGGAACCATTGATTAATGTCATACTGATCTACCCCTTGAGGATAAGCTTGGCCTAGACTGGTGTAGAGTAAGAAAACTTACTCTCGATCTAAACACTCATTCTATTCAATACGCAACAAAGATCATAAATACAAGTTGGAGGTTGAAAAACATCAAGGAAAGAACATATGGCTCTTTCTCTGAGACTGATGTGCACGCCTCTGCTATCATGAGCCGTTCCAAAATCAACATGAGTGACTTTGAAGTGTTGTTGCCTGAGCAAACGATCCGAGAATGGAAAGATCTGGATCAGATTCACCCACATGATGCACATGTTTCCAGCAGAGTCATGAGGACTAATCACACCCATTTCGGAGTGCTCATAGGGAGGCAGCCTGGCTAGTTGGACGATCAGAAACGCACAACCAAACCAACTCTGCCTTCATACCTTCGACACAACATCCCTAACCATCTTTCGCGCGCTCTTTCCAGACTCAGACTCTCTGGTCACAACTTGAATGTCGAGCGCCTCCGGCAACAACAACAGAGTTCCTCGCGAGCTTAGAGTCTGCACTAAATGCAGCTGGCACTGTGTACAAGATGAAGAGCATGTCCTCTTAGATTGCCCAAGTGCTGACTTGGCGAACTTGCGCGTCAAGCACCATCAACTGTTCCGCTCCCCCTCTAGAAACTCAAACAGGCTAAGAGACTTTATGAGTCAAGCAAACACCAAAGGCCTGGCCTTGTACGTGCATGAGTGCCTGGAATGCTGTGCCTACATTTCAGGTCACAACCTAGCTTGCCTTTTTTGGCTTTGGTTGCAGGCCTGTTTGGCTTCAGCTAAGCTGCCCTCGTTTGGCAGGTACAGCTTTGTAACCTAGCCTAACCTAAATGGTCAGCTTTGGGTTGCGCCAAGGGGGTTCACACAAGCTTGGGCAACTGCAGGATGGTGAATCTGGGTGTTGGGAGGCTTGTAGAAATGGTCCCATGTGGGTGGCACTGGCTCATGCATTTCATGTTGTATGCGTCCAATGCAAGTGCATGAGTGCTTGCACATTTGCATGTTGCAGTAGACCCATGTACGCAAGAGCAGCCTAATCCATGCAATCACCACATATGCGTGCATTTGTTTTGTCTATGGCACACAATTACTGTCAATCAGACTGGAGCTTTTTTTTCCTCCCAAGCTTGTTCTGGGGATGTCTTCAATTTTTTCCAGAGACAAACTAATGATTCCTATCGTTTCATCTCAGAGCTTATGCATGTTTTCTGTATGGCTGGTGTTCACCAGCAACCTGAACAGTCAACCTACCTGGCTGAAGGTCAAACTTAAACTTGTAAACTTGTCTATGGAAGGACATGCATGAATGGGTGGGTTCAGGGGCTCGAGTGAGCTATTATGGTACAATGCACTGACAGCATTTGGGAATCAGGTAACACTGGCACAGTGTTTTAGAAGTGTGCATGTACGCACACAAGCTTCCAAAACTGTCTAACTCGATGAATGTGATGGGCTTTCTTGTCGCAGCACGCAGGCACAAAACCTGGAGACGCGTATGTTGCGCGTCTCCAGGTTTGTGAGGTGAAGCCCATGCCTGCTGCGTGCAACCTGATGGCCTACCTCAGTGAAGCACCCAGGGTGGTTTTTGACCGCCCTGGGTGCTTCACTGAGGCAGGCCATCAGGTTGCACACAGCAGGCATGGGTTGCTGGACATGTTAAGCATGCAACTACATCATCAATGAACGAGGTGGGTGCGTGTTGTTGTTTGGGACTCTTGCATGCGGCAGGTGCACTGTGTTCTGGCACCCCAGTTGTTGTGCCTTGGGGCTGTCTGTGCCATATGTTGTTAGTTTGTGCGCGCCCGACTGTGCTGTGTGCGCAGGAGGGCATGGAGCTTGGGCAGACTGGGGCGTGCGCCTTGGCCATCCTGCGCCTGTCGCACACTATCACTTTCATGCCTGAGGTGGCTGATGAATTAGCGAGGCAGGCAGGGCTCAAGCAGAGGCGTTTTGTGCATGCGGGTGTTGCACCAAGCAGAGGCAGTCATCATGCTGAAGCCTTTTACGTGATGACTGCCACTGCCAACTACAACAACGCGCTACACTTGGACTTGTGGGTGATAGGCACACTTGAAGTGTGCCTGGCATAGCGGGCTGGTCTGCATTTGCATGAGCATGCATGGTGTGTGCTCACAGGTCATTTATGCAAAGCAGCAGTACCATGCTGATGGCACACTGTTTGCCCCGTTGCTTTGAGTTTGGATCAGGCTCGGTCTGCATGTTGCATTGGCAAACATTAGCACGTGCTGCATGCGCCTTGAACACGGCTGTGTGGGTGATTTCGTAGCATGTGTCAAACACCTCGCGCTGCAGAGAGGACGAGGGTCCTACATTGCTGTTCTGGGTGGACAAGTGTTCGGAGGTTGGTGAAGTGACGCAGGACATGGGCACCTTCAAGGCTGTTGCGCACGAGGGGTTGAAGGTAGAGGTGGAGAGCGGGGGAATGATGTTCCTGCGGGCCAAGGAGCTCAGGCATGGCAGTGAGGCTAGTGAGGGGGCCTTTGCCTGCAGCGCTGTTCGCTGGGGGTCTGCTCTATTTGCCAACACCAAGTTTGACCCCTACCTGGAGCGCCTCGAGGAGCGCTTCATGCAATTTAAAGCAAGCGAGAAGGCAACTCAGGATGTCTTGAGTGCTGCTGCGCGCAACGCCAGAGTGGCAAAGGAGGCAGGGAGCGTGCCTGCCGGGTCTGGTAAGGGAGGGGCTGCTAGGTGTGAGGCCGTTACGTGCCTTATTGGAAGTCTGGCCTGGGACTCCCAGACATCCGTAGTTCCTGAAATTGGCAACCCAAATTCTGCTGGAAGGAGCACTGACCCGTTCCACACCCAACGCCTTCCCCTTGCTCGTGCGCAAACCCATCACCACACAGCACACATGCCAGAGAACAGCTTGGGCGCTTCGTTGGTGGAGGGGAGAGCATGCATAGTGGGGGAGAATAGAGTGTGCACTCACTGTGCACACTCACCTTGCGTGCCCTCCCGCCTCTCCCACGCGCGCTCCCCGAATGCGCCAACCACACATGCGTAAGGAGGAACTTCTCTCTCAAGGTTTCGGACTTAGAAATATAGGCTTAGCTCAGGTTTAAACTTGGGAATGGGATATTGAATCCATGCGTTTCGGTTGTCGCCCTCTAAGGACGGACGCCCAAGGGGCCGCCTCTAGTCCAATGGAAGCATTACGTACAGGACTAAACAGATTTGAACGAGAAGGTATCAGTCAAAAAGTGCGCTTACGAGCCATGTACTGCAAAAAAGGGACTTCAAATTATCATAAGCAAATTTGCTGCTGGTCGTAAGAGATCAGCGATTTGACATTTGCAACAAATGTTAGACAACTTCAAGCAAGCAAGACGATGATCATCTTCTGCCTCCTTATCAGTTGAAGCTTTTTGTACAGTATTTTTGTATAGTATCTATTGTGTGAGATAATGCTTGGACGTCTGTGTTCTGGAGAAATGAGCAGAGCGTTCTGCTTGCATGGAAAAGTTATTTCACCATCTGGCCTGGTCCCTGCTCTCGTTCCTCATACTCTCACCAAGAGCTTGAAAAGCTTTAAGAGCAAAAGAGATGTTACTTTTCATTCAGGTGCGCACAGGCGCCTTGGTTCATAGTACTTGCAATCTTTCTCTTTTTCAGCTCCTCTCAGGTCCCCACAGTTCATCCGCCCATGAACAGAATGTGCATTTGGCGGTCACAACAGGTCATCGGATCGAAGCAGTCCAGCAAGTCCAGGGAGCTGAAGACCTGCCTTTCTTTTGCCACTTTCCTTTGGATCGGAAGGCGGAGTGGAGGCGAGACGCAGCAAAGCTGTCCCAACTCCTTGCTGACAAGACTACACACTTGCTGCCGTTATTTGGTGACAAAGTGCTGGTACATAGGTAAAGGAGCAGGCATGCAAATCCTCTGCCAAATGGCCGAGTTCTTTTAGTCAAGCTTACATTTAGTTCACTCATGCCTTGAGCATCGTTCCCAACCTGTCACTTTTGGAATGTGATCTCCTTTCAGGCACTCAGACCAGCTGCTGCCATTTGTTGTCCAGGTAAGCTCACAGCTTGCTGTGATATGAGAGCTTGCACACATTTTACAGGGAAATGAGAGCATTGTCAGGTCTTTCTCATGCTAATTTGTTTCATTTGGCACCAAGATTCAAAGGAAAGGAAAATTGCCAGACAGTGGGCAATGTCCCCTTCCTTCACACTGTTACTTATGGTTTGAAACAAATTTCGTGACCAGAACATGACATCTAACATTGACACGTGGGCACTGGTGAAATTGTGTGGGTGTGTACAATCAAAGTGAATGCGCATGCACGTGCGTGCCTCCCCTCCCTCCACCCCCCCTGACACATGCATGCGCTCACACATAAACATACACGCGCACACACACAAACGTGCACACACACACACACACACACACACACACACGCTGTGGCATTGCTGACTGGTGCGCATGCAGCAAGGTGCTGAGGAGTTTGTGGCCAAGCATGCTGCAGGCCCTGACGCCTGCCTCTTCATGGGGCTGGATGCTGCAGGAGCCGCGTACTTTGGGTGAGTGGCCTCAATCACCTGTCGGCGCCCCAATGTGACCTCACTGCACTTGTACCTGAGGCAGCCACCTACCTGATGCACATGCCTGGCCTTGTCTGGACCACTGCTGTCCAGTTGCGCAGAGGGTGTGCTCCCTGCCTGCCAGGCGATTCTATCAGGGCAAGGGTTCCTGCCTGCCCGGTGGTGTTTGGAGGGAAGCCCAGGCTTTACGGAGGTGACAGGCCAGGACCTCTGGGGTGGCGTGCACTGCGTGCTCCACATCCTGAAACCGTTGACCTGTGCTCACAACGCCACAGAGCACAAACAGGGGACCGTGCTGCGGACGATGGTGTGCTCACAAGAGCCTGGGCATGCGCACAGTGTGCCTCTGCCTCTGCTCCTTTGTTGGCCCACCTCACGATCATGTGGTGCCTCCGGCTTCGCGCCGACGGTGCATGCTTGCCACCCCCAGCACGAGTCCCCGTCGAGCTGTCAGTCTACCATACAGGGCGGGCGTGTCATCAAAGCATGCATATGCTTTGTGCCCTGCAGTTGCGTCGTCGCAACGCTCAGAGCAATTGTTCAGCAGGCCTAAAACAAACGCACTCCACTGCATGCTGCCCGTGCCTGTGCTGTGCAGGTGCATTGTCAAGGACCCGGAGCAGGTGCTCAACGAACTGGCTGGCCCTAAAACAGGGGACGCCGCAGCCCCCACCACCACACCACTGGAGTGGATGAGTGGGCGCATGGCCGGGCAGGAGCTGCAGGTGTGTGCGTGTGACATTTGAGTGACATGATGCGTGCGTCTATGTGTGTAAGTCACATGCAATTGTATGGATAATCAATGTGTGTGGACATGTGTGTAGGGGGGGGGACCTGCAATGGTTATGCAGAGGCACACTAGACGTAAGGTTGGCCCCTTCGTTTGTTGCGGCCCGACGCATTTACTTTGGGGAAGGGATGGCCCACCCGAGCCCGTGTGCCTGCACTGCACCTGAGCTTGTGTGCTTGCACTGCACCTGAGCCAGTATGCCTGCACTGCACCCGAGCCACTGCACCTGAGCCTGTGTGTTTGCCCTGCATCTGAGCCTGTGTGCTTGCCTGCACCCAAACCACAGCACCCGAGCCTGTTTGCCTGCTCAGCACCTGAGCTTGTGTGCCTACCTGCACCCGAGCCACTGCACCCAAGCCTGTGTGCCTGCATTGCACCTGAGCCTGTGCCTTGTGCTGTCAGTGCTCCCATATCAAACGGAGAGGGGTTGTTTATAACAGCTTTACCTACACAGTGGAAATCCCACAAAGTGTGTCAATTTGCAAATTTGCTGAAATTGCTCACAGGGTACATGCACGCATTTCTCAGCATCTCTACCCACGTATTGTTCTCCCGGTGCATGTCATGGCTGGCCCCCCATCCCTACTGCGCATGCAAGCCACCAAACCAAGTGGCGGGCCCCTGCCGCTCCTGCTGCTGCAGCAAGGAGACGCCGCGCTGCTCGCAGCCGCCTCGGGCTTGGCACAATGGCACTCCAAGGAGAAGTTCCACCCCATCAGTGGCGCAGAGACCGTCGCAAGCGCTGGTATGCTTTGTGTGCAAAAGGAGCTTATGAGCTCTGCCCTCCTGGGCAAGCTAGGCACAGAGACCGTTGCTATAACAGCCGTACTTTGCGAGCACAAGCGCTGGATACGCGCGCTGGAACGCCCACTGACATGTGCTTTGTTTGAAATCAGCCGATGGGCCCTGTCCTACCTCGCAAACTCACGCCCCCATGTGCTCTGCGATACCCGTAGGCATGTGCTCCCAGCCATATCTTAGGCTGACCCTTTTGTGTGCTGGAAAGAGCGCTTCCCAGCAGCACCATAACCGCTGCAGCATGCCAATGCAGCCGGAACCTTTGACGTGGTGCATCGCGGGCAGCAACGGCGGGGGACTCGGAATGGCGCCAAAGGCGCTATCTTGCTGCACCTCCATGCTGTTGCTGCCATTGCTGCTGCTGCTGCTGTTGATGCCACTGCTGCTCCTGCTGCTGCTGCTGCTGCTGCTGCTGCTGCTGCTGCTCCTGCTGCTGCTGCTGCTGCTGCTGCTGCTGCTGCTGCTACTGCTGCTGCTGCTGTTGATGCCACTGCTGCTGCTGCTGTCGTTGCTGCAGGCGGCTACAGCAGGACACTGAAGGACACCAGCGGCGGCCGCGCGCCCTCCCTGTACCCGCGCGTGGACCCAGCGGTGATTATGCTCATCACCTCTGGCAGCAGCAGCAGCAGCAGCAGCAGCAGCAGCAGCAGCAGCGGGCGCGGGAGCGGGGGCCCCGCGGCACCAGGAGGAGCTGCCGGGGGTGTGGTGCATGATGACTGGTGCCTGCTGGGGCGCAAGGCGGCCTGGCCTGCTGGCCGCTACTCGACCTTAGCTGGATTCCTTGAGGTGCGCACTCCCGCCTGCTGGTCGCTACTCAACCCTAACTGGATTCCTTGAGGTGCGCACGCCAGCCTGCTGAACTGGGTGCTGTCCAGTTTGGCTGTTCGTTTTTTTCCCAATCTTTGGCCCAGAGGCGCACATGCCTTGCGGGCCGCGGGTGGCGCATCCGCACAGAATTGCCTGCATGCAGGGCTGAGCATGAGTGCGCAGCCAGATGCCAGTGTGCCGACCAGTAGTGCTGGTATTTGCAGCGAGTGCGTACTTGCCAAGCCTGTGCTGCACGTGCGGACCAAGCTTGTGGTGAACGCATGCGCGCCACGCCTGGCCCCATGACTCATGAGTCACGATTGTGTGGGACGTGTGTGCGGCCAGTTGGCAGGCAGGCACATCCACGCGTCCACATGCCATGCCCACACATGCCTAGCCTGCGCTGTGCCAGGGCCCTGCGCGCTTCCTCTGTGCCTTGCATCCTGGTGAAGGACGGACACTCTACGGCACAAAAGCTGGAGTGCCCCACAGCGTAGCGTAGATCATATGGTCAAAGGGTGTTGGTGCTGATTCTGGCGAGCACAGGACCTAAACCCAAACCCAATGTGCGCAGGGCCTGCAGCCTGTGTGTGGATCTGAGGCCTCCTGTGTGTGGTGTTGTGTTGCATTCAAGCAAGCATCGTGAACGGGTGAAGCGTCTCAGGCCAACAGGCCGCTGCTTTTTGCTGGTCGCACTTTGTGGCGTGCGTCCCCTGCAGGTCGGGGAGCCCCTTGAGATGGCGGTCGCTCGTGAAGTGGAGGAAGAGTCGGGTGAGGCGAGCGCGCATCTGCAACCTGCTGAACTGCTCAGAACTGAGGTCTGCCGCTCCCCAGAACCACCCCTGATTTTGGAGTTTTGTCTGGAGTAGTGAGTCTTCGACTCCTCCCAGCTCTCTCAGACACTGCCTTCCCTCGCGTACACAGGCGCCTCTCTAGATTCAAGTTAAGGTTGCAGGCCTGAGATAGGCTTCAGCAAATTTGCCCTCGCTCGTTTAGTTGTTTTTTGGTTTGTTGTTCTTTAGGGCAGTACTGATGCCCCAGCTGCCCACCTCATCTGGGGCCGTTGAAGGGGGAGGGGAGGGGGGGGCGGCGCACCAGGATATGCAAGCATTGTGTGTTGCTGCCGTATTGGACCGTGCTTGCGCGCCCTTGACCACACCCTCATCCGCCAGCATCCGCCCACCCCTGGCCCGTCCCCGTGCATCATTGGTGTCTTGCGGTACTTGTCGCATGCACCACGGGGGCGCTGCATGGCCAAGGGCGCCCAAGCAGGGACGGATGGGGGAGTTTGTTTGTTGCCTCATGCAAACACATGTCGGATCAGCACGCCTGCCCCCTTCTGCGCCTGCATCCTACTCTCACACGTTGGCAAAGAGGAACATGATGGCACAGCGTGGCGGTGAAGCACAGGAGGCGCGCCAGCTGGGCGCGCATCAGCTGAGGACACACTGACCTAAGTGCACTATTAGGCACGCTGTGACCACTAGCGGGGTGCCTGCCAAATTTTGACCCCAGTGACGGTGTTGTTATGATGAATTGGCGCGGCTGTGGCTTAAATCCGACAAAGGGGGTCGACTTGGTCTTCCACCGCCTGTTGGCCTGTTGGCGGGCTGAGTGGTTGGCAGTTGGCGTCCAGTGCTGTCCGTGAAGGCACAATTACTTTCCCATAGAGCACGTGTACTGTCCCGTAAGGCACGAGCATGGTCCCACAGGGCCTCAGCACTTGGGCCTCAGCACTTGGGCCTCAGCACTTGGGCCACAGGGCCTCAGCACGAGCATTGTCCCACAGGGCCTCAGCACTTCAATTCTGGCAAGGACAGCCGTATGTGATCCTGGCCTCACCCGCAACCAGTTGAACCTTCACTGCAAGCATGCCCTTGACCGCAAGCAAGTCCTAAAAGAAGAGGTCCCTGCCTGTCCCCAGGTCTCCCCCCTTGCCTGCGGCCTGGCCTAGGCCTCCTTGATAGATTTTTAGGTCCATATTTGCACGCAGTTGCCTCTGCGGCTCGTCTGGCCTCGCTGATGGTACCAGTCCTCGGCTCCATATACACACACATGCACGTTGCAGGCGTGGTGGTGGACCTACCCAGCGTCAGCTACAACTCCAGCCAGCCGTGGCCTTTCCCCAGGTCAGTTTTCCTCATACATGCTTTGGCTCCGGTTGCAGGCCTAACGGGCTTCTGTCAGGCCTGCAACCGGACGGCTTACAGGCTTCTGCTAAGCCGCCCACGTTCAGCAGGCACTTCCCTTTTGCAAGGTGGCAAAGCAATTCCCCTTCAGTCCCATAGATGGCCCCCATTTATCTGGCTGCTGAGGGACTTCCCTTGCCTCATCTGACCTTCCCTTGCTCTGACTTTCTTTACCCTGCCTTTCCTAACCCTTACCCTACAACACCTTGCCTTGCCTTCCCCACAGGTCCCTCATGCTGGCCTTCCGCGGCCGCGCGGCGCCCCTTGAACGCCAGCACGTGGGTAACAACAACGGGGGGGCCAAGGCTTTGCGAGGCTATGAGCTGCTGTCCACGGAGGGCAGGAGGGCGGCCATGGACGTGGGCCTAACGCCTGCGGAAGTGGACCAGGTGGGGGGGCGTGTATGTAAGCATGTTAAGTGTGATGTGTATGTGTGTGTACGTGTGCCTGTAAATATGAGATGCACGTTGGCCTGGCGCCAGCGGTGGTGGACCAGAAGGGGGGGCGTGTTTGTATGTATGTGTGTGATGTATGATTATTTGTGTGAATCTGCGTTATGTGTGAGTGTGTGCGTGCAGTATGACCGTGTATTTGACTTTTTGCATGTGTTGTGATGTGTGAGTGTGCTGCGTGTGTGGTGTGAGTGCTGTATGTGACGTACAGTGTGTCTGTGGTTGTGGTGTGCGACGTTTATATGTGTTGGTGCATGTGTGTACAAGCGTGTACGTGTGTGAAGCAATCCATCTCTCAGGTGGTGCGGGCATATGGCTGCAGGGTGTGGGCAGGGCAAGCAAGCATGCGCATCAGGTGGTGCGGGCATATGGCTGCAGGGTGTGGGCAGGGCAAGCAAGCATGCGCGTCAGGTGGTGCGGGCATGGCTGCAGGGTGTGGGCAGAGGGCAAGCAAGCATGCGCGTCAGGTGGTGCGGGCATATGGCTGCAGGGTATGGGCAGAGGGCAAGCAAGCATGCGCGTCAGGTGTGGGGTTACGGAGCAACGCTTCTCCAGACGCTGCGTCCCCTAATCCGTGCAGTTCACATATCCAAGCAAAATAAGGAAGCAGCCGCCAGACGCCAAGCGCCCACGCGTGCCGCGCTGTGATGTGCAGGCGCTCCTGCCGGTGCTGCCTAAAGTGAGGGTGGACAAAGACGAGCTGGAGGACTGCCGCTGGTTCCACAGGTGAGGTGGGCAACAGCCAGCAGCCAACAAGTAGCAACAGCAACTACGAGCAGCAGCGAGCTGCAGCCCAAGCCAGCTGCATCCATGTGCCCGGTAGGCAGGGTAGCTAATGCAGGCGGGCCCACCTGTTGCACGTACATTTTTGTCTGTGTACACATGTGCGTGTCTGCGCAATTATGACTGGGAAGGATGCTGGTCGATGCTGCGCCTTTGTCATGTGTTTGCTTATGCAGCCTCCTCCCCCACGTGCAGATCAGAACCATGCATGACTTCCTTTCTGCCTGGTACAGCGCTCAACAGGGTGTGTGTGTGTGCTGCATGAAACTTTCCACTTTAACTTTCACCCCGCCCTCCTCCCCTGTGCCCTCCGCAGCAGAATATATGTCTCCCACTTCTCAGCAACTTGCTTTGGGGAGCAGCTGCTGCAGCAGTATAGGTCTGCCTCCCTTCCTCAGGCTCCCATCTTGCCAGTTGCCTGCTTGCCTCCCGCAGGGAGTGGATGCTGAGTGCCCTGTCTGAGCAGCTTGCAGCTGAGCAGCAGCAGATGCAGCAGCAAGGCCACTCTCAAGAGGAGGTTGGCCCTTCCAATGTCACTGCAGCCCTGGGCATGGTCATGGGCCCTGCCATGCGTGGGGAGCCAGGTTTCAATATCCCTGGCCCTTGGTAAGAGCAGTGCGCGCATGCGTGCATACGCACATTAGCATGCCATGCCAATTTTCACTTTTTTTCCGTCTGAGCGCTGCGGCAGTTGGCAGTTTAGGTGGCTGAATACAGACTCGCTCTTGTGTTTCTCACAGACAAGCAAGCAAAGCATTGGTGTTGGAGCCTCCTCATGCGCATCCGACCTTTGCATCTGGCCAGGGCTCGTGCATCATGCAATCAACAAGCGGCTCTGCACTTCCTCACCAGCCGCACCAAACAGCCTGCATGAGGCCTTGCCATCAGTGATGGCCCATCACCTTCAAAGCAAGTCGTCTTCCATCTTGAAAGGAACTGGTGGCCTCTTTGTCGTCCTGATTGGAACTGGTGGCCTCTTTATTGTCCTGATGGGAACTGGTGGCCTTTTTGTTGTCCTAATAGGAACTGGTGGCCTCTTAGTTGTCCCGATTGTTACCTTCACGTCCTGATTCCACCCACAATGTGTCTCTTATAGATCCCTGACACAAGCCACCCTCTGTGCCCCAGGAGCAGGCCCCAGGCCAACAGGCTGGCTCTCGCAACCTGGCTGTTGCCACACACACACACACACACACACACACTCACACGCACACACACACACAAACGCCACCCCCTATGTGCCTGTGGGAGCAGGTCCCTGGCCAATAGGCTGATCAAGAGCTGGCTCAGCGAGTGGGACTGTCAGCCCTGGGCAGGCGACAGCATACCCCAGGTTGCCATCGATGAAGGTGGGCGCAGCCAGGTGGCTTCATGCAATCTGCCGCTGCATTCTGCTTGAGCCGCCCTGTCAGGTGAAATCAAGGTCACATAGAAACAAGCGTTCTGGCATGCCATGAAATTGAGTACCTCAGTTGTTGTTCAGCCAGAAATACAAGCAACCGACCAACCGACTTCAGTTTGACTACGATTCATCACTGACTATGAATTGTTGTGACAGCCCCTGCAGGAACCCTGGTGGAGGAGACTCACGACTCTTTGGGCCAATGTGTCTCCTTTTCCTTAATTGATGTAGGGAATGGTTTTGCTGCCTACGTAGTTTTCCTTTTTCTTTCCTTTTCTCTTCTGCAGGGTGCCAGCAGGTGTGCCTGGCCTGGATCCTTGCCGCCTATTTGCACAAGCAAAGCAGAAGTGCTTACAGTGCCGCGCCGCCTGCTTGCACCGCACGGCAGGCAGGCGTGCCAGACAAAGCGTGTGGTTTGATGGCGTGCGCTTTTTTGTGTGCCAGCAGGTGTGTTCAAGTATGTGCTGCTGCGCCTGCATGAGCCGGACAGCGGCCGCAGCAAGCTGCTGGTGTGGGGCGACAAGCGCGCCACGTACCACATGGACATCTACTCGCGCGTTAAGGCCTTGGTGCGTTTGAACGGTCCCCGGCTGGCTTTTCACGTAATTGCTCATTGAACTGGTAACTTGCCAGTTTTATATACTGGTGGCATCTTGCTGTCCACTGGTACTGAGCTTAGACCTTGCCATGGTTAGGCAAAAAGCGAACCCTATCTGGGCCTTGGACGTCCCCCTCTGGATTCAGTGATGTTATTGAAATGCTTCTGGCATTGGTGCAGACATTGGGCCTAAATTTGTGCATTGCGGGCTGTGGGTCTCCTGGATGTATGCTCTACTTGTACCCTAGATCTTTCTGAGGTTTGAGGACGCCTTCAAACCTGCTGGCAGCACTGACCAGCAGGTGTGTGGAGGCCAAGGTTAGGTTAGCACTGAAATCTTTGGGGCACAAGTCTGTATGGCGACCACAAAGATTATTCACCAATTTGGGGTGCAGCGTGAGTACCAAAGCCAATAGGGTGAAGACGCAGAGCATTGCTAAGTTCTGCTGCGCTTCACATCACATCCACTACCGGTAGTCATTGCAAGGAGTACACGGCAAGCACAATAAAAGGGCATGGGCAGGCGAGCGCAGCATGATTCGCAGAAATGAGCCTGTTTGTTGTCTGACACATTCTGCTCCATTATTTGTCTGCAGGCATCAAGGGAGGGGCTTGCAGTGGATGCCTTAGGGGGTGGCCGCATCGAGCACTACCCAGCCAATGGTGTGTGCCAGGTGTACGGGTATAGCTCCGGGTTCGGCGCAGCGCCGCACGAGGTCACTGCTGCATTGATTCGCAAGTGGCACCCGTTTTATGACAGTGACTCCGCGATAACCATATCCTACGAGGGCTACTAGCCTTTCTAAAGCCTTGAAGTGGGACTCCTTTTGTAAGTTACAAGTTAGGGTTAACCACGAGCCTGGTAGTTAGGCTGATTGCTTTGTTGCTGATCTTTCCCAGCCAAAAAATAGTCCAAAATGTCCGAGATGAAATGGCAGAGTTTGTTGTGCCATTGAGGAAGAAAGTTGAAGACAGTCTGATTAGGCAAGTTTACAAGTTAGGGTTAACTGCCAGCCAGGTCGTTAGGCTGATTGGTTTGTTGCTGGTCTTTGCAAGTCAAAAATAGTCAATAATGTTCGAAATGAAATGGCAGAGTTTGTGATGCCGTTGAGAAAGAGAAGCAAAGACAGTCTGACAAGGCAAGGCATGTGAAATGGGGCCTCCTTAGAAAAAGATTGGCAGAAAGGGAAGAAAAGGAACAAGTACTTTCTTCCCAGAGAGCACACAGACATCTCGACAGTGAAAAAGAACATGCACCTCAGTTTGAGTAGCAAAACAGGAATACTTGTGCACAGTGGCCATTCCCCCCGTGCCAGATGGAGGTTTCCACCGCGAGAGTATGTGCTCGCAAATGAAACCTGCTCACATTCCTCATGACATGCTTAGGGAGGTCAAGGTGCAGACAGCGAGGTGGCAGATGGCGAGGTGAGACTCCTTTAGTAAAATGCCTCATAATATACTTAGGGAGGTTGAGGTGCAGATAGCGAGAAGGGACTCCTTTAGTACACATGTTTATTTGTAAGGACTATACAAATTGGTTTCCAATGTTCAATCAGTTACTCGCAAGGATGCTTCACGCTGTCACTTTCGTTTTGTCCTCAATCGTCGCGCTTTCGGCAAGTGGGGACTTGGACTACGGATCAGACTGGAGGGTAAGGCGCGAATCGAGCTTTGGGGGGTTGGAGAAACGGAGGCCGAGCTCGCGATCAATATTGAAAGCTTTCTTCTCTGTCTCGGTCCAGTTCTCTTCAAAGAGCCTCACGCAGCCCAGAATATACCTGCGACATGGAGGTAAGTCCAGAGGTACAGTGTGATTGAATCTGTGCACATCAGCTCTAAGGCTGGGTGATTAGTGCCAGATCTGTTGTGCCCGTGTGCCCGCAGCGGGCTTTGTTCACGGGGGATGAATGAACACCTGCCTGCACATGAGCAAAGGAGCAATGCAGCTGTATATACCTTGAGCAATGGCCAGGGATGATTCTCTGAAGCATGCCATGCAGCTTGACAGGCCGCTGATCTCAATTCTTGAGCTCCCTCGCTCTCAACGCCGACTTGCTTGCTGGCCGCTGCTCGTCTGTGTACGCAGCAAAGATCATTTCGCCATGGCATGAAGTCCCCCTGCATGCGGGTACTGGTAACCTGCACTTCATCTGCGAGATCCCGCGCGATGGGAAAAAGAAGATGGAGGTCCAAACCAAAGAGGAGTGCACTCCCATTGAGCAAGACACTGAGGATGATGGAACACCGCGAGAGTACCCCTTCCCCTTTCTCCACAATTACGGCCTCCTACCCCAGGCGCGCTCACGAGTGATCCCTCCTCATTGAGCTGGGAAGCCAGTCTAGTCAATGTCACAGCCCAAGTGACAAACGGCATGAGCACCGCCTGGCGAGCTGGCTCATTGGAATTTAGGCACATATTTCCTGACGCAGCTACTGGCACCCCAGGAAGCCCCTGTTGACCTGCTGATCGCTCACTCAGGCACTCAACCTCTGCTTCTTGCAGACCTGGGAAGACCCGCACCATGAAGACGTGCACCTGGGCGTTGCTGTGAGTGACCTGCTGCAGTGCTCTTTCTAGGGAAAGACCTTCCTCAGGGGAAGACCTTTGAAGGGAAAGGCCTTGTTCTGCTACCTTGGGAGCCACCAAGTAGTTGACTGCTCAAGTGCAATGCACATTTTCGGGCAAGCATATGTTTGCACTGTGCCTCCTACACTTGGGTAAGCACATATTTTGAATTATTCCAAAAGTGATTGGTTAAGCACATGTTGAGTAGCTGCTGCAAAGACGCACAATGTCAAGCAAGAGACAGCAACCCCTGTTGGCTATGCCTGACTTTCAGGGTGATGAGGATCCATTAGACGTGGTGGAGATCGGTGGCAGTGGGTGCCGCATAGGCGGTGTGTATCAGGTACTGCTCCCTTAGCATTGATTGCAAGCATCAGAATAACTATGTAGGCATGAAACCACTCCCTACAAGGAAAAGGGGACACATTAACTCGAAGAGCCATGAGTCTCCTTCACCAGGGAAAAGGAAGAACTAGTGAGGACCTAGAGGGTGACAAGCCGCCCCCTGCTCCAGACCAAGACCTTGAGAGCAACTGGATTTTACAAGAGCGCTTGGTCAGCAGAAATGTGCAGGAATCTGCACACAGCTTTAGCATGGAGCTGCAGCGTGGGGGGGCCTCTGTTTGCATTTTCTCACTCACTGGTGGGCCGCACCATTTTTCCTTACCTCGATGCCACGGGCGGACTTTGGCGTCCTGCAGGTGTGCTTGCAAACCATTGGTGCATGCAGGTGAAGCCCCTCTGCATCTTGGCAATGATTGACACCGGCCAACTTGACTGGAAGCTTGTTGCAATAACTGTTGATGACCCGAAAGCTGCGGAGCTTCAAAATGCGGATGACATTGAACTGTGAGGGACACATGATGACAGCGTGATGATGGCACTATTTAGTTGAATTGTGTGCTCTGCTTGGCCGCATGATTACCTGCAAGTACTCTTGTTGACAGCCTAGCACGAAATGTTAGGTCTTGTTCAATAAAGGGCATTTGCTCACCATGGTCTGGGAGGCCCTCACAGCAGGATTCACCAGAAACCACTCTTGCGCGTAGGCACTTTCCAGGAGAATTGGAGAAAATCCGAGCATGGTTCAAGGATTACAAGAGAGGCCGTGGTGGCAGTTCCCCAGTCACGTTTGGTTATGGCGGCAAGTGTTTGGACCCAAACCATGCACAGGAGGTGGGGTGCCAGACTGCTACTCGATGCACTCCTCAACATTTCAAATGCAGTGCTCGTGGGTTGGAGAAAAGGAAGACAGAATAAAAGACTACGCCCTCAAGGAATTCTTGGTGCATGAAATGAAGGGGAGGTCATTCGTCTAATGATAATAATACATAGATGACAAAACATACATGTGACAATGAAAAGAATGCTCTTGCTTTTTGAGCTGTGCACTAAGCTCCATCAAATGTGGATCAAACTCAATTGGAGAATTTTCAATTTGACAAGTTGTTCAATCAGGTGCAGTTAGGTCTTCCGTAGGTGCTCTATCAGGAGCAAGATTGACCTTCAAAGAGTTCCCTCAGGAACTCAGGTTGAGTGCATGCTTCCAGACTTCCAGTTGGTAAGAGCCTAAATTAATGAATATAGGCAATATCATGGCAACTAGTGATCTGCTTCCACACCGTGTCTCCCCTTTAAGAGGAGGAACCATGCCTCATAAATAAGTGACTTTGTTCATTAAGACATACAGCAGCCCTGTGACCAACCCTACATTTTTGCAGGTGATCAGAGACACGCATGTCTTTTACAATGCCTTGAAGTCCGGAAGACGCTTGAATGACCATGGGTATTCCTTGATATGATTTGATTTATTTAGAGGACTGGAGGAATGAATGTCCTTGATTGTTTTAGGGAGTTTCTTTGCCACTCCTCTGTGTACTGGTACTACAATACTAAAATCACACATGCACTCGAACCATGAACTGGGTTATGCCAACTCGAAAACAGGGTACTACTCTTATTACCAGAGTCTACTTCCACACATCCACAAAGGCATTAGCAACGCTTCTAGGAGCATGTCCAAACTTTCTCTCCAAATGAAGCACAATATCTTCCACTACCCTACAAGCACCCTTCTTAATCAGAAACATGCTGTCCGCTTTAAATTGTCCGCTAGCCTTCAGTGTCCACTCTGTCAGCAAGCAGAGAGTGCTCTCCATATTCTCTCTGGGTGTCAACATACAATCATCTCGGGTATGATCACTGAACGCCACAATGTTGCCTGCAGGCTCATCACGAAAGCCATCAGCAAAGGCCCTCTGGCAGGTTATGTTGGCCATTTGGATGCCGGCAGCACTTGACAGTTTGGCTCAACAAAACATTCGAATTCCTGAGAATGCTAATAGCACGACCATACCCAGCTGGCTTTTTGGTGCTCGTTTATCTGCTAGAGATAGACTCACCTCTAGTTGCCCTGATGCCATTTGGCCACCCCCTTACCTAAAAAACCAAATCGCCAACCACCCCTCATCTGCACCAGGTGTCACAACCAAGACAACCCAGCAGAGATGTACGCAGAGTCCACGAGCTAAACATCGACATGAGGGAGATACACCTGGTTGAGGTTAAGTATAATGACTCATTATCTTTGGAAGATACACGGCATGGACATCAATTAGACTCTAAGCCTCGGAGGGCTCTAAAAACAACACGAGCTTTTTTGTAAGCGCTTCAAGGCCAAGAAGTCATCCTTCACACCATCTCCTTGGTGTGGGAGGCTCTATTTTTACCTCAAACACTCTGAATCACCTTTAAGAGCTCGGCCTTGATGTACAAAAAGCCAATAAGACTGCCCTCGAGTTACATGCTCATTCTGTGCTCTATGCACATAAACTGTCAGCTACTAGACGCGCTCTTGAAAAATCCAGTTGCTCTCAAGGCCTTGGTTTGAAGGAGGGGGCGGCTCCTCACTCTCCAGATCCTCAATAGTTCTTCCTTCTCCATGGTGGAGGAGGCTCATGGCTCTTCGGGCCAATGTGTCTCCTTTTCCTTACTTGATGTAGGGAGTGGTTTCACTTGTCACGCCGACTCACAATGCAGCATAAATCTAGCACTGCATAAATCTGGCGTGACACACTGTGTCAGTGGCACTGCCTATTTAGTTTTTCTTTTCTTTCTACTGGTAGTCCCTGCGCGCTGAGCACATCTGACATCATCATGTCGGCACACTCCTTGAATACCCTATAACTCCCGCCAGGCACTGAATGAAGCAAATCATTCACATGACCAGGAAGCAGCTCCTTGTACCTATAAGTGTTTTTTGTGTTGAATTCATTTCACAGCCTTACTGCGGCAGCAGGAATTGCAGATGTTGTGCTTGTACCATTTCGTGCTTATGTCATCATGACGTCCAGAGGCTGTTCTGGCAACGTTGGCAGAAAAAATGCTAGCTCTTTATTAACTTCTTTTTAAGATTGAGGCCCTACCAGAGAGAAATTTTCTGGAATGCACAGTGTACTTTGGGAAATTGTAAGACGTCTGACTCCTAAGGCGCTAGTGGTCTCAGGGACAACTCTGCGATGCTGACATGGCCATCAGTGAATACTTTTAGGCAGACAGTCCTCAAACTGGTCACGGGCTTACATAAAACCAACAAGCAAATGGCAAACATACAAGAGGAAATATGTGCTTGAGCAGACATCGAACCTTAGGCCATCATTCGCTCAGGAACCAGCCTCTGAGCCTCTGTGACAGCCCGCTTATCAGTATCAAGGCATGGAAGAATGGTCTAAGATCCCCAAAAAACACACCCATGACAAGGCTTCCTGCCGTAAAAAAAAACAACAGTGTGCATGCATGACTGCTTTGTCCACGCCATGCAAGCGCAATGTCGAGGTAAGTTTATGAGAACCCATGAAAATAGTTGAAAAAGGGTGATATAATAAGGAATGGTGGGGAGAAGCTGCTTTCACAGCATCTTGACAAACTACATTGGAACAAGTTTATGCACTGTGTCGCAGACAAACACAAGTTTGCCAACAAAGAAAGAAAATCAACCTAAAATACACGCCCACCAAAAGCTTCAGCTGCTAGTAAGAGTTGCAACAGTTCCTAGTCAAAAGGCGTTCAGATTCAAAGCAAGGGGTGCACGACAGCAAGGGGCGTGATTTGTACCTGCGCACCATCTCTGCAGCTTCAGCTGTCAGGAAGGGTTGCAAAGATTATAGTCAGGGTTGCTTGGGATGTGATTGACACCTGAAAACTTTCTCGGCCACCTTCTCAAAAACCCCGCCCCCCTCGGCCTGCTTTATTCACAGGCTTCTGCATTAACCAAGTCCAGCCCACCTGTGGGTTTTTTAGGGTCACCACGCACGCCAACGGGCAGCACATGCCACACACTCCTCCCTCACCCACCCCATTCCCACACCAAGTTCTGTTGTCTGGTATACACAGAAGGCGCGCTGACCGCGCATGCTTGAGGCATTCCTGTGTGATCCGCGCCCTCATGACTCAGTCTGCCCTCGCAGATCCCTCATGACTCAGTCTGCCCTCATGACTCAGTCTGCCCTCGCAGATCCCTGTCAAGGTTAGGTTCAGGCACCGAAGGGATGGTGGCGGGCGGTGCCGGACCTGCTGCCCACGGGCTGCTGCCTGTGGTCCCCTGCCCGACCCCCATCCCCGCACCTCCCCCATCCCCACCCCCGTCCTGTCCACCCCGTTCCTCTCCAACCCCTTCCTCACCACCACCAGCAGCCTCGTCGGAGAAGACCGCAGACAGGGGCGTGGGGGGCTGCGGGGGCTGCTTGCTGGCACCCGCGCGAGCTTGCAGCCTAGCCTGACCC
>LFCJ01000852.1_pt1 | contig 20054 bp, 22 predicted proteins | sample 643141 | NCBI WGS metagenome assembly LFCJ01 (sample SAMN03766243, study PRJNA286221) | soda lake metagenome | biome: soda lake; feature: Kulunda steppe; material: water; isolation source: sample B1-Br-g2 brine of Lake Bitter-1 | place: Russia: Kulunda steppe | collected 2010-07
GGGGGCAGCACCCGCTCCTCCTTGAACAGTGAGTGCGTTGGCATGGAAAGCAGAGGCCGCCGGAAGAACTTGTACCGCTCTGTGCCTGCCACCACCTCAGGTCGGCTGACAGCAGACAACTCAGCAGGGTTGCGGACATCGGGATGGAAGGTGCGATCCACGAATACAGGCACTCTGTCAGAGTTCTTCAGCCTGTGCCAGAGGTGAGTGCTATATGAGTTGGTTTGCATGTGCCTCACACCAGATCGCTATGTTCTGTGCAGCGGGTACACAGTGCTGCTTGAGTGTGCTTGCTTGCTTGTGTGGTTCATTTGTGGCACAAACAAGGAGAGAGCAGTCCCAAGCAGAGCATGGTACATGTCTTGAACTTGTTTTTTACGTGTGTGGAAGCTGCTGCACGCATGATACTGCGGCTGCTTTTTTCATTTTGCAGCCTGAGAGACATGTTGACGCAGGGCAAGCAAAAATTCTTTTGCGCCATGCTGTTTGATGCTCTTGCACATGCGCATGCACAAAAAAGAAGAGCATGTGCGCTTTACACAGGCTCTTAGACCTGACAGGGCCTGTCAAGGTGAAGATGCAAATGCTGGCAGGTCTAAACACAGACCTGAATGTGGTGGAGGGGTACTGAGGCAGCTTGGAGAACATGTTGGCGTACTCGGGTGCACGCTCCACCATGAACCCACCGGCAACTGTTTGTTGCCGGTAGTGGTCACGAGCACTGCTTGTGACGTACGTCGTGTCTGCAAATTTGCACAGCGTCATCATTATGCAAGTACTCGGGGCGCGATGCTAGAGTAAACCTTAGACAAGCTGACCAGGATCCGATTGTGGAGTGACACAACCGAAGCTTGTAGCTTACCATAAAGGGCATCATAAGGCCTCCCGGACATTCCTTCAAACCACGCTCCCCCAGGAGACTTCAGGATTTAAACATCTAGAGACTCAGAAGTATAATTTGTTGTTCACCCGCATCATTTAGAAGTTTTCCAATTATCCTTGATAATCCCACAACCCACAAATTACCGTTCCTTTTTCTCTCTTTACGAACACACAGGCATATGCATGCACGCACAAATACACATACACATACACATGCACGCACGTATGTGTGTACACATGCACTTGCACAAGCGCACATGCATACGCACACGCTCACACGCATGCGTATACACACGCGCACACACGCACGCGCGCACACAAACACACACACACACACACACACATGCACACACACACAAACTTTTATGCCCAGACTTGCGGGCAAACAAGCAGAATTATGCCCTTGCTCACATGTAAACAAGTAAGGGCTTGCCAGTCTTTTTGCTTGATTAACCCCGAGTGTTTCTTGAAGAGAGCGCTGGTTGTGCCCAGTCTTTTGCCTACTGGAAGCCTGCTCTCCGAGCCAATCATTCATGTCTAGGAGTCATTCAGCATCCTCTGTTCTGAAGTAGCCGGAAAGTCTGCACACCAGGGATTAAGTGCGGTCTTTGCGCCAGCTGCGGGGCCTGAGACAGGGCACTTTTTCAGTGTTGCTTTCACGCGGAGGCACATGAAGTGTGCTTGCTCAGCTATCTCTAAACGTGCTGCCCTCATAGCAGCTGTCGGCATGTTGGATCCTGTGTAATCGCAGATGCCCGTGCTGCTGCCTATTTAAACTTTTGCTACTATCAATTCCATCTGTTTGTGTATTTACGCACACCCTCAGTAAATTCACTCTACTTATGCGTGCATGATCTGGGCATTTTCTCTGAGTATGGTGATCAAGGAATACGAGTAGGTTGCTTGTGAGACCCAGCACTAACGATATGCCAGAAGCACACCCATTTTGAGGCTCAGGCGGTCAGGTCCCCATTGACCAGGCAGTCTGTTTTGCGCATCATACCCATGTGCTTCATGCAGGCGCCAAGGTGTGCCTAGTGTGTGAGATGAATGAAAATGTTCTTTACATCTTGCTGCTGTAAGAAGTGATCAAAGATTACTGTGCATCGAGTGTGGCTCAAAAGAGGGCCAAGAGAAAAACAATGAAACAAATTGAAATTAGCCTCCATCACAAAGACTTGAAGCAGACAATCTCAAACTTCAAAAAATAAGCGCAGGGCAGGGCTGCTTAGCTTAAAACTTAAGGAACACACTTTTTATGTACAAGCAATCTTTTGCTGGCTCCATCTTTTGATCTTATATACATGATGGTTTGTGCCAATATGGACATGCGTGGTTGAGTGTCTAGCACCACATGCACCAGGGGCAGACATCACACCAAGAGGGCTTCCTAATTGGGGATCCAAACTCGGGCAGAGGAGAACGGGAAGGACTTGGGGAGGGGGAGGGGCTTGGAGATGGGGCTGGAGATGGGGTTGGAGATGGTGCTGGAGATGGGGTGGGGGCTGGGGAAGGGCTAGGCTCAGGGCTGTCTCCAAAGAGGCGAGTGCGCTGAGCGTTTAACAGGCGATCTGGGGAAGATGACTCAAATCTGATTTTTGGAGCAGCGCGACTCAAAATTTCCTTGACAGTCCTGACATCTGACCCGGGACGCTCCTGAAGTATCAATGCAACCACGCCAGCCACCTGCAAGACAACAGCAACAAAGGGCATGACCTCTTCCCCGTACTGAGCACATGCAAAGGTGACAACCGCTCCTGGAGCTGAAGCGGTAGCACAGCTTGACCAGCTAACAAAGTGTACCTCACTCACGACTCACATGCGGCGCAGACATAGACGTCCCAGACATGGTGGTCTCAGCAGTGTCGCCTTGGTGGCTGGCACTCACAATATTTGCACCAGGTGCAAACATGAAAAGGCAGCTTCCAACGTTTGAGAACGATGCCAAGCCATCACTCCTTGTGGATGCCTGCAATGAAAAAGGCAATAATAAGAAATGAGGACATTCAGTAGTGAGCTGGAGTGTCATACACCAAGCTGGAGCTTTTGTTTAAATCATTTCAAGCTTCTGCATCGGTGGCTTTTGCAAGTACTCACCCCAACGGTGATGGCGTTGGGTGCAGAAGAGGGGGAGTAAGTGCAAGCATCCCCACCATGATCATTCCCTGCATGTCAGAAGATCATGAGTGCAAGACACTGCACCCAGGTCAATAAATAGCACCGGGAGCAGTTGCAGAGCCTCAGGCAGCAAACACCACAATAACAAATTAAGGATGCAAATTGACCCTAAATCTGCATTGCGATTTATGCCCTTGCAATTGCATTATAAGTAAGTGGGACTACTTACCTGCTGCTGCCACAACGATTATGTTGCTCTGCAAGGCAGTAAGGGTACAGTGAAGAAGTGTTCAGGTTTTGGTGAAGGATTCCGAGCACAGTCGAGAAAGAGCTGCTTCTGAAGTATACTATACCTTGACCAAATCTTCCACAGCATCGTTCAGAGAAGCTGCTCTTGGCCCCCCCAGCGATAAGACCGCTACAGCCTGCTTGATACCATGGCGGCGGACATGCTCCTTAACCCTGCGGGCACGTTGGAAGCCAATGAAAGCTGCAGCAAGTTGATTATGATCAAGGGATGCATGATAGCCAATCATGGACTGTGCAGATGATTTCATTGCTGTTCAAGAAATTCAGTTCTTTGTTGATAAAAAAGACGAGGCTGCATAGCAGCTCAAGTCAGAAGCCGAGGTATGCGCCATGGAGGAGACTGCAGCTTGCTTGACAGGGGCAAATTTTCTGATTTTCAAGGGCTCTTTCTACACAATAACCAGTCCAAAACTCACCACCCTAGGCCAGAGATGATGTTTGAGTAGGATCCAGAGCCGTTGCTCCCCAAAACCTTGACTGCATGGACAGTGGCCTTGCGGGCCACTCCGTGAATAGATCCAACCGCCGAGCCAGCCACGTGTGTGCCATGACCATGGTCATCATTAGCAGACCTGGCTCATACACATTGTGCACAACATTTGAAGAAACCTAATGAAGAGCAAGACCCTAGCTTGTTTGTGCCTAATGGTTTAGCAAAACACCAGTAAATCAAATCAGCACAATCAGTTTAACACAGGACCACGGATTCAGGCTGTGAATGCATTGAAGATTCTAAAATGCTCAAGTGGGAAGCGCAACGCAATCTTCAGCTTGGAGTGTTCCGTGCTATGTGAGAATAAATGAGTGTGAAGATGCATTAGAGGCATAATCAATCATGAAGCAAATGCCTCATGCTACAGTGGACCAAGCACAAACAAAGAGAAACATGATCAGAGTCAAGATGCATATCAATTGGCAACAGACTTTGCAGCTGCAGCCAACAGTGAAGGCCATTGATATGCTGGAAGCAAATGGCAAACGCCTCTCTTCTGTCAATGACACCCACCCGCCCAGCATACTGGTAGACTCTCCAATCCGATCCCTGAAGTTTGTGTGGGACATGCGCACTCCCGTATCCAGGACGTACACATGGGAGCCATCGCCGGTCAATGACCCAGTCTGAAATGTCCCATCCAGAGGCAGATCTGCATGTGGGTAAAAGGATTGGGGAAGGTCAGGATATAAGCCTCACTGGGTGTTCCTATCTAAGCCACAGAGTCCCTTGTAGATTGAATCACAGGACAAGTATGAGCACTTTGCTGCCGTAATTCACTATCATGGTCAGAAAGCATCACTCACAGGCTTGATCGATGCGGTCAATGCCCCAGCTGCGCACATCATTAAATGCATCTGCCCTTGTCGCTTTTATCTGATCAAAAGTGGCAATCAAATCACGCTCAAAGTACTCGACAGAGTCAGCAAGGCTTGAGCTCATGGCAAATAAGTCTTCCTGTGAAAAAAGGGGTCGTGGGTGGAGCAACGCTTAGCAAAAAGCAGCCACCATAGTCCATGCCTGCCATGAAGTTATGGGAAAGCTGCTGCATCAGTCAATTCTGCTCCAAATCCCAAACTTGATCAAGCATACCTACCAGGGATTCCACAGTGAAAGCTTGAAAAGACCAATCCAGCTCTTGATCAGGATCAGCGTCAGCTTGCAAGCTGGCAGCGCCTGTCTGATACCGGCAAAATCCACTGAAGCGGCCAGAATGGGGATTTCCAAGCTCATTGCAAATGTCGTTCAGGCGTGCCCTGGTGAGACCAGGTTTCAGTTTCATCACAAACTCAGTAGCAGGCAAGCTGGAAGCAGCTGCTGCAGCGCCAGCAAATCCCTGCAATGGAAAAGCAGCACACAGAGCTAGTCGTTTCTTGACAAGTAGGGCAAATCCTGCTTAATAAGTTGCGTCCCAATGGTGGGCGCCCTCTTAGAAGGATGTTCTTTCTTAATCAAATTCTTACTGTTCTCTTGTACGGATCAGTCTCCAGGTTGAGGATTGGCACACGGGGAGCTCGCTCAGCAGGAGGTGCACTTGTGATGCCAGCCTCAGGGGGAGCAAGGCTTGACGCCGGCGGGGGAGGAACCAGCACCCAATCCCTGTGCAAAACATCATCACAAAAGAGCAAGACATAAAAAAGGAAGTCAGCTGCTTAAGGTAATTCTGCAAAAAGGTCTTACAGGAGCTCTTTGTCTTCACTACTCTGCACGCTGAAGCCTTCGGGAAGGTACACAAGCCTCATGTGGGCCAGCTGTAAAGTGAAACCCGATCCTGCAAGGACGAAGTTGGTAAAAGTGTGCATGAACTGTTTGTATCTTAGGACTTTTTATCTTTGCTTGAGCTTGATAAAGTATGAAGCCAAATAGGCACCCTACTCCAGTTCATGCTGTCTGACTGAAGTCACCTGATATATCCTTGAAGACTATTCTATTCCAGCTTCCTTCAGCATTTGATGTCAACACACTGAAATCCATCTGCATAAGAATTGGTCATTTGCAAGGAGAATAGGTACTTTCACAGACCACTCTGTAGCCACTCTGAAACAAAGCATACGTTAGCTGAGCATAACTGCATGTGCAAATTGCAAGAGCATTGCAAAGTGGCACAAAGTGTTGCAGTTGCATCGTTACAAACACCTCATTAGTGAAAATCACCACCTGAATGCGAGCCCATTGGTCCTGATCAGCTCCCAGAACATTCAAGAATCCTTCAGGGACCGCTTGGTAATCATTGCCACTCATTCGTATCTGCGTGCAGAGGTTGAGCGCGAGAGAGGGTCAACAAGAAATGCAACAGCTGATCCGTCAAGCAAAAGGGTCTGCGTTGGATGCACAATAGGGTAATTGGCACCTGCAGATATGCAGCCAACACGTTACATACTAGCTGCCATCGTCTGGCTGGTCACACTGCACCCAACGACTTATCTGGAGATTCGACCCTCTAGTGTATTCTCAAGGTAGAACGACATCCGAGTCAAGCCCGTGCCCTTGGCTGCGCGTAACATGACAAGGGGGTGGCGTTAAGGCAATTTAAGTCGCAAAGGTACAAGCTGCACGCATGCGCACAAGCACCTAGGCAGTGGTGGGCGCTGCTGAGACCAATTGCAGATCCCATTCAGGAACACAGTTTCAACTCACCGTGGAAATCTAGAAGGCTTCTTGACGGGAATGGCTGATCAGTCTCCAAGACTACCGCAGCCCAAGGCATGACAGAGGTGTGAGCTGAGGACTGAGCGCGTGAGAAGGTCTGCAAGGGTAAGAGCACATGGAACAAACAGAATAATACAAGTTGCAATCATCTGTGTGTAAGGACATTGCCAATCTCACTGCTCAGCTTGTTGACTTCTCTCCTGAGCGCATTGGCTTGTACACAACAATTTGAGAAGACCACATCAGATGCACGCATGCCTGTGTGCGCTTTCAGCTGATGCACTTCCGTAAAAGCCTTAATTTCAAGTCATTGGTTTTCCTTGTTGACCTGCAGACGCCAGCCCAAATATTCAGGGTAGGTGGAGTTGGTGGAAGCCTGGTCAAAGTGCTCCCGCTGTGCTGGCAAGTTCCCTAGGTCCCCGTGCACCTATTTAGTAGCCTGAATTCATTTGGATACTTTAAAAAGCACTTATGTGTGGCTCTTTGCTCTCACCTGCTCCGTGTCATCAAAGTTACAGTCGCATCCGTACGACTCGCTCCTCCAGCCGGACGCCAGGCCGTTAAAGTAGACGTTCCTGACCTCCTCCTGAGATATAACAGGCACATAGTGAATGTAAATTGAGTGTATTTGAGGTATACTGGCGCAAGAGAGGTCAGGGGGTTGTCTTGGCGGTCCCCCAATGCAAGCTTGCACATGCAAGCATGCACTCCCTCCCGCCCTCAAGAAGCAAGCTTCCAGCATACTATATGAAGAGTAATTTACAAGTTTCATGCAGGCGTTGATCACCTGCAGCTGCTGGAGGAGCGCGCGCCTGGGAGAAATGGCCGCCTCGCCTCGCCCGATTTCGAAATCGCTGGTCTGTGCGAGAACGCGCGCTCTGGCGGGAAGCAAAGAAGACAGTATCAGGCATAAAAAAATAGTCCAGCATTCGTGACTGCCCATAATCGCTCTTCTGCCGCAAGGCCCCGCTTCTAAAGCAAGTGCGCGAGGAGTGCGTGCCGCTTGACGTGTCACGGTGCTCAAAGTACTATAAATTAAAATGATATCATTGGTTTCACGACTCTTCTGTTTTCATAAAGTTCGTTCAACCTTCGCTGGACAAAGCACAAAACACCGCATTACATGCGACCTGCTTTCACTTGAAAAATAAAACAGATCCTCGTTGATACCGAGGACCAACTGAAGGGCCTTGGAAACCAAATAGCGCCTTCCTGCTGGGCTCTGGGACGTCTTCAGGTAGGGCATGGCCCCCAAACCCTCCTGCTATGATGCATTTTGTATACTGCTCTAGATCTGGAGATGCTTGAGGTACGCACTCCAGTGTGCAAACTGTATGGTTGACAGCTGCAGCACTCACGCGAACTGCCTCCTCCTTTCGCCCTGCAGCTTTCAGAGCTCTGGGTCTTCCAAAAGCCTTTTGAAGCCACTTAAGAACATGGTTCACAACTGCGTGCATTTCTCTAGCTCCTCCAGCATTGCTCTCGCATACGGCGGATCACATTCCCTGTTCACGACAGAAGGCACGGCGCACCATTCAAATGATGCTGCAGATAAGCACTTAAACAGCTTGTCTGGGCTTCTAGGTGAAGGTGAGCTCCCAGATGGATCTCAGCATGAGCAGCGCACTCAAAATGAAGAGGGATCCCCGACGCTGACCACCTTCGATGGTCACACTGGGCGGAAACCAGAGGAAGAGGCCCATCTCTCCAAACGCCAGTGCATAGCTATGCAGACTGGGCAAGCTCAACCTTGTGAGGGAGCCATGCATGATTACCATGGGGAAGTTCCAGCTGGCAGCATATGGGAGCAGCAGGGCTTGCAGGGGCCAGGAATACAGCAGCAGCCCCACATCGACTTTCCTAACAGTGCTCTGGATGATGAGGGAAGCACCCCTGATGAAGCAGCTGGAAATGTAGAGATTGCTCAGCCTCCGCCCTTGACCACAACTACGGCAAATGGCATCCTCATGTAGGTGTTGCTGATCAGCAAATAAATGCTTCACTGGTGCACTACACCAAGAAATCTGACCCTGCTCTTACAAATTGTTTGAGTGTCCATCAATCTACACAGATTAATTCATTTCAACCAGTTGTGTGCTTTTAATGTCACCGAGCTTGCAAACCTATGTATGCTTGCAGGATGGACGATCGCCTCAACAGCATTGAGCTTAAGGTGAGCTGAAGCTGCAATCAATGAAGGAAGCAAGGGATTTCTGGAATTGCTTGCTCCCCGTTCCTTTCAATGTGGCAATCCATCTTTTGCCTTTTCTTCCCAGATCCGGGAGATGACAAGCTTGGGCGTCCAGCGCCTGGACCAGATCAGGGCAGCATTTATTGAAGAGATGAACAGGTGATTTTGTAAGCAGCAGTGCACTGTAGCCTGCACAGCACCACCGGGTAAGCTGTTTTTCTCAGCAGCTTGCTTTGCTTTGTTTTAAAGCAAGCACCTCTGCGCCAAACCCAATGAAAAGTAAGCTCGATCATTAGAGAAGGATGTCCAAAAGCATGCTCATTTTTTGGGCATTCTGGACCAGAGGGGCATTGTACCTTTTTTGCACCTCCTAGGTTTATCAAAGAGCTCCAATCCGTGCGCGACAACCAGCACAGCAGGTGGAGTGCCTTGGCTGCAGAGACGCTGCAAGAGCATTCTCGTCTGGAAGCAGCCAAGGCCCTCATGAGCGGCCTGGGGATAGATGCTTCCACCAGATGTGAGGATCAGTGAAGATGGGGCCTGTGCTTGCCACGTTTCTGGTATATTTTTGAGATCCTGCCAAAGCAGGTAGCATTGTGCTCTCACAAGCAACGTTAACCCTTGGAGGTGAACCCTTAGAGCTATTGTTTGGAGGACATGTGACGTATACAGCTCACAAGGCTCGAGAGTTTGCTGCTTGGATAGGGCAGGTACAATATGCTGCTCCTGAGGCAGTTTACAGGATCTGAATTGGCAGAGCGCTTTAAATGTATATTTATGTCTTGTCAAGAGATCAGGCAATCGTGTTTGCATTGTGATTTTAAATTGCATGCAATGCTGCGCAGCCATTGCTGCTTGGCTAGTCTTTAAAATATAAACCTTCTGATGGCCCGTGTTCCCCATGTACCTTTTCTTAATACATTTGGGCCATGCAGGCTTGGACACTGGGGGCTTTTGATGCGCTCCTATTCCATTGCCAGGCAGCTGCCGTCGCACAATTCGAGCCTTATTTAAACTGATCCATATTAAATACCATCCACGTCTTTCTGGATCGCTTAACATGGATGCGTATAGGAATTCGCAAATTTGCTTTAAAGGATGCTGGGTGATCTGGCCATCATGCGACCGGCAGTTCCAACTGGCTTTCGTATTGGTACCTGTGACACTATTTTTTTGTAAGTTGATGCCTAAAACAACGAAAGAAAATACGGTTTGCGTAGTCAGCAAGTAGGCGTACAATCCCTGACCATAGACCAATGTATTATTCATTAATTTTATTACTTTATAGATATGACCCGCCGCTGCCTGCTGTGAAACCTATTGTTGCGGTGAGCAACCACCTTTTTGTGTCGCAGCGCCACGACTTGCTCTCATGTCAACAAATCGAGCAACCAAAAGGCTAGCTCATATCGCGGACCACCTGCTCGTGCCCATGTCCTCCTCTCGCCCTGTAAGTAGGGCTTCCTTCCGTAGGTTGTCCCTCTCCTCCGCGCCCTGCAGCCTCACCGCCAGTGCTGGCCAGTACTGCAGCCTCCTAATTTAACTGACATACTGCCGCTCTGTGCATGGTCTTGTGTCGCATCGGACGAGGCACGAGCTGCAGCCCGCCCGTTGCCCTTCCTCTGCCTCCGTGACCTCAGCGCCAGCTCGGGCCCCGCTCTGCCCTGGGGCCCGAGGATGACCTTGCCTTCATCCCGTATTATTACGTACGCAGGCCAAGGTGGCTGTGCTGGGTGCCTCTGGAGGCATCGGGCAGCCCCTGTCCATGCTCCTGAAGACCTCGCCCCGCGTGGGCGAGCTGGCGCTGTACGATGTGGCCAACACGCCCGGCGTAGCCGCAGATTTGGGTCACATCAGCACTGCATCAAGCGTGAAGGGCTACGTGGGGCCAGACCAGCTGCCACAAGCCCTGCAGGGCTGTGACCTGGTGGTCATTCCTGCAGGTGAAGAGGGGGCCTCTTTGGGGGGTGTTAGGCCCCTTCTCCCCTAAATGTGTGCCCCTAACTGGACCCTTGGGCCCATCTTCTGCCTTGCCCACATATAAAGCAGCATCTGACTGCCTCACCGCCTTGATGCTGCTTTAAGCATCTCTGAGCTTGCAGGCTAGGCCTATTTTAGCCGGGTGACAGCTTCAGAGCGCTCAGGCCCGGGGCTGATGTGAAATGCTGGCATGCACTTGCAGGCATTCCCCGGAAGCCTGGTATGACCCGTGATGACCTGTTCAACATCAATGCGAGCATCGTGGCAGGCCTGTGCCAGGCGGTTGCCACAAACTGCCCCCAGGCGTGGGTGGCAATCATCTCCAACCCTGTGAACTCCACGGTAAGGCCCTGGGCGATCATCCTGCCTTGCCCCAAGTCCATGTGCATCTGAGCAGCCATGCGCATCTGAGCAGCTGCCCTTTCAATTCACGGGGACACTGCCGGAGAGAACCCTTGTGGGTCTTTTGTCAGTGACACATCAAACAGCAAGCAAAACGAGGTCCTACCTTCAGGCAAAAGCTCTGCCCGTCTTGGGCCGCGTCTCAGGACCCATGCTGCTTGCCACTTGCTGCCTGTCTTTCGAGTCACTCACATGACATGTGGGCTCCTGCAGGTCCCCATTGCTGCTGAAGTACTGAAGCGTGCAGGCGTCTATGACCCGAAGAGGCTGTTTGGTGTGACCACTCTGGATGTTGTCCGTGCAGAGGTCAGTGCTGGCACACGGGCATGAAAGGATGTGATGCTCCTCGCTGGCATTGGCTAGTCCAGCTCAGTTTTAATTTCAGCAGCTTCTGAATAGCTTCAAGATGTGATGCAGGGGGCCTTGTCCAAACAAATAAGTGGCCCTTGCCTAGTGCCATTGCTCCCCCTTTTCCTCTCACCATCTCATGCTTGTTTCTACCAGCCGCCTTGCTCATGACTTGGACGCCTGCAGAAATTTATTTCTGAGATTAACACAGTGGACCCCAAGGACGTGTCCATCCCAGTCGTTGGTGGGCATGCAGGCATCACCATCGTGCCTCTCCTGTCTCAAGTAAGCTGTTTCCCTTGTGAAAAGTTTATTTTTCTCGCTGACAAGCCATCAGCTGGTTGAGTGCCTGAGTGGAGTGTGCAGAATCAGGTTGCTTGCACCTCAATGTGCGCCCTCTTTGAGTTTTTGCACAGCGTTTCGCTGGGCTTAACTACCTCTCATGGCCATCGATCTCACATCATCCTTGTCCTCACTAAAGGCACCTTACTAAATAGTCACCCTAAAAGCCATTTTTTTACGCAGTCTCAACCTCCCTTGAAGCTCTCTGAGGATGATTTGGCCAAGCTTACCAGTCGCATCCAGAATGCTGGCACAGAGGTTAGTGCTTGCTGAAGAGCCCTTGCTGAAAGCGGTGTTGTGCGCGTCTTCTTTACACCACAAAGTCCCTCTAGGTGGCACAAGTAACATGGTGAACTACCAATGACGAAACGTGCAAAGAGGCTTGATACTAAAACCTCTTCTTGACACCCTGTGCAGGTCGTCGAGGCAAAGCAAGGCGCCGGTAGTGCCACGTTATCCATGGCGTATGCTGCTGCGCGCTTTGCCGACTCCTGCCTGCGCGCACAGGCAGGGGAGGATGTTACAGAGTATGCATATGTGCAGGTGCGTGTTGCTGTGCAAGCCATCTGCATTCTGCCCTGGTGAACATCACAGCAACAACAACCTTACCAACACCAGATGCATTGGGAAGTAGCATGTGCCGTAATCTGCTGCACGACTGTGGACATCAAAGTGGTGTGCTGTGCTCTTGCTTGCCCGTTCCATTCATGTCTGTCCTGCCTGTCCCTTCTTGCAGTCGTCTGTCCTGCCTAATGTGCCCTTCCTTGCCAGCAAGCTCCGCTTGGGGTCACAGGGTATCGTGCAGGTAAGGCAAAATGTTGAGATTTTACAGTGCCACGCACAACCGTACGCCAGGGATGAGGCATTTTTAAGGGTGGGTAATTAGGGTGTCCCAAAGACCCAAAGAGGTTCGTCCAGCCTCTACGGAGCCTCGGCCTGTAAGGAGAGGAGAGGGCCTCAGTGGTGCATTATTGTTAGGAAATTGATTATTATGGATGCACTCAAAACCACCTGAGACTTACAAATCTGTTTTGATGATATGATACAAATATTTTTTGGTTGGACCCGCCATCTTGGAGGCCGGCCCGAGTCAGGAGATACCTGAGCAGCTGGTCAGCATGCCAACCTGCCCATCCCTTAAGCTACATCTTTTTTTCCCATTCTTTAAGACAGCTTGGTTGTCTTCCTCAAACAGCGCTGCAGGCCGCTTGCCTGCAGGTGAGCCTCTGCGCTCTTGCTGCACTGCTTGCTCTTGCAGCGCATTCATCAACTCCCTTCCACGCTCTGGAAAATGAGCTAGGATCGTGGTTTGCTGAATATCAGCTCACAAGCTGACAATTGTGCTCGCTGGCACAGGGCGGTGGATGGGCATGCGCAGCAAGCGTACTGCTTCCACTGCCAAAGCCAGAAGCAGACCATACTAAGCTGACCTGGCTGCATTGCCACCTGGTTTTTGAGGCTGTTGCTGCTGCTACCTGCTGTCTGCCCGCCGCTGCTGCTGCCTGCCCGCCGCTGCTGCTTTTTTGGAATTCAGCCCTCCTTCGCTTATCAAAACGACCCTTATGCTCACATGTGGTTGGTTGTTTTTTAGTATACTCTTGGCATTAGGTTGCATCAGACTAGGCTGAGCAGCTGCTTGCACAGCTTGCACCGCAGTTTCATCTGACAAGCACCACACAATGCACTGCCACAACGACTTCTCCTCGCTCAGGGTTCCTAATGTTTCAGATATTGCATCTGCTTGCACTCCATCCTGCCCAGCAAACCTGTGAGCTGAGGCACCCATCCCCATTGTTGTCCCATCCACCTTCATCCCGGTAAACTGTTTGGGCATGCTTCTATGTAATGATAACTTTCCTAACTTCCAAAGAATTCCCAATAGTTTTTTTAGCGCGGAAAGGCGCCGCTTAAGCGGTAGAGGGTCACAGACGCTTTGGTACATTGAAGAGGCGCGCCGAAGCCAAGCTTTGGCAAGCCTCGGCAAGTTGGCCACCAACCCCTAGGCATTTCCCTATAAGCTTTTCTTGGAGCTGCTGCCGGGCCAATTCGAGTGCTGAAGGCTGTGTTTGGTGTGAACTGACCACCAAGCCTAAGTTAACTCGGAGCATTTGGAAACTAAGGGGGCACTACTTTTTATTAACACGTCATGAGTGCAACCGTCTAATAAGCCTCTACCAGCTAATCCTAATTCTAAATGAATGAATATAGATGAACTTGTACCTACTATAACACTTGCACTCATGAAGTGCAATTTGCACTGGGCTGATAGTCAATGCCATCCTGAATTAACGTTGCTTATATTTGGATTAGAAACGAGCAAGAAGGTCGACTCAAAGCATTGTCAGTGACAAATGATCAAAATGGCTCAATAATTGTTCCGCACAGAAAGGCTCCATACATGTCAGCAAACTGTACATTTGGCATGGATAGATCCGCTTGGAATCCCCTTGATGCTCATTGAGCTACAATCATGTTGGTGGTGATCTGCTGTCTGCTGGCATGAAGCACACACCTCTCCAGAACATGGCACAAGCACTATCTGCGCTGGTATCCCCGGTGGCTGGTCATGTATAGGGTTAACCTGTTGCTTTGTTTGTATACCTTTGGCTTGCTGTGCACGTGGCCTTGCAGGAGTTGGGCCTGGGTCCCCTCAGCCCGGCTGAACAGAGCAATGTGGAGGCCATGACGCCTGAGCTGCTAGGATCCATCAGGAAGGGTGTTGAGTTTGTGGAGAAGCAGGGTGTGGAAGCTGCAAATAAAAAGTGAGCTGATTATCGATTGCTTTGGTTTTGAATGTTCTTGTGATTTCACATTGCCTTCACTTTCCACAAGAGTGACCAACATCGCCTTCCATGAAAGAGTTTGTACTTATTGCTGGGCAAGGAATGGCTGGATCATTTGATTATTAACACTCATCATCCCTGTAAGCACAAGTCTACAAGTTAGGGTTTATTGCCAGCCCAGTCGTTAGGCTGATTGGTTTGGAATAAGAATAGAAACACTACGTTGGTTTAAGGCTTCAACCAGCCAAACGAGGGCAGCTACGTAGGCAGTGAAATCACCGTGATGAAGAGTGACTATTTACATCAATTCAATAAAAAGGAAAAGGAGACACATTGGCCCAAAGAGCCATGAGTCTCCCCCACCGGGGAAAAGGATGAACTAGAAAGGATCTGGGATCTGGAGGGTGACAAGCCGCCCCCTGCTCCAGACCAAGACCTTGTGGCAACTGGATTTTTCAAGAGCGCGTCTACTTTTTGTCAGTTTGTGTGCATAGAGCAAGCTCTTTAACTTACAGAAAAGAAAAACTACGTATGTTGAGGTTGAGGTTTCAAGGCTGTATTCGCCGGGGTTAGCGTAGTAGGCAGTGGAACTACTCCCTACATTATGCAGCTTTGGCAGCTTCGAGTCAGATCCTGTAAGCCGGCTGGGCCTGGTATCTAAGCAACTTGCGTATTGAATACCCGACTTCCAGATATGTTAGCAAGCAAGGTTTGGGCCACCCCTTCCCTATGACAGCCTGAGGGCAAAGATATGGACAACCCTATGCAAAAACGACTGCTGACGCTGCTGAAGATATCAGGCCAGATAAGTGCAGTGTCAGGTATGTGCCGCTAACCAGGAGGTTGATAGAGTCAGTTAGCGGAGTATTCGATCCTCTTGTCAGTTCAGCCATAGCTGTAATTGAGCACGTCAAAGGCGAACTCGCAGTTATACCTTGTTTGCTCCCAGCGACCTTGTAAGACGTACGCCAGCCTGAGGGAGTAGAACTATTTAGCCCTTGGGGGGCAATAGGCGTGGCAGCACCATCCATTCTAGTCCAGTCCAAGTCCAGTGTGAGTACATCTGACAGCAGCTGCTTGCAGCACTGACCTTGCCTGTCTGCAGGCTTAATAGAACTTCTGTTCTCCTTGAAGGAGAAGGCGTAGGGAAGGATAAGGGTATCGGAGACTCCGCAGTCTCATCTCAAGCAACCTGTTATTTGCTTGGTGTACACTGTCGCTGTCCGCAGCTAGTTCACACACCCCATTTGCTCAAATACCACATTAATTGCAGTCATGCCACTATTAATAGTCTATTTGGTGTGCAGCAGTCTCTCAGCGTGGCGTCCTCCTTTTTTTCTCTGGTTGTTTTGATTCTGGATGTGTTTGGATGGGTGTTGTTGTGGTTTAAAGAGAGAAAAAGTTGGCCCTTAGTGTAGGCGGCCGTTGTGGTGTTCTGTCAACGAATGGAGCGCAATCTTACAAAGGAGGCTCATAATTGGCGAATAGATCATCTGGTTCTCCTTAGCATCTGATCGGACATGTCGTGTGTTGGGTTAAGACAGTGTTGCTCTGTGTTTTGGGGAAGATTTCCAGGTCCAAAGTAGCTTTATTGGGCTTATCTAAATTGCATGTGCTGGGGGGCGCGAGGTGCTTGTTGGTGAACTAGATGTACCTGAGTCAGTGGTGGAGGTAGGGCTGGGTGGGCAACAGAAGTGAGTGTTAACAAGTCCGCTGATGTGTGCAATGTTGATTTTGCGGTAGGCAACAAAGGGTGATTCTTATTTCTGAGAATACCTGAGAATATCATGGATCACAGCTGTAGTGAAATCTGTGATAGGAGTGAGATTGACTGAAGCTGCTAGCCTATTGAGTGCTACCCTGTGTTTGGCCAAAATCATAGGATGTTAGGACTGGAGCAGTGCTACTAAAAGTTTATGATTTCCAATCGGTTGTTAAGGTCATGAAGCGCGTTTATCCCAAGGCTCAAGAGAGGCTTAGCGATGGTAATGATCAAGGTAGAGAGGGTGTGGGGCAATGGTTTATGGAGTGAGAGGGCTCCATTTATTTTTGGTTTCTTCTATGTATATGCATTCCCTGCGTTTCATGAGGTAGAGTTTGCTTGAGTGGATGCTCCTTTGAGTTGCCGTAGGCGTATACTGTAAATTTTGGCCTGATATGTATCAGTTGTTTCCTTGCCTTGTGGTCAGGAACTCTGTAGTGAGACCATGAATGTGCGTCACTTGCTTGGTGAGAAGGTTAAGGGTGATCGCGCAATGCCTTATTGAAGGATCTTCTAGACTGGATGTAAGTGCAGTGGCTAGGCGTCTTTGGCATTTAAGATAAATTGAGGTTGCCCCTAGCCCAAAGTTTAGGGTGTCTCCTCTTATCATAGTGGTGGGTGTTGGACTTCCAAAGTTCGAACTTGTGTTCGATGACATTGCCAATCAGTGTGTCTCCTTAGCTTATATAATAAGCTTTAGTGCAGGGGTTGACCGCAAAGGCATAGGCAAGGCTAGGAACAATGGTCGTGCGTATAATGGTCAGTGTTTTATCAGAAGGCCCTCAGGGATTCTAGCTTTCCCCTGAGGTCGCATGTCATACATTGGATCTGGTGCAGTTGAGAACCATGGTGATCTCAACCCCAAGGTAAAGAAAGGGGGATTTGGTATAAACTGTGCCTTCTGATTTTTGATGTTCATCCTTCCCTCTTTTTGCCTTTGAAGTGTCTGATAGGGTGCCGAAACGTTTGTGTCTCCAGTAGGGCGACTATATATGTATGGATATATATATGGATATATATATGGATATGGATATATATATGGATATGGATATATATATATGGATATGGATATATGGCACCTGTGACTAAGGGTTTGCTGCCAGAAATAATGAGTGCCACCCAGTCGGAGTACAATGCAAAATTCTGGGTTTAGAAGGTCTTGTATTGGTTTCGTGTAAAGTAGTCTGGTACTAAATGTAGCTGCCAGTGTGAGGGTTTGCATAATAAAGCTTGTATTTTGAGTGCATACGCACCTTCAGGGCATTATGGAGATTTGAAGAACTGGAGTTTGGGGGCAGATAGATTTGGTCTTGATGTTGTTCTTGGTCTTGATGTTGGTCTTGATGTTGTTGTGACAAGTGTGTTATTCCCTTTATGTCAACTTGAAGCCAGGCTATGCCATGAAAAGGGTTGCCAACAATGCCAGCACATGGCATCCCTTTGTGTGTATGGCTTGCACTAACTCATGTCGAGCATAAATGGGTTGTTTTGCCTGGATGACTTCATAGTTTTGCACCCCCAAAGCAGCTTGTTTCCCTTCTGCCTTCTTAACAGTTAGCTTGGGGGTCAGCCATAAAGCAGACAAACAGTACAACCTTAGAGTTGTAAGCAGCTTCAGCCATCACGAAGCTCAGCATTATGGGAGGGAAAGGTTGCAGCCAATGCCAAGCAAAGCGAGAAGAGCCTTCTGAGAGTGGCTTCAGGAGCCGCCAGGACAGGCTATCCACATGCTGATGCGTAGACCCGGGAACCAGCCTTATCCAATGGTGGGTGTGTGGAGGTGACCAGCTCCATCCCAGCTTCGTCCCAATCTGGGTCGTGTAATCTTACTGCTATGACGCAACTTTGCCTGCAGCTTAATCTCAGCGTGACAAGGACTGAAAGCCACCTGTGAAGCACTTATTGCAGGTACACTGCTTTGCAGTTACTTGGTAAGTTACTAAGTCCTAGAAGAAATTATCTATAGTCTGGGTTGACTGCAATCAGCTTAACGTCCAGTGTCAGCAATGGAGTCCAGTGTCTGATTCAGAGTCATTGCTGAGCTGAGGGCTGGTGAGGTATCCTAGCAGACACGTATCTAAACTTGTAAAGGTGCAGAGGCAAATCATACTTTTGATTAACACAAGCTCTATGCCCCATCCATCCGCGCCCTCACGTCTTGATCCTGCAAGTGGCAAGAAACCCAAACAATAATGAATGAATGAATGAATGAATGAATGAATGAATGAACGAACCTGCAGGGAGAAATCCCTGTAGTTGATAGCTTTCTGCTTTGGCCACACCAACCTTCATGGGGTCATGGCCCCAATTACGCAGACTGTGAGCCCACTTCATATGGGACAGCTCATCTGGGATCAGTGGAACAGGCAGTGTCAGCAGTGCTGTCCATTGAATTCAGGAGATCTGTCCGTTTTTCAAGCACATCTAAATGCGAAAACACACCTGGGGACTTGTCTGGCTTCTGTGCCTCATGCCTCTTCACGTAGCTGACCTACAGGATGGGGGGACAAGCACCAATTTTTCAAAGCCTTGTGTGGCTCAGATGTCTCTCTTAGCTATTTGCTATAATGGCTTAATATATTAAGTTATGCTACCGACAAGCCCGATTGCAGCTTTGTTTGTATATATGTGATCCCAAGACAATTTGTATATGCCCTAGTAAGCCCCCCTCATGAGTGCTTTTTGGTTGCTTTGAGCATACAAGGCAAAATCCACAAGGCAAAAAATTGCCCCATGCAAGGAAATCATGGAGAGTCCTCTGAGGCTGGATTCTGCTCCTCTTGCTCCAAAATGTCCATTTATTTTGGGATATGCACTATGTAGCTCCATAGTTCTCATTCAAAAGGGATATTGCACCTTGGGCCAACCCTCTGTGCAACAGCTTGTGCTACAACAGGCCGCCAAGAAAACTAAAATGAAGTGGCTCACATACCACTCTAGAAGCATGCTGGACATCGTCTTCATTCCAGTCATCCTCGCTCTTTTGCAGCAGCTCTAGGATTTTGTAGCCTGAGAATAACCACAACACAAGAAAATGAGCAGTGAGGAAAAAGGGAACAACTCCGCAATTTTTGTGGAGACTGTGCAGATGCATGTACGTGTGTTTGGTGTGTGCATGTGCTCGTGCAGGTATGTGCCTGCATGTGAGGCCTGGACTGTGCACGACCCAGATGATGCGCCTGTTAAAAATCATAACACACCTGATTGACGCCCAGTACTCTTGGACAGTTGTAAAGTGTGAGATCAAGGGAATGAGATAAGAGAGATGAAAAGCATTTTGTGATCTAAGATGGAGATATTCTCATTGAGAGGAGTGACCTGTCATGCCAGATCACTGTTATTGACTGATCATCAATTTGCCATACGCACACACTTACCATACATACACACACACAGTTATTGAGAAGCGGGGTTGAGCGTGAGGCTTACCTTCCCCAGCTCGCCCAAAGCGCAAAAGCCATGCGACAGAGGGCACGCGACTGCATAGACCATGAGCTGCATCACTCCTTACGCTGTATCATGTCTTCAATACTTTACCCTTTCTGCTCCCCATCACGCACACACACAGTTCGGCTGCCACGCCGTTCCCCCCCCCAGAGCCTCCGAGCTTACGCTGCCATCTTGCAGCACTGACCTTGGTTCTTCTTTAAGGTTATCGAGTGTTCCAAAATCAAAGCCAGAAAATAGGAATTCTCAATAACTGGCCCTCCAATACTCAGGGCTCAGTAAAGTATCTCCAACCAACAACTGTCTGATCTCAAACACACAGTCTAAGACACCAATTCGGCAAAGACA
>LFCJ01000853.1_pt1 | contig 20047 bp, 19 predicted proteins | sample 643141 | NCBI WGS metagenome assembly LFCJ01 (sample SAMN03766243, study PRJNA286221) | soda lake metagenome | biome: soda lake; feature: Kulunda steppe; material: water; isolation source: sample B1-Br-g2 brine of Lake Bitter-1 | place: Russia: Kulunda steppe | collected 2010-07
ACTATGGGCACGACGAAGCATTCCCACCACCATCACCTGACGGTAATCCTTTTGCCCATTTATACTGGCTTGCAGAAAAGAACAATGAGACAACTCACACTACCATTAAATTCAACCTCGCACCACTACAAAACAATAAGGACAAACTAAAAGCCCACCTGAGCAAGCATCACAGACTTGGAGATGCTAATACCAACTCAGGTTACCATAACTATTGGAAGAGACTGCTCACCTCCGTGAATCTTACAACTAGCAATTCTTTTTGGAGCAACACAAGAATCAATGTATTGCAGAAAAGGAATGTCATGAAATTTAGAACGGGTACTCTTTACACTCAGAAAATGGCCCACCCCTACGGCAGAGCCACTAATTCATCTTGTCTGTTGTGTCATCAGCCAGACAGCCAAATCCGTATGCTTTCTGGCTGTCAGCATGCTTCAATTTAAAACATGGTGACTGAAATTCAAAACATTGCTTCCAGGATCATCATCAAAACCTTGAACAAAGGCGATTTTGGAGGAAACATCATTTTCACAGATATTGGAAGTGAAACACGGATGGCTCGACAAAGCCTGGTCTTGCCGGCACATGTAGCCAACAGGACTTCACCCCAATGGCTTCTACTTTGAAGGTAGTACCAAAACTTTCAGCAGATGAACTTCGATCCTGCTCAAGGCCAGATGCTATGTGCATACTACCAGTTGGAACGAAAAATGGCCATCAAAGAGACGTACAGGATGTGCACCCTTCGCGCTGGGATGTACACCTCATTGAAGTAAAAAATATTACTTTTAAGAATATTGTGATGATACACGACCAACGCAACAACTAGCAAGAGCAACTGAACAGCATAATGGATTGCAGCACACCCTTGCACAGCAATGCCACAAAGTAAGCCTACATACCATCCTGATTGGAGTGATGGGAACCATCTATTAATGTCATACTGAACTACCCCTCAGTAAGCTTGGCCTAGACCGGTGTAGAGTAAGAAAACTTACTCTCGATCTAAACACTCATTGTGTTCAATACGCAAAAAAGATCATGAATACAAGTAGGAGGTTGCAGATTATCAAGGAAAGAACATGTGGCTCTTCTCAGAACTCTCCCGACCAATTCACACAAACAGGGGTTGCCTTGTTGGCGTAGTCTTTCTTTCTTTCTTTCTTTCTTTCTTAGCGTAACAACTTCTTTTTCAGCATTTACTTCTCCCTTGCTTCATGCCACCATGAGGAGGAATTGGTCGTGCTCGCAAGAGGCTACATTATTGGTCAACTTGGGCACCAGGTCAGTGCACTACCCGTTCCTGCTGCGCCTACCAGCTGGTCAGCTCCCCAAAGCAAGAGGGAGCTTTCCTGACATTGACCAAGTAGGGGATCAGCTTAAGCTGCTATTCAACCAACAAGAGCTGGGGAAGCAGCAACAGCGGCAGGGGGGGGGGCAGCAGCAGAAGCAGGGGGAGCAACAGCAGCAGCAGCAACCGCAGCAGCAGCAGCAGCAGCAGCAGCAGGGAGGGCAACATGAGCAACGCTGCCAGAAGGTGTCAGCTTTGACACCGACGGAGAGGAAGGCGACTTGGACTTCCCCACCGGCAGGGCAGGACCATGGAGATCCAGCAGGACCGGACAAGAGTCAAGAAGGAGCTTGTGGGCGAGCTCCTACACGTGCGAGCGCTCTGGCGGCTGGCTGGTTGAAGTAGCTAATTATCTTTAGTTAGCCTGCTCTTCGTATCTGACCTTGTCTGTGCGTGCCCTTAGACTTTCCTTGCTAGAGGAGCCTGCTTTCCTTCCTCCCTTAGAGCGCCTTCTAGTTTGTCTTTCTGAGTTTTGTTGTTTACTAGGGTGATCAAACCAATCAGCCTAAACCCAGCTTAATAAAACTTCTAGTTTCCAGACACTACCTTTCTTCTTGAGCTTCTTGCGCCACTTTAGATTAGGCCCAGGTTGCAGGCCTTTTAGATTTCAGCTCAGCTGCTCTCGTTCGGCGGATACAGCTATGTAACCTAACCTAACCTACAGATAGAAGAGTGTGATTGCTCACTTCCTCAGCGCTGGCAGCTCATCGCGCTTTAGCTGCAGCTCTTGCGTCTGTTGTGAAAGCTGCTTCTGTCGCGACATGTGGACCTGGCCTGGCAGTGAAAAGCGTGGCAGACTCATGGCCATGCCTGTCATCCCCATGGCCAATGCCTGAACTGCTACTGCTGCTGCTGCTGCTGCTGCGCAGCTGGTGCGTGCTGGGGGCAGTGGAGCCCTGCATGAGGTTAGTGTGCTGCCGGGACATGGGGGCAATGCTCAGCAGCTCTGTGGTCAGTCCTCCAGGGACACCCGAATTGGAGGGCATATCCTGGGGATGCGTCTGCAGAAAAGCAGCCGGGAATTGTGATTCCTTCATGTTTCATTGAAGCTGCGAACATTAGACGCGGAGAACTTTTGGTCAACGCGGGGGAAATCTTTTTCCACAACCTCCCCCTAGTCAAAAACAAAATTTCGGTATATTTAACCGTAATGCGGATGGAAAAAGGGAAAAAGTTCTCCAAAAAGGCTTTTAATGCGAATTCGCCCTATCTCTCCCTTAATCACAAACAAAGTTAATTCTGCTTTTGTAGTTCTTCTTTTTCATGGACTTTTTTTTGGGTGGCATTGACCAGCCACAAACCAATCAGCCTGACAACCAGACAGGCAATTTACTGTAACTTGAAATTTAAAGCGACTGATGAAGTTAACGTGACCTGGGCAGACTGAGTACCCAAATGGAAAAGTGAATAAATGATTGGCAGAGTGGTACCCTCATATATGTGTACCAAGTTGGCAGCAGCTAAGCAAAAGCAGAGCCATTCTGCCTTGGTGCGTAGACCCACTGACCACAAGCTCCAGAATGCCTACCTCATATCACGCATGCCTCACCATTGAACCAGCGTGTGCAAATGTTTATACCTGCCAATGGTGTGTGCATGCTTGCTGTGGAGGTATGCCTATCCCTGCTGGCGTGCAGCCACCATCTCAATGTGACATCAAGTTACCTCAACAGGCAAACTTCGCGGCATGTATCTGCTTACAGGGCTTTATCTCCCCCCTCCCCATGATCAGCGTCACACCACTGGCGCTTACCCACTTTAGCATCACAATCACACCAAGACCTGGATACTGTGTGCATTGCACACCTTGCCCCCAAATCCAAATCTCCTTAAGCTTGTCTTCTGCATGGAATGCATTGACGAAACCCAAAGACTCAGAGCTCAGACTTGCTGTTTTTCTTGCCCTTCTTACCCCTTTTCGCTGTCTTCTTAGCTGCCTCCTCCTCTTGAGCCTGCACATTGCTCATAGCACGTTCACAGCACATGTGTGACCGGAGTGAATGTCCAGAATGCCTGAAATTGTCTGCGGCGGACCCCGCCGCGGAGTCATTACAATAGCTCCCTTACGAGCTTGGACATCAAAATAAACCTTAAATGGCAGGTTGACTCAAACGCACGAGAAGAGCGACACATCTATGAAGTAGCAAAGCATGTATTAACAAAACAAGGCAGAACGTGTACGTGTCACTAACTGATTAAGGCAAGCCAGATCGTCATAACACAGTTATATTACACATGTGGTGCGACCAGTAGTCTTCTAGCACACAGCTCACCTTCAGCTCTGCCTCAACTTGTCGCATTTTCTCTTCCTTGCTGATCCCCGTCGGCTCCACCTGTTGAGTTCAAAGGCAATGCAGGGGCACGCGGGTAGAGAGATCAGACAAAAAAGACAGTGTCCTGTGCACAGAGGCAACACAAGCTGCTTCGTTGAGTAAATTGGCTATGGCAGCCAGATAACCTACCTCTTCATTCATGATCTCGCTGAGGTCGAATTCCTCCTCTACAAGGGCTTCGTCTTGGGCCACCTCCTCAGCTTCGCTTGTAACCTTCTGCTCATCCCCAAAGGAAGCCTTTAAGGAGGGCAAAGCCTGGAAGTTTGTTCATGAACAAGCAGAGATGATCAATGAAGGGAGCTGTAGCAGCGCTGCCAGCTATGCCAGAAGATGGGCTTGTTTGCTGTGACATTTATGAAGGGGTGGGACAAGGTTTAAGGCATGCAGAGTCAGGATTTACGAGAGGCAAAAGAGCAATTCAGGTGATGCAGTATCCACTTCCCTCCAGGCAAATATTGCATATGCAGCCTCGTTTTTCCATGGCCTACTGTCATTCCCAAACCCTATGCAATGCAAATGATTTGGCGCGTACATGACTACAGACCTCAAAAGGCAGGGTCTTAACACGCCCACTGAGCACGTCGTTGATGAAGCGCATCAAGTCAGCAGGCTCTGACATCTTTTCTGGGAGGACAGCATAGCGCTTGCGTGCGGCGTTGAATGCTACAGCAGTGGGTAAATCGCTCAGCCCCACGGAGAACGTTGACAAAATCCCCCTGCTCGCATGGTAGGTGCACAAGGTGTGCCATGGGAATGAGAAGCCGCAACAAAAGCTCGATATTCAAAACCAGGCATGTGCTTGGCATGGCCGTGTTAATGCCCTATTGGATGAGAAATATAAGCACACAAGAGCCAAGGAGCAACCTGGCTCGCTGGGACCTAAATTTCAGAGCACTCCTTGGCGGCTGTTGGGGCTGCCTGGAATGGAACACAAGAGTTGAGATGAATGCCAAGCCTCCCGGCCACGGGCTCTTGCCTGTGTCCAGCCACTGTGGGTGAATGAGCACGGGGGATACCCATTCAGGGGTTGCACTATAAATTATTTTCACATTTACTTGCTCAGGCTACTTCATTCCATTCTACTCATAACTAGGGGTCAATGCTGTTATATCTAACATTATGTTCATTATGTTATGTAACGTTATAGATTTCTCCAGGGTTGGGTCATGCGTATTTTATCGCATTCATAAAAAAAAGGCTAGAATTTGCAAATTGAAAAACCCGGTTTCAAATGCGGGTTCCAATGCTGACCCCCCCCCGCCGGTCTTTCCTTCGTTCCTGCTCATTTCCTCTCTCAGTGATTTCACTTAGCGCAAGCAAATTGAGAGAAATAAGGTAGTTTTAAGCAGTCTATCTCTTATCTACTCCTCATCGCAGCTGCTGTCCTCATAGCTGCTACTGTCGTCTGCATCACTGCCCTGGCAATCCTCATCGTCGCTGAAGACTTCCCATGCTGGTTGGTGCCTGAGGCCCCTGCTTCAGGGACTGGGTGCGCTCAGCCAAGCGCAGGTCGCTGTACAGCCACACCAGCTTGCATGCGCGTGATGTGGTAAGCGGTTCCGGCTGTCGCTGTGCACAAAGGAGAAGTTACTCCAGGAAATCTTGGAAGTAGGAGCTCTCAGCAAGGTGGAAGGGGAGCCCAGAGGCGTAAAATAATTGAGCCAGGGTCTCATCGCACTCAGCCTTGCTCACTGCTCCTCTGCACTCCGCAAGCGTCCGCTGCTTATTTGCAGGTGCTGAGGAGGAGCTCGCATTTGCTGCTATACTCCTGTCGAGCTGGCGCTTCGCTGCTGCTGCTCCTGCTGCTGCCTTGTTTTGAGCATAGATGGCCCTCATTTCATCCAGGACAGGCTGCAGGACTGCCTCATCTCCTGTGCACTTTGCTACCCCACAAGCTGGATTGATGTGCAGGAAGTACTCCCTGATGCGGGAAGCACCACCTACAAAGACATGCTTGCAGTACTTTACTGCACTCCACCTTGTGTTAGTGCGACGTGTCTTTCAGCTCAATGATTGTGACATGATCCCACTCCTTCCCCTTTCCTGTAGGCATCTTGAATATACATATACGTTTATATATATGCATGTAAGATTATATAGGGGTGGCTGCATGTAGCGGGGGGGGGCAGTTGGGGACCCACAGGCCCCCCTTAACCCCCCCTAACCACAACCTCAAAAAATGACCCATAAATGCAGGCGCATTGACGTTAAATACGCGAATTGTTCGTATCATACGCGCATTGGTCTGGGCAAATGGACGCATGACCCAACCCTGGATTTTCGAAATATAACAGTGCTAATTTTGGGCCAAATTCCCCCTCTGGCATCCCCTGTACCCCATCTCCTGTCAACAACGAGCAACTTAAATACATAGAAATGTTAAAGGTTATAAAGCTAGGATGGATCCTAATCCTAATCCAAGCTTGGATGGAATTGGCCTAGGATGGCACACACAGCCCTCTGTGCACGGGCGAGTGATGCCTGAAGAGCTGTGCAGAAATCTCACGTCAGGCAAGCCCAATGATATCATTAAGTGGCAGTCTTCAGGTAGTGATTAAGTGGGGGATCCTGCGTGCTGGAGTGCGAGAGGTGCAATGCCAATACCGGCCACAACACCTCTCCCAGGCAGCACAGCGCCACAAGTGCACAGCAACAGCAGCATTGGCAGCATCAGGGGTGCGTAGCAGCCTATGAGCAGCAGCGCCGTGAGTAGGAGGAGGACGCCGACAAAATTGGGATATGATCCAGTCCCACACATGTGAACAGCCCAATAGGTAGCTACTTATACCCCAAAGCACCCTGACTTCCCTACTGCTTTGAAGAAGCCTGATGTCAGTGCTGTCTGAGACAGCCTAAGCAAGTACCATGACCCAACACATTTGCGCTGTTGGTGCTTGACTCAACCAATTTCATCATTAAGGAGGGCAAGTGAGGTTCATGCATAAGTGTGTCTGTTTTGCGCCGAGTAATACGCTCTGACTAAGGTGGTCATTATGCTCAACTTGGATAGAATGCCAGCAGAAAACTCCAGCATTTGTTTAACTTTTGCTCCCATGCAAATGCATACGTCCACATAATACTTGCACACCTTATAGCCAGCTGAGTGTCAAGCACAAGGAGGAGAGGTGCTCATGCTTGTTGTGAAGAGGGGAGGCAGGGTGATAGCAACAATTAGCAAAGAGCGGACAGAGATGAACATGGGTGATTTGGCATGAGGCAGCGGATGTAGCCCGCCACCTCGTTAAGCAGGACTTCTCTGCAGACCTCTCTTAGCTGCAGATCATCATCCCCCCAAGCCTGACTTCTTGCGCAAATTCTGGCTAAGTAAGGCCAACAACCTGTTTCCCTACCTAGAAGTGGCTGGTGGCAAGCTGTTCTCAGCCCATGTCGTGGCCTTTTGCAGCCAAGCGCAACTGGAGTGCATGGGGCTGCATCTACACCACTTCGTGCAACAGCCTTGGCCTTGAGACCGCGGAGAAGTAGTGTCTATGAAGGCAAACATGCTGGAGGATTGGTACAGCTAGGCAGCAAAAAGTAGGAGTAGGCTTGCAGCAGGGGGCAATTTGAATGAGCTTGAACAGTAGCACTGGGGCAATTGGAAGTACCACGGGGAGTGCCCAGCCAGATAAAGTATAACGTGATATCCTGGCTTCCTAGCTGGCAGCTGGCAACTGAATTATTTCTCCAACTTGCCATCTAGCAGAGGGGCAGGCTGCATTCAGCCTGCTCCACCCAGCCTATAATCTGGTGGTGAAATTCATTATCCATGGGGAAGAATGAGATCTACAACAGAAATGTATAACAGTTTTAAACGGTGAATTGCTATTTAACGTGATATAACGTGACAGAACTTCTCGTATAACGTTGTACGCCGACCCCTACTCAAAACGTTCAGACACCACCGGTGGGGTGTTTGTTTTAAATGTGCGTATCTGTGTGCTGGAATGTGTGCATGTAAGTTTTTCAGGGGGAGAGGGAAGAGAGGGAGAGGAAAAAGGAGAGGGCACAGTGCATGGCCAGGCAGCAGGAGCAAATAGCACCTCTTACCCACCTGTGCTTCGGCGCATCCACGTAGCTGAAGTAGAAAGGTTGGTCATGGCTCCTGCCGGCCACCTTCCCCATCATCTTGATCAGCTTCTGGCTCCTGTGAGTCAGGAGGAGATGTTGGACCTCATTGGCTTTGCCCTGAGCAGCAATCGAGAGCTGGGCATCAAGAGCCGCCTTGAGCGTCAGGAGGATGTGCCGGGCCTCAATGGCGCCGCCCTGAGCAGTAAGACAGCCTCTACTCGTCGCGCAGGTCTGCTGTGCGCGGGCTCACGGCCTCGCACAACAGCTCAGCTGCGCGGTAAATGGACGCAGTGCAAGCAAGAGGCGCACAGGCGACCTCAAAGAGAAGCGGGGCATGCAGCCAATGCCATGCCATGCAAAGACGCGGCTGTGCCCATCTCATCCTGATGGTAGCAGGTCTGGCGCCCATGCTTATCTCACCCCCGCGGAAGCTTGGGCTTTTGTCTCTGACTTGAATAAGACGCAGCCTGCGCCCACCCCTCACCCCTGTGGAAGCCTGGGCTTTGGTCTGAGATTGATATAAGATGCAGCGCCCAACCCTCAGCCCGAAAAAAGCCTGAGCTTTGGTCTCTGACTCGAATAAGATGCAGCCTGCGCCCACCCCTCACCCCTGGGTAAGCCTGGGCTTTGGTCTCAGACTCAAATAAGACGCAGCCTTCGCCCACCCCTCACCCTGCTCGCTCCATGTCCAGCAGGCCCACCACGCACACGCCCCCTCCCTTGGCCACGCAGTGCTGCTGCAGGTGCTCGTCTGCTGTGAGCTGCGGGATGCTAACTGGGCTCCTGCCGGGGCCTGCAACCAGCAAGTGCGCGCGTGCGTGTTTGTTTGCATGCATGTGCGCGTGCTTTTGCTCGTCCATCTGAACTTGGGATGCCCACTGTGCTCCTGCTGGGGAAGGCAGCTTGGAATGGTGGAGATGGCGGGACTGGGGTGCTGCACCAGCAGGCCAGGCCTCAGGAGGGCACCTACAGGACGTGCACACACACCACCCCTCCCGCCCACACGATTCTCATCGCGCACCTGCTCCCATCATGCCTTCCAGCAGGTTGGCCATCTGGGACAGCCAGCTGAACATGGCCGAGTACCGCATGGCGCCCGTAAACCTGCACGCAGCATTGATCCAAGCTCAGAGGGCGACGCTTGCACCAGCCCCTCATATTAGACCTTGGCAGCAATGCGTTGCCAAAACTTAGATCTAGCCTATTGAAGTGCCAATGGAGTGCATGCACAAGGCACATGGCTGGAGTCTGGGGGTGGGAACGCTGCCTGCGCTAAAAGCTAGGAAGCTATGTGCCCCCGAGTCACAGTGCGCGTGCCTAGCGCACTTACGGTTGGGCAGATATCTGTGTCCGGCCCCCATTCTCTGCATCGCCAGGCACAGGCAGCAGGAGCAGCAGGCGGGGCACCTGGAAAAGCAACAAGCAGGCAACATTGTGCGCACACAGAGGTGTTTGTACGGATGCTTACACTGCGTCGCAGCTCATCAGGCATTCCAAATTTGGTGCAGGAGCAGCCCACTTTGCAGGCGAGGGGCACAATTCACTGTGCTTGATTGTGCAGCCCGGGATGGCCCGAAACAAGAGAGGCACCCCACCTTTCCAGGGCCGAGCTGGTCGACAATGATCTTGTTCTGCTCATCATGGGCGCGGATCCAGCCAAAGCCCATTGACGGGGAGATGGTCCGGAATCGCAGGGCCAAAGCCTTGAGGACGCCAGGGACATGCTCCTTGTTGGTGAGCAGCAGCACCTGAGGAAGGAGGCCAGATGGTAGAGGAGCGTCCCTCACTCTGGAGTCATTGATCTGCTGTGGCTTGTACTGAGGGGCACACTCACGGAACACCAATGCTGTGAACTACGAGAAAAATCCTAAACGCTCCCAAAGCAGTCCTCCTTGCTGATCATCCGCCGCATGGTCTTCTCCAGGTGCTCGGCCTTCGTATCATGGCATGGATCCATGACGAGATGGCAGAGTGCCGATCCATCAAGGACCTGCTGTGGTCCTCACAGTGAGCAGGACCGTTAATCAGGAGGCGCCCTCAGCGCCATGGACCACCAGCTACAGAACGCGCCAATTCCAAAATTAAAACTCCGCCTGTGTCAGCCCTGGATGCAGGAGCAGCACTTGGCGCTTGCCAATCATGTTTACAGAGCAGCCTGGCAGCCAGTGGCAAGAACGAGGGCATACCTTGGGGGGCATGGGCGGCATAGCCGCTACCTCCTCTTCATCCTCATCATCCTGCTCGTCATCCATCCGCTCACTGCCATCGGTCATGAATGCCTCCCTGCAAGTTTTTACAAAATTACAACTTGCAGCTCACCAGCCATGCCTCCCTACAGAGGGCCATGCAACACTTACACAGAGGAAGGCGTCTGTCTGTGCCCCCCCCCCTCCAGGCACAGAGGGAGGGGTCCCAGCGACGCCCTGATGGTGGAGCCCTTAACCGGGCCAACTTGCGGGCGCCTCACCCCCAAACTCCACAGCTCAACGCGTTTGCATGGGAACGCACAGAACACATGTGTGCAGGCATGGCCCATGTCAAGCCAATATGATCCTGGGTCCAATGGCTCGTCCTGGGGGGGAGACAAGGCATAAACGGCGAGAGCTGGACAAGCCTTAGCTGGTATCTGCCGCAGCAATGCTCGCGCTCTAGCCCTAGCTGGCAAGGTGCGCCCGCAGGAGGATTGAGTAGGGGGTCGCCATGTGTGCATGTGTGCTTGGGCCAGGGCGCGCGGGCTGACCCAGCCACCCACCATGTCTCAGGCATGACCTCAGGTGTCAAGTGGTCGGGCATGATGTCAGTCACAAACGCCTGCAAGGCCTTGCCTTCCATGGGCCCATCATACACCTGCACACGTGCCCCAGCAGACGGATCAATTTTGGGACTCAGCGGCATCCTTAGCGGAACCCCCCCCCAACCTGGCCACAATGCACACCGCTACATGCTGGGTGGCCCAACAGTCTCAGTCACCCGGATGATTATCCTGACCTACCATGTAATCATCCTCCTTGTCCTTGCCAAATGGCAAGAGCACCACTTGAACCTGGCACCCGTCCTCAGCCAGGACCTCCAACTCTGAGCCGTACTTGTCTTGTGCCTGCACCCCAATCAGTCAAGATACCCATAAGGAGTGGAGGAACTCTGCTTCATCTGGGTGATACTTGCTGGAAGTGGCTGGCCAGGGGTGTGCTCTGCACTCCTTGCATGTCTGTTCAGTGGTCGCGTGACCCTAGTTGCCAAACAGGTAATGGCACAATTTGGCTCATTGTTCAGCAGCAAGTGCATCATGTGAGCGCTGTCTTGCTTGGCCTCACCTGGTTGATTTCATCCTCTTTGAGATGAACCATGTGCACATCAACGACGCTTTGCATTTCTTCCACAGCTCTTTTAAATGCCCCTATTTCTTCAGTACAATCTTCCTCTGAGCCTGAGAGCACCATGGAGAAGGAGGTGTCTTTAACATGTGCAGACAGCCATGTCTGCCAGGATCACCAGGCTGAAAGTGCTGTCCCCTCACCTGCATACACTCCCAGGAGCTTCATGTCCTCCTGGAAGTCTAGAGCCTGTGCACCCTCAAAATCCAAACCGTTCAGCAGTACCCCTGCCTTTGCAGCACACAGCTGTGAGAAGGAAAGTGCTAGAAGGAGGGCCAGCAAGTGCCGAGCACAATGCCTCGTGCAAATCATTCTGAATTGCATGCAAAGAGGAGAGGCTGTAGCCTGCACCAGAGGCTTCTCAACGGGGTTGGACGAACTCGATCATTAAATCAACCAAAAGAGTGCGGAAAATGAAAGGAAAATGAAGGGGTAAATATTTAAAAATAACCGCATTATGCGCACTCACGGCGTGTTTATAACCGAGTTCTGTTAACTCTAGAGTTAACTCTAAAGACCGATCTCTATGTAAAGTATAATTTGCACAAGGTCTCAAGAATCTTTTTTTGAGTGTGCGTACCTAGCTTATAAGCTAGAGTAAAGCTATGAAAGGTAATTACCTAAGGCTACTTATACATATATCTGTTGACTCTGGTGGAGTTGATATTTCCTTATATCGACATGCGATACCGAACGGCATCAGTATGGTACGCATAAACAGAGCAGGACTAATGGCATAGCCACTGACAGTGCCAACTGATTTCATCGATGCTTGTTGATGAACAGTGCTTAGCGAAGATGCCAAGCTTCAAACTCGCACTGATGCTTGCAAGCAATTGCTGATGATCAGCGCATAGCACTCTCATAAGTGCTATCTCCAAGATCTGAGTCAGATCAGGTAAGGTCGTCCCCACCACTGGGTCACCCCTTTCTTAGGCAAACATGGCCAAGTAGGCCTCTCAAGGCATAACTTTGCATCCACCGCACCGTTTCCTGACCTGAGCACACCATTGGATAGCTCATATTTTCTGGTTCTGAAGGTGCTCTTGGGTTTGAAATTGGTGCGGTGAGTGGAAGGCAATCTTGGAAAAAAGGTATGATATGTTGGAAGAGTGCGCGCTGTTTCCCACTCCTAGCCCCAAAGTCCGAGCTTACGATGCCTGCAGATGTGTAAAATTGGCCCGCACATCCTGTGTGGATTTGGGTGCGGGAAGCTGTCCCGTTGAGCTGTGCACTCAAAAGAGGCAGATGTTAGGAAATGTTTTGGCCCGCCGCTTCCCACCCACACCCTCGATCGGCTCCATTTTAAATTTCCTAGATTTGATTTGATTGCCCGCAACCCTCAGACTTGATCTGGCTTGAAAGCATGCATGTGCTGCGGAGATATCGCATTTCCTGTGTTTGGACCCTTATCCGGTCGCAACAGGGTCACCCACAGAACACACCTTCCCAACCGCCTCCCCCAAATCCAACTTTGCAGCATGGAATAATCATGCAAGAGCAGTAAGTTCTGGAAAGCATCAGGATTGGAGCAAGTTTGGGGATGCACCATTAATGTTGCCTGCCAAAAGGGTGCAAAATGGTGCCAGAATGGCCAAAGGCGCACACGCCGCGCCCTCACCTCGCATTTTCTCACACAGCCTGACTTTCTATGACATATGTACATGTTGTGCATGGTTGGGTCTGGAATTGGGGCCAGCAAGTGGGCGGAAATGCTACTTGGCCATGTTTGGGGGGGTCCAGTGGTGGGGACGACCTTAACGAAAATAGATCACGTAGGAAGCATATGCGTAGCAAACTCTTGGAACAAATTGTCTCCATGATTAGAACCCCAATCAGACACTCCCATACTCTTTCATGATGTTGAGGTAATTGGACGTGAATGTGCCAATGCAATTGCAAAACATGCTGCTATCAATAACTACGGGCATGATGAAGCACTTTTGCCACCCTCACCTGATGGCAATCCTTTCTCCCGGATCTACTGGCCCACAGAAGAGAGAGACTAGACCAGTGGCACCCAGTTTATTTCTTGAACAAGCCTTGCTCCCTTTCAAAACATTTATGGACACAAGCTCACACAAGCATCACAGACTGATGTTACTATGATTATTGGGTTGCTAATATCAGTTTAGCTTACAACTGGCACATAACAAAAGAAATTATATCACAAGAAGGAACATCATGAAATTCAAAACGGGCACTCTATACAATGTATCTGAGTATACACAGAGCTGCAAGTTCCTCGTGCCTGCTGTGTCATCAGACGTATTGCCAACTCCATATGCTTCCTGGCTGTCGGATTGCATTTATTCAAAACAGAGACTATAACCACAAGATTGCTTCCAGGCTTATCATCAAAAACCTTGAGCAAAGGTGAATTTCGGGGAAGCATCACTCTACATGTGTTTGAAGTGAAGCATAGATGGCTCCACGAAACTTTATTTTGCTTGCACATGTAGCCAGTATGACCTTACCTCAATGGCTACTCCTAACCAGCTACCTTTCTTCTGCTATGAGCGCCTTTCTAGTTTTGATTGAGGTTGCAGGCCTTTAAGGCTTCAGCTACTAGCCTACGGTACGGAGACATTCACATTCGGAGACGAACACTTTTTTCTGTTAAACAAGCTTTTGTTTTTCCAAGACATGCAAAAACATTAACATTTTTCTCATCAACAAACTGATTGGTTTTCTCTTTTAGTCAAGTTTCCACTAAGATGCCCTTAAGGCTTGAGGCATATAAAGTGAGCTGCTTAGTAAGCTGGCTTAGTAAGCTCCCCTTGTTCGACGGATACAGCTATGTAATCTAATCTACCTACCAACAAATGAAGTTTTACCTTGTTGTTGATAAAATGTGTTTTGAATACTGCCAACTGGACAGCAGAATGGCCATTTAAGTAACATCCAGGCTTCTTAAACTTCGAAATGGAATGTACACCTCGTCCAGAGGTTTTAATTATCAATAGGTTAAGCATAATGACGAACAAGACCAGAGCAACATCTAGCAAGCCTTGCCCTAAGAGCAATTTGCTTAAGGTTGAACCTTAAGGTATTGCAGATGAAGACGCGCAGTTGCATAGAAATGCCATAAGGTGAGCGCACATTTTATTCATAGTTATTCGATAGTTATCCTTGGGGCCGCCGCAGCGGCTATAGCTATCTCGGGTTGTCATACTGAGCTACCCCTCTGTGAACTGCACCTCAATGCAAAACGGAAATAATCAACACAAGGCTGAAGCAAAGTACGTAAAGAGCTTGCACCAGTTGTAAACCTCTCCCTTAATTTACGCCAACAGGGGTATCCCTGCTAGCGTAGTCCTGAAGTCTCAAATTGAAGCTGCCCTTATCATGGCAGTTACAAAAAGAAAATAATAAGTACGTATGCAGTGAAACAAATAGTAAGGACAAAGATTTCCTAGGGCCTAGTAGGCACCATATGACCCCTCCATCAGCGATACAGAAACAAAAGAAGTCAATGGGGATCAGGAGGGTCACGGTGACTAGCAGTACCCCATTCTTGACCTTCAAGGTCAAGTTGACTATGAGAGGTCACATTAGAGCGCGACAAAATGATTCGATTTCTTCATATCCTATCTTATTAATTGGAAACAAAGTTGTTTTCATCAAAATTCAGAACACCTGTTTGTGCCTTTTTCCAAAGCTTTTTACTAAGCTTAGTGATAGTATGCCAGACACAAGAACTGACTTGCCTCAAGGCAGAGGATGCATACGGTGCCTAGGCCCTAGGTGACCGCTTTTCCTTTACTGATGTAGGGAGTTTTGACGCTGCAAGTCGAGACAAGAAGCTGGAAACATCATGATGGTACCTGTGATGAGTGAGGCTTGCAGGCAATTCAAGATGAAAAACACGCTCTTTTCCTGTGCCCTTGCATGCAAATGTGTTCGTTGAGGCTTCAATTTGCAGACTTGTTTCATGATTTTCCAATGGCACACAAAATTACTGTCGATCAGACTGGAGCTTTTTATTCTCCCAAGCTTGTTCTGAGGATGTCTTCAATTTTTCCAGAAAGAAACTAATGATTCCTATCGTTTTATTTCAGAGCTTATGGATGTTTTTTTTATGGCCGGTGGTCACCAGCAACCTGAACAGTCAAACTACCTGGCTAAAGGCCAAACTTACTAAGTTTTAAGTTTAGTAAATTGTAACTTGACGCTGTCGACGCTAATTTCCTTTTTTCTTTGCCTCAAGGTTTAGATGAGAAGCATTAACTTGCCACGGTGTCTGACAGATGCTTTCCATTTTGTTGTAAACTACCAGTGCAGCCTCAGACTCAGCAATGGCTTCCAGAGTGAGTCAGCCTTGACAGTAGCTTCTTAAATGGCAGTGATTCTTTCTGGGAGTGAATCTTTCTTTTCTTCTCGAGTTTCCACCGGCATCACTTCCCATGCATCCCTTGCCCTTGTACTAAATGGAGCTTTTTATTTCTCCCAAGCTTGTTTTGAGGATGTCTTCAATTTTTCCAGAAATAAACTAATGATTCCTATCGTTTTATTTCAGAGCTTATGGATGTTCTGTTGATGGCTGGTGTTCACCAGCAACCTGAACAGTCAAACTACCCGGCTGAAGGTCAAACTTAAACTTGTAAATTTGTACTGACCTGTTGAAGAACAGCACATTTGAAACGATAGCAAATGAGACGTACGCCGCTGTGTGCGGCACACACAAAACAAATCACACAGCACAAAGATAAAGCCAGCCAGAATCATACACCTGTCTGCAAGCTTCCAGCACTGTGCGTCCTCTGGTTGCTGCCTGCTCTAGGGGTGTCATCTTGGGGCGCACGGCAAGGCTCAATGGCCGAGAGGGCTGTGGCTGACTGATTCGTGGAGGGGGGGGGCAAGAAAGCTTGAACGCTTGACATGCCAGTCTCAGCTGCAGCATCTTGTTTGGCCCTCGAGCTTGGATGGCGGTAAAGCGGCACATGAGGGTGCTGGTTCTGAGCACCCAGCAGGGGTGCTCCCGCTCCCTGCGGCTGGTGTGGGCGCTGAGGTGGTGGAGGGGGAGGGGGGAGCTGCCCTGGTAGAGGAAGGAATTGCCTGGGTGGCCTAGGGAGTTGGCCAGGCGGCAGGGGGAAATAGCTGGGCGGCTGAGGGGGTTGGCCGGGTGGCAGGGGGAATTGGTTGTGCGGCAGGGGGAGTTGGCTGGGCGGGAAGGGGAGTTGGCCAGGCGTTAGGGGAGGTTGGACAGGCAAGGTGGGTGGGTGGCCGGGGACTGGGGGCGGAGGCCCGAATGGGGTTCGCCCGCCAGGAGGGCGCATGGGCTGACCAAGGGCAGGGGCCTGAGGGGGAATAAGGGCGGCAGCCGCTCCTCCTGGCTCGCCCTGCCCAAGACCCCCGTGTTGTGCCATTCTTGCACTGTTGGGCCTCCTGGACACCACAAATGGCTGTGTGGCCATGCTCCCTGTGTGCTGCAGCGCCAACCCCCCCGGCTGCCCCACAGGCGTGTGGCCCCCTGCACCCTGCCTGCTGTGCAGCTGCGTGAGGCTGGTTTGCACACCACTGTGGTACGCGTGGCTGGCGTCTGCCAGCTCGCTGGCCAGGGCTTGGGGCTCCACGGCCCCCTGCATGCGCACACCGCACACAGCAGGGCCCAGGGAGCAGGCAGGGACCCATTTGATTTTGCTGCCGCAAGTGCAGTAGCAAGGCTGACGAGGCAAGCGTGCAACAAGCTTGGGCCTTCCTGCATTGGTTGTCCTGAAAGAGTGCAGGCATGCAAACCTGGGCGCCACTCCCCAGATCAAGAGGTGCTGAAGGGACGACTACTGGAGCAGGCTTTTAGGGGCCAGCTTTTGAGCATACAGGCGGCAGGCAGCAGCGAAGCTGTGTAGAGTGACAATGCATGCAAACCATTGCAGCACAGTAGATGATGAAAGAATGACGAACTCAGACGTAATCCTTGCATGTCAGCTTCCAAGCTCTGCTTGCTATGAGACATTCCCTTCCTGCCACCTGATGTAAGGCGCAACCAGCAGCAGCGTATGACAATGGATTCCACCCCACGAGGCAATGGCTCAAGCAGAATGGAGAGACCTGGCAGGTTTATCAGCAGAGCCAGGCGTAAGCTGCTTGTTTGCTGCAAACAGCAAGGTGAAGCCTGTTTTGCAGCTCACCTGGTGGATGCCATTTGATAGTTGCGTCCGGGAAGGAGACATGTGGGGATGCTGGCCCGCTTGCCTCCTAGTTGAAGCCGAGGACTTCAAGGGCGACACGGGTGCACCCATATTCATGCGCCCGATTGCTGGCACGAGGTGCCGCGATGTGGGTCGCCTGTGCAATTTGCCTGAACAAATGATGCGCACACACACACACACACACACCAGCAGAGCATCATCCATGGAAGCGTTGATGGAATCGATGGAATAGCTGGGAAGGCAAGGAGTGCAAATGGATGAGCGCACTTAGGATTGCGCTCCACATTCTCGGCATGGTCAAGCTACCCCCAGAGAGTGCACAGATGTGCATGCACACACGCGCACCCACATGCACTTACACGCACACATAAGCATGATGTTTGTGTGGGCAATTGTGAGCAATGGCAAGGTCTCCAAACACAAAGCGTTGTTCCAGGAAAACACCCGCGGCTGCTTTTGGCGCGCCCACACCCCATATCCTAAACAAGCACCCTGCCAGATCGCCATCCGGCTTCAAGGCAGGCCCCGGCATAGAGGGTGCGCTTTGCGGTGCCAATCTTAGATGCAGACAGCAGGCATGAGCATGACAGTGGCATGCACGCAGCAGGCCCGCGGCAGTGCTTGCGGGACTCCACTAAAAGCGAGCTCCGCCCCACACAGCTGCCGCCACAACCCAAAGCACCTGGCCCCCGGTGCCCGCAACCCACATGCCCCCATCACCGCACAGAACGGCCTGCCTCCTCACCTGCCGGGTCATCCTCTTGAGCGGCGGCGCGCTGCTCCTGCTGCGCCACCCACCACCAGGTGTACAGCCCGGCGTAGAACATGGCCAGGAGCACTACCAGCAGCACCAGCTGGCCCTTCCAACGGCTCCACAGCGTGCTGGAGCGCACCACGTGCTCCAGCAGGGCATCCCGGGTCTGCAGGTTGCAAGTCACGGCCTGCGCGAGCGCGGCGCGGGCACGGCCAGGCAGGCAAGCACCGCAGACCTTTTGGGGTGGTGCACGTGCAACTGCCAGGCGAGCCGGGTCTCCTCAGCTGTGATGAGGATGCTGCGTTTGTTTCTTTCTTTTTAGGCTCGCCTAGGTGCGTTTGCACGCATGTGGCAGACAGGGTGGGGCGAGAGCTACAGCTTGGGCTGCGACTGCCATGCTGCATGCGTCAATGTCAAGCCTCTCCTGTGTTGCAGGTTAGGGCGCCAGCTCGCGCGGGCGCACAAGCATGAAGGAAGGGTGAGATGATGGTGGTGAGCGGGGCGTGCACCTTGCAGGCGTAGGATTGGACCCAAAGGGTGCACATCTTGCAGGCGTAGGACTGGAACAGTGCACACCCAGCAGAGGGACCCATTAGGCACGCACCTCGCAGAAGTAGGACTCAAAAAATGCGCGCGCAGTGTCCCAGCGGTGCTCAAACGGCTCTTTTAGCCCGTGGTGGTGGGATGTCCGCATTGCCCTGTCTGGAGTGTGCACTGGGAAGCACCTGCGCAAAGCGCCCAGCACGGTGGGCCCGCAACGCTGGTCAACCAGGTCAGTCATGTGTATGGCGGGGCTTTGACAGAGGATTCTTGTCCCATGGGACAGGCTGGCCTCGAAGCCTGCACACACCATGAACAAACACACCAAGAACAGACTGCATGCTCCTTACTTTTGTGCAAGCTCGTGGCAGCCCTGGCGCGCAAGCGCGGCAAGGAATGGCACGCACTGCGTGCCCAGCTGAGCGCGCTTTGACCAGATCTGTGCTTTGCTGTTGGCCTCAAGATGCCGCAGCTTGAACCACTCGCAGTGCAGCGAGTCGCAGTGGTCCGCTAAGCAGGAAGTGGCACCCTGCAGCAGCAAGAGGGAGAAAGAGCCGGGTGCATACTCTCAGTGCGCACCTCCTGCAGCACCCACTTCGTTTGGGACTCGAATATGACTTATTGCGCTCCAAGGGCACCTACATCCATCTAATTTATGCGGCTCAGCTCCAATAAATCGGAGATCCCCTCTTCCTTGCTGGCCCTTCCTGGGATCATGCGGGCCTGTTAAAATGCTCACATGAATATTTTGCAGAGCCAGTGGTTCAATGGCAAAGCAGGAAAACCAGACTCAGTGCCCACCTCAGGGATGCGATCCACGTGCTTCCTTTGCATATGTTTGTCCAAGTACGGCTCTCCCTTGAATACCTGACACAGCATTCAGAAGCGGAGAAGAGCTCGAAATGATAAGCTACTGACATGCATGACGCTCTCAAAACTTAGGCCAGCTTTGTAGATAGAAATGGTTTTATGACCGGTTCCCAAACATGTCAGATGCCAAAAAAGGCTTGCATCACCATTTCTGTATCACATTTGGATGTCAATTCATCTCGGTGCATCACTTAAACTTCGCAGACGTATTTTTAGTCATTCCAGGTACACCAAATGCTGCATGAAGGCCATCATCCAAGCATTTGTGACACATTGAGAAAAGGCAGGGGAGCAACAAGACAACGAAGAAGATAGTGCAATCATCACAACTTGAGTGGCCTCAACACATGTACAATCATACACCAACCCATACGCACATGTATATGCAAGCACATGCGCACACACATGCGCACACACACATGCGCTGGCCCACATACATGCACACATGCGCAAACGAACAGAGACGTGCGCGAGCACGTGCGTGCACCCATGCAAGCATGTACGCGTGCGCACACACATGCACACACGCACGCATGCACGCTCATGACCACACGCACGAACTCGCACAAGCGCTTGCTCATGCGCTTGCGCGCATGCACGTG
>LFCJ01000854.1_pt1 | contig 20040 bp, 12 predicted proteins | sample 643141 | NCBI WGS metagenome assembly LFCJ01 (sample SAMN03766243, study PRJNA286221) | soda lake metagenome | biome: soda lake; feature: Kulunda steppe; material: water; isolation source: sample B1-Br-g2 brine of Lake Bitter-1 | place: Russia: Kulunda steppe | collected 2010-07
AGCTAGTTGGTTTTTCTGGCAGTTCTCCTTTTCCTAGCGTTTTTCAGTTCTTCTGCCTTGCCTGCCTTAAGGACATTGCTGTGTCCGCTCGCGTCTTGTAACTAACTAACTAACTAACTAACTAACTAACTAACATGTTGGGGGCTTTAGTGCCAGATACTTGTTGATTAACTTCTTCAACAGGTAGCCATCCCATATGAAAGAAGGGATTGCCACCAGGGCCTGCGGTGTGGATAGATAGTTCAGCTGGGAGGCTGTTTCCATGGCAGGCTTGGTATTTTGCGAGCCTTGCAAAGTCCTAAGGACTCCTTTGGACTCAGCAGTGTAAAGCAAATTGAATCCACACTTTATATTAATATCCATTCAATTTAATGCTTTGCTGGAAGCAACACAAATCATGAATATAAGTAGAGGAAAGTAAGAAATAGATAACCCGGAAAGACCTCTCCTGAAGACAAATTTCTTCATAGTTTGATTGTAGGGGGTTGCCTAATACTTGCACAACTGGTGAAGTACATCTGGCAGATGTAAACCTCTTCCCTTATTCACGCTCACAGGGGTTTCCCTCAAGAAACACTGGCAGGCTGTTGGTGGAACCTTGTCTTTGCTTGTCTGCTTGGTTCAACAATTAAAGTTTACACTGTCTGTCCGCAGCTTTTCCTCACATTTATACGACGTTTTCAATACCTTTGCTAGTAGCTTGTAAAATCGGGAACTTCCTAAAAGTATTTGGGCCATGCCATAAGTCTGATTTGGTTGGCAGTCTCTTAGCAAGACATCTTTCTCTGAGTCAACATTCCCCCATTCTTTTCTCTCAGGTGCATTTTCTCATGGTATATTCTCGTATATTTTGGCACTTCTTAACTTTTTAAATCCGAGAATAAGGTTAAGCTTACAAGGGGTTGTAAGGTTCAGCTTGCAGACCTGGTAGGCTTTAGCTAAGCTGCCCTTGTCGAATTCAGCGGGTTCAGCTTTATAACCTTCATCCTAACCTCGATTTGTTTCAATATTGTTTCTAAGTGCCACTGCTCACAGTGTGAACTTCACAGGTAGGTGCTAACTGGCAATCTGCTTTTCTATCCTCCTGGAGTCCACATGATACTTATATCTTTGACTTTCTCAGTCAGAATTACTGTATTTTTTAGAGTGCCTGGAGCTGTTGTAACATAGGGCTTTTTGACCGAGCTGAGTCCTGAATTCTGAGACAGACGAGGCCTTTCTTGGAAAGTTTTGGCATTTGGAAAAATCATCCACGATGAAGCCGTACTTTGAGCGAGTGCAAATGGGCAAGGCTTAGAATTGCCTGTGGGATGGTATAAGTTGAGGATCCTGCCTGGTTTCCTTATTGACAGCAAACATAGTGCCTTGATGTCGTATAGAAATGCCAGGGCCCCCATAAAATGGGGTGGAAAACTTGCAATGTCCCTATTCAATAGGGGAAATGATAAGTTATATGTCTTGTCAGCACATGTTCACTGAAATTCAAGGATTACAGCCTAGGTCAGTATGTTGCTCTGAAGGTGCTCATGAGCTCCTGTAGAGCTCTTCTCATTTCTTTTAATCGATGTGAAAATTTTGGTATGTATTCCCTTCCAGGAAGCAGGAGCAGCTGGGAGCACAATGCCTCCGAGGAGTCCTTGCTTTCCACTAACATCTAGTATGATCAAATTGTGAAAGCGGAATCTTATTTACAAATCTACGCAGAACACATCATGATGTGTAGGGTGTAACATCCTCACAAACATGATGCAGGCGTATTGAGACAAGGGTGCATATCGATTAAGGCAACTTCACACACAAAGCACCACGACCAAAAACATAAGGAAAACTATGTAGGCAGTGAAGCACTCCCTAAACTAAGCTCCAAAAAGGTCCCTGTGGTTAGATTCTCAGTCCTTAGCCCATTTATGGGAGCTCGCAAACTTTTTGAATATAATCCTACGAGACTTTTTGTACCATTCAGCAACATCTCCTCGTGGGTTGTACCATTGGATGAACGGATCATAATGGCAGGCAGTCTGCTTAAGCTTAATTGCAGGAGCTCTATCATTGGTGCATAACATCTTTCGTATAACGTTGCCAACAAAGCCGAAGATAAGATGCAAGAGATTAAGGGGAGGGTAAATGGCCTCACGTGCACCAAACTCACGAATGATAATTGCCCTTGTAAATTTATATTCTTGCTCTGATGCCTCGAGAATGGTGCTGTAAGATGTGGACAGCATGGCAATAAGTAAATTAATGAGCAGGAGGCCTACTATAACTGTAAAAATTACAAAGAAAATTGGGCCTGTCACAGGCTTTTGAGCCCACGCTTCTTGCGAGCTTCCCACTCCAAACAATTGAAATAGCAGGTGCACAATTGCACCTCCCAAGCCAGCACCCTGCCACGAGTAGTCCCAGTCAAAGTTATAGTCATTGCACTCCCTGTTGATGCACAAAGGCTTGAACAGGGATACCATGGCAAGTCCAAAGGCCACAAATACAACTACAAGAATTACAAAAAATCTTGCAAAGTCAACAATCAGTATGCGCTTCACAGTTACAAGTAATGGTCCCATGCTTGGGCTGATCTGGAACACTCCAAGCAGGCGCAGCACAGAGCAAAACACTGACACAGCGAGCATATCAGAAGATCGCGTCATTACACCAAATGATGGCACGTGCCTGTCATCTTGCTGCCTGAGGTATGACACCCGAGTAATGAAGTAACCGATAAAGAAAAGCGATGATACAAAGTCTAGTTGATGAAGACCGCTTCCAAGGCATGCGCGGATACCCTCTAGAGCCTTGTCTATGATAGTGGCCCCTGCCCAAATAACTAAAATAATTTCCATAGGGCTAAGTGGCTGTGTAGGTGACCCATCAACTACAAGTAAAGATAAAAGAATTGCCATGATGAGCAGTGTCATGAAGCTAGCGAGCCACTTATTGTACGGGATATGCCAAGGATAGCGTGTATCAATAACAGCGATGCCTTTCTGACTCAATTTAAACAAGGAACGAGAGAATGGCCGTAGGGGCAAAAGCCATGTGAAGGTAATTGCCCACCAAATATAGATAAGGATGGCAGAGATGGCCCAGAAAATCACAGTAGAAACCTTCCTTGAATACTCGTAGCTCCCCATTGGGTCAAATTTTTCTGTCATCAAAGCTTGAACCTGCAAAAAACGTCAGAAAGCACGGCATGAGACGTACAGAGTGGACAAGGGATCGATGAAAGTAACTCACACTTCCTACTATGGCATGAAGACTGCAGTAAGGCCGGGTACACACACACATACACAATTCTTCACATTTATCACTATTCTTCCACTCGGAAGTGGGCTTTATTCCCACTTGGAGGTGAAAACATTTGCGGTCACGCATGATTGTTCTCCCTCATGAGCGAAACATTTTTTCTCTCTCGGAGTATAAGTTTTGTTGTCACACTGGAAAAATATCACTTAATTTTTTCACTCCACCTGATAACTCCTGCAATGACCACCCCTCTCTTCCGGCACAACTATTGGCTATCGTACTCTCATGTTTCCTAGCTTTCCAAGACCAGCAATAGGATCCGAAAAAAGCCTTTTGTGAGAGGCCCTCATGCTGCAACCGGTAAGCAACACAAAACAGACTGCACTGCTCATTAGGAGCCTGCAATGCTGCAGACGCCCTCGTTTGAGCACCCTGCTCATGGCCTACAAGGTCTTGCACAACAGTCAATGAACTCTGAGCCATCAGGGGAGAGTGTCAGGACAGGATGCTGAAAATTTTGCAGAGTGTGGTTACTGCAGTTGGTGTACACTTGAAAATGCTTTAATTTTCCCCTGTGCATGTCATGGCCATGGTGCATCAGTCCTAGCTTGTATATGAGAATAAGTCCTCACGCGGTCAAAGAAAGCGTTTTTTGTGCGCAAGTGTTCCTCAAAAATGACAGTCGATTTTTTATATCGACTTCTAAAAATTTTCCGATTTTTCCAAGAGAAATGCCCAAATTTCACATCTCACCAATCGCTGGGTCTTGTCACTCCTATTGTTTTGTAATGATGTTTGTTTATTACATCAGCACCAAAACACCAGAAACCGTGTAATTTGGTGCAGAGGGTGATCAGGTGTGGATATTTGGCTATGAAAAGTAGGGTTCACGCCTCAGTCCATAAGGCACGGGCACCCTGACGGGGCCCTTTCAAGCTCAATTGCTGTGGACAGCTTGCAAGCAGGGCTCCATTTGACGCTAAGCCTGAAAAATGCCACGGGAGCTTGCCAAAATCATACCCATCTTGGGCCTCAGATAGTAATCCCTCTAGTAATATTGAGTACACTGTGCATAAACAAAGCGGGACTTAAATTGGGTGAAATTGCCAGGGAGAGGGCCATCTTGGGCCAATCCCCAAAATTTAATGGAAAAGCAACCGAATAATCTTTGAAACTTGTGATGTTATCGAGTTATTCATTCTTTTTACTAGGTTAAATTTCGGAATGACATAGCCTTAATAATTTTCACCATTAAGAGTATAAGTATTTAGGGATTGGCGTTTGCTAACATTGCTATATAGCGCTTTAATTTTTCCAAAATCAGAAGTCAAAGAATCACCTCTGGCCCTAAAAACTAAGAATACAACCATGCAAATATATTGGCAGAAATGGGACAAGCCATGAATAAGTCTGGGAACGGATGGAATGCAGCCCCATATCCAGGGCAGTGCCATCCCTGCAGACCTTCAAGGGGACAACAGCAGGTCCTCTAAGGATGTGGTATGACAGGTTTACAATGAAGATTTAGGCAGAGCGGGGCTGGGTGATGGAGTGCAAATGTTTCAAGCCAACCTCAGCCCCAAGAGCCCTAGGACAATGAAGCATCACAACTGCCTGCAGCAAGCACTGGTAGCAGAGGGGTTTTGCACAATCCCCAAGGAACATGCCAGGGAGGAGGAGGAGAACGAGGTGAGGAAGAGCCTTGCCGTAGACTGTGTTGGGATGCCAGTGGCCAAGAAGTAGCATATCAAGTCCTTCTTAATGGGCCCCGCACAACATAAGCAGTTCAATAGTCTCATGGCCATTCATTTCATCAATTATGAGGTCCCCTTCAACGAGCTGGAGTGCCCTGCGCTTGAGTGGGTTGAGTCAACGCAAGCAGCTCCATGCAAGCAGCCATGCAGCGAGCAGTAGTAGCATAAACACCAGCACCAGCCCCAGCAGAAGATTTTGAAGAGCCGACAGTAGAAGATAGCAATCAGCTTTGGGCAGCAATCAGCACTTGAGAGTGGAAAGGTAGGGAGTGCCTTGGAACACAAGCATGTTCTTTAGATCACGATGCACCTGATCTGAAGGGCCAACCTGTCAACGTTATATTTTTCAGGCAGCATTTCAAGGGGATACATAGAGCTGTCATTAGTGTTCAGGGAATTGAGGAATGAGGGGCCCAGGGGTACAAAGGCATGTGCCCAGGGGTTCTTAGGCACATTAGTAGGAGTGTAACCCTAGTGCCAGATATAGCTATATCTGGTTGCTAGAAGCCCCCAGCCCCAGCAGAATTAATTTTTTGCTTACATTTTTGGTATGGGGGCATTATACAGGGTGCTGAACTTCCTTCCGATTCTGATGCCAAACCTCGAAGCGCTAGGTGGAGTTCTGGCAGATATAGCAGCTGGAATATAACAAAATATCATGGCAAAATATAGCAAGATATCGCTATTTATCGCTATAGAATTGCCTCATATAGCTCTATGCCAATCCCTAGTAATGTTATCCATAACCAGAAACTTGTGACCACTCCCCTCGCTGTTTAAAAGGGGTAAAACACTCACATGTGCATGGGCAATGAAGGTCTTGTTGCTGTGTTGGAGAGCCAGCGTTACAGGGTCCTTAGGTATTGCTGCTGGCCAGTCCTCAGCGGTTAGGTCGTCCTCGATAGGGCTGAGAATTGTTTGCGCATGCTCTTTTGTCTTGCATGAGTCCATGAGTCCCTGGATCATCTGCTGAACATACTCTTCAAGTGCTGGGAACAAAGATACGTACTGCAGGTCCTTCTTTATGTTGAGTAAGACCAGCAAGATGTTGTAGCCGCCGTCATTGCAAGCCTTGATAACAGTCCATATCAGCTCCTCAGACAATCCGGTGTCAACCATCTGTGGAAGTGGAGCATCAAAATGGGGCTTGGCTTCATCCGTGAGCAGGTGGGCCTTTCCTTCTCCATCCTCCACATTTGGCAAATCTCTTCTCCTTGGAAGTTTTACCAAGTGACGTCCGCCCAGGGTGTGAAGGCGCGGCATGGCAACCATCTGGGCCTGTGAAAATGCACAACAACATGGTTTGTCAAGTGTGCCTTGGGCCTGAATATTCACTTGGGTTTTATGCCAGGAGATCATTCACACCTTTCGTCCTCACCCTCATCAAGGCAAGTGATCATAACCGTTTTGAGGCTGTCCTTTGCCCTGAGAGGCGCATGAAAAATCCAATTTTTGCTGCACCTTAGCCTCACACAAATGTCTGAATCAACAGACCCTGGAGTGGGAGACAGGGGTATAATGGAAAGGGGCCAGTCATGACAAAGATACGGAAATTTCCAATACCTAAGCTTTGGCTGAATAGTGGACGAATTCAATGCAACTCAAGGTATGCGGGCATGGCTGGCTGCCACATGTGCCAGGCAAAATGCAAACAACAAATGATGCTTTCAGCCAGCAAAAGAGCAGACTTAGTAAAATTTGCACTTTCTCAATTGGCACCAGGGAAACTATGCACTCAGTCAACATGCATTCGGTCAAGTTTTGAAGCTGAAGCGAGTCATGAGGTGAGCACCTGTGTCTCCTTTGTCAACAAAAAGGGACTGCCCCCACAATCAACCCCCAACCCCCCATTGCGCAAAGCAGAATCCATTAGCTCTCTTTCATGCCTGCCTCACTGCCTAGCCCACTGTGGATTAGTTGTGCATGTGTCTTAAGCGCAGGATGTGTGTACATTGAAGGGAAAGCAGTCTGTACCACTAGCCAAGGCATTATGCAACATCATTATGGCACAAAAATGGCTTCCCCTTTCATTCAACACAACAGCCCCGCTCTCCTGGGCTCAGCCTGCTTAAAATACTAAGATGCCATGCTGCGAAATTGTACAAAAGGAGGGCGGCCCAATAGTTGTACTTCGGGGATTTTCCCGTCCCATAAATGTTGGTGTGCCAATGGAGAAACTGCAAGGTCTCTGGAGACCCCCCTGCATGGCCTAGGCCCCAATCACACGAGACGACATTTCTGCTCACATCCCTGCTTGAATCCCCTAGCTAGGGAAGTGGTGAGTGTGACTGCTCCCAAATAGCCCCAAGAATGTCCTATTCCCTGGGTAGGTATTTCACCCTCCTCCCCCAAGCCCTTCCCCTGAGAAATCCCAAACTTAGCTTGAAGGGCCCTGAGGCCTCAGAGGACAGTGCGGATCAGATAATTCCTCCCAGGGAACACTTTTGCAGATTAAGGCTCTGGAACAGGACATTTCACTTAATCCAACCTGTCAAATGAATGTAGCATCACAAGCAGGGCCAAGAAAAGCCAAAGAGGGAAAGGATCCAGTGGACGTTTGGGGAGAGTCAAGCCAGCCCCCTGGGATGCTCCCCTTCTTTAGTTGATCCAAATCTTGCACCTTCTCACCCTTGCACATTGAATGCACGAGTCAGCGCATGACTACGGCGTGCATGTGCGCAAAACATGCTCTGGTCTGGGGTTTGCACGAGCGCTTCATGCAAGGGTGTGTGCAGGCTGCTGCGTGCGTGCACACACAATTTGCACACATAATTAGCGCTTCATCTGCACCAATCTGTATGAAAACAAGTTTAGATCTTGAGAAGCAGGTAATTCCCCAAAGATGACAGGAGGCTGGTGAATCTAAATATGCGTGTGCAATCCAGCATTTCACTTTTATAAATGAATCATTCTATTGCTGAGGCTGCTACAGAGCTGAATTACAGTATCAAACAGATATTGTGTGCCTCATACCACGAAACGTAACTTCTGAAGCTGAGGGATGGGGCCTGACACCACTCTTTCCCTGAATAATCAGAGAATTTCAAGTTAAATGTGCCCACAGAACCTAGAGCTCCTGCAATTGTGCTGCACCCTGATAGCTTTGAAATAGACAAACAAAAAATATTTGGTTCCCACTTGTGGGGTTGTTGGCCAGTGTGACTGGGGCCTACGGCTTGTGGGGATAGTAAGAAGCGCACCTAACAAAAATAGCATATATTGATTGCCTAGATAAGAAGCGGCGAGCAGAAGTGCAGCCTTGGAAAATGTCTTTTGGTCCGTTTTGATGAGAAAGTGTTGCTATCCTTTTGCTCCACCTATAAGGCTAGTTTTAGCTGTAGTAGGTGCCTATACATGTTAAGGATTTATTAACTCCAGGAAAATACAGCGTCTACAAGTCCGCGGCTGCAGACCCGCCTATGTCAATCCAGATGTCCGGAACTTAAGCAACTGCAGCTTCTACAGCGCCTACAGAAATTTCTGGGGGACCCTCAGAACTACAGCAACTACAGCGCCTACAGAAATATATGGGGGACTCTCTAAACCCTAACCCTAAACCCTAACCCTAACCCTAAACCCTAACCCTAACCCTAAACCCTAACCCTAACCCTAACCCTAACCTAAACCCTAACCCTACAGCACCTACAGCGCCTACTGGAATTTCTGGGGGACCCTCGGAACTACAGCAACTACAGCACCTACAGCACCTACTGGAATTTCTGGGGGCCCCTCAGAACTACAGCGACAATCGTGCCTACGGCGCCTTGAATCTTGAAAGTGAAAAATTTGCACTCCACTCGCGAGCAAAAAAACTTTTTTGCGGTCACACCAGGTCACACCGGAAAATTTTCCACGACTGCGTTTTATCTGCACTGCTCCCACCATGACTACCCCTCTCTTCTGGCCTAACAGTTGGAAACAACACAATCCTGTTTTCTAGCATCCCAGGACCAACAATAGGATTCAAACTTTTGGTTTCAAACCTTTTAGGCTAGCTGACAGGACCCCATGCAGCAATTGGGTTGCAACATGCCACAATGCACTGTCCTTAAGGAGCCTGCAATGCTGGAGGCACCCTCATCTAAGCATTCAGCTCATAGCCTGCAAGGTCTGACATGACAGTAAATTGACCCTGAGCCATCAGAAGACAGTGCCAGGATAGGATGCTGGAAAGTTTGCAGAGCATGGATAGTGTGGTTGGCACGCACTTGAAAACCTCTCTTATTCCCCTGTGCATGTGGCCAAGGTGCATCGGTCCTTGCCTGTAAATGAGAATTTTTCCACACGCAAGTGCTCCTCAAATAGACAGCCTAAGGCCGCGGTCACACACATTTTTTCACTTTTTTCACTTTTTTTTTCACTCGACCCCAAAAAAAGTGAAAAAAATTGCGGTCACACACGAAAAAATTTCCAACCCCAAAATTTTTTTCACTTTTTAGTTCAAACCCCCAAAGTGCACTTTTTACTTTTTTTTCACTTTGAGCAAAAATGGGGGGTGGTCTCAGGAGGCCCCCAGCGAGGGTCCCATTCGTGCTAGACCCCTAGAAACCCCTTGTTTGGGGTTTTGTATGTTGGAAAGAACATGTACCTTGGGAGAATGTCTGAGGAGACAAGGTTTCCATACATGGTTTACACACGTGATTAATGCAGCTGCAGCACTAGCTGGTGATGATTCTCCAGGCCGACAATGCACCTAGATGATGACTCATGTTTGTGTTTCCCAGGCTTACACTTGTGGGGTGCCAAATGTGGTGAAAAATGTCAGGCAAATAGGAAATGAGATGGATAGTCATTACTGACATTTCCTGGGCCTTAAGTCTGTCAATTTGAGGAGCAATTGAGCGCAAAAAAGGCTTTCTTCACGTGCGTGAGGACATATTTACAAATGAAGGCAACTGATGCACCATGGCCACATGCACAGGGGGAAAAAAGAAGTTTTCAAGCGTGCGCCAACCACGCTCTATAAACTTTTCATCATCCTGTCCTGACACCCTCCCCTAATGGCTCAGGGTCAATTGACTTTCATGCAAGACCTTGCAGGCCATAAACAGCGTGCTTAAACGAGGGCATCTGCAGCATTGCAGGCTCCATATGAATAGTGCAGTCTGTGTCGTGTTGCTGCCTAATTGCGGCTTCAGGACCTGTCGCAAAGAGCTCTTTGGATCCTATTGCTGGTCTTGGGAAACTAGGAAACATTTCTGTGCGGTTTCCAACAATAATGCTGGAAGAGAACTGTGGTCATGGGGGGAGCAGTGCAGGTGGAGTGAAATAAATTTAATTAAAAATTTTGTGTGTGACCGCTAAAAAGTTTTTCACTTCAAAAGTGAAGTTTTTTTCGCTCAGGAGTGAAAAAATCGTGTGTGACCGCAAATTTTTTTCAGAGGGGGTTATCTGAGCAAAAGTCTGGGCATGATCCTTTATTGATGCAAACTGTAAAAACATCATATAACTAGGCTACTGGTAAAATTTGGGGTGAAATGGACGACCCTTGTGGCCTGGGTAGGTGCTCAGCCTCTGTTTTTGGCCTAATTTGGCATAAACAGCCCACGTATGCCCTCAACACGACCCAACCACACGTCTTTTTACCCCCTAAACACCACCAACATACTTGTTTAATGTTGCAAATTGATATTGGATGTTGAAACTCAGGTTTGGAGGGGGTCGGGTTTTGACCCATTTTGGCACCCCTTTTGCTGATTATTTCTTAGGGAAATGACCTTCCGAGTGAAAAAAAAGTGAAAAAAAGTGAAAAATTTTGTGTGCGACCGCGGCCTAAGGCCTAGGAATTGTCAGTGATGACCATCTCTCTCATTGTCTATTTGTCTTACATTCTCCACCATGATTGGCACCTCACATGTGTAAGCCCGTTTTAAACGAACGTAAGGCATCAGCTGTGAGCACCGTTGACCTGGAGAAAAATGGGCCAAATTGAAAAAAAATGAAAAGTGCACTTTGGGGATTTTGGTCAAAAAGTGAAATATTTTGGGGGTGCGCTTGTATTGGGTGCTACCTGTTAGTAATGTAAAATTAGCAGATTAGTGATGTGTAGAGAAACATTCCCCAAATTCAGAGGCAAGAGGGCCGGACAGTGGTGTTAGCTGTACTCATTGCATACAAGCCAGGCTCAACAAGCCCTGCCAGGTGGCTAATATAATAAACATCATCGTGTTTTCTTATGCAACTGCTGAGGGTTTTTAAAAATAGTTGCATTTTCTCCCCCAAAGCCGGGTGCTTAATAGATGGTTAAACAAACAAAACCCTGGCCAATTTTAATCCCAGTATCTTCAAGACAAACTAGCAATAATGGTGCAAAACAACACAGAGGTTTGCAACTCTTTTGTTCCAGGCTTTCTTGCATACAACTACTGCTGATAATTTAAGTCAACTCTCTAGCTTCCTGCAGTGCTGCACTATGAATAACAGAGGAACGGTGCTCTGGGTAGTCATCCGTGAGGTAAACTATCATCCGTGATGCTACTAACACAACACCAGTGGTGATCCAAGACCCCCAAGACTCACACCCCGTGGACAAATAGTATGACACACCCTCTACAGCCAAATTACTCCCACATAGAACTATGTGATTACATGTCAATACATCATAAAGCAGCTTTGTTTACCTCCGTTATCATGCTTCGTGCTCGTTGGTTGTTCTCATTGTCATCATCTTCGCCGTCACTTTTACAGGCTTTTAATGGTGGCAGCAAACAGTACAGCTCCCTCAGCAATAGAACTTCGACAATGTCAGCGTGCCCTTGAGCCTTGGCCCATGTCATCTGCATATTGCAGGAAAATGAAACAGCGCAAATGAAGCTGGAGGCAAGTTTTACAAGTAAAGGTTGATTGCTAAGGAACCAGTAAATTTGCACTGGTCCCCACAAATGACCCACCCCTTGTCAAGCCAAATTGTCTCATTTAAGAGCGCACTTCAATTTAACAGCTTATCTCTGTAATTCCTGCACCAAATCTTTGCCCTGGAATCCAGGGCCTGCGTGTGGCGCCCGGAGGCTAATTAAGTGCTGCATCTGTCAATCTAAAGCAGGCGGGGAGGGGGCCTGTGTGTGGGCTAAGCTAGGCTAGGGACTCCAGGGCTAATTCAGGAGACCGGGTGGCCTCCTGCACACAAACCTCTTAACCGGGCACTCCTTAGCCCATAAATGAAGTATTTACTCAGAAAATATGTGATCATCCCCAAAAATGGGTCACCCCATTCCTTGCCAAAAGTGGCCAAATAGGGTCCTCATGGCATAACTCTGCAGCCACTGCACCGTTTTACGTTGATTGAAAAATGTAAAAAATACCGCACTGCTCCTGGGGTAAACGCGAATTATCAAATAAATATAAGAGATCCTTGCTATCTGTAATCCGTTTAGAGAATACTTTAATCAAAGCCTCGCGTAGCAGCCAGGTTCTGATCCAGGCTCCCCCAGGGGCCAACCATAGAGCCACACGCTCCAAAGGGTCAAAGGGCACTCTTTGAGGTAGGTTGTACAAAACGGGAGCGCTGAAGCAACGAGCAACCCAGGGAGCTTTGCATCCGCTTGGATCCCGACTGGGCGTCAGGTGGAGGAGCATGACTGACAGCAAGCAGCGGTCATAGCAGCCCATGGGCTGGCCAGCCCCCTCCCCCTCCTCCCAGGCCTGTTGGCAGGCCAAGAAAGCTGCCTATTGTTGAGGCTCCCCCAACCCCATAATTTGTTTGGGTGCAAATCCTCCAGAGACAAGGGGAGGGGCGGAGGGAGGGGGAGGGGGAGGGGGAGGGGAAGAGGGGCTGAGCCAATGGAGGTGTCTCCGGAGTCAAAGGAGGACACGATTGATGAGGACAAAGACATAGAGTAGAGGCTGCTGCGATGCTGGCAGAGGGTCCCAAATTAAGAGAGTACACGTTTGATGTAATGATTGGAGGTCCCTCGCAGAAACCAAATACTCAGAAAAATTATTAAAGTTATTTAGAGACCTTGCAAAGTAAAGTAGGACTCACGATAACATAGGAGCAGTACAGTAGTGGAAATGTTTGTGTGACGGCGGCTTAACATGGAACAACGTGCACCAATTCCCACACACAGCCCTAGACTTAGAAATTGAAGTGCCTTCACGTGTGTAATATTGGGCCGCAGTGTGAGTTTGGGCGTGGGACTTCTTGCCGCTGAGCTGTGCGCTCAACAGAGATAGAAGTACAGGCGGCTTAACATGGAACAACGTGCACCAATCCCCACACACAGCCCTAGACTTAGAAATTGAAGTGCCTTCACGTGTGTAATATTGGGCCGCAGTGTGAGTTTAGGCGTGGGACTTCCTGCCGCTGAGCTGTGCGCTCAACAGAGATAGAAGTACAAGCATTTTGGCCCACCGCTTCCCACCCACACCCTCCATCTGCTCAATTACACATTACTTATTGATGACTCGGCCGCAACCCTCAGGCTTGGTCCGACTTAAAAGCACACTGCGGAGATGTTGCATTTCCTGTGTTGGCACCCACGTCAGGTCGTGAAAGGGAACACACCTCCCCAACCTACTCGCTCAAAAAAAACTTTGCAGCAAGTTATCATGCAAGTGCAGCTTCAGTCTTGCAAAGCAGCAGGATTGGAGCAAGTTTGGGAAAGTGCCATTTCCTGCCAAAATGGTGCAAATGGTGCCAGAATGGCTTATGGTGCGCACAGCTTTCCCCTACCTGGCACTTCTTCACACAGCCTGACAGTGAACAACGTACGTACATTCCATGCATGGTTGGGGCTGGCAGTGGGGCAAGCATGGGAGCAGAAAAGCTTATTGGCCACAGTTGGGGGGGTCCAATGGTGGAGACGACCGCAAGTATGAGGGCGAGGAAGCAGATTGGCCATGTTTTGGGGGGATTTAATCGTGGGGATGACCATGTCATGGGGCGAGGAAAGTAAGGGAGGCCAGAGAGGGGCGGGTTGGCCTGAGGGCTGATGCAAAGAAAGCTCATTCAAAATCTTCAGTGGCCCACAATTGGCCTGATTATCTTTGTATTAGTACTCATACCCAAGATGCATGTGTATGCTCACTTGGCCTTGCAGGTGAGCAAGGGCAGGGCATCAGCAAATTGAATGTAATCCCTGTGTCCAGCAGGGTCAGTCAACCCCATTGTCAGCAGGCCGTTTACCTTCCTCCCGTGCTGCAGCCTATTTCATGGACCATACTCGTTTGTCTCAGCAAATGCGACAGATCACAAGCATCCGTCAGCAGGCAGTTTGACTTGCGCCATATTTATGAGGACAGCTGTGCCTAACGGCCCTCCAAAGCAGATGTACCATTGACAGATAAATTCAGAGTAAATCAGGCTTGCTTTTTGGCAAAGGCAGCCAAATGTGGAAACCCCGGAATTCCAACAGACGAGCCAGCAGCAGCGGGTTAGTACCTGTGCACTAGGGATGGCCCATGGGGTACCTTGACCCGCCTGGCTACTCAGAACATGAGGATTGATGCTGAAATTCCTAATAAGACAGTTTGGGGGGGCCCTTTGTTTGGGCCAGCTGGTTGGGCTGAGCCCTGCAAATTTTCCTCCCTACTCCTGAGTCCTTGCAGTGCCACTAAGCAGTCCAGTGCATATCTTTCCAGCCCCTGCACTGCTCCCTGACCTTAAAACGTCAATAGATGCCTGGCTTATTTTACACATACGTATGCTAACAGCCACTGAGTGTGGACGGTACCAAAAAAATCCTCAGAAGTTCTTTTATTAGGTCCCATCACTCCCACACTGAACAGAATAGGGAGGTCGTCCCCACCACTGGGTCACCCATTCCTTAGGCAAAGGTGGCCAAATAGGGTCCTCAAGACGTTTCTTTGCAGCCACTGCACCGTTTCACGACTTGAGCACACCTTTGCATAGCTTGACTTTCTCTGGTTCTGATGGTGCCCTTGAAGCAAATTTTGGAACAGTGGGTGGAGGGTAATTTCAGAAAAAGAATGTAATGCTCTAATGGTTCACACCGTTTCCCGCACACAGCCCCAACTCCGAGCTCGATGCGCCTGCACATGTATAAAGTTGGGCCGCAATTCCTGTGTGAATCTGGGCGTGGGGAGCTCTGCCGCTGAGCTTTTGCGCTCTTGAGAGGCAGATGTAATGCAACATTTTGGCCCACCGCTTCCCACCCATACCCTTTATTGGCTCCATTACAAATTATTTAGATTGCTATATTACATAGATTACATTAATGCTTGGTTGTAACACCCAGGATTGGCTCGGATTGGAAGCATGCAGGGATTGCCGGGATATCGTATTTTCTGTGTTCGCACTCACACCTGGTCGCGACAGGGTCACCAAAAGAACACCCATTCCCGGCCCCTTCCCCCAATTCCAACTTTACTGCATCAAATCATAATGCAAGTGTGGCTTTAGTCCTGGAAAGCGGCAGGATTGGTCCAGTAAGTTGGGAAAAGTGCCATTTTCCTGCCATAGTAGTGCAAAATGGTGCCAGGCTGGTCTATGGCATGTACACCGCGCCCTCACCTCACATTTTTCACACAGCATGACTGTTCAAGACATATGTACTTGTTATGCATGGTTGGAGCTGGCAATGGGGCGAGTGTGTGGACAGCAAGCAACTTGGCCATCTTTGGAGGGATCCAGTGGTGGGGACGACCGGGAGCTTAGTCCCAACAGTCTGCATTGATCTCCCTCACAGCATGTTTGCAACATTGTGTGAAGATTGTCCCCACAAACGGCAATCCCCAAATTATTTCACTTACAGAACGTGCGTGGGTTAGGCACTGGGGCAGAAGTGATGGCAGGAGAGTCAAGTGACCATGTTATGCCTAGGCAGGGCTGTGTCTGAAGGTGTGGACGATTTTGATATTACAACATGAAACACAAATAAATTTTCTTGCAATTTAGATGCAGTATACTTCTTAGGCTAACAGGATCAACCTGCTTGCTAGATTTCTATGGGTCAGCAACACAAACTTTTAAAGTGGGTTGCAGGGGAGTGTCACTCATGTCTGCATCTTGCAGGGCACTCGGGAGTTTGTTACAAAACTTTGCATCACATGACTCATTGGCTAAACTATCTTGACGTTGGATTTTATTTTTTGGCAGGAAATTTGACATGGAACGACATCACAGGAGGTGTTGACCAGAACCCCCGAACGGAGGAAGTACTCTAGTTAAGAGTTATTTGTGTAATCCGTCAGAAATGGCCACATGGACACCTCCTCGAGGACCAATCATGAGCCCCAAAGGATTTCAGACAAGGGCGCACACACCCAAACCCCAGGTTTACAGACACAAAAGCACGCACACACACGTGCACACACGCGTGTTTAATACATATGATGTATATGCCTGTACAAACACAAACGCAACAACCTGAACTGCCCAGACAGACACCCACGACTTGATCATAACTATGTCAGGGTTGGAGATGGGGCTGGAGATGGAACAGGCAATTTCCAAAATTGTGCATGTTCAGCAGATCTGAAGATGCAAAAATTTGGGAACTGCCAGAGCTCTTCAAGGTGTCTTAAGAGATGCACTTGCAGGTATGATTCTGCTCATGCTCAGTAACAAGTCAGCCCGTCTGCAATACTTACTGGTCGTTTGTGAAAGATGTCCGCAGCCTCAAAAACCTCCTTTGAAATTCGGCCGTCTCGCTCAAGCTTAATGAACATGCAGACAATTCTCAGCTTTCCTGAGCTGCATGCGGCATGCAGAGGCGTCTTCTGTAACCAATCCTTGGCCAACAGGAGCTTGTTTAGCTCATCGTCATCGCTGACAGTGTCAAATATTTCCTGCATGATGCTACATGAGCCAGCATAGGCTGCCCAATGAGCAGGGGTCCAGCGGACAACACCAGCAGAGGCTCCAATGTTCTTTCCTTCTGACAAAAATCTCCTGTTTGATGAAGAAAAAGACCAGCCAAGTTAGATGAGAAAGTGAAGGTGTCGCTTCCTCGCACATGAATTCAAGGTGCAAAACAAAGTTGACTGAGAAGACATCAGTCATCATGTGCCAGTACTATACACATGATTTTGCAGTCTCACAAATGTGGTTATAACCGCCATAGCATGATTACCTGAACAACTGAAGGTCATTATGCTCAGAAGCACTGTGCAACGTGTCATGTTGCTGCAGGTCCCGCTTTTTTTTTCTCTGTCAGGTTCCCCTGAAACGACTCATGGTCAAAGGAGACTTGGCTCTCGAGTGGGACAACCGTGGTCATAACCTAGGAGGACTGATGGAGAAATCTTCAATGGATTTCATCAATCTGGTAGCATTTCATATGGTTGGAAATGGAATAAGGTTGTGGGTGGGTGAGGGTGTTGATGATCACAGTGTTTGCCTACATGCCTTTAAAAATGTGAGTCTGTGTGCATGCATGTCAGTGTGTTTGTGCATGTGCGAGCTCCCATGTCAGTGTCATTGTCTTTATGTTTGTGTGCAAATGTGCGTGTATGAGTGTGTGTGCGTGTTTGTGTGAGTATGTGTGTGTTTGTTTGTGCATACAGATGTGTGTGCACATGTGCGTGCATACATGTGCAGGCTTGCATGTGCACATGTGCTTGCAAGTTTACTTGCATACGAGTGGACCTTATACAACGGCCCCTGATGACCCACCTTATCGCACATGCATGATTCCGAGTTGAGACCGGTTGCTAGCCCTGCCAGGCTTGTTTCCCATTGGACACCCAAGCAACGGAGGTAAAAGTGAGAGTGAAATTCGGGTCGACTGGCTTGCTATTGCCCAGACTAATGGTACTGTTATAATAAATGTTATGGTGGTTTCTAAACGCTTCTTGCACCTTTGTGCAGCTATCTGTGCGTACGCGCTCTTTATCCTCATCTTTGTGCTCCTCGCTCTAGTCATGTTCGTCCTTCTTACAGTCTCTCCATTCTTATTTTTGGTCGCAATAGGCAAGAGAGGGTGGAAGGATGCTTGCCGTATTCGGCTCACGTCTAGAAATCTTGAGTACTACGAGGAGGTAGCGCTACGCCATTACATGCCCAACTCACGATGCCGGCACGATTATACAGAAGTGGCGTACGATGGGGAGGTCAAAGCAACCATGCACGCTCTACTTGCAACTCAGAATGAAGGCGAGCAGGCCCGCCCAGCCTTGGTCTTTGTGCACGGGACTGGTGGAAGTGCACTGAGCTTTGCAGAATCTCTAGAACACCTTGCTCACACTCATGACGTCTTTGCCGTGCATTTGCCCGGCTTCTCCGGGAGAAGCCCTTGCTCCAAGAGCTTTGCTCCCAAACTACGCAATCCCAGCAAGGCCCTGGACTTCTATTGTGAATGCCTTAAGACCTTTCTGCAAAAGCATCAGCTTTGTGAGGTGGGTGCTGTAGGTGCTCAAGGGCCAATACGAGCAAGAAACCGTCCATCACTTGCCTTTCCATTTCATTGTTATGCTTGTGTGCTTGCAGGTCACCATGGTAGCTCATTCATTTGGTGGATTCTTGGCAACAGTCTTTTTAGATCGGCACCCTGAGTTGCTGGGCCGAGTCATCCTTGTAAGTGTGAATTTTCTGCCATGAGTTGAGGCCACCCCAGTTGCCCAACAAGAACATTCTGTCACAACAATCCTTGCTATACGGTGCCATACTCTTGCAGGTCAACCCAGCTGGCATCTTTCCTACACTTGGGGAGAAAGGTGCATACTGGGCTGTTTTCTTCAAGTTGTCGATGCCCCAATCTCTGCTGCGTGGGCTCGGCCTTATCGGCTCATTTGTGCTATTGAGTACTATTAGGGCTTCATTCTCTGGCGCAATGGTGGATTCCTACCTTGCCTCTTACCAGGTAATTTGAGGAAGCTGTCAAAAATCAACCGACTAACCTAAATTGCATGGCATGTTCGAAACATGAACCCTTGTCCCTTCTATTGACATGTTGGTAGATCAGACCTGATGTTGGCAGGATATCTCAGGTAAATGGTTACGGGGACTTCCTGAGTCATAAGTGCCGGCCATGGAGACCTTGACATTTGTATCACAAATGCTCAGTAGCTTGTTTTTTTCATTTTCCTGCTGCCTGCAGCTTCTAGCATGGTCGGAAGGGTTTGGAGACCGTATTGTAGGAGATTTCATCACAATTAGATTTGCATCATCCATATGGAATTGTCCTTCCCTCCCATACCTTCTGGCTTCCAAGGTAAACTTTAGAGGACTGACTAAGCTTAAGTCCGGGCATGCTCATGACATGGTTAACATTTTCATTCAATAGTCATATGCATTACAGAGCTTGAGTGAAATGGGCGGCCGTACAGGCCTTGGTGGTCATGCAGCGTTCAATTTTGGCCTGTTCGCCTGCCATAAGCCACCAAGACCCACCAAGACCCACCAAGACCCACCAAGATGGAAATTCCATAGCTTGAGGAGTAGTATACCGTTGTGCTCCTAGGGATCTTGCGATCAATTAACTAATTCTAGCACCCCCTCGCAACTCACCAGGAGTAAAATAAATTACTTTTTTGAGAGCTCGCAAGGTATGGTACTTCAGCCACTGCCCCGCCCGGGCCCCCCACGCCCCAAACAGGCAAAGGAAACTTTTTGATGTGGGTTGCACAAAACGGAAGCGCTTAGAGGGTGACGGGCAGCCTGGGGAGCTTAGTATCTGCCAGGACCCCACCCTAGCTCAGAGAGTTGCTGAGCGTGAGAGGGTGCTTGCTGCTGCCATTGCAGCCAGACCCCCTCCTGCTCCACCCAGGCCTGTGGGTAGGCCAAGGTTGGAGAGGCCTGCTCCATCTTTCATCAAAGAGAAGCCTGTGGTGTGGGTTCAGCTGCTGCCCTTGCGGCTGCCCAGCCATCAGGTGCATGTGAGCTTGGGTCTGCACATCTCAGGTAGAGCAGCAGCAGAGGCAGAGAAAGCTGCTGAATGGGACCAGCAGCAGCGAGGGAACTACTAACCCTAACCCTAACCCTAACCCTAGTATGGCATAGGTTGGAGGTGGGTGGGAAAGGGCATGTGCACGTGCAGCTACGGGCCTCACCATTCCCCAAGCTGAAGCAATGTAGTGAATGGGAGAGGAAATTTGCACTGAGCATGGCAGACCAGTTTGGGATGGGTGGGAAGTGCGCCGCAGTGCG
>LFCJ01000855.1_pt1 | contig 20017 bp, 30 predicted proteins | sample 643141 | NCBI WGS metagenome assembly LFCJ01 (sample SAMN03766243, study PRJNA286221) | soda lake metagenome | biome: soda lake; feature: Kulunda steppe; material: water; isolation source: sample B1-Br-g2 brine of Lake Bitter-1 | place: Russia: Kulunda steppe | collected 2010-07
ACAAGAGTAGGGAAGCAAGTGAATGAACAGACAACCAAGCAAAAAATGATAGCAACATAATCATTCACAAATAAAAACAATCACACAAACAAACACACACACATGCACACACACACACACATACGCACACACGCACACACGCACACAAGCACACACGCACACACGCACACACGCACACACACACACACACGCACACACACACATGTGCACATACGTGCGCACGCACACACACATGCTTACACGCATTAACATACGCGCACACACGCAGACACTCACACACACTCTCTCACACACACGCATGTGTGCACGTATGGCACAAACACAGACTAAAACACACGCGCGCAAGCGCACGCACACGCACTCGCAAGCGGACACGTACACCGATACATGCCTGCAAACTCACTCAAGCTTGAGAATGGCCACTAAGCTGGCTCTCAATTTCATTTCAATGCAGACAAGGCTCCGGTAGGGACATCTCTTGGTACACTTGGTGAGTGCAGCACAGACAAATCTACTCCAGTGACAATAACTGATTGATCCAAGAGATGATATGAGACTCTGCCCAAATTTTTTTGACCCAAGCCCTACAGGCCCAAACATTCTCCTCTACTCCAACCTCCGGCATCCTTAACCCCCCGTGTTGCTAGGTTATGCCCCATCTCAGGAGCCTTTAATTACTCAACACTCATCAACAATGTGTGCCTGGTGGGCAAGGCCCATAAATGGAAACTGATCTTTACGGTGTGCTCTTCAATCTGGGCAATTTGAATGATCTATGTGGCCCTAACCTCACATGTGGGACAGAGAGAGCACATTAACATCTGCTGTCCACAGTATACATGAGCAAAAATTGCTCACACTGCTCTGCTGCCCCCTATCCACCTCACACTTGCAGGCATCTCTGGCTCAGGTGCGTGCATATTGTGTGCGCGCGTGTATGTGCATGTGTCTGTGCATGTGAGTTTGTGTGTTTGTGTGTGTATGTATATTTGTGTACACGTGTGTACACATGTGTATGCACGTTTGTGCACACTTGTCTACACATGTGTGTGTATGCATGTGCACGTGTGTTCCTGCGTGTGTATGTGTGTGTGTGCGCTTGCCTTGCACCTAATCCTAAGGAATGCCCAGGATTCACGCTCCCAAACGTTTATCACTTGTGTGGGACGTCTTTGAGATTGTGTACGCTGTGGCCCAGATTGCTGGCATGTGTGCTGCATGGATACCAGAGGATCGGAGCAGAGTCTGTGGGCCTTAAAAGCGCATATCTTGCTTTGTGCTACACTGTGAGCTGGAACTGAGGATCTCCTAGCTCCGATTCTGCAGGGAGCAGCAGGGGCAGCACCAGACTCATGCAAGCCATTCCGGCCCGCACTGCTGTCTTTCAGAGACTCTTTTGTGTCGCCTGCTCGCAATTTGCAGAGATGCATTCCCCAGTCCTTGCATGCACGGGCGCCAGCTTGAGCTGGAGAGGCTGAGCATGATCATTCGTTTAGAGTGTAGCATGCAGGAGTGGAGGGCAGGTGCAGGAGTGCTCGACTTTAAAAATCAAGCCTTGATGCTCTTCCTCCTCGCATGTGCACAAAGCATGCTGGTGCAGACACCTGACACTCCTGAGCTGGCGCGCATGCGGATGTACAAAGCACATACACACACATACGCACGCGTACACTCGCATGTGGCGTGCTAGCAGAGCCTGAAAGCACAGCACATGCGCGGGTCTGCCGCTACTTGCACAGGCACTTTGAGCACACTTACGGGCCTGCACAGAAGCTGGTCGCTGAGGCTTCGCTCATCCCGCTGCCAGGCTCCATCCCCCCGGACTACGAGCCCCCAGCGGGCGTGAGCGCGCCCACAGGTGAGGGGGCTGCAGCAGGCGATACAAAGTGCACCACCCAAAAAAAGTGGTCTGCGGTGCTGGAATGCAGATTGGCGGGCTAGGTAGGCACATGCGTGGGTGCTGCAAAGTATAGGGCTTGCTGGACATGTGTGTGTGTGTGTGTGTGTGTGTGTGTGTGTGTGTGTGCATGTGTGTGGGGTGTGCTTGTTTGGGTGTGATATGTGAGTGGGTGAGTACACATGTGTTTGTGCATGTGTGCATACGTCCCTTCCTGCGCACATGGGGTGCGTCAGAGACGCGTGGTGCTCACCCAGCGTGCAGCAGCTGGATGCTCCACAGGTCATTTGCAGCTGCTGAATCGCTTGGGTATGGCAGCCTGAGGATGAGCCCAGTTGGTGCAGGTGTGCACTCGTCTTGTAACAGCGGAGCCCCCAATCTCAGTGTCTGCCACGCATGCACGCTTGAATGTGGGCAAAGCACCTTCACAAGTTACGCCGGTGCATCCCCCTGCCTCCGTGGCGAACCATCTCGCATCTGCTGCGGTGCCGCATGGCTTGCCATCTTGGCAGGTAAATTTAACCCTACCTGGCAACTTGTCATCTGGGCGGGCTAACCCTACTTGCAGACATTTGTCATCTTGATGGGTACATAACCTTCCTTGTAAAGCTCGCAAACTTGTAATTCTGCGGAGTGTTGTGCACTGGCCCAAGCCATGGGCATACGAGGCTTCAGGCCTGAAGTCGGGGCCGCACACCATCACCTGCAGCACTGCAGCGGGCGCACTTGCGTGCATGCACGCATGCACGCTTGCGCATTGCACCGGCGGCGCATGCTGGCTCACGCCGTGGGATCAGGCGCGCTCGGTTGCCTATCACTCGCTATCACGCAGCGCATTGGCGGCGCATGCTGGAGCGCAAGGCTGAACAGGAGGCTGCCCGCGCGGACGCCACCTCCTTGCGCTTGCGTAGCCTCTATGACCGGGAGCAGGAGCTGAAGCGCAGCAGGAAAACGGAGGTGAGAGCAGGGGGCTGTGCAGCAGGCGGCCCTTCTGCAAGGGCTCGGTGCAGAGAGGGACTTGTGCAGCAAGGTGGCTGAGCAGTACAAGGCCCCTGCGGCAAGGGGGCAATGGAAGGTGCAGGAGCGTGAGGGGCTTTGCAGAGAGGGCCCCTTGGGGCAAGAGACATTGTAAGGTGGAGCCCCTGGGGCGCGGGCGGGTGGCGCGGTGGCCTGCTGCAGGGGTCAGAGCACAGGGCGGGGCCACAATGGTCAAGGGTCCCCTGCCATGTGCGCGGTGAGCAGCGCCCAGCTTCTGGAGAGAGGCGAGCAGAATGTCAATTTGGTGCTCCAAAGAGCAACAGCGTGCTGCAGGGTCCACCTCGTCCTGCTGTGCCTGGCCCCAGTCCTTGAGCCTGCTGAACAAGTGCGCACATTTGCACGTGTTTGCAAAAACAAACGCACATCCTGCGCATGAGCCCCCTCCCCTTCCTTCCCTTCTCCCCTCCCCACACGCCTTTGCTAATGTATGCAGAGGCTCCAGCATGACGCGCTGATCACTTACAGCTGTGTGTGCTTCCCAACCCCTCTTCCATTCTCAGGCCACCACCATCCGGCCGCCTGTTAAGCGCCGCCGCACAGAGCCCATGATGAGCAGCAGCAGCGGCAGGGCGGCCTCCTCCGCCGGCGCCAGCAGCTCCGCTGGGAGCGGGCGGCCGTCTCCTGGAAAGGCCAAGATGCTCCTGAGTCTGGGCCTTAGCAGGTGGTGTGGTGTGGGCATGCATGTGTGAATGTCGTGTGTGTATGTTTCAATTGGCCTGTGCGCACATACCTCCGTGCATGCGATCTGTGCGCCACACAACCGACAGCAATGCTTATTAACATGTGCTCACAGGCCCGCGCAGCTGCACAAGCCGTTGGGAAGCAGCAATGCGAGCAGCAAAGGATGCGTGAAAGTAACACGCACGCAGCGGACCATTAAGGCGCCACCCCATCCACCTCAGTCGCAGCCTCAAGCGCCTCAACAGCAGCGCAGAATCGGTCCGACAGGTGTTGCCCCGGGAAACCGCCAGGCTGACAAGGTGAGGTGTACAAGTCGTCAGACTGTGCCCACACGAGGGAAAGCTACTCACCACCTCGTTGTAGCTGAGCTCCGCAGCCATCAAATTACTTGCATCACCACTTTGGTGAGCTGCGTCCCTTTTGTGAATGTGGTTCTGAAGCCAATTCTATGTGTGTTCCCATGGCAACACTTGTCAGCTATCTTGAAATGTGTGCTGATTGATCATGTGCATGGTTGTTGCATACTTCCCAAGCAGGCCTCCTTGTCAGTCACCCAGATAGATTGAGGAAGTGGGGGATGAGCGAACATCTGCCATACCCCTTCCGGCCGAACTCTAACGTGACACGACCGACACACTAGTTGTTGCTGTGGTCAGTATCAACAGGTTGGCCGAAGCAAGGGTATGCGCACATGTCTACTGCAAGGCAGGGTTCCATCGTGTCAACATGCCATATAAATGCATGTCGCGTTTTCTCCAAGGAAGCGCAAGCGCTCCCCCCCCCCCGTGCCAGTAATCCCTGTAGCTGTGGCTGCAGCTGCAGCTCGGGCCATCGCTGCCCACATTGTGACAGTAGCGTCACTAATGCATCGCAAGCTCTCCATGCGCATGATCCATGCACGCAGGCGCGGCCTCATCGCGCGGGAGGAGAGTACAGTCGTGCAAAGGAGGAGGTGTTGAGAGCGCGCGCGGCTGCTCAGAGGGTGGAGGCCATGGGGGCCACCACAAGAAGCCCGGCTGCCGATGCCGATGGGGTGCAGCAGCAGCAGCCGTCACAGCAAGAAACAAAGCCAAGGGTCAGCTTGGTGCAGCAGCAGCGGATGGAGCTGCAGCGCATGAAGCAGGCTTTTGAGCAAAAGAAGCAGCAGCCTGTCAAGGAGCCGAAGCAGCAAAATCAAAGATAGGAAAGTGTGGCTTGTAAATGTGCGAGTCATGCATGGCTTTTCCCACAGGCTCTTGCTCGAGGGAGTGCGCAGGCTTGACGAGTGATGCCATGAGACTGTGTCTCCATTAGATGCTAGATGCCACCCTTATTCATGCCCACTGTAGCTGTAGCAAAGGAAGTGATGCTGGAGAGCATGGAATAGTTAGGTGTAGCCCCTATCCGCAGCCTGGGTGTGGTTTGTGTGTGTGGACCACCAGCCCCAAAGTTAGCTGCATAGAGCATACTGTCAAAGGGACTTAATCATACCTAGTTGGCCTTTTCATTAATCTGGGACTTCAAGCTTAACAGGTTGCCTGCTTGCCACAAGCTCGTTTGTCATGTAGCTGTAGATGATTGGTTGTAGATGCCAGGGTCCAGCTTGTAGCGTGCATGTGCCGCGAGATGGGTGACCTTGATGCTCTCTTGACTTGTCATGCTGAGAGCTGAGGCTTCAGACTACTTTAGACGGGGTCATGAGCTCCTGTTGCACAGCCCTTGGAACCATATTGGCGCAGCATATTGGTACAAAAGTTAATTTCAACCATTCAGTTATGCATGTCCTGTCAGAGCATGGTTGTTTGTGGATGCTGAGTTCAGCTCCTTACAAGTTGCCGGTTAGGGTTAACTGCCAGCCAGGTCGTTAGGTTGATTGGTTTGTTGCTGGTCTTTGCCAGCCATACTGTAGGTAAGGTAAGGTAAGGTTTCAAGGCTGTATCCGCCGAACGAGGGCAGCTTAGCCGGTTGGCCTTCAGTGAGGATCGAACCCGGAACCCACAGGTTGCGAGGGTGGATAATCGACTTTCTTACAGCCATACTGTAGTCCATAATGTCCGAGATAAATTGGCAGAGTTGTGTTGTGCCATTGAGAGAGAAAATCAATGACAGTCTGACTAGGCAAGGCATGTATAATAGAAAAGGCCTCTATAGGAAAGGATTGGCAGAAAGGAAGAAAAGAAACGAGTACTTTTCTCCTCACACACTTTGAATCATCTCAAATAGCTCGGCCTTGATACACAAAAAGCCCATAAGACTGCCCTCAAGTTACATGCTCATTCAAGTTTACAAGTTTTAATTTGACATTCAGCCAGGAACTTTGACTGTTCAGGTTGATGGTGAACACCAGCCATACAAAAAACATCCATAAGCTCTGAGATGAAGCGATAGGAATCATTAGTTTGTTTCTGGAAATTGAATAAATACTTAGATCAAGCTCAGGAGAAATATGAAGGTCCAGTCTGGTTGACAGTAATTTTGTGCGCCAGTGGTAAATCGTAAAAGTCTGCAAAGTGAAGCCTCACTGAGCCTCGTTGGCAACGAACACATTTGCATGCAAGGACACAGGAGAAAAGCGTGTTTTTCGCTTGAATTGCCTGCAAGCCACACTTATCACATGTGCCATCATGATGATCCCAGCTTCTTGTCTCGACATGCAGCGCATGGGAATGTAACCTGAAATGTGCCATGTTGCGCTGTGTTTGCTTGCCCAAATCCAGATGCAGATACCCAGGTGCAGAAAAAGGCGGTCCATCAACAGTCACCGGCCTGAGAGGCAAAGCAACCCAATTATGATATTTTGCAGCCTTGTCCGTCTGACCTTCATTGCCTAGCTGGTTTGCCTAGTTCCACATACTCCTCAACCTCTCTCACATCAACAACAAATTCTGACGGTGGGATCGCATGCTCATTCTGTGCTCTATGCACACAAACTGTGAACTACAAGACGCGCTCTTCAAAAACCTAGTTGCTCTCAATGTCTTGGTCTGGAGCAGGGGGCGGCTCGTCACCCTCCAGATCCTCACTCGTTTTTCTCACGGCTCTTTGGGCCAATGTGTCTCCTTTTCCTTAATTGATGTAGGGAGTGGTTCCACTGCCTACATAGTTTTTTTTCCCCATTCTTTACCAAGTCTTGACAGTGAAAAAGAACATGCACCTCATTTTGAACAGCAGCACAGGGACACTTGTCACAGTGGCCATTTCCACCGCGCCAGATGGAGGACTCCGCTTCGAGAGTATGTGATCTCGCAAGCGAAACCTGCTCACATTCCTCATAACATGCTTAGAGAGGTCAAGGTGCGGATAGCGAGGAGGCATCAGGGGGGCACCCCCATTCCGCAACCGAGTGCGTGAATCTGCTTGAAGATCTAAGAGGGGACAGGCAAACCAAGAATGACAAGTCACCAGTTGTCGCTTTCCAGAGGGTTTATGTCAGCAATGTCTCTCCAAACTGTCCTCATCCTAGACCTCAGGTCAGCAGTGAAATCTAGAGTAACAAATAGGGAGCCCATGCAAGAAAGCCTGTATATGTGTCACAGCCTAGCACTCCCTCAAAAGCACACAAAATATCGGAAGTGTCACGCCGAGAGACTGCTGCATCCAACCTAGACTCGTAGCATGGCTATAACATATGCTCAAATACCGCTATATCTGAACTGACAACGGGATCAAATACTCTTCCAACCGACTCAACCGACCTACGGGTCACAATTCAGCATAGATCTGGCACTACACAAATCTGGCGTGACAGAAGCCCAAGATATTTTAGCCCGAGGCGCCAGCTTCAGGTCTGCATGAAGGGCCCACTTAAGAGTGGCACTGTAAGAGAACAACAGCCCGTTGTGAAACCTAATGGCAGCTCTGAAGTAATAGAATTGCAGAGGTTCATCTGCACACTCACGTAGTACAGCCCAGTTTAGCGCAGACCGCTTCACACCTAGGGTGCCCTTAAAGAGATTCAAATGCAATGTCTGGAGGGTAGGTCTAAAAACATCACCTTCGCGCAATAACCCTGAGCTCCAAACCTGATGGCCATACATACCAGCAAGAACTTCATGTGCCTTAGCTAGCCAAAGGAAAGCAAAAGGTTTGTCACATAGGGCAGTGTCCCGTACAAACCCACGTATTCGATGATCTGCTGCAAGCATTGGTATGGCTGCATGCTCAGACGAGGCTGTCATGTTGAGTGTCCGGTGACGTGTCATGCCAAGGGACTTTAATGAGTCAGAGCACTTCAAAGCAGCGCCGGCTTACCAAAAAGTGGGCACCTGAGCACTGCGCTTTGAGTTGAATTGGACCACCTCTGATTTCGCAGTGTTGATGGTCAGGTGTTTGGAGCGTGCACAGACCACAAGCCTGTTTAGCAAGGTTTGCATGGCATCAGGGGCATTAGCTGGTAGAGTTAGTTCATCCGCTTACAATATGTGCGTGACCCGCACATCCTCTGACCAGGTAACGGCTCCTTGCACTCCCTCAGCAATCATACCAATGTCATTAAAGTAAAACGAATAGGGCAGCGGACACAAAGGGCACCCATGTTTCGCACCCACGGTAGGCTTAACCCTTGCAGCTTTATGCCCGTCTTGAAGGAGGTATTGGTCACTAGCAAACAGACTTTGAAGAGCAGAAAGGAGAGATGCAGGCAGGTGTATGCGACAGAAATGTGACAAAAGAGCCTGTCTGGGGATAGTGTCGTAGGCTTGTTTAAAATCAATAAAAGCAGTGTGCAGCATGGAAGAGTTGCTAGGCTGTATGTTGCGGGCAGCGTGCTGTGCAGCCTCACACATGGTGCCTTCACACATGGGTTTAGTTCAGCTCCTTGGGTTTGCAGGCCAAACGCGGCGGTAGAGATCAAAGAACCAGAAGGACGGAGTGAAAATGCGGAAAATGGTGTAAATGCAATTGTTCACAACTTCTCCAAACGCCATTACCACACGAATTTCTGGCATGTTAAATGAAATAATATTTTTGTTTCCCTTTAAACGTTATCATGCTCTCCTCTCGCACAGCTTCTGCCTCTCCTGCCGGTAAGCCCCCTGTGCTCGCTGCCCCAGATGCGTAGCGCCTGCACTGGAAGCAGCAGCAGTAGACGGTGGTTGCCTAGATGATCTCGACGTTCACGACATCCATACGCCGGCTGACCAAGAATGGCTGTGTGCATTTGTGTGGGCCTGATGTGAATTCGCAGGCGCCCTGAGGTCGTCTCGGGCAGTGGCTGCAAGGACGCCCTTGGCCCGCGTGCCCCGCAGTAGCGTGGCCTGCGATGCTGCATCCATGCAGTTCTTCCGCGGCGTGGACGAGTCAAGCGTGCCGGATGTGCAACTGATGAGGAGTCGCACGGGCACCAGTGGCTCAGCCAGGATCATCTTTGACAACCCCAGCCTGTTCCAGGCCAGCTCGGAAATGGGCGAAATCACTGGCCTTTACCTGGTGGATGATGAGGTGAGGCCGGGACCCAAGACCTCCAAAGAAGGGATGGGTTTCTTATCCCTAGAAGCCACTGCCCTCGTCCAGGCAGCCCCTGGCAATCCAGCAAGGGTTTGAACGCCATAATGTTTGCAGGCAGGATGGGGGATACTTCGTGTGATGACTGCTACCCATGCCATGGTGGTGGGTCTTGCGCAGGGAGAGCTGCAGACAACCGATGTCAAGGCCAAGTTTGTGAACGGCAAGCCCCAAGCTATTGAGGCACGCGTCAACCTTAGAACACAGTTTGAGTGGGAGCGTTTCATCCGTTTCATGGACAGGTAAGCTCCTTTTGGCTTCGTAAGTGTTCAAACATATGTCTAGGGGGATGGAGTGCATGCCCTTGTACATGGCGTTTTAGCATGCATGTGTGTATGTCCGCTTCTCCATGTGGGCAGATTTTCCTTCAACACTGAACATTCTGTGTCATCAACTACGAGCAGCAGCTTGCCTGCTTCCTTTAAAAAATTACCTTGCTCCTCAACACTGGTGATATCATTGTTGTGCACGACATTTGTGTAAGGGAACCTTTGAACTAGAAGCAGTGTTTTGCACATGCTCGCTGCCACTGGTGTGTGTGCCTAATTTGCACTCTGGAGATGGGCACCTCTGTAGCACAATGGTGTCAAGGTGTTGTGAGATGTTCGATAAATTCCAATTTGCACGAGGAACTGCTGTACGGAATTCCTCAAATGCTTGACGTAGGATCACAGATCTGCACCTTTCCACTGCTCCACATCATTTGGGTTTTGTCTCACGCGTTTTGAATGACGCGAGACTGGCGCACTCTGGTCTCATACACCTCCGATTCATTTTGACTGGGAGCTGACCTTATTTTTTTCAATGGGATGATGAATTTAAGTTTTCAATTGGATAGGTCCACAGCCCTAGCATTCCCCAGTCTCAAAGAGACCTTGAGGATCTGGTATCCTGGAAAATTTGTTTACCGCGTTGTCAAGTATGTGTTCAACATTACTTCGTGAACGTAGGATGTGGTCCATCCTACAAACTTGTGCAAACTCTTTTTCTCCTGTTTGCATGTGTTGCAGGTATGCGGAATCCAATGGCCTTGGCTTCGAGGGTGCAGGCAAGAAGTGAAGACCTCTTGGCGGCCTTTGATCTTTCCTGCTTGTAACTTTATTTGCATGGATCTATGTGGGCAATTACATACTCATGGCTGGATACCATACCTGACACCGCTGAGTCCCTGCTTTATTTGGTGATATGAGCCTTTCCGCGAAGAGCAGAAGGATAATGACCTGCCTGCAAAGGGGGCCAGCTGCAATGCTGGGTACCTGTTGCCTGTGTCTGTTATCGTAAATCATAGGGTTTCTTTCCCTTCCAGTGTGCTTTCGGACCCTGTGACACATGCATTTTCTTCCGAGCATGGCAGGGGGGTTGTATTTCATGGCATGTGTTGCTGGTATTGCGGTGTGGGAACCTAAATATCGTGAATTTGTGCTCTCAATATTTAACATGGCTGTTCTTGCTGATTGAGAGCATCAGAGAATCCCTGGCATGGTTGAAGTGCGGTTGAAGCAGTTAAAAAGCTGCAAGCATTTTTGAAAAGGTTACCAGCTTTGCCCCGCACTGGGTGTCGCCGGGTAGTACAATCCCACTGATTTGTAAAGGTTAGACAAAGTTTGTTTTCCTGCTGCCATGACGCCACTTTGTCTGCAGCAAACTCTCGGGGTGGCACAGCTTTGCTGAAGCCTATCAGGCCTGCAACTAGAGCCTAAAGCTAGCTTAGCCGGAAAGAACCTGAAGCTAGGATTGTGTTTCAGAAACAAGATGTATGAACTAGCTTTTCGCTGCTTGCGTAGTTTTTCTTTTCTTTCTTAGATCTAAGACTAGACTCACCAGATGAAACTCAGATAAAACTCAGGTTCTTAAAGTGAAGGACAAGCACCAGTGTGTTTGAACAAGGAAGAGGAGTAGCACAAAGCTCGAGCAAGTAATAGAATTTCTGTAATTTGCACGAAGGGAATCAGAGACGGTCGGATTGGTCAAGGCACGCAAAAGATGGGGCCTCCACAGAAAAATACCGAGGAAGAAAATAATGAATAGCTTTTAAGAGAGAGCAGAGGCGACAACACATCAACAGGTGTTTTGGTAGAAGTCAAAGTCAAGTTCGATCCACAAGTTACAACGGGTTCGATCCACTAGAAGATTAAGTGTGTGTCTTTCACTCATTTGGATGCAAGATAGTGTTTAGAAGGCACAAACCATGAAAATCCTTGCTTAAAATGGATGTTGGTGTCATACCATGCATGATGCACAACGATGATTTGGTTGACAAATTGAAATGTACCTAAGAAAAGACAAGAGTACACCATCTCGTTGAATTGTTTCCAGTGAGTTGGGGCATGAAGAGGAGTTGGGGTGCAGACAAGCCTTCCAGAAGCACATACTAAATCCACACTTCAAAAGAAGGAAAGATTACTCGAGCATGGACAAGGAATACATGGTGGCATAAATCAAGGAAAGCACATTCCTATGAATAACTTTTGCTTAGTGGGAAGAAGGAAAGAAGCGAAAGAAAACAATGTAAACCAACTTACTAAGTAGACAACCCTCTTGACGTCGAAGTGTATTGATCAAATAATGGTCTGGCACGATCTACAACCAAAACCACGCTCTGTTTCACGCAGTCCAACAGCCTTAGTTGCCCCATCTGCTCCTGCCAAGACAGTGCACTTCACTCCTCTCAGGGTGCCAGCATCCCATCATTAGAATCATGGTGACCGAACACCACAATATCGCAGGCAGACTTGTAACAAAAGCCATAAGTAAAGGTTATCTAGGCCCCTGTCTTGTATCCACAGACATGGGCAGTGCTGACATGCATCGTATGCAAAATCTTCCAATACCTGCGACAGCATCATCCAGAGTTCCTCCGGCTTGGATATTTGCTGTAAACCACAATCGAAGAGACAGACCCACTTCTTGCCCTGACACCATTTTAGTGACTCCAAAGAAAACACGCAAGATCAATTCCCAAAATCAACAGAACCACCCCATTGATCAAGGCCCTATGTTGAGGAGTGGAAGGAGGCTGGTTTTGGGAAGGGGGCAGGGCAGTCACCGGTACCCGTGAGGCAGACTCTGCTGTCGGACCCCCATCACCAGCCTCGACAGACTCGCCCCAAGAACCTCCTTTAGCAGCGTCGTACCACCCATCTCATTGAGATCAAGTGCTGTGAAGACACTCGCCCTGAGCAGCAGCTCCAAGCTGCCCATGCTCAGCATGGTTACCTTAGACACAGCATTGCAGGAGACCATGTTCTTCACGTCATTCTCTTAGGTGTAGTGGGGTTTTACTTACATTCCTTACACATTTTGGTTCCTCTGAAGAGTCTAGGCCTTGATTAACAAAGAGTCAAGAAACTTGCTCTCAGGCTTCATGCTCATTCTGTGCACTATGCTCATAAGCTTGTAGAGACCAGACGTGCTCTTGAGCATTCTCCTCACCTTCAAACTAATCAGGAGAGGTCTGCTGGCTTGTCTGCCCGCAACCCTTTTGATCCTCACTGCCTCCTTTCTTCTTTTTTGGTGAAGGGACTTTTCTTCCCAAGTGGCCCCTTTTCCTTAATTGACGTGAGGAGCTTTTTTGCTTCTTGCGTACTTTTTCTTCTTTCCTATTTTCCGTCAAGACAACCCTCTTGACATGTATTAAGATTTTATTAAGAGAAAGGTTTACAGCTTGCTGGTGCAAGAATTGGGACAAGAGAAGTGAACAAGAAAAGACAACACCGCCAGAAATACCTGTTGTTGTGGATTTTAAATTTCTTAAGTTAGATATTTGCAGAAAAAAGCAAGGAAAACCACGCAGGCAGTGAAAACCACTCCCTACATCAATTAAGGAGACACATTGCCCAGCAGAGCCGTGAGTCTCTTTCATCAGGGAGAAGGAAGAGTTAGTGAGGATTTGGAGGGTGACAAACCGCCCCCTGCTCCAGACAAAGACCTTGAGAGCAACTAAATTTCTCAAGAGCGCGTCTAGAGTTGCTGTCAGTCTGTGTGCATAGAGCACAGAGTGAGCATGTAACTTGGGGGCAGTCTTATGGGCTTTTTGTGTATCAGGGCTGAGCTCTTCAAGATGATGATTTAAAGTGTGTGAGGTATAGATAGAGCCTCCCACACCAAGAAGAATGGTGTGAAGGGTAACTTTCTTGGCCTCAAGCGCTTACAAAGAACCTTGTGTTGTTTTCTAGAGGCCTCAAGGTGTCCAGGCCATGTATCTACACAGCATTAACCTCAACAAGTGTGTATCTCCCTCATGTTGACATTGAGCTCGTGAACTATGCGCACATCTCCACTGGGTTGTCTTGGGAATGGTTGGAATTTTTGGGGTTTCTTAGTAGGTAAGGGGGGTACCAAAATGGCATCAGGGCGACAAGAGGTGAGTCTATCTCTAGCAGATAAACGAGCATCAAAAAGCCAGCAGAGTATAGTCCTGTTATTAGCGTGCTCAGGAATTCCCTGCTCCCCTTATTTGCTTGACCATGTTCATGATCTCTGGCAGTCGCTCCAGTACAAGAGAGAGGTGACCTTCTCCATGGAAGATGTGCAAGCCTAGTGCATGAGCATATGCAAGTTTGCACACACTTGTATATTAGTATTTCTGAGAGTGATTGATATTAAAGTGTTAGCGCGCATACATGTGCTGCATGTATACAATTGCTGCAATTTGTGTGGTTAAGACTTCCTTCCCATCAGGGGACATTCAAGACCCAATGGCTGCCTGGTCTTCGCTTTTCAGATGGATCCTGCCCTACTTTCCAAAACTGCAGTTGATGTACAAGTGTATTGCGCTAGAATGAGAGACAAAAGCGGCTGCTGTCTCGCGTGGTGGTATGGCACTGCTATCAGTTTCCTTTGCGCGCAGCAACCCAGAGCAGCAGAGTGGACACAGTAACCTGCAGGCTGATGTCTCCCGGCTGTTCACTCTCTGTGCATGCGTGCATGCGTGCGCGTATGCATGCCTGCACTCAGATCACTGATCAAGATGCCCATGTAGCCCCCTTCCCCATGTGAACGCCTCACCGGAGACTCCTGGAATGGCAGCAGACAGCCAGCGTGCCATGGCCAGAGTCACGCACGTATCCTCATCGCCCTGATAACACAAGATTGATCACACAAGATTGAGTCAATTGCTCAAAGCTGAAGGAACCACAGGTGTGCTTTGTGTCATGATGATGAATGATGCCATGCACATTTCAACCAAAAAGCAAGGAACTGCTATACTTAGCATGAAAAATGAGCTCACCAGACACAGCAGGGTGGGGACCCTTATGTCCGACAGAGCAAAGCCCTTCCATGGCGCACATGTCAGCTTGATATCCTGGTCACAAGAAGCAAAGGCTTTTGGCATTGTGACCCTGTCCATCTGTCCTCAATACAGTGCCAGAGGCCCTTCAAAGGGCAAACACAATTTGAACAGAATGGGATGCTTTCTTTTAAAAGCTTAAAATCTGCATGCTTGGGGAAGCGGCTCTGACCACAGCTTCAGCGATATAAAAACAGCATGCACCGCCAGCTCTCAGGCATACAGGGCAGTTGTGGATGATTTCCAAAGCCAGATTCCTAGATTGAGGACTGTGTTTGCGCGTGCAATGCCCTAGATGCTCACAGCATGGGCATGTTTTAAACGCACAGCCCACCAGTGCACAACCCCATCAGCCCCCCACCTGGAACAGGCCATAGCCATTATGCTGCCCAAGGACATCCAGAAGCATTGCCATGACAGCAGGCATTGCATCAGCATGGGCAGCCAGGGCCCTGTATGGGACAGAGCATGCGATCAAGTGGCGCTCACTGTGTGTCAAAGCTGTAAGCACTGCTAGTGGAAGATGTGCTGGGAGGCTTGAATGTCTGGAGCACACCACCTGGGCAAACGCTAGCATGGAACATCTTCCCTCGAGCACTCCCCTTAGTGCAGTAGGCCATCCTGATGATCAATTGAGACTTACTTCCAATCTATGCGTGAAAAGCCCAATCCCAGGCATCCCATTGCGTGGGACGCCGCAGAGAGTAGCCAGGGAGGCGGGGGCTGCAGCTGGACCGGGGAGTCAGCCGTGTTTGGCCCAGCATTCTGTCGTCCAAGCACATCTGCAAGCATGGATGCACACCACCACGGAAGCAGGGGCTGGAATTGAACAAGCTGCGCGCTTTGGTCTATGTTCATGAGCCTCACAGACGGGCTGTAGTAAGGGCAGGTGCCCATTCCAGACAGTAAATCAAGGTCTGGCGCATGGCTGCACTGTGTCATTAGCCTGCTATGTGTGTGCGTGTGTGTGTGCGACCCTGAGCATATCTCCTGCACAGAGAGGTTTCTATAAATGTGAGGCGCACATACTTCTCATCATGGGCAGCAGAAGGATTTTGCCGGCGGTCACTGCAGCTTGGATGCTCCAGCGCACCATCGTGGCAGGCACATAGGCAAGGAGACTGTAGCCCAATCGGTTGAACACATCCATGCCCTCCATAAGCGAGCCCGAAACAGGTCCACTTGTGTGGGTCATGCTGTTACATGCAGGCAATCATGGAGAGGGGAAACACTTATAGCAGCTCACACCCTGGAGCAGGCGCTGTTCACCAACACTTCAGCAGCATGCAGGGCTTCAAGTTGGGGAGACGTCTAGTGGCTCAACAGACATTTCATATACTTGCAATTAGTACTAGACCCTGACCCAAGAGGATATTGCTGCACAGCCTAGAATCTTTGGAAGGACTGGCTGCCTGTTCAGGTACACAGCGTGTGAGATATGGTAGTGGTGAGAACCACACATTTCTTTGAGGAGGAGGGGGGATGGGTCGGTCAAGGAGATGCAAGTGATATCATTTCTATGCTGCTTTGGTGTGAGCGGCAGCAAACAGATTTGGACATTGTACTGATGCCTGTGTCGGATGGCATTGATGCTCTGTGAGATAGTGCTCATGCAATTGGAGCCTGCTTGAGCTGGACGGTTGGGAAGCTTCCCAATTCTCAAGTCGGTTGGCGCAGCCAAGCGCAAATCTGCTCCAAACAATGGCATCAGTGACCGCAATAAGGCATCAGTACAATGTCGGGATCTGGTTGTATGTGGCATCCACCTGGACATATGTTGATGCGCTTATTGCGCCAATTACTTATGGGGTGCATCTGACAGACTTGCATACTAGCAGGTTTCAGATGCTGCAAGGGTGAAGCAACACTTATGGATGCACCCACCTACCCAAGAGAGCAAATACACCCATGGAGGCAAGCAGCAGTGCAATCAACACCCTATTGTCAGCTACACTAAGTATTCTTTCCGACGGATCTATCACACCAAGCCTGCAGGACAGGGCACTTTTGGCGCCCCAGTCATGAGTTAAAGCCCCTGAATTTACTGCGATCCTAGTAAAGTTCACAGTGGCCCAAAATTGATAAACTATTTTCGCACACTGCCACCCTGTACCTTGCCAGCAAAACAAGCGTAGACACACGCCTGGGGCCAAGCAGGGCTGCGCATGCACAGGCATGAGGCCCACCACCTGCGCCATGTCATTCTATTCAAGCGTTGGTACAAGTGCCTCACTTAATTTCCAACAGGCGCAAGGCATTGCACACGCTCCCCCTCACCAAAATTTTTCTTGGAACTATGCTTCCAAAAATCTGCGACTTGCAATTTGGGTGTGTCATCTGTCCTGCTTATTCCATTATCATTTCGCTTCACCTGATGTACCCATCCTGCTCATTCCATTGTCATTCTGCTCATTCCATTATCATTCTGCTCATTCCATCATCATTTCGCTTCACCTGATGTACCCATCATGATCACCCCACTCGTAATGTTCAGATTGTCTAAGAGCTGTTCCACATCAGAAGCCACACTCCTGCAGGACCGTTACCAAGGGATGCCAGCCATTGGACAAGGGCCGCAACGGCAGAGCCGAACCTGTTCTGAAGTGAGCAAGCAAAAAAGATCATGGCCCAAGCATGCAAACTAATGTGTTTGAAGCAGAGGGGCATGCACCATAAAAAAGCCAGCACCTGCTCTTGAAAAGGAGCCCCATTGCAGCATCAAACAAGGCAATGTGCACACATGGACTGGGTGCTTACACTCTTGGGGCAGCTGAAAGCTGAAGTGTCCACCATATTTATGGTTACTCATTGGCCTTACAAAACTGTTTGATTCTTGGGTGTGTTAAGCATTTGTTAAGAAGCCCATGACGCCTTGTCTCAGATTCAGGCATATGCGCACCTTGTTCCAGCCACCTTGTTTTCTTGTTTTAAACTATCTATCTATGTATCGATCGACCTATCCATCCATCCATCCATCCATCCATCCATCCATCTTCATCTGAGATACTACCATAAAATTCCCTGCAGCCCTCGCTAACCTGAAGCTCATGTGCATGTCCACACTACTTCCGCCGATGCCTGGGCGGTCAGGGCACACCACGCGGAAGCCAGCCTGGAATGCAGTCCATGTACAGGCCTGCTTGTACGCACTTGTGAGATTGGATCAGCTTCAAAATTCGGCCATCCAACTCATTGTGCTGGATGTTGAGGTGTCATTTCCAAACGCTTCAGTTGGACAAGGGGTAGGTTTACTCAGCTGTAGCAAATGGTAGTGCTTGAACATTATTGATCAGTCCCTCAAAGCAAAAACTGTTCAGAGGACTGGGCCTCCTCTCAGATACACGTTGCCTACAAGCAAAGAGAGATCAGACGGACGCAGCTACCTCTAGCTAGGATCTATAGATCACGCAGTCAAACTGGCAGACTGCTTGCCTGCTCAGCAGCCTCAGACACCAGGACCCCTTCATGGCTTGAACTTGGCCAACCATGCATGTGAATAATGAGAGGGACATGAGAATGGATTCCAGGACTGGCAAAGTACGCAAGTATGCGCCCATCCCTCAGCTTGATAAACGATCTTCTGAACGTGGGGAACATTATGTTGGAATGGTGGGTAGAAGATGCGATAAATTTCGAGTTAATGCCGATTTTTTTGTAAATCTTGAGGTTACGGGGAATGATTTTCGTGGTGTGAATCCTGCTCGCTGCGTTTCAGTCCGCAAACCGGGGTTAGGGCTTTCAAAGTTCAACGTTCAACATGTATACAAGCAGCTTTAAATATATATTTAAATATCGAAATAAATGCATCACCTGGTGCTTGCATCAGACAAAAATGCATGCATCTTATGCGGACCCGGGATACCCAGTCTACTGCTCTAATGATTGTCGACCACCAGCCGATCGTCCATCCTTGATATTGAGCCCATCTTCTCTTCAAAGGCGGAACGTCAGACTGTACTGCCTTCGCATGCATCGGAATCATGATTGACCATTGAAATGCAACTCTCAAATTTGCGAGTCGGTAAAACGACTGCCTAGTGCTTGCGCCGGTCAACCTTTTTACGGCCTTACATGTATTTATCAAGCCCAACTGGTGGTAAATGTTGTTACATGGGAGGGATGAATAGGAGGGCAATAGACTTCAGAAAATCCATGAAGACGTGTCATACACCAGGCAGACTCATATCATACACCAGGCAAGAGAACATGCTGGCACAGTCTATGGTACATGTGTATTCCATGGCATCCAATGTGGGGGCAACAACCACGCAAACAAGCAGCAGTTGCATCCACCCAGCTGCATGCAATCACCGCATGCTGCAGTGATGACAGGCGAGTCAGCACTGACAACCTAGCCATTTATGGCATCCCTGCTCAGCTAGTTTCATTCCAATCCCGGTGAAGCAGCAAGCTAAACAGCACAAAATGCAGATGGCCTATCTTAACTACATGCGCACCAGCAACAGGTGCAATATCACGCGCAGCGCGCTAAGAGTGCCACTACTGTGGCACTCAAGCTATTACACAGCCCCTATGCTATGCACACAAGATGTGGATGGCCCTCTGACCTTGAGACTGCAGCTCCCGCCGCGTTTTAGGATCACAGCGGTAGTCTGGGGGCGCACTGTGGCCCTGCCATGCAACGCCATGTCACCAAATGCAGCGCATGACTGCGCACAGCCCTGGTGGGCGCGAGTTGCAGTCGAAGGCACCCACAAGCTTCCAACACCACGGAGGCGCCAATGCTGCACAACGCTGCCTGCCTGCACAGCGCCACCCCCTGTGGCTCTGCAGCCTAATACAGCTGTGTAGCCGCAGAACGTCCTCGCATCGTTGACATCACAGGCGTGCATGCTACTTGGCACTGCCTGCCAGCGCGGCTTCGCTCATCCAGACCCGGATGGTTCGGTCGTCGGATGCCGACACGAGCATGTGTGGGTTGGTAGGGTTCCAGGAGCATGCGTTCACTGTCGCGCTGTGCCCCTCAAGCCGCAGCAGCAGCTCAGCGGTGTCACGGTGCCACAGGTAGACCTGCATGCATGCAAACAGGTAGACCTGCGGTGTCATGCATACAGGTGCCATGCATACAGGTAGACCTGCACCTACTTTCTCCCCTGCGCCCCCCTGTGCTCATTCTCACCGGTGCCATGCGCCACACACAAGGGGTGCGCCACACACCTGACAGTCCTCGGAGCCGTGCACCACAAAGGAGGAGTGCGCGCCTCCAAACGCAGAGCGCAGCACGTAGCGGCCCGGCTGGCCCAGCAAACTGCCGCTCACATGGTACTCAGCCATGCTGGTGCTGGGCACCTGCGAGGAGCATGCGTGTGCAGCGGAACGCTTCTGATGCGCGCCATTGACACGCACAAACTTCCAAAGTGCAGCACCAAGGCGTGCTTGCCTGCTCTGCAGCTTAATGTGGGGCAAGCCTCACTCCAGGACCCTTTGCCCTCCCACCTAGCTGCAGAATAAGCGCAACCACAGGCACTGTAACAGGCACTGCCACAAGCGGTGCATGCGCCTGCACGCCCCTCTAAGGCATGCGCCCTCAATGCACGCACCCCTGCAGCCTCCACTGCTCTTGGCCCTTTCCGCCCCCTGCCTCCCAGCTCTCTCAATCACATTGCACC
>LFCJ01000857.1_pt1 | contig 20010 bp, 20 predicted proteins | sample 643141 | NCBI WGS metagenome assembly LFCJ01 (sample SAMN03766243, study PRJNA286221) | soda lake metagenome | biome: soda lake; feature: Kulunda steppe; material: water; isolation source: sample B1-Br-g2 brine of Lake Bitter-1 | place: Russia: Kulunda steppe | collected 2010-07
CCGCGACTCCCCAGCGACACAGTAGTTCAGTATTGATGAACGATCTATGAGACTGCTACGAAATCGTCTCGGCATGGAACTGCTATCCAACTACGGAAGAAGAACACTCCTCCTATGATTCTGTTATCAAGACCCTCCTCAAGGAGCGAGAGCGTGAGTAACGGAAAATGAGCCAGCAACAAACACTTCCAACACTCTTCGATTCGTGTCAACCGCGCGAAGACGTCCTTACTGGTGAGCTCGGTGAAGACCAGTTCGCAGCTAACCTCGCGTCAGTCGCCTTTGACACAGACAGTGCAGCACCGGTCTACCGAAATGCTGAGGCCTTCTTCAATAGTACTTATCCGACTGACGGTCTCCAGGATCTCCTTACGAATCTCACGAGTCGCTTCCTCGTAACTACCGGACGGGACACGGATTATACTGCGAGTATCTTGTGCCTCGATACAACGTTCGGTGGCGGGAAAACTCACGACCTGATTGCTTCCTATCACCTCGCCTCTAACCCGGACGCAATTTCTGACCTCGACCGCCATCTCGCTGATTCTTCTCTTTCAAGCGAGTACCACAAGGCCGTGGACGAGGGCCTATCACCTCGAACGGCCGTATTCGTTGGCGGCTACGTTGATGGCCGGAACGCGAAGTGCAGTAATGATCCCGAGGCCCCCGAAACGAACACGATGTGGGGTGAAATCGCCTATCAGTTGTATGGGCAGGAGGGTTACGAACAGATCAGAGAAGAGTATGATGAGACGGGCAACTCTCCTGGTGAGAACACACTTCAGGATTTATTTGAGCTTTCCGATGACCCTGTCCTGATCTTGTTGGACGAGCTGGCGCAATACCTCCAAGACGCTTCCGGGATCGAAGTAGGCGAAACGACACTCAATGATCAAACTCTGAGTTTCATGAAGTCGCTGCTGGAAACTGCGTCCAGCACGCCTCACGTGAATATCGTCTATAGTATCGCTGATACGGCTTTCACTGACGAAGCTCAGACGGTCCGTCGGGAGATCAAAGATCTGGATTCGATTGAACAGCGCCAGCGGCGCACAATTACTCCCACCGGATCATCGGAAGTGAGTTCTGTCTTGCAGCATCGTCTGTTCGATGAAATTGGTGACGAGGCAGGTGAGCAACTCGCCGAAGCATACTACGAATTCTACCGATCTGCCGATCGGACCTTACCTCAGAATGTGCAGGAAGCCCAGTACCGTGACAGGCTGGAGAAGGACTACCCATTCCACCCGTCTATTGTCGATACTCTCACGAAGAAAATCGACTCTATTCCGGACTTCCAAAAGACCAGAGATGCACTCCGTCTGCTTGCTCGCGCGATCTACTACCTCTGGGAACGTGAGGAACAGCAACAACACCGTCACTTCCTTCGGCTGCATGATCTCACGCCAGCTGATAACGCTCCAAGTGGGAGCATTCACACAAAGCTCAACGAATCCCTCTTTGAGGCAGTTGATCTGAGTGCCGCGGTTTCTGCCGACGTATACACCGACAATGGGTCGGCACACGCACAGCGAGAAGACGAGAAATGGTTGGACAAAGGGTTCCCGGCACTAGGGTCACAAATCACGATCACCGCACTGTGGAACAGTCTGGCAGTCGGTGAACGAGCAATCGGTCTGACGCGTGACGAACTCTACGAAGCAGTTGGTCACCCGAACGTCAGCTACGATCACTACGATTCGGCATTAGAGAATCTCACTGGTAATGACCAACAGGTCGGTTGTTACTACCTCTATGACGAGGACCGAATCAAATTCAAGCAGCAGCCGAAGTTGCTCTACATCATCGACCAGTACACGCAGAATACGCCGCGTGCTCAGGCGCGCGATCGGTTTGAGGGTCGGCTAACTCGGGAGATCGGTACTGGGGGGTTCAAAACGGTCAAGTTCCCCGAACAACCGGCTGACATCGACGATACTCCCGACAAACCCACACTCTCGATTCTTCACTTTGACTCGGTCACTGTGTCCGATGGTGGAGAAGAAATTCCAGAAAAGATCGAAACGCTGTATCAGAAGACTGCCAAGAGCCACGACGCGCCCACGCAGACGCGTACGTACAAGAACTACGTACTGTTCTTAGTTCCCGATGGTGAACTGATCGGGCCAGCAATTGACAAATCCCGCCGGTTGGAAGGGATCGAACGACTTCTCAACGACTCCGAGCAAACGGCCGAACTGACCGAGGAACAGTACGAGGATCTCCGCGAGCGGCGAGACACCCACCGCGGCCTGCTGGGTGATCAGGTGCGTAATGTCTACCGACATCTGTTCTACCCCGATCGAAGCGGACTCGAACACGTCTCGATCACTGCTGTTGATGCGAATGGTGATACCACGTTTGTGGAGGCTGTTGAGGCGACTCTCGAAGATCGGATTCTCCGTGACGACAGTGACGCTCGTGGTGAGGTCTGGTTCAAACAGCGTCTGTGGCAATCGACAAAGAAGCGGATGTCTACGCAGCAGCTCGCTGAACAGTTCGCCAAAAAAGCTGGGCTACCGTATCTGTTCAGCACGAAGCCGTTGCGGAAGACAACCGCTAAGATGGTTTCTGAGTCCGGGTATGCGTACTGGGACGACCAGCGGGAAATCGCGTACTGGACTGGAAGCGACCATCCGGATGGTTGGTCACACGACGGGGGTCTCTCCGACGCAGACGCCGTCCGGACCAGTATCAAAGCGAGCGATGTGACGATCAGCAACGAGTGCTACCTATACGAGGACATGGCTGCGCTCCTCGACCAGCACTCGATTGAGCCACCCGAAACACCCGATGACGGTCCGAGTACGGGTACTGGAACCGGAACTGAAACGGGAACTGGCACAGAGACGAGCACCGGTACCGAAACCGGCACTGGAACTGGAAGCGGTAGAGGCCCCGATGTTGATGACAGCTGGTCGTATACTTCTGGAACTGCGAGCGCGAAGCGTGCACTTGGGGAGGTACGTGATGAGGCCATCGCTAAAGCCAGTAATAGCTCCACCCCAAGTGTAGAAACTGTCAGTATCGAAGTTGCAGGCGACAAAGTTCTCCAGCATGCGTTCTTCTTAGCGCAGAACACACTCGCTCCATGGAAAGACGAGACGACGGTTGCCATGAAGTACATTGCACGTGGAGCGGATCAAGAGAACCAGTTCAAGGCAGACTTCAGCGGATCGCTTGATGCGTTCAAGACGCTGAATCAGCGTTTGGAAGGCTTCGCCGAGAACGACGGGCAGCGGAAGGTTGAGCTCACGTTCACCATTTCACTGTCTGACCCGGACTCTATCAATGATGACGAGGAAGACATCCTCGCAGTGTTGAAAGAAGAACTCAGTGGGACGGATGTAACGCTTCAGGTTCAGGGTAGCGGGCAAAAATCCATGGAGGATGATGAATGAGTCTCCCGACCCAACAGGATAGTGAGGCACAACCGTTTGCCTTCGGGTCAAGTGTCTATGGTGGTCGCCCCACTTTCGGACTGACTCGACGACGTGAAGACGGTGAGCCTGTAATTCGGCTATACGAATTACTCCCTGGTGAACAAGCAGAGGCTCGCAAGCAACGACTCGAACGAGTCGGTGAACGGCTCGTCGTCGAAGATCTCGACGTAACCTTCGACGACCCTCCCAGTGACGACGGTCATTCGTGGGAAGGGTGGAAAGCGGTGAAACTCGCTCAACTCCGCGGAGCCCGCCTGCAATCGGTACTCACGGTAATACGGGATGCATTAGGCAAATCCGATACGCCACATAAGCCAGTGAGTGGGACAGGTCGAGGAGAACTTCTCATCCCCGAAACAACGGGTGTGAAACTCGCACTAGCCTTTGTAGGGGTTGAAGAATTACAGCGTGTAGACCGGATGCGAGAGTTGGCTCGTGGCGTATCCAGTATGAGCACTGAGGAGTGCTACTACTGGTATGCTAAATGCCGATCACCGAACAGTCCGAACGGTGTCCAAGCACTTCGTGTCCTCCTAACTAATCATATTGCATAATCATGAGTGAAGAAGCTACAACTCCGGAAACAGACGAAGACGAACAGCCCAGCAAGCATCGTGCTCTCAAAATCCACGACAACCTACCAATCCGTTCCGTAGGCCTCGAAACCAAGCGTGAGCAGAAGAACTTCTCAGACAAACCTCCTCAAAATTATATTCACGTCTGGTTCGCTCGCCGTCCAACCCCAGCAACTCGTCTTGGAATTCTTTCATCAGTTCTACCCGACACTGTAGACGATGATACCCTTCTGAGATGGATGGGGATGAATCCGAACAATATTGAGAGCGGGATGAGCATCGCAGAGCACATCCGGTTGAAATCGGAATCGCTTGACCAGAGAAGTGGCCGGGTCTATGACCACTATGGGTATCGTAAAGCATACAAAAACCTCCCAGATGAAGAGGAGATGGAGGCCCTCCATCAGCAAATCAAAGACACGTGGGGAGGTGAACTCCCAACCATCCTGGATGCGACTGCTGGTGGTGGATCAATCCCTTTTGAAAGTCGCCGATATCAGCTTCCTACGATTGCGAATGAGCTGAATCCAGTTCCTTCGGTCATTCTAAAAGCAGTCCTCGAACACCCCCAAGTGAATGGAGATTTGTCTGATGACATCCGGAAATGGGGTGAGCGGATCAATGATCGTGCTCGTGAACAGCTCCAGGATTATTACCCCGAGATCGATGGGCAGCGTGATCTCGAATACATCTGGATGCATCAGGTAACCTGCCCAGATTGTGGGTCCGAAGTTCCACTCACACTCAACTGGTGGCTTGAACGGGACTCGTCAACCAGTGGTATCGCACTTCAACCACAGCCTGTTGAGGGCTCTTCAAAGGTTGAATTGCCTATCGTTGAGATGGGAGACGATGTTGAGAAATCCGAATTCAACCCAGCATCTGGTACTGTCTCACGTGGGAAAGCTGAATGTCCAACATGTAACGTTACAGTTGAGGGTGATGAAATCAAAGAACAGGCGAACAATGAGGGAATGGAACTTCGCCTGACTGCGGTCCACTATGAATCTCTACACAAGGGCGAGGGGAAGCGATATCGAGCTCCAACAGAAGATGATCATAAGGCCGTAGATCGCGCGATAAAGAAGGTAAACAGTGATCCTGATTTAGCGACATTCCTCACGGAACAAATCGAATCTGGTGCGAAGACAAGTGAACCTCGGCGGTACGGAATGGACAGTTGGAGAGATATGTTCGCCCCGCGGCAACTCCTAACCCATTACACATACTGGCAAGCATTTGAGGAGGTCAAGCGGGCAATACGCGATGGTGATTCTGATGTAGAAATTCTCAAAGAAGATGAAAGTGTTCCAGACTACGGTGACAAGGAAATAGAGGTCATTCTAACCTTCCTTGCACTTGGGGCGGACAAAGCTGTTGATTACAACTCTCGTATGTGTACTTGGGTCCATAGTGAGGGGAAGATCGGTCACGCGTTCGGACAGCACGACTTTGGATTCAAATGGCGATTCGCGGAGAGTCGTCTTCCGGCAGAAGGACTGGGATATGACTGGGTCCTTGACTCAATGGTTGAAGTTTATGAGGAGTTGAAGGACTTAGCAGGTCACGCATCTGCGCCAATTAGTGTATACCAAGAAGATGCGGCTAATCTTCCATTAGATGACGGTGAAGTGGAAGCGATCGTTCTTGATCCACCTTACTATGACAATGTGATGTATGCCGAACTCTCTGATTATTTCTATGTTTGGCTGCGTCGTTACCTTGGTGACGTGTATCCGGACTTCTTCAGACAAGAGTTAACAGAAAAGAATGAGGAGGCCGTCGCTAACCCTTCAAAATTCGAGGATGTAGCAGGTGACAAATCGAAATCTGAGCTTGCAAAGGACGACTATGAGAACAAAATGTCTGGAATATTCCGTGAACTGTCACGGGTTCTCGACGAGGACGGTGTTTTCACTCTTATGTTCACCCATAAAAAAACCGAGGCTTGGGATACACTGACAAAGGCGCTTATCAACGCAGGATTTGTGGTCAAATCTACTCATCCAATTAGCACTGAACGTCCGGACAGCCTACATCAGCGCGGGAAAAACGCTGCCGAGAGTACAATCCTCCTGTCTGCTGAGAAACGCCACGCAGGTGATGATGATGAGTTCACTCTGTGGGAGGACATCAAGGAAAAGACGAGGGTTGTAGCAGAATCGCAAGCCCGAGAGATGGATCAGGATGACGTAGAATTTTCAAAGGTTGATATCATGTTGGCTGCGTTCGGACCTACTCTCGAAGTCTTCACTGAAAATCACCCTGTAGTTGATGGGAAAGGGAATGAGGTCGGGCCACAAGAAGCGCTTGATGAAGCTAGAGAGGCAGTCCGCGAGTACTTCATCGATAAGCACCTAAACACCGGAATCAAGAAAGTCGATCCTAAGACTGAGTGGTACGTCCTCGCTTGGCTTATTTTCGAGGCCCAGCGATTCCCATACGACGAAGCTCGTCGGTTAGCCATTGGAATGGGGGAGAGTCTCGATGACCTCAAGCGTCCACACCGTATGTGGCGAAAGAAGAGCGGCGATGTCTTACTTCGACCTCATGAGGATCGGGTCCAGAATATCAACAAAGACCCCGACAACCGGTCGTCGCGTAAGCCGGTTGACCCGGGAGCAGTCACTTTCTCCCTCACTCTGGACAAGGTCCATGCAGCCATGCACGTCTACGACGTAAAGGGAGCCACTGAGACGTGGAATTGGATGAAGACGCGGGACTGCTCATCTGATCCTGAATTCAAGGCGACTATCGAAGCCTTGCTCTGGGTGCTTCCTGAAGGCAACGAGGACCGGGAAATTCTGCGGAACATGGTCGTCGGGGAAACTGGTGAATACCTCGACCTGAATCTGGATTCCAGCCTATTCAGCGACACTGATAGTGATGGACCTACTCAGTCAACCTTCAGCGACGTCAATAACTAACCTCTTCCAATATCTCGGCCATGCTCACACTGAAAGACTACGACTGGCGGCCTGTCTACGAAAGCCAGCCCGGCGATGATGCGTCGTACCTCGTCGAAGAGTTTTACGTCCCGGCACTCCAGCGCTGTCGCCGTTACGATCGAATTGCCGGATATTTCAACAGCGGTGCACTCGCTGTCGCTGCTAATGGCATTGAGTCCTTCGTCGAAAACGACGGAGAGATGCGTCTCATCGTCGGTACAGAACTCCAGTCACATGATCGACCAATCCTTGAAGCCCTCCAAGATGACTTGGATGATCGGCTGACGGAGGTTGATGAAGATACACTGGACAAACGGTTACAGATCCTTGCCTGGCTTCTTCAGGAAGAAAGACTTGAGATTCGAGTCGCCCAACCGAAGCATGGAAACTGGGGTGTCTTCCACCCGAAAGTCGGGCTCTTCTACGACAATTCGGAGAACATCCTCTCCTTCGAAGGAAGCATTAACGAAACCAAAGGTGGCTGGATCTACAACTACGAACGATTCAAGGTTCACCGCTCGTGGCGAACCGAAGAGTCAGCGTACGTGAGTGCCGACCGGGACTCGTTCGAGGAACTCTGGAACGGCGAACACGATTACGTGGACATCTACGAACTTCCAGAAGCAATCGAAGAAGGCATCATCGACTGGAAGTCGCCAGACTCGAAAGGTGACGTCGAGGACATCGCTAAAACACTACGGGGTGAGGGCGACGACCAAGACAAGAGCGGGCCGGATGAGGAAGAAGTGCAAAAGCCTGTGTCGACAGACTCTCCTGTCGGTGCTACGGCGTCCATTCTCAGCGATGGCGGGATGCTACCACAGGGACTTCACATCGCCGAGGAATCAACCACGATCGATCCGTGGCCGCATCAAAGAGTCGTCTCAGACACCGCGGTTAACACGTACCCGCAAGGCTTCCTGTTCTGTGACGAGGTCGGATTAGGAAAGACGATCGAGGTTGGCTTCACACTGTCTCGACTCGGCCTGACCAACGAGATTCAAAACTCACTCCTGTTGGTTCCTGCCGGACTAACCCAACAGTGGCAGGAGGAACTCTGGGAGAAATTTAGCATCGATGCTTATCGGTATGACCGGCTGAACACGGGAGATTACGTGTTCGTTGATCCTTTCGGGGATGAGCATTCCCCTCCGGGAAAGAGCGACATAGACGTCGAAGCATCGCAGGCTACGGATCCTTGGGTCGAAAGTCCGATCTGGCGGTTCGTCCATCAACAACAGCGAGACCGTGACTCCCCGGTTGTCGTCATCATGTCTTGGCATACAGCACGTCTCTCGCGGTACTGGGACGACGTCGCGCCTGGAGGGGAGTCAATGGGACGCACTCGGGATGATGTATCTGCGAGCTGCCGTGGTCGTATTTCTGACGGACGAGAAGGGGTCTGGGATGCTGTCGTTGTTGACGAGGCGCACAATGCTCGTCGAACGACGAATTTGTATGGGCTCCTTGAAGAGCTACGACCGAACACGCAGTGCTACTACCTTCTGACAGCGACACCGATGCAGCTCCATCACTCGGAGCTTTTCGACTTGATGACGCTTCTCGGATTGCCCGACGCGTGGAACTCTCGGGACCGCTTTACCGAGTTCTTCCAGACCCGACGGGGTCTTCGTAGCATCTTTAGCGAATGGGACGGCACTACTGCTCTCGCTGACACGGGCGGCGTTGAAACCCAGAAAACACTCGATGGTGAATATCAGGCTGGACTGAACTCGTCAATATCGACGTCGGAATACGTATTCCTGAAACTTAGCGAGGAGTTGTCTCTGGAAGACGAAGCAATCGCTCGTCAGCGAACGTTAACTGCGTGTAAGCTTGCCCGGGAATATGGGGATTCGTATGGCGGGTATCTTGACACGGTTGATGAGGCGATTGCTCAGGCAGACCTGGACGAATTCATGGGTGAAGACCGGCAGGTTCAGTATTTGCTCTACCCCGATGAAGCTGTTCGAAGTGAGCCTTGGATCGTCAGCCCAAAGGATCGGCGGAATGCGATCGATGAACTGTCCGAGGAAGGATGGCAGGCTCTCATCGAGGTCTTCTCTGAGGCCACCCCGGTGAACGCACTTATCCATCGGAATACCAGGGATACGCTTCGAAAATACCACCAAGCGGGATTGGTTGATCAGACTGTCGCGGACCGAAATCCGGAACGGAAGAACATCCCACTTTCCGATGAAGCGGCGGCTGTGTACGAGCGGATTGACGAGTACACCAAAAAGTTCTATAAGAAGGCCCAGGAGTCTGAAGAATCTCAGACGCAGGCACTTGGCTTCGTCATGACAACCTACCGTGAGAGGCTAACCAGTAGTGTGGCTGCGATTCAGAAAAGCCTCTCTCGGCGACTCGAAACCCTGGAAAAGCAACGTCGTATCGTGGAACAACGTGCTGGTGTTGACTCTTCTACTGACCGGCAGACTGCGTTTGATTTGACCGAATTCAGTGAGGAAGAGCAGATGGAAATTGCTGAGATGGAAGATGGTGGAGAAAGCGTGCTCGGAGTAGATATCTCTGAGGTCGTTCCGGGGAATACTGAGCAGGGACTGCAGTTGCTTCGGGATGAAATCGATGAGCTTCGGTCCTTCATCGGTGATGTACGGCGGATTGAGCAAGATCCGAAAATTGAGCAGTTGCGGAGTGACTTGCTGGAGTTAGACAAGGCTGGCCACGATCGGGTGTTAGTGTTCACCCAATACACCGATACATTAGACTACGTTAGAGACCACCTCAAGCGAACTCACGGGGAGAACGTTGCAACCTACTCTGGTCGAGGTGGGGAAATGTATGACCGTGATTCTGACGAGTGGTATCCAGTCAGCAAAGAGCAGGTGAAGCGCTCATTCGCTGCGGATGACCATGGTGTTGATATTCTGGTAGGAACATCGGCAGCTGCGGAGGGCCTTAATTTACAGGAATGTGGGGCTGTTATAAATTATGACTTGCCGTGGAACCCAATGAAGGTCGAACAGCGGATTGGACGGGTAGACCGAATCGGTCAACAACACCCCGAGATCACGATCTACCACTACGTGTACGAGAACACAATTGAGAGTGATATCTACGATGCCCTCGGTGAACGTATCGGGATGTTTGAGGACGTCGTGGGTGATCTGCAGCCGATTCTGGCTGGCGTGAGTAAGAGCATCAAGTCTGCAACCTTGGAAGGTGATAGCGCTGATACCGCATCCACGGCGCTTTCAGCAGAGATGGATGATGCTGACAGCGACGACACTGTTGAAGTCGAAGATGCCCTGACCAATGTTGATACCACCGAAACGGAGCAGGTTCTGGAAAATGCTCGGCTCAAAGCATGGAATTCCTACCGTCATCCAGATATCGAAGCTGTCGGAAGCGACGAGCACACGAATACCCCATTCACAGCGAAGGCCGTTGAAAACGCGTTCAAAGATGTGATCGCTGATGCTGTCGCCGGCTTAGAAATTCATTCTTTAACATCGCTTGAGGATGTGAATTCAGATGTTACTCCAGAATTCCAAGATTCAATTTATCGGCTCACTCTACCTGATGATGTCCGCGTAGAACACCTACCTGAAACGGATACTCTGGCCCACTCCATCACAGATGGTGTACAAGATGCAGTAGCCGTCACATTCCTCGGAGAATGTGCCGAAGAATATCCCTCTCTGCGGTTCTTCCTTCCTGGCGATCCATTGTTCGCTCGTTTGCTTGATAAGATACGAGACCATCACAAATTGGAATTTGAATGGGTTCAGTTCGGGCGTGACCCGTCGAATAAGGGATGTTGTGAAGAAGGTGTAGACCCGTATGTGATCGCGGAAATACGGAATGATGACGGTCAGCGTGTGAAACTCGTTGAGGATGGAATTCACCCTGTCGAGAGAGAGAAAACGACTCTTCAGGAGTGGTGTGAGGAATTTGTCGCCAATCGACCGGAGTGAAAACGACAGCTCACATTATGGAGCCGGTGATGCAGCACCGTCGTCGATAGTTACCCGTGATCGATTTCGTCTGAATCTCCGTCATCCGGATCTTCAGCGTTTTGGACAACTTGGCCCTCCAGCAGCGGTTCATTCTCTGGTTCGAGACGCTCATCATCACCGTCCGTGTTATCACTACCTTCCGTCATTCACCATCTCCTCCCTCTTCGGAAGTGGTTGTCCCCGAGTTGGAGCCATCTTCGAGTTCGATATGCTGCCCGTCGAGAAGGGGTTCAGCCTCTACTGTGGTTACCTCGGCCTCGGACTCTGAGTCGTTTCCGCTCCCTTCTTCGGAATCGTTTTGTCCGTCTCCCATGGAAAGTTAGTCTTCGGGATCGTCTGAATCGGACTCAGGGTCATACCCTTTCTCGATCTCCTGCCCATCAAGCAGGGGTTCACTCTCTGGATCTGGAGGGGGCGACGGACTGTCCGTTCCCTCTTCGCTATCTTCACTCATCTACGTGAAACCATTCGTTGAAAAGATAAAAATGCTCGGCTAAGACGGGGCTATTCTGACGATTCACCCTCATCACTCCACGGTAGAATATCTTTTAGATTTCTTGGGCCTTTATATACACTCTGCCCTGTCAGAAGATCCTCCTGTTCACTGTTTTCCCCGCTGTCTGGGTCACCCATAATAACCTCTACTTCTGCCGTCTTGTTAACTCTGTATCCGGTCAGGACGGCCAGTGGACAACTACGACCCCTGCAGCAAGTAGGATAATTGCGAGTACAAGAGCAAAATGACTGACCGTCAGCAGGGTTGCGTTTCTACTGAGACTCTGTTCGTTTTTCTCCATCCACGCAGCTTCACTCCGCAGTAGTAGAATCAACCATCCTTTCTCGGAGTACCTCTTGTTGATGAGTCGTTGGATGTCGGTTGAACCTACGCCGGTTTCGATTTTGCTTGTCGTGTAGGTTGCAAGAGCGAAAATAAAGGAGATGATGAGCACGATTGCACCAGCTCCAGTAATCGCATTGAAGTACGGTGTGACATTGAACGCGTCTGCCTGCGCTAAAAACGACCCCGCAGTGAATAGTAATCCAAGGAGCAACCCAACGAGTTGAGAGGTCTTTGCTGCCTTGTCATCCACATCGTTGAATGTCTGTATTTGGTGATTCAGAACAGTTCTCGCTTCTTCCTGTGTTGTTCGGAGTGCCTCAAGGTCGTGTTCTCGCTCGCTTTCGTTTCGATTCTGGTCTTTATTTGCAGCCTCAGCTTCCTCGACTTCTTTTTCGCTCGCTCCCTCATTTCCCGTGTCTGCCATCTAGTTACGACACTGAAGTCTCTGGATTGACTAAAATGCTCATGACACACTCCATATGGTGATTCGTTTCACCGAATTCCCTGAAGAGAACGTCTGTATCCCGGGATAGTGTATAACTATACGAAATTTCTAAGGAAGGGTTCGGTGTGATTCCGGATTACAGTAGCTTCGTCAACAAGGGGATCTTCCGGGGTAGAGATTTCAATTCGACCAGAACTTGTCATTACACGCCTCTCCCCTTCGGTAGTGTAGTAGGTCAGTTGATCGAGTTCCGAGACGTTCACGAACTCGTTGACGAGTTCAGAGCGTTTCAGATCTTGTGTAGTGGACCGGCCCCTACTCAGCTGAAGGCTACTCACTTCGTCGCCAAGGCCTTCAATGAGCCTCATTAAATCATTATTCTCGACCTCAGCCCCTCCTAATTCTCTAAATTTCACACGACTGACCTCGCTTGCTGTATCGTACTCCGCTTGTATCTGATCCTGGGTGAACCTCTGGAGTATGGTGAAATCCTCGTCTGGAGTTAATGCTGCTGGGTCTTCATTCAGGATGAAGGCAGGTATCCGTGTTTCCGGGATGTCTTCACGTGATTCGAAGACGAATCCTCCATTATCGAAATAGAGGACACGCGATGTGTGAATCGGAAATCGGGAGTCCTGTTCGATGTTCCCGTTGTCGTCTATACGCTCATACTCATCCTCGATCTCCGTCACGTACGTGAAATAGTACGCATCGTCGAAATTCTGGTAGATTCGCTGTGCCCAGTCACGTTCTTCTAAACCGATACGGAGCTGTCCTTCATCTACACGATCAACGAGACTCTCGACTGATGGAGGTTCGTCTTCTTCAGGATGGATTACGCCGAATCGGAAGGTAGCTTGTTCTGCCATGACCTATTCTTCCTTTCACCTATTCTTCAAAAGTACAGTACTTTTCTTTAGACCGGAAATTTCAGGGCCCCGGAGACGAGTTAGAACCTTCAGATGTTCGCGTAAAGTAAATGTATGCCGAGAGAGATCACCAGACGAAACCGGGATTACGGATGAGTGAAACGAATACGGAGGGTTCTCACCCTGCACAGAAGTATACTGATAACGAAATAGCACAAGCTGTACAGCGAGCCCAAAAGGAACTGGGTGCGCCAGCAGTTGGATCAAATGCTGCACATGAGCAGCTTGACTACAGCAAAAAACAGACCCGAGAACGGCTTGAAGAAGTCACAGAAACGGGGTTACTCGGCAGATACGATACTGGAAATGGGTACATCTACTGGGTGCCTGAAGACGATCTTAAATCCGGAGAAGTAGGAGTCCTCGCTTTAGAAGAAGAAGCAACTCCAGATCTCGATTCCATTGCTGCTGGAGAGTTTTCGGAAGAGAAAGCCCGGGAGATTGCAAAGTTCCACTTCGGCTATACACCGCAATCTTTCTACCAACGGCTGAAATCCCAAACACAGGATTACATGCAAATTGGCGAGTTTGCTTTCGTATTTGGGTTAGGCGGCTTACTTCTTCAAGGTGGTTTCCCCTTTGAGTATCCCGACTGGTTAATTAGCATCTTGGCTGTGCTCTTCCTCATCGGATTAGTATTTGTGTTAATCCCTGGGAGTGTAGCAGCTCTCACTATTATCCTCCAGAAGGGTGTTGAGCGAGGTTGGCTTAACGAGGAACCCTTGGAGAACGGCTTTCGTGCATGATTTAGTAGCGAACTCTCACGAGATGGATTCTGAGTTTGGACACCAGAGTGTCGAGTGCCGTTTACTGCCGACTTGTCATACAAGTCGGAAACCAACTCCTGTTTTGGGGCGAATATGGGGCTGATCACTCCCTTACCCCGGGTATTTTGTGAAAGGTTGTTCAGGAAGTATGCATGAGACTTGAGGCGACCGCGAAAGAAGACGAGTACAAGGTCTGGATAACCGACGGGGAGCTTGAAGAACTCCGCCGTGCTGCAGCGAGTCACCGTGACGACCTTGTCATCCAGCTGGGCGGGTACGTTGGCCTACGAGCGTTCGAGATTCCACAGATTCGACCGAAGCACGTGAAGCGCACCGAGGACGGCGAACACTACCGACTACGCGTGCCCGAAGGAAAGGACACCACCGGGAACGGCGGGAAGCCCCGCGACGCCTATCTCCCGAAGGACGTCGAGGGCGACATCCACCGGTATCAGAACGCCGAGGACATCGGCCGCCACGAACCGCTCGTGGATCTGAGTGAGCGCGGGGTTCGGAACGTTGTGAAGCGGACGGCGAAGCGGGCCGCCGAAGAGACAGGTGACGACGACTTTCGCTACGTCAGCAGCCACGATCTCCGCCGACGCTTCGCGCAGCGGCTTCTCGTAGACCGACAGATGAACCCCCGCGTCGTGATGCAGGTCGGCGGCTGGGACTCCTTCCAAGCCATCGAACCGTATCTGAACGCGCCGACGCCTGAAGTTGTGAACGATGCCTTCGAGGAGGCTGGTCTCGCATGAGCGAAGGCGATATCGATTCTGGGAATTCTCTTCCCGAGCAGCGTTGACTGGGTTCTCGACAAAGTGTCAGTCGTGGACTGCCTACAAGAGACAGGCTCGGACTGCGGTATTGTTCGCGGTGGGTGCAGCGACCTCGCCCGTAAAGTAGTTGATGCAGAGGTTCCGGACGCATGAGCGCATGATCTCTTTATCGAGCGCCTCTAGACGGTCGATCCCCGGGCTTGAGCCACAAGATCCAGCATCCAAGAGTAGCACTAGGTGAGTCACGGTAGTTACCACGCTAGACCCCGCAAGTACTGGACGACGCCGTCGGTGGGGGTTGTGAGGTGAATCTGGCGGTGTGATTACGTGAGTTGGTCGCCTGAATGAAGATGGTCACGGAAAGCGCTTCTCTTACTGTTCTAAAGGGAAGTGGCCGCACACCCCGCGTTTCGAGTGAAAACCGCCAGAATGCGGCCGGTTCGCCTGTCGATAAACCACACTCCGATATACAAATCTCGTTCGACGTCCTCGGGTCGGCCGGTGTTAATCTTAAGCTTAGCCTTAAAATCGCAGAGTGAGAGCCGTCGCGGCGGACTTGTGCGGCCTTAACCAACATTTGAGGAGGAAATCCTCAATAGCGTTGGTTAAAACAAGAGCTCGGCCCGCCGAGTTCCTGAGGTCGGGAACTCCACTTCCCGAGATCGAGACGCGAGGTTCCTGCCCCCGCTCCGGTGCCGCCGCTGCGGCGTCGCCGGCGAGCGGCTCCGGCCTCGATGCTGTCGCTTAATCCTAATCTTAATCTTAAAACTCTGTTCTGGCGTCTCTATCAACGGATGGCGGCCGGCGGGTGGGAAACGACCTTACCAAACATCTAACGAGGTGAAAGGGTCCGACCGTTTGGTAAGGTGGGGAAAGCCTTACCTATGAACGCGGCCAAGACTATGAACGATGAGTAAAACAGAACAACCGGATGACTCTGAAAAGGAGATCGTTGCCGTCACGAAGCACGGGCAGGCGACCATCCCGAAGCGGTTCCGCGAGAAGCTTGGGATCGAGGCCCCCGGGAAAGTGCTGTTCCGGGAGACCGAGGACGGCGAGGTGATCGTCGAACAGGTCCGCTCGCCGAGCGAGATGCGCGGCTTCGCCGCCCGCAGCGAGGCGTCCACCGACAGGCCCGCGTCCGAGATCCTCCGCGAGAAGCGTGAGCAGGACCGCGAGGAGCGTGAGGCGCAGTTCTCGACGGGGAAGTAATGGAGGTCCCTGACCGCGTCGTCTTCGACGCCGAGCCGCTGATCGCGCACGCCGATGATGAACCCGGGAGCGACGTCGTGGAGAGGTACCTCGACGCGGTCGCGGTCGTGGACGCGGCCGGCTACATCAGCTGCGTGAACCTCGCCGAGATCCGGTACACCATCGCCCGGAAGTACGACCGGGACACCGCCGACGAGTATCTCGACTGGCTCACCGACCTCGGCATCGAGACCGTGGACGTCGGCGACGCCTGGAGGGAGGCCTCGGAGTACGTCCTCCAGTACAACCCGGCGCTCGGCGATTCGTTCGCGCTGGCGACCGCCGAGGACGTCGAGGCGACGCTCCTGGTCGGCGGCGACGACGACTACGACGAGATTTCCGACGTCCCGATAGAACGGTTCCGGGAGGGGTCTGCGTAGATGGGCGAGAACGTCGATCCCGAGGCTCCGCGCCCCAACGGACACTACGCACGGTTTCGGGATTCGCCGTGGTACTACGTGAGCGAGGACCTCGCCGAGACGGTCATGCTCGGGCCGGCGACCGACGCCGAACCCGGCGACGACTGGATCCTCTCGTTCACGTCCGAGGGCGAGACTGAGTCCGACCGCGAGCGCGTCTGCGTCCGGCTGACTCCGTGGGCGCTCCATCAGCTCTACATCGAGACGAAGGACCTCTCGCCGGACGCCCGCCAGGCCGGTCACAGCGCGGAGTGCGGGCTCTGCGGGGAGCAGGTCCCGCTCGACCAGGCGTGGCCCGACAACCGGAAGGAGCCGTGTCACCCGGAGTGCTACTCCGACGCCTTCGGCGCGCCGCCGTGGTACGACGGCCGCTGATCGAGACGTCGTTTCGAGCCGGGATCGGCCGGCCACATCCACCGTCAACATCCTGATAGGTGTGGATGGCGGTGTCGGGAAATCGCAAGACTGCGTTTTGATCGAGGTGTGTTCTGGTGGTGGACCCGTCTACAGTCTGGCGATTACAAATAAATCATTGATACGTTCGCGCTTGGTCACTACCACGAGAATGCGCGCAGAACCAACCGTTACCCCGTCGCTGTCCGGTGGTTACGAGACACCCTCGTTTTTGATGGCAAAGCGCGAAGGCATTTCTACATTAAAAAACTCTCGCATTTCTACTTCTGATTGAGGGCGTACCAGAAAAGCAAGCGTTCATAATGATAAATCAACCTCCCAAAAATATGGCAAGTAACAGACGGCCATCAATGACCGTCTCGGTGTCGCAGGACCTCCACGACGAGTGGGCGGAGGAAGCCGAAGCGAACGGAATGAACTACAGCGAGTACATCCGCTGCATGGTCGCCGCCGGCCGCCGCCAGGTCGCCGAACTCGAACCCTCATCGGACGGGAGCCAGCACGCCTCGACGCGCCAGGCGGTGCTGAAGGAGCTCCCGGAAGAAGAGACCGAGGCCGCCTCAGCTGAAGAGATCATCGAGGACGTCGTCGCCCCGCTGCGTGAAGACATCTATGACATCCTTGACGAGGACGACGAGATCCAATCGAGCGCAAGACACGGGGGATACTACCGAAAATGAGCGTCCGCGACCCGCCGGACCCCGACGATCCTATCGACTACTTCAAGGAAGAGATGCGCCTCGGGGGAATGGCTCCCGAGAGTGTACGGAACTACGACCACGCGCTCGCCTACCTGGAGGAGTTCCTGGACGAGCGCGACCAGGAGGCCGGCGACCTCACCGAACGGGACTGCAAAGAGGTCTGCACCTACCTGAAGGACGCGCCGGCGCTCTCGCAGACCACCGCCGGCGACTACGCTCGGTATATCAGCAAGTTCTACGAGTTCTACAACACGCGTGGAACGTACGAGGTGAACCCGATGGCGCTGGCGCTCGAAACCGAGAAGTTCGAAAACGATACCTCGGACATGCGCCGGGAGATCAGCGTCGGGGAGATGGCCGAGTACCTGACCACCATCGATCACCCGCTGGATCACACCCTCACGCTGACGCTGGCGAAGACCGGAGCGCGGGCAGCTGAAGTCAGCAACCTCGACGCCCGAGATCTCTACATCGACCACGCCGGAATCCAGCGCGAGTACCCGCGCCACCGAACCGTCCTCGACGGCCGTCCGGACTCGCTCTACATCCCGCCCGCCGACGAGATGCGCGAGGGGAAGGTCGTGAACGGCGAGGAGCGGACGGCGTCGAACAAACGGAAGCGCGGGACGATTATCCCGATAGACGACGAACTGAAGCAGGTTCTCATCCACTGGTTGGCAATCCGGACGCCGTCGGAGTCACCGGCGGTCCCGGTGTTCACGATCCCCATCGGCCGTGGAAACGCAGACCTCGGCGGGCGGCTCACTCCCGAGGCGCTCCTCCACCGTGTGAAGCGGCACGCGGAGGAATACGGCTGGTGGCACCAGGGCGCGGGGGTCGAGACCAACGTCACTCCGCACTATTTCCGGCACTTCTTCACGACACACATGCGCGAGCGGACGAAAGACGACGCCTTCGTGAAGTTCATCCGCGGTGACGTCGGCGGCGACATCATCGAGACCTACAGCCACGCATGGGGCGACAAGGTCGAGACGACCTACCGCAAGAACATCTACAAACTCCTGTGAATCTCTGAAATTTTGGCTTAAGCTTAAGATTAAGGCTAAAGTTTTGAGCCACAGTCCCTGAAGCCAAGAACTTCACGTCCCGAGTTCAGGAACAGTGCCGGGCCGACCCCTCTCGATTTAACCAACATTCGAAGCCACTGCTAGACGAGTGTTGGTTAAGAAAGAGAAACCGCGGGCTCAGAACTCGCGCTCGATCTCCAGTTTCCGCATCGCCTTCTCGAAGACGTCCGGGTGGCGGTGTGCAAGTTTTTCCAGGTGGTCCCGGATTGACTGGGCGGAGTTCACCTCAACCTCGTCAGCGCTCTGCAACTCGTGGTAGAACGCGTGCATCTCTGCGGTGACCGCGATTCCGACCGTCTTTTCTTTCGGTGCGGTGTCGCTGTTCAGCGCCTCCAAGTACTGTTCTGCATCAAAGTTGTCACCGCCTCTTGTCTCAGTTTGCTCTTCTTCCGCCGCGTCGAAAGCGTCCGTCATTGGGTTATCGCTCATAATTTTAATCTTAGGCTTAAGATTAAGCGTACTTCTCAATTGTTTCGTCGGTGATCTCAACCCCCTCGCCGTCCGTGAACTGGCGTGCGCCGGCACGGTATGCGTGGTAGCACTGCTGGCGGACCGACCGGGGTGTTCCGTCCGACCGCTCGACGGTCGTACGGATCGCGGAGGCCGTATACGGATCTGAGAGATACCCCTCAGTATACTCTTCATCGCGGGCCCACGCCAGCCATCGTGCAATGAGTTCCTCTGTCTCTTCGAACCCGAAGCGTTCGAGCGAGCGGTTCTTGGCGACGAGTCGTGACGACAGAGTCTGACGAAGCTCATCGATCCGATCAGCGGCCGCAGGCGTCCCGAATAGGAAGAGAATGAACACTGGCTCGGACTCACCGAGATCGCCGATGCTTTGCAGCCCCGCGAGCAACTGTTCGAACGTGCGGGTGTTCTGTGCGGCGTCTTCCAACTGGTCTACTTGGACGATACACGTGAGCTTCTCCGACTCCAGCTGCTCAGCGACGTCCTCGACGACTGCCCTGACCTCATCAGTCGCCCGCGGGTAGGTTTCCGGGATGTCCAAGGCGTCGTACTCTGTGAGCTCGTCCAGAAGCCGCGTATACAGCCGACGGGTAGTGATACTCTCGACCTCGCGGATTCGGGCGATGCAGAACTCGTCGCTGCGCGGGCCTTCGCTCAACGCGTCGTACACGAGCTCACGGAAGTGTGTCTTACCCGCGCCTCGCTTGTCTACCACTGAGACATGTCCAGCGCGGGTGAGGATGTGCGAGGCGACTTCCTGAAGGAGGTCCTCATTAACTCGAACCGCGACACGCGTATCTGGAAGCGATTCTGCTGCGAATGGTGTGCGGCTCTCGACGAAGCCCAGTTGCTCCGCGTATCGAGCATGGGATTCTTCGACGTCATTCAGCGCCGCGGTGAACTGGTCGGCCATAACACGAGTCTACCTAAGGTTAGCCCTAATCTTAAGATTAAGTCAG
>LFCJ01000858.1_pt1 | contig 20004 bp, 17 predicted proteins | sample 643141 | NCBI WGS metagenome assembly LFCJ01 (sample SAMN03766243, study PRJNA286221) | soda lake metagenome | biome: soda lake; feature: Kulunda steppe; material: water; isolation source: sample B1-Br-g2 brine of Lake Bitter-1 | place: Russia: Kulunda steppe | collected 2010-07
GCGGTGTCCGACAGCGAATGCACACCGTCGGCCACGAGCGCCGAGCTGCCCGCCGCGACGCCGGCGACGATCTTGACGAGCGCCAGCGGCAGGTTGATCGCGAGCCCCGCCCATGTCGCGCGGCCCTTGGCGCGCGCCTCGGCGGGGTCCGGGGGGGTGACGTCGGTCATGGTGCTGCCTGTTTCCCGAAAGCCGCGTCAGACTAGGCCCTTGCGGGCGCCGCCGAAAGCACCTTCCGCGCGGCTTGACAGGATATGCCGATGGCGATACGCGCCCCACGATCTGCAAGGGTTGCACATCACGTGGCCCCCTCATCATCGGAGGACGAAGTGGACGACGAGAGTAGGTGCCGGGTCGCCCCCGCAGCCGCGATGATCGCGGCCCGCGCCGGAACAGTCGAGTACAGGGTCCACCCCCGCCGACGCTGAGCGCCCGCGCCGGCGGATGGGTGCACCCCATCAGCCGGAGACAGGGCCATGAACGACACCGACATCCGCGATATCACCGAGCAGGAGCTCGAGGATCTGATCGAGGCGGGCGACCGCGACGGCATTCGCCGCGCGCTCGACGAGGAACACTCGGCCGATATCGCCGCGCTCGTGGCCGACATGCCCGCCGAGCGGATCGCCAGGCTTCTTCTCGCGCTGCCGCATGACCGCCAGGGCACGCTGTTCGGCTATTTCGACCACGACACTCAGGTCGAGATCGCCGAAACCGTGCTCAGCCGGCGCGACATGGCCCGCATCTTCGAGGCGATGCCGCATGACGAACGCGCGGACCTGTTCTCGGAACTCTCCGAGGAGCAGCAGCACGTCCTCTTGCCCGGCCTCGCCCAGGCCGAGCGCGAGGACTTGCGCCGCCTCGCCGCCTATGAGGAGGACACCGTCGGCGCGGTGATGACCTCCGACTACGCGACGATCCCGCCGCACCTGACGGTCAGCCAGGCGCTCGAGCATCTGCGCGACATCGCCCCGGATTCGGAGACGATCTACCACTCCTACGTGATCGACGCGGAGCGCAAGCTCGTCGGCACGGTGAGCCTGCGCGACATGATCGTCGCCCCGCCGGGCACCCGCGTCGAGAAGGTGATGCGCCGCGATCCCCCCTTCATCACCGCCGACGCCCCGCGCGAGGACGCGGTCGCCATGATCTCGAAATACGACCTTCTGGCGCTGCCGGTGATCAATGGCGGCGAGAAGCTCGCCGGGATCGTGACCTATGACGATGCCATGGACGTTGCCGAGGAGAAAACCAACCTCGCCTTCCAGAAAACCGGCGGTGTTCAGGACATCACCATGTCGATCCGCGACGCACCGCTGTCGCTGCTCTATCAGAAACGGATCATGTGGCTCGTGCTGCTGGTGTTCGGTAATCTTTTCTCCGGCGCGGGCATCGCCCATTTCGAGGATGTGATCGCGGCGCATCTCGCGCTGCTGTTCTTCCTTCCGCTCCTGATCGCATCGAGCGGCAATGCCGGGGCGCAGGCCGCGACGTTGATGATCCGGTCATTGGCGACGGGCGATGTGCGGCTCGGGGACTGGGGCCGGATGCTCGGGCGCGAGTTCCTCGTGGCGACGGCGCTTGGATTGACCATGGCGCTGGCGATCTCGGGCATCGGCTGGTGGCGCGGCGGTGCGGATATCGCGGGTGTGGTGTCACTGACGATGATCCTTGTGGTGATCGTCGGAAGCGTTCTGGGAATGTCGCTGCCCTTCGTCCTGTCGCGGCTCGATTTCGATCCGGCGACAGCCTCCGCGCCGCTGGTGACCTCGCTGGCCGATATCTGTGGTGTGCTGATCTATTTCGGCATGGCTGCGATGCTTCTCGATATCCCCGCGGCCGTCTGAGCCCGGCCGCGGCGCCCCGCCGGGCTGGACGCGGGGCGCCGCGGCGCGTAGACATGAAGGCGATGGTTGCGCAAACAGCGCCTGACGCGGGCGAAGGGATCGCCATGGTATCTCGGGTCATTCCGGTCGAGCCGTTCGACCTCGTGGTATTCGGCGGCACCGGCGATCTCGCGCAGCGCAAGATCCTGCCGGGGCTCTTGCGCCGCTTCACCGACGGGCAGATGCCGCCCGACAGCCGCGTGATCGCCGTCGCGCGCAGCGACATGGACAGCGCCGCCTTCCGCGCCCGCGTCGCCCGCGCCATCGCCGAGACCGTCCCCGACAGCCACCGTGACGCCGGATCCGAGCGCGCCTTTCTCGAGCGTATCGACTACGTGATGGTCGATGCCACGGGCGAGGCGGGCTGGCGCGACCTGGCCGCGGCGCTGCGCCCCGATGTGGTGCGGGCGGTGTATTTTTCCGTCGCGCCCGCGCTTTTCGGGCCCATCGCCGAGGGGCTGCATCGCCACGAGATCGCCAGAGCCGACTGCCGGATCGTCGTCGAGAAACCCTTCGGACAGGATCTCGACTCTGCGCGCGCGCTCAACGCGACGCTCGCCGCGCATTTCGACGAGAAGCAGATCTACCGGATCGATCACTATCTCGGCAAGGAGACGGTCCAGAACCTGATGGCGGTGCGGTTCGCCAACATCCTGTTCGAGCCGCTCTGGAACGCGCAATTCGTCGATCACGTCCAGATCACCGTGGCCGAAACCGTCGGAATCGAGGGGCGCGCCGGCTATTACGATGCCGCGGGCGCGATGCGCGATATGGTGCAGAATCACCTGATGCAGCTTCTGTGCCTGATCGCGATGGAGCCGCCCTACCGCTTCGATCCGGAGGCCGTTCGCGACGAGAAGCTCAAGGTCATTCACGCGCTCGATCCGGTGGCGCCGGGCGACATCGTGCGCGGCCAGTACAACGCCGGCAACGGCCAGCCCGGTTACCGCGACGAGTGCGGCGACCCGGACAGCCTCACCGAAAGCTACATCGCGCTCAAGCTGCACATTTCCAACTGGCGCTGGAAGGGCACGCCGTTCTACCTGCGCACCGGCAAGCGGCTGCGCGCGCGCGCCTCCGAGATCGCGGTGACCTTCAAGGAACCGCCGCATTCGATCTTCGGCGAGGGCGAACGCTGGAAGGAGAACACCCTTGTCATACGGGTGCAGCCGAATGAGGGCATCACCCTCAACGTGATGATCAAGGAGCCGGGGCCGGGGGGGATGCGCCTTGTGGATGTGCCGCTCGACATGACCTTCGCCGAGGCGCTGGGCGCGGGCGGGCGCGACATTCCCGACGCCTATGAGCGGCTCATCATGGACGTGATACGCGGCAACCAGACACTCTTCATGCGCGGCGACGAGGTCGAGGCCGCCTGGGCCTGGACCGATCCGATCATCGCCGCCTGGCAGGCGCGCGAGGACCGCCCGCAACCCTATGAGCCCGGTTCGGCCGGACCCGAGGACGCACTGATGCTCGTGCATCGCGACGGCCGCAGGTGGCGGGAGATAAGCCCATGAACCTCAAGGAATACCCCGATCGCGAGATGATGATGCTCTCGCTCGCCGACCGGCTGACCGGCGAGCTCGGCAGCTTCCTGCGCGGGCAGGAGCGGGTGAGTTTCGCGGTGCCGGGCGGAACCACGCCGGGGCCGGTCTTCGACACGTTGTCGAGCATCGAGCTCGACTGGTCGCGCGTCGACATCACGCTCACCGACGAGCGCTGGCTGCCCGAAAGCGCGCCGCGCTCCAACACCCGGCTCGTGCGCAAGCGGCTCCTGCAGGGGCACGCGGCGGCGGCGCGCTTCGTGCCGCTGCACGCCGACACTGACACCCCCGAGGAGGCGATCCCGCAGCTGACGGAGGGTCTCGAGCCGATCCTGCCGCTGTCGGTGGTGCTTCTGGGGATGGGAGGCAATCTGCATATCGCGTCGCTGTTTGCGGGCGCGGACCGGCTGTCCGAGGCGCTGTCGCCGCAGGCGCCGCCGCTCATGGCGCTGCGCGCGCCGGGCGTCGAGGAGCCGCGCGTCACCCTCACCGCGCCGGTGTTCACGGCGGCGATGAACCTGCATATCCTGATCACCGGGCCGGAGAAGCGCGCAGCACTCGAGCGCGCGCGCCGGCTCGATCCGCTCGAGGCGCCGGTGCGCGTGGTGCTCGACGCGGCCACGATCCACTGGGCGGAGTAGGGCATGCAGATCTGGGACCGGCTCGCCGCGCATCACGCCGAACAGGGCGGCCGCGACATCGCCGCGCTGTTCGACGACGCCGAGCGCGCGGCGGATTTCACGGTCGCCGAGGGCGACATGCTGTTCGACTATTCCAAGACCGCGATCGACCGGACGGCGCGGGAGCTTCTGCTGGATCTGGCCGAGGCGTCGGGCGTCGCCGCGCGGCGCGATGCGATGTTTGCCGGCGCGCGCATCAACGAGACCGAAGACCGCGCCGTGCTGCACACCGCGCTGCGCAATCCGGAGTGGTCGCTCGAGCTCGACGGCGTCGACGTGATGCCCGACCTGCGCGACACCCTCGCGCGGATGGAGCGTTTCGCGGGCGATTTGCGCGCCGGGCGCTTCAAGGGCGCGGGCGGTCGGATCACCGATGTCGTCAATATCGGCATCGGCGGCTCCGATCTCGGCCCCGCGATGGCGGTGGCAGCACTCGACCCGTTCCATGACGGCCCGCGTGTGCATTTCGTCTCCAATGTCGACGGTGCGCATCTGCATGATGTGGTCGCCGGGCTCGACCCGGCGACGACGCTGGTGATCGTGTGCTCCAAGACCTTCACCACCATCGAGACGATGACCAATGCGCGCAGCGCGCGCGCCTGGATGACGGGCGGCGTGCGCGACCCCGAGGTGCAGTTCGCTGCCGTCTCCTCGTCGGTGGAGCGCACCAGCGCCTTCGGCATCGCGCCCGAGCGGGTCTTCGGCTTTGCTGACTGGGTCGGGGGGCGCTACTCGGTCTGGGGGCCGGTGGGGCTCGCGCTGATGATCGCGATCGGGCCGCAGCGGTTTCGCGAATTTCTCGGCGGTGGCGCGGCGATGGATGCGCATTTCCGCACCGCCCCGCTACGCGCCAACATGCCGGTGATGCTGGCGCTTGTCGGCATCTGGCACAATCAGGTCGCAGGCCACGCCACGCGCGCGGTGCTGCCCTATGATCAGCGCCTCGCCCGGCTGCCCGAATACCTGCAGCAGCTCGAGATGGAGAGCAACGGCAAGCGCGTCGCGATGGACGGCACGGATCTCGCCCGTCCCTCCGGCCCCTTGGTCTGGGGCGCGCCGGGCACCAACGGCCAGCACGCCTTCTACCAGCTCCTGCACCAGGGCACGCAGATCGTGCCCTGCGAATTCCTCGTCGCCGCCGAGGGGCATGAGCCCGCGCTCGAGCATCATCACGAGCTCCTGCTGGCCAATTGCCTTGCGCAGTCGGAGGCGCTCATGCGCGGGCGCTCGCTCAACGCGGCGCGCGCGCTGATGGCCGAGGCCGGGTTCGAGGGCGACGAGCTCGAACGCCAGGCCCGCCACCGCGTCTTTCCCGGCAACCGCCCCTCGACGACGCTGCTCTACCCGGCGCTGACGCCGCAGATGCTCGGCCGGATCATCGCGCTCTATGAACATCGCGTGTTTGTCGAGGGGGTTATCCTCGGGATCAACAGCTTTGATCAATGGGGGGTTGAACTCGGCAAGGATCTCGCCGGGCAATTGCTCCCGGCGGTCGAGGGCGGCCCGGTTCCCGCTGGCATCAGCGCCTCGACCCGCCGCCTGCTCGCGCGTGCGCTCAGCATCCGGGAGTGATCGCGACGGCCACGGCCCGGCCTCCGGTGCGCGCTTTGCTTGGACTGTGTCACGGGGCGCGCTATTTTCCGCTCCAGTGGAAACCGGAGGGCGCGATGATCGCAAGAACGCTGCGTAGCCTGGTCGTGCTGGCCGCCGTCGCGCTGCCCGCGCCGGCGCTTGCATCCGCGGAAGCCATACGCGAGGCGCTGCGGGTGGATGAAACGCTCGAAGTCGTGCAAAGCGAAGGTCTGCGCGATGCGCGATCGCTCGCAGAGGGCCCGATGGGCGAGGCGCTGGGCGGCGGATGGGATCGGCGTGTCGCCGAGATCTACGATCTCGACCGGATGCGCGGGATCTTCGCCGAACAGTTCGATGCCGCCATCGACGACATGCCGTCGGATCACCGCGACGAGGTGCTCGCCTTCTTCGACGATGGCCCCGGCGCGGAGGCGGTCGCGCTCGAGGTGGCGGCGCGCGAGTCGCTGCTCGACGACGAAGTCGAGGAAATCGCCCGCGCCGAGCTGCAGCAGATGCGCGACGATGACGATCCGCGGCTCGACCGCATCGAGGCCTTCGCCGAGGCCAACAACCTCATCGACGGCAACGTCGCGGTGGCGCTCAATTCCACGGTGGCGTTTCACCGGGCGATGATCGCGGGGGCGGGCGGCGCGCTGGACCGCGATGAAGCCGACGTGATGCGTTACGCGCGCAATCGCGAGGAGGCGATCCGCGAGGATGCCGAGGACTGGGTGATGCGCTTTCTGGCGCTGGCCTATCGGCCGCTTTCCGATGCGCAGCTCGACACGCTGACGGAGTTCGCGCGCTCCGACGAGGGGCGCGCGCTGAGCAACGCGCTCTTTGCGGGCTATGACACGCTGTTCACGACGCTGTCGGCTGATGTGGGCCGCGCGGCGGGGCAGTCGGTGGGCGGGCGCGAACTGTGAGCGCGGTGCGCGCTCCGGGTTGACTTCGCCGCGCGCCTGCGCGAGACAGCGCGCCGAAGCGTCGCCCGTCGGGCGGGGCCCTCTGGACTCGGCTTCGGCCGGTCCGCTCACACCGCCCGTAAGGGCGCGCTGTCCGAAGGCGCACATGCAGGAACGCTCGCTGCCGAAACGGCATCGGGGGCCGAAGGACGCGATGAACGAGAAGGTAAAGGCCTATGTTTGCGGTCATCAGGACCGGGGGTAAGCAATACCGCGTCGAACCCGGCGACGTGCTCAAGGTCGAGAAACTCGCCGCGGATGCGGGCGAGACCGTGCAGTTCAACGAGGTGCTGATGCTCGGCGGCGAGACGGCCGCGATCGGCACGCCGCTCGTCGACGGCGCCGGGGTGCAGGCCGAGGTGATCGACCAGGCCAGGGGCGAGAAGGTCATCCATTTCGTCAAGCGCCGCCGCAAGCACGGGTCGCAGCGCACGCACGGCCACCGCCAGCATCTCACGGTGCTGCGCGTGACGGATATTCTGGCCTCGGGTGCGCAGGACAGCGGCGTCAAGGCCGCGATCGGCGGCGCCGGCGTCACGCCGGCACCGGCTGCCAAGGCGGACAAGCCTGCCAAGGCGGACAAGCCGGCTGCGAAGGCGGACAAGCCGGCACCGGCACCGAAGGCGGAGACGTCGGCGCAAGCGCCGCAAGCCGAGGCCGCAACCGGCGAAAGGCCGGCGAACCTGCTCGATTCGCCGCGTGAGGGCAAGGCCGATGATCTGAAGAAGATCACCGGTCTGGGCCCCAAGATGGAGGCCGCCCTCAACGCCGAGGGTGTCTTCCATTACGATCAGATCGCGGCTTGGAGCGAGGCGGAACTCGCCTATATGGACGAGGCGCTGTCGCTGAGCGGCCGCGCCGAACGCGATGGCTGGGTCGCGCAGGCCGCGGCGATGGCCGAAGACAAGGAGTAGGGCGCATGGCACACAAGAAGGCAGGCGGGTCCTCCCGCAACGGGCGCGACTCGGCCGGACGGCGGCTCGGCGTCAAGATGTTCGGCGGTCAGGCCGTGATTCCGGGCAACATCATCGTGCGCCAGCGGGGCACGCGCTGGTGGCCGGGGCAGGGCGTCGGCATGGGCAAGGATCACACCATCTTCGCCACCGCCGAAGGCCAGGTGACGTTCCACAAGGGTCTCAAGGGGCGCACCTTCATCTCGGTGCTTCCCGCCGCCCGAGATGCGGCCGAGTAACGCCGGAACCTGATGCGGACAAAACGACGGGGGATCGGCGGCCGGCCGGTCCCCCATCGTCATTTGTTCACCTTTTTCTGTTGAATGGGCAAGGTTCGCGGAAGCCGGGCCGTGCCCGATGTTCGAGTGGGAGGAGCCATGAATCTGCAGTCGTCGCCGCCGGAGGCGGTGATCCCCGCGGGACGTTTCGTCCTGCGGCCGGTGCGCGCGTCGGATGCCGGGCTGATCGAGATGTATATCGCCGATCGGCGTGTCGCCGAAGCCACGCGCACGATCCCGCACCCCCTGCCGCCCGGCACGGTGCAGGCCTTCATCGAGCGCGTCGCGGCGAGCGACAGCGAGGACGATGTCTGGGTCCTCGACGGCAGCGCGACCGATCTCGACGAGGTACTCGGCACCATCGCGCTCAAGCGCATGGATCGTGGACAGTCCGAGATCAGCTACTGGGTCGCGCCCGGCTTCTGGAATACGGGCTTCGCCACCGAGGCGGTGCATGCCCTCGTCGAGGCCAATCCGCACGACGCGCGCACGCTCTTCGCCGAGGTCTTTCAGGACAATCCGGTCTCGGCGCGGGTGCTGACAAATTGCGGCTTCGAGTATCTCGGCGACGCGGAAACCTTTTCGGTTGCGCGCGGCGCGCGGGTGCCGACCTGGACCTATCTGCGCCGCATGGGCTGACGGCGCGCTTGAGCCGGGCGGGCTTTCCCCCTACGCAGCGTCATACGCAGGAACCGGTGCCGTCATGAAGTTTCTCGATCTCGCAAAGGTGCAGATCCGCTCGGGCAGCGGCGGGGCCGGTTGCGTCAGTTTCCGGCGCGAGAAATACGTCGAGTTCGGCGGCCCGGATGGCGGCGATGGCGGCGGCGGTGGCGATGTCTGGGCCGAGGCCGTCGAGGGGCTCAACACGCTGATCGACTTTCGCTATCAGCAGCATTTCTTCGCGCAGAACGGCCGCCCCGGCATGGGCAAGGACCGCACCGGGCGCGGCGGCGAAGACATCACGCTGCGCGTGCCCGTGGGCACCGAGATCCTCGACGAGGACGGCGAGACGGTGATCGCCGATCTGACCGAGCCGGGCGCGCGTGTCTGCCTTGCCGCGGGGGGTAATGGCGGCTGGGGCAATGCGCGCTTCAAGACCGCCACGAACCAGGCCCCGCGTCGCGCCAATCCGGGCCAGGAGGGCGTGGAGCGCACGGTCTGGCTGCGGCTCAAGCTGATCGCCGATGTCGGCCTCGCGGGGCTGCCCAATGCGGGCAAGTCCACCTTCCTCGCCGCGACCTCGAATGCGCGTCCCAAGATCGCGGATTACCCGTTCACCACGCTGCATCCCAATCTCGGCGTGGTGGGCATCGACGGGCGCGAACTCGTCATCGCCGACATTCCGGGCTTGATCGAGGGGGCGAGCGAGGGGCGCGGGCTCGGGGATCGCTTCCTCGGCCATGTGGAACGCTGCGCGGTGCTGCTCCAGCTCGTCGATGGCACGGCCGAGGATGTTGCCGCCGATTACCGGGTCATCGACCGCGAACTCGCGGCCTACTCCCCCGTCGTTGCCGAGAAACCGCGCGTGGTGGCGCTCTCAAAAGTCGATGCGCTCACGCCGGAGCTGCGCGCCGAGAGCCTGGCCGCGCTCGAAGCCACCGCCGGGCGCCCCGTGCTCGCGCTGTCGGCGGTGTCGGGCGAAGGCGTCGAGACGGTGCTTCGCGCGCTGGCCGAACGGGTCGATGCGGCGCGCGCGCCCGCCGAGCCCCCGGAGGAGGCGCCGTGGAGGCCCTGAGCGCGGCGCGGCGCGTCGTCGTCAAGATCGGCTCGGCGCTGCTAGTCGCGGATGGCGCGCTGCGCGAGGACTGGCTCACGGCGCTCATAGCCGATGTCGCGGCGCTGCGCGCGCGGGGGGCGGATGTGGTGCTGGTGTCGTCGGGGTCCATCGCGCTGGGGCGCGGGGTGCTCGGGCTGGCGGAGGGGCCGTTGCCGCTCGAGCAGAGCCAGGCCGCGGCGGCGGCGGGGCAGATCCGGCTCGCGCGTGCCTATGAAGCGGCGCTTGCCCCGCACGGGATCCGGGCCGCGCAGCTTCTCGTCACCCTCGAGGACACCACCGACCGGCGGCGTTATCTCAATATCCGCGCCACCCTCGAGACCCTGCTCGCCCACGGCGCGGTGCCGATCGTCAACGAGAACGACACCGTCGCCACCGACGAGATCCGCTACGGCGACAATGACCGCCTCGCGGCGCAGGTCGCGGTGACAACGGGGGCCGATCTGCTGGTGCTGCTGTCGGATGTGGACGGGCTCTACACCGCCAATCCGCGCAGCGATCCGGCCGCGCGCCAGATCCCCCATGTCGCCGCGCTCACCCCCGAGATCGAGGCAATGGCCGGCGATGCGGCCTCGGGCCTCGCGCGCGGGGGCATGAAGACCAAGCTGCAGGCCGCGCGGGCCGCGACGGCGGCGGGCTGCGCGATGGTGATCACCGAGGGGGCGGCGCTGCACCCGCTGCGCGCGCTCGGGCAGGGCGCACGGGCCACGCTCTTCGCCGCTGAGGGCGATCCGCAGGCCGCGCGCAAGCGCTGGATCGGCGCGATGAAGGAGAGGGGCGCGCTGCGCATCGATGACGGGGCCGCGGCGGCGCTGGCGCAGGGGCGCTCGCTGCTGCCGGCGGGGGTCACGGCGGTCGAGGGCGGCTTCGGGCGCGGAGACGCTGTGGCGATCACGGCGCCGGACGGCCGCCGGCTCGGGCAGGGGCTGGTGCGCTACAGCGCTGCCGAGGCGCGCGCCATCAAGGGCCGGCGCTCGGGTGACATCGCGGCCATTCTGGGCTATCCGGGCCGCGCCGCGCTCATTCACAGGGACGACATGGTGCTATGACCGACGCTGCCGACATTCCCCCGCTCATGCGCGACATCGGCGCGCGGGCCCGCGCCGCGAGCGCCGTGCTCGCCACCGCCGCGGGCGCCGAACGCGCGCGCGCGCTCGGCGCCGCCGCCGAGGCCGTGATCGCGGCGCGCGACGACATCCTCGCCGCGAATGAAACCGACCTCGCCGCGGCGCGCGAGAAGGGCCTCTCGGCGGCGATGGTCGACCGGCTCGCCCTCGATGCGGCGCGCGTCGACGCGATCGCCGCCGGGCTGCGCGCCATCGCGGCGCAGCACGACCCCGTCGGGCAGGTGATGGCGGCCTGGGACCGGCCCTCGGGGCTGCATATCGAGCGGGTGCGCACGCCGCTCGGCGTGGTCGGCGTGATCTACGAGTCGCGGCCCAACGTGACGGCGGATGCGGGCGGGCTGTGCCTGAAATCGGGCAACGCGGTGATCCTGCGCGGCGGCTCGGAGAGCTTTCATTCCTCGCGCGCGATCCATGCCTGCATGATCGCGGGGCTGCGCGCCGCCGGGCTGCCCGAGGACGCGATCCAGCTCGTGCCCACGCGCGACCGCGCCGCCGTGCGCGAGATGCTCGGCATGACCGGGGTGATCGACGTGATCGTGCCGCGCGGCGGCAAGGGGCTCGTGGGGCTCGTGCAGGCCGAGGCGCGGGTGCCCGTCTTCGCCCATCTCGAGGGTATCTGCCATGTCTATGTCGATGCCGCCGCCGACCCGGACAAGGCGCGGCGCGTGGTGCTTGACGCCAAGACGCGCCGCACCGGGATCTGCGGGGCGGCGGAATGCCTGCTCATCCATCGTGACGTGGCCGATACCCTCGGGGCGCGGATCGTGGCCGATCTGGTGGCCGCCGGGGTCGAGGTGCGCGCGGGTGACGGGCTCGACCATCTGCCCGGCACGGTGCGGGCCAGCCCCGACGATTTCGGGCGCGAATTCCTCGACATGATCATCGCGACACGGATCGTCGCGGATGTCGAGGAGGCCATGGCGCATATCCGCACCCATGGCAGCGAGCATACCGAGGCGATCCTGACCGAGGACGCCGCTACCGCCGCGCGCTTTCTCGACGGGCTCGACAGCGCCATCGTGATGCACAACGCCTCGACGCAGTTCGCCGATGGCGGCGAGTTCGGCATGGGCGCCGAGATCGGCATCGCCACGGGCCGGATGCATGCGCGCGGCCCGGTCGGCGCCGAGCAGCTCACGAGCTTCAAGTATCGCGTCACCGGCGACGGGACGGTGCGCGGCTGAGCTCAGCAGGTGATCTGGAGGGTCGTTTCGGTGGACAGGACCGCCGCCTGCCGCCCCTGCCGCGCGAGTTCCTGCGCGGCGAGAGGGAACTGCACATGCGCAGCGCGCAGATCCTGCGGGGCCAGGCTGCCGTTGAGCACCGGCCACAGCGTCTCGTCGATGGTGACCCGCCGCCCCTCGGCATCGAGCCGCAGGGTGTCGCGCTCTTGCATCACGGCGATCTGCCCGCCGCGCGGCAGCGCGGTCTCCGCGCACAGCATCAACAGCGCGGCGAGCTTGGCCGCCGGGCGCGGCAGCGGCCCCTCGGGGGTCCAATCCACCGTGAGCCGACCGCTGCCCTGCAGCCCCGCGATGATCTCGCGCCGGGCCGGGGTCTCGATGGTCTGGTCGTCGCGCGCCGGGCCGAAGGCGATCCGGAACACCGCGATGCGCCCCTGCGCGGCGGCGACGCTATCGGCGATCAGCTCGGCTTCGGGGGTGGGGGCGGTGCCGGTCGCAGCGAGCAGCTCGACCCCGTTGCCGACCGCGCCGAGCGGGCTGACGAGGTCGTGGCAGATGCGCGATCCGATGAGCGCGGCGAGATCGGGTATGTTACGGGGCAATGCGGGGCCTCTTCACAGGGAGTGCGCGATGCGCGACGAAAACGTGATCCTGGAGCCGGGAATGATCGTGCGCCACCCCGGCGCGCCGGACTGGGGCGAGGGCCAGATCCAGTCCATCATCGGCACGCGGATCACCGTGAATTTCGAGGAGTCGGGCAAGATTGTCATCGATGGCGCGCGGGTCGTTCTCGTTCCGGTCCTTCAGGATTGAGCGGATCATTGCCGTTTACCACAACCCGAGCGGGTGCAAAAGCAGCGCAGTGGCCGGGAATGTTGCAACATGAGCGGGGCTGACCTACGGGGCGGAGCCACGCGTGACAGGGCAGGGCCCATGCTGGCAGACGAGCGTCATTTCGAATTGCGCCTGGCGACACTTGAGGCGGACCGCCTCGCGGCGCAGCGCCTGCGCTACGAGGTCTTCGTGGCCGAACTCGGCGGCGACGGGCCGCTCGTGGATCATGCGGCGCGTCTCGAGCGCGATGCCTTCGACCCTTTTTTCGATCACCTCGCGCTCGTCGACAAGCGCCGCGATGCCGAGGCACTCGATCACGTTGTCGGGGTCTACCGGCTCCTGACGGATGCGCGCGCCGCCGAGGCGGGGCAGTTCTACACCGAGGACGAATACGACCTCACCATCCTCAAGACGAGCGGGCGCAGGCTTCTCGAACTGGGCCGCTCCTGCGTGCATCGTGCCTATCGCGGCGGCACGGCGATGTTTCATCTCTGGAACGGGCTGGCGGATTACGTGCTCGCCCGCGATATCGAGGTGATGTTCGGCGTGGCGAGCTTTCACGGCACCGATCTCGACCGGCTGCGCATGCCTTTGGCCTGGCTGCACCACCATCATCTCGCCCCCGAGGCGCTGCGGGTGCGCGTGCGCGAAGAGCACTTCCAGAGCATGGACCTGCTGCCGCCCCAGGACCTCGACCGCCGCGCGGCGATGCTGGCGACGCCGGCGCTGATCAAGGCGTATCTGCGCCTCGGCGGGTTCGTGGGCGAGGGGGCCTATATCGATCATGCCTTCAACACGGTCGATGTCTGCGTGCTGATGGACACGACGCGCATGTCCGAGCGCCACCGCGGCTATTACGCCGGGCAAGGCCGCGGGCGATGAGCAGCACCTGGCGCTCCGACGAGCCTCCGCCGCGGCGCCGGATCGGTGCGGCGGGGTGGCTGCGCGCGGGGCTGCGGGGGGCGTGTCTCTCCGTCGTCGTCTATGGCAGCCTCGTGGTCTTTCTGCTCGTGCGCCTCGTCGAACGGCCGCTTTGCGGCGTGAACCGTCCGGTGACGCCGTGGATCACGCAATTCGTCTGCCGCGGCGCCCTTCGCATCATCGGCCTGCCGTTGCGCGCCGTGGGCCGGCCGATGACGGCGCGCGGGCCGATCGTGGCCAATCATTGCTCCTGGCTCGATATCTTCGCGATCAATGCCTGCGCGCGGGTCTATTTCGTGGCCAAGTCCGAGGTCGCGGGCTGGGGCGGCATCGGCTGGCTGGCGCGGGCGACGGGGACGGTGTTCATCAACCGCGCCGGGCGCGAGGCGCGCGATCAGACCGCGCTGTTGAAGGGGCGGCTGCGCGCCGGGCACCGGCTGGTGCTGTTTCCCGAGGGCACGAGCACCGACGGGCAGCGCGTGCTGCCCTTCAAGACGGCGCTGTTCGAAGCACTCTTTCACGACGACCTGGCGCTGTGGGTGCAGCCCGTTTCGGTCGTCTATCATGCACCCGAGGGGGTGGATCCGCGTTTCTACGGCTGGTGGGGCGACATGGATTTCGGGCCGCATCTGCTGCAGGTGCTGGCCGCGTCGCGGCAGGGGTGCGCCGAGATCGTGTTTCACGATCCCGTCGCGGTGTCCGAATTCGAGGGCCGCAAGGCGCTCTCGGCGCGCTGCGAGGCGGATGTGCGCGCGGGTGTCGAGGCGGGGCTGGGCATGCGCTGATCTGTGCATGAATGCACGAACGCTGCGCGGGTGCCCGGGTGGCATTGCATGGGTGAACACTCCATATCCTGTCCAGACGGAACGGAGAAACACCATGCGCAAAATCCAGACCCAGGGCGTCCATCACATCACCCTCACCGGCGCCGACCGCCAGACCTCGATCGATTTCTGGGAGGGAGTGCTTGGCATGCCCTTCATCTTCGAGCAGCCCAATCTCGACGTGCCCGAGGAGAATCATCTCTATTTCGATCCGGGCGACGGCCGCTTGATCACCATCTTCACCAACGAGTCGCGCCGCCCTGAGGGCAAGCGACAGGCGACGCCGCCGGGGGCGGTGCATCACCTCGCCTTCTCGGTCTCGCAGGTGACGTTCCGCCAGGTCACCGCCCGGCTCGAGGAGCGCGGCGTGCCCAACAGCGGCCCGAAGGATCGCGGCTTCATGGACTCGATCTACTTTCCCGACCCGCTCGGCCTGCTGATCGAGATCGCCTCCTACCGGTTCGAGCCGCCGGAGGGGCACAGCCACGGAGATGTTCTGATGGAGGCGCACAAGCTGCGGCTTGCGCGCGGCGACCACGCGATCGACCAGGAGCACCTCGCCGACGCGATCACCGCCCTTGTCGAGCGCGCGCGCCCGACGCTCTCCGAGGATCGCGGCCCGCGCAACCCCTACGCGCGCTGATCAATCGCCCGCGCCGGAAACCGGCGCGGGCGAGTCACGCCGCGCGCTCCAGCTTGCCCGCCTGCCACGCCGGAGGTCGCGTGCTCGCGCCGAGTCACCCGCGTCATTGCCGCGAAAACTCGCAGGCTCAGACCTCCATCCGCCTGCGAAACGGCGCCGCGGCGATCCTGCTGTTGCGGTATTTTTTGCGTTGACGCCCCCGGCCACTTGGCCTAATCAACCCCTCACGCGCGGTTGTAGCTCAGTTGGTTAGAGTGCCGGCCTGTCACGCCGGAGGTCGCGGGTTCGAGCCCCGTCAACCGCGCCACTCTCCCGCCCTGCCATCACTCCGCCGCCCGCAGGGGCGCTCGTGGCAGCGGCGTGAGCGTGTCGAGCGGCGCGTCCTCGGCGGTCTCATCCTCCCAGACGATCAGCGGCAGACCCCGCGCGCGCATCTCGCGTGCGAGCGCCAGATCCCGCGCCGCCGCGCTGTCGGGGCCGAGCGACAGCGCCTTGAGCCGCGCCACGGAGCCATATGCTCCGAGGCCCGCCCAGACCCGAACCGCGAGAAGCGACGGCGTGAGGATGAGCGTGAGCAGCGTCGCGATGCCGAGCCCGAACACCACCGCCGTCGCGAGCTGCTTCCACCACAGCGCCGTGGGGCTGTCCACGGAATAGCCGCCATTCGCGAAATCGACCGAAATGCCGAGCATCATCGGCGTGAGCGCCGCGATGGTGGTGATCGAGGTGAGCAGGACCGGGCGGATGCGGGCCTCGGCGGTGCGCACGATCGCCTCGAGCCGCGGCATGTAGCGGGCATATTGCTGATAGGTGTCGATCAGGACGATGTTGTTGTTCACGACGATCCCGGCGAGCGAGACGATCCCCGTCCCCGTCATGATGATGGAGAAGGTCTGGTCCATCACCAGCATCCCGATCAGCACCCCCGCCGTCGAGAGCACCACCGCCAGCAGCACGAGCGCCGAGTTGTAGAAGCTGTTGAACTGCGCGAGCAGGATGATGAACATCAGCGCGAGCGCGCCTGCGAAGGCGGTGATCAGGAAGTCGGTGCTTTCCTGCTGGTCCTGCTGATCGCCCTCCCAGCTCCACTCAACGCCGGCGGGCAGGGGCTGTTCGGCCTCGAGCCAGTCGGTCAGGCTCTCGATGCGCTCGTTGGCGTTGATCGGGCGGCCGTCCTCGGTCTCGAGCCCGGGGCGCACATCGGCGCGCACATCGAGATAGCGCTGCCCGTCCACACGCTCGATTTGGCCGAGTTCGGCCACCGGCGCGCGGGTGATGAAGTTCGACAGCGGCATGAGCCCGGCCTCGGTCTGCAGGCGCAGCGAATCGAGGCTGTCGAGCAGCCGGTCCTCGCGCGGCAGCCGGGCGCGGATCTCGATCTCGTCGTCGGAGCCCTCGAGCCGCATCGTGTCGAGCAGGATGCCGCGGGTGAGCATCTGCACCATGCCGCCCACGGTGCCCACATCGGTGCCGAAGCGCCCGGCGCGCTCGCGGTCGACATCGATGCGCCATTCGATGCCGGGCAGGCTGCGCGTGTCGTCGATGTCGAAAAGCCCTTCGGTGTCGTCGAAGCGCGCGCGCACCGACTCCACGCCCTCGGTGAGCGCATCGAGATCCTCGCCCTTGAGCCGCAGATGCACGGGCTTGGAGTCGCCGGGACCCCCGGTCTGGATCAGGATGTCGGTCTCGATGCCGGGGATGCGGTCGAGCCGCTCCTCGAGCCGGTCGACGATGCTGTTGCCGTCCATGCCGGGCTCGCCGGCGCGGCTCTCCCAACGGGTGAATTCGAACTGCACCTGGCCGATGGCGTCAAGCGGGGCCTGCGCGCCCCCGGTGTTGGAGTTGAGCCCGCCCTCGCCGGCAAAGGCGAACACCGACGCGACCCCATCGGTCTCCATCGTGACCTGCTCGGCCTCGCGCACCAGCGCGTCCTTCTCCGACAGCGAGAGATTGCCGCGCGCGCGCACATAGACGATGCCGTCCTCGGCCTCGGTGTCGACGAAGAACTCCACGCCGCGATTGTTGTCGCCGTAATAGCTGAAGGTGGTGACCACGAAGGCGACCACCGCCAGGATCACGAGCACCGGCATCAGCGGATTGCGCACGATCGCGCCGATGAAACGTCCGAATGACGTGCGCCGGTGTCCGACCTGTACCGCGCGCTCGGGCGCGGGCGGGCGCAGCGCCCCCAGCGTGATCGCCGCGGCCATCGCCGCGAGCGCAAACAGGATCAACCCCGGCAGCCATGGCCAGCCGATCTGCGGGGCCGCCCCGGCGATATAGGCCGGGTTGAGCGTCTGCATCGCGCCCGCGAACATCAGCCACAGCGCCCCGAATCCGAGCCCCGCGCGCAACAGCCAGGGCAGGCGGCGCAGCGCGGTGCTCGCCTGCGCGAAGTGCTGCGCCAGCTGCCCTGTCACCCCGCCGATCACCGGCAGGTAGATCAGCGCGACCACCAGCGACGCGCAGAGCACAAAGATCAGCGTGACCGGCAGCATCCCCATGAACTCGCCCGCGACCCCCGGCCAGAACAGCATCGGCAGGAATGCGCTCAGCGTCGTCGCGGTCGAGGCGATGATGGGCCAGAACATGCGCTTGGCGGCCAGCACATAGGCCTTGGTGGGGGAGTATCCCTCGTTGATGCGCTTGTCGGCGTATTCGACGACGACCACGGCGCTGTCGACGAGTATCCCCACCGCCAGGATCAGCCCGAACATCACGATGTTCGAGATCGCCACCCCCATCATGCCCAGAAGCAGGAAGCACAGGAAGAACGAGGTTGGGATCGCGAACCCGACAAGCATCGCCGGGCGCACCCCGAGTGCCGCGAGCACCACGATCATCACCAGCGCCACCGCCGTGAGCACCGAGCCTTCGAGTTGCGAGACCATCGCCTCGACATTGCGCGAGCGGTCGAACGAGGTTTGTACGGTGAGCGCCTCGCGCAGCTCGTCGGGCCAGCCTGCCTCGACGCCGGCCACCGTCTCGCGGACCTCGGCGGCGGTGTCGATCTGGTTGAAGCCCTTGCGCATCACCACCTGCAGTGCGACGGTCGATTCGCCATTGAAGCGCGCGGTGCCCTCGCGATCCTCGAAGGCCAGCCGGATATCGGCGATGTCGCCCATGGTCACGACGCTGTCGCCTCTGACCCGGACGGGCAGGGCATAGACATCCTCGGGGCTGGTATAGGCGCTGGGCACCGAGATGGAGAAGGCGCCGGCATCGCTCTCGAGCTCGCCCGCCGCGACGAGCTGATTGTTTTGCGAGACGACGTTGATGAGCTCGCCCGCCGTCAGGTTGTAGGACTCGAGCTTCAGGGGATCGACGATCACCTCGAGCATCTCGTCGCGCCGCCCGGCGATCTCGGCTTCGAGCACCGCGTCGACCCCCTCCACGGCGCGCTGCATCTCGCTCGCCGCGCGCAGCAGCGTGCGCTCGGGCACATCGCCCGAAAGCGACACGATCTGAATGGGAAACTCGGAGAAGTTGAACTCGTCGATCTGGTATCGCTCGTAACCATCCGGAAAATCCGCCTCGGCGCGGTCCATCCGGTCGCGCACCTCGGCCATCGTCGCCGTCGCGTCCCATCCGAACTCGAATTCGAGCACGATCCCGGCGAAGTTCTCCGACGCCGTCGCGGTCATCGATTCGAGCCCGTCGAGATCGGAGAGCTCGTCCTCCATCGGCTCGATCAGCAGGCTCTCGGCGTCCTCCGCCGAGATCCCCGGAAACGGCACCGAGATGAACAGCGCCGGCACGTCGATATCCGGCTCGCCTTCCTTGGGAAGCTGCGTGTAGGCCAGCCCGCCGGCGACCAGTGTCGCGGCGATGAAGGCAAGCACGGTGCGCGCATGGCTCGCCGCCCAGTCGACGATGCCGGTCATTGCGCGGGCTCGCCCGCCTCGGGGCCGGGCTCGGGCAGCGCCTCGAGCCGGTCCTCGACAGCGTCGAAATCGAGGATCGGGTCGTCCGCGTCGGCGGGGTCGGCATCGTCCTCGCGCCGCGTGACGTCGAGCCGCGTGCCCTCGCTGACATATTCATGCCCGGTCACGATCACGCGCACCGTCTCGTCGAGCCCGGCAACCCAGACGCCCTCGGCGGAGTCGCGGATGATCTCGACCGGGGCGAAGGCGGCGCGATCGTCGCCATCGACGATGCGCAGCCCGACACGGCCCTCATCGTCGAGCGTGAGCGCGGAGCCGGGCACGAGGTGGCCCTCGGCGCCCTCGGATTCGATCAGTGTATCGGCGGACTGGCCGTCGCGCAGCGATCCGTCCGGGTTGTCGACAGTGATCTCGACGCGGAAAGTGCGGGTTTCGGGATCGGCGGTGCGCGACACGAAGCTGACCTCACCGGTGACGGTGCGCCCGCCCGGCAGCCGCGCGCCGGCGCGCGCGCCGGTCGCGACGCGGTCGATCCGTGCCTCGGGCACGAAGCCGGAGATGCGCATCGGGTCGAGCTGAACGAGCGTCGCGCAGAGCTCCCCGGGCTGCAGCAATTCGCCGAGTTCGGCGGTGTCGGTCTCGAGGATGCCGTCGAACGGTGCGCGGATCGACAGCCGGTCGATCTCCTGCTCGGCGGCGGCGAGCGCGGACTCCGCAGCGCTCTTGGCCGCGCGCGCCGCGATCAGGCGGGTCTGCGCCGCGAATCCGCCCTCGGAGAGCCCCTCGGCGGCGCGCAGCTCCTGTTCGGCCTCGGCAAGCCGGGCCTCGGCCTCGGCGAACTGGGCCTCGCGGGTGCCCGAGTCGACGCGGCAGAGGACATCGCCCTGCGCCACCTCGGCGCCCTTGCGCAGCGGCTCGGCGGCGACGCGCCC
>LFCJ01000859.1_pt1 | contig 20001 bp, 15 predicted proteins | sample 643141 | NCBI WGS metagenome assembly LFCJ01 (sample SAMN03766243, study PRJNA286221) | soda lake metagenome | biome: soda lake; feature: Kulunda steppe; material: water; isolation source: sample B1-Br-g2 brine of Lake Bitter-1 | place: Russia: Kulunda steppe | collected 2010-07
GCTTCCATCTGCTCGGGTTTGCCCATCGCCTCGAGTGGCATGTCTTCGGAGAGCCAGCCGTGTAAGCGTCCGCCGTACTGGCGCTCGAGACGCTGTAGGGTGTAGAGTTGGTCGGGATTGTCGATTGTCCGGCGATAATGCGATTCGGCTTCGGATTTGGTCATCGGCCCCGCGAGCGACTGCTGTTGGGTGCGTTGGGCAGCACGTTGTTTCCACGGTTCGATCGAAATCCCCCCGGGAGCCATCTGCGCACGGCCCGACGCGCGTTCCCGATCCCACAACCGCGGCCGAAGGCGCTCTTCGAACGGCGACACCGACGGCTCGTCCTGACTCGAGGTCTCGTCGGTGGCTTCCTGGCGCTCGTCCGCCGACTCTGTCGACGACTGCGAGCGAGACGATTTGAACGGCATGAGAGAGTATTACTCAAAATATTAGCAGCTTGGCTCATAATTATTGTGATCGGGGCCTCGAGAGTAACACCTATACCGGTCGACTAACACATAGTTGATACTCACCACCTGCTATGAGCTTTCCAACAACGCAGGCCCATCTCAGAGCCGAACTCGACCGAATTCGACTGCTTCTCGAGGCAGTTACCAAAACCACCCCACAGGAGCGTGATCCGCCGACGAGCGCTGCTGAGGAGACCGGTATCCCGGGGATTGCCGTTGCCTTACCGGACCCAGACCGCCGAGAACTCGCCCGAGACCAACAGGAGATCGAACGCCAATGTGCAGAGACCGACGCGGAGACGACACTTCGTCTCGAGATCGTCGCCGACCGGTTCGATCTCTCTCGAGACCACCTCGATGTGCTGTTGATGGCACTTGCAACCAACGTGGACAAAAGCTTCGAAGAGCTTTTCCAGCAGCTACACGGCGATCTGATGCTGTCAGAGCCCACCGTTGGACTCATCGAAGACCTGTACGTCACAGACGAGACCACACCGTTTGCCGCCTCGGAACTGCTTGGCACGCACTCACCGCTTCGCAGACACGGCTTTATCGGCTTGGGGGATCCGGTCGACAACAGCACCTCCAGACGCAGACGCCCCATCGTCGTCTCCGATCACCTCGTCGAATATCTACTCGGCCAGGACGGCCTCGATCCGATGCTCGAGGGTGCAGCGACACTCCTCGAGTCGACGACGACCGTCGACGACCTCCAACTCGAAGACGACGTCGCCGATCGGGTAACGGCGGTGGCCGCAACCGACACCGACCCCCGAATTCATTACTTCTATGGCCCGGATGGGAGCGAAAAACGCCGCGCCGTCGAGGCAATCGCCGACGACCGGGTGTTGCGTGCAGATTTAGATGCCTTACTCGAGGCCAACTTGCTCGAGCGATTCCGCCGGGAAGCGCTGTTACAGGACTGTCCGGTTCACTTGACGAACGTCACCGACGCGATCACGAGCGAGCAACGGCCGGATGCTGAAGCGGCCGAGGCCGGGGCCGATACCGGAGCCGGAGTAGCCGAGCGGCTCTCGATCGGCGACGTCGTCGCAGCCCTCTGGCCACTGGAACGTGATCTGTTTCTCACTGGCGAGGAACAGTGGACACCCGCCTCTGAAGTCCGTGAAGTCGAGTACGTCCTCATCGAGTTTCCAAAGCCGGGGTTCGAACTTCGAAAGCGCCTCTGGGACGCCCACGAACACACCCTCGATGAGTCGATTTCGCCGACGGTCCTTGCGAGTACGTTCGAACTCACACAGGGCCAGATCGAAAACGCCGTCACGACCGCACAGGCGTTGACCGACGACGAGTCGACGACCGTCTCACGCGAGGCCATCCTCGAGGGGTGTAAAGCCCAGTCGACACAGGGGCTCGATGAACTCGCAGAACGGATCGAGCCGAACGCAGACTGGGAGCAGATCATCCTCAAGCCAGATACCGAACGCCAACTTCGGGAAGTCGCCTCGCATATCAAACATCGCGGAACCGTCTACGAGGAGTGGGGCTTCGAGGAGCGCTTTTCGCGTGGATCGGGCGTCGTTGCGCTGTTTGCCGGCCCCTCGGGGACGGGCAAGACGATGGCAGCCGAAATTATCGCCGACGATGCCGGGATGGATATCTACAAGATCGACCTCTCGAGTGTCGTCAGCAAGTATATCGGCGAAACTGAAGAGAACCTAGAGCGAATTTTCAATGCAGCGAGAGATTCGAACGCAGTCTTGTTGTTCGACGAAGCCGATGCAGTCTTCGGCCAGCGTGCGGAAGTCAGCGACGCCACCGACAGGTATGCAAACGTCGAAGTGAACTATCTCCTTCAGCGAATCGAGACCTACGATGGCGTTGTCTTGCTGACGACGAACAACGAATCGCACATCGACGATGCGTTCATGCGCCGGATTAGCCAGACGGTAACGTTCCAGCAACCGGATGAGACGGCCCGCAAAGAGATTTGGAAGATCATGTTCCCCGAGGCAACGCCGACGGCCGACCTCGACTATGAGTTTTTGGCGAGTCTCGAGCTTTCGGGCGGGAACATTCGAAACGTCGCACAGACGGCGGCGATCCTCGCTGTCGAAGACGGCACTGTCGAGATGCGCCACGTCGTCGAAGCCTGCAGGCGCGAACTCGAGAAACTCGGTGGATTGCTCGATCCAACCGATTTCGGGGAGTACAAGCACTTACTGCAGACCGATCCGGACACGAGGACGGCATCACAGGACGAACAGTCCGATGCGTCGACGACTGATCCAACGGAGATAACGGCCAAAGACGTCATTTCACAGGGGATGACGGCACGGGAGGCACTCGCACAGACGTCGGCGCAAACGGGTTCTGAGACAGCGACTGACAGGCAGAAAAACGCAGTTACACAACCCGCTGGATCCGCTAGAGATTCCTTACCTGCCGATGAGACGTCGACGGCGTCGACCGGTGCCAGCACATCGGACGGGTCAGCGCCTGCAGACTCGGGGCCGTCGGCAGCGGAGTTGGCTCGAGCAACGAGTGAGCAACCGAACCCGAATCAGACAGACAGCGATGGGAGCGACGAAGTATCAGCTGAAACGCAGCCGGACGATACCGTAAGCCAGACGAGCCAGGTATCTGATAACAGTGCACAGACGACTCAGGAGCACGTCGAAGCGGGACAAACTGACTCGGACGGTGAGGAAGACACCGATTCGGACGGTGAGCGTGAGACCGATGACGCAAGCGACGGCACACAGACGCCAGTTAGTGGAACGCCGGAACTCGTCGTCGAACGGTTTTTCGACTACCTAAACGACGGGGACGACGACGCTGCTTACAGCCTGTATCACTCCGAGGGATTCGGCGGTGAGTTTTCACCGAGAGAGCTCATCATTTTAGAACAGAAAGGCGTCTCGATCAAAAACGACTTCGAACGCCTCGTCGATCGACCCGACCGCGTCGTGCTCCGGTTTACACAGGAACTGGGACGAACCGAAGCACAACTCGAGTACGATCTCAGACCGGAAGCGGGCTCGTGGCGAATATTTAATCCTGAAGCTGGGGAGAACTGGTAATGCCGTCCAGTCACCGGATCCGGTGTGCGCTGGTGAGTTCGTAAACGGCCTCGACGGTTCCATCAGCCAGCGTTTTGCGTCGTGGAATACCCACCAGGTGGAGACGGTCAGCGGCGAGTCGGTCGAGTTCAGCGGCGTAGAGGCCGGTTCCGACACAGGAGAGTGAGCCCCCAGCAGAGTCGATTTCGAACTCGACGATCGGTCGAACACGTGTCTGGGTATCGTCGACGAACACCTCATTCGAACACTCCGGCGTTCCACACCGAGTCAGCGTCCGTGATCGGTAGATTGGTTGCTCGAGTGTCGTTTCGTGTCCGTCCGGACACCGATAGGTAAGCTGGCTGGCACGGTAAGTAGGTTCGGGCGTCGAAATCGAGGCGTTCGGAATCGTCCGCAGTCGGTTTGCCTCGAGGACTGGATCGTCGAGAACGAGTCGAGTGTTGCGTTCGGTTGGTGAGAGCCCGATGAAATGAACCGGCAAATCGTCGTAGCCGTCGGTTGCGAACGCAACCTCGGGTTCGTTTCGGGCGAACGTCTCGAACCCATCGCGGATATCGGCGATAACGGTGTCCGGACGCTGTCCGATGTCTTTGATGGTCACCTCGAGTGGCTCAGCGACGACGCTGCCGACGTCGACCAGCAACCAGTGGTGTCTCGGCTGTCGTGTCGCAGCCTCGAGTTGTGGCTGTGCGTTCGTTTCGTACTGGTGGTCCCAGTAGTCGGCCCAGGTCTCGATGGGATCGGATTCTGACCCCGGAGTGGATGTCCTCATCACGTTAGTATTTGATGTAGTCGAACTCCTCGTAGGCAAGTTCGAGCAGTTCGACGGCAAATCGGTTGGCGTTTGCGACGACTTCAGGCCCATCCCAGAAGACGGGGTAAGCGTTGATGAGCTTCCATCCCCACGTGGCCTCGTCTTGGCGGTTTTTCATCGTGATGACGACATCGTGTTCGATCTCTTCGTGTGGGTAGTGAATCGAATTAGTGATCCACTCGATGAAGTCATCGTGTGCAGTCATGCCACGATGGAGTTTGATATTCGAGTGTGACACTCTGGTCGGAAACGTGTGAGTAACGTCGTGTAACCCACCCTCTTGATACTCTATCGTGTCACATTGCATTGACAGTCCCGAAACTTTGGTGAATCCACCGATCGGGACGTCATCTATTTCGACTTTGTAAACGAAGTTGTTGTATGGTTCGTCGTCTGAGTGTTGGTTGCTAAAATCAATTGCCATAATTATGATTACTCGAACGGATCCATCTCCTCGTCTAGATCGAGGACTGGAACCTCGTCCATCTGTGGCTCCACCGACGGTGCGCCAGCGTTAGCCCCTTCCTGATTCATTTGTTCGTTGATTCGGCTGATTTCTTCACACCACTGTTTTCGTTCCTCGTGAGGGAGTGACAGAATCTCATCGTGTGACCAGTTGAAGTAGTATGCGATGAACGCCACTTCCTCATAGAGGCGTTGTGATGGATACAGCTCTATCGCGTCATCTCGTTTCCCGGTTCGGGTGTGCCGGCCCCAGCCTGTTGTTCGGCCAACTCGAGTGCGTCTGCGAGGTCGGTGGTCGCGTCGTTTGCGCGTCCATACAGTTCCTCGAGATAGGCGAGATCGGTTACGAAAAGCGACTCGATTATCTCTGGGGTGACGTCATCGATCGTTCCGAGTTGCGTTACGACACGGGAAAGCAACACGATACTCAGGTACGAGGAATTTTCTTGTACTTTTGGGTCGTTCAGTGGCTGGATTTCGTCTGCAGCAGTTGCAAGGCGCATTCGGCCCTCTTTGTGAACGTTGCCCTCATCGTCGACGTAGCCCTTTGGAAGGGTAAATTCGAACTCGGTCTGGAGTGCTGAATCGGACATTGGTCACTGGGTCTATTCGTCGGATATGATGTCAAACTTTTGGTTCGAGGTGCAAAAATTTATTCGCACCATGTCTGGAAGTCGAACATTGTACACAGAACGGATGGTGTCACAGGGTTGACGTTGCGGTGAGCACCCGTTCGAGCATCATAGATATCCACGGTCGATAGCCAGTTCGGCGTTGAGAAGACAGGTTCCGGCGGCACCGCGAATCGTACTATGGGTGAGACAGTCGAATTTGAACCCGTTGACCGTCGCTTCGACCGGACCGACAGCGACGGCCTGTCCATCGCGAATAGCTGTATCGAGACGTGGTTGTGGCCGTTCACTCGAGAAAAATACTTCGAGTGGTTTTCCCTGGGCGCTGGGAAGATTGACCGCAGAGTAGTCACGAAGCGCCGACTCAACCGCGACTGACGGTACATCTGCGTCGGTTGTCACCCAGAGATTCACAAGAATGCCTTCCTCGATCGGAACCCGGTTACACGATGCAGATATCTGCACGTCGTGTGTGTGTATCTCCGACCCTTCGAGTGTCCCCAGAACCTTTCGTGTCTCAGTTTCGATCCGACTCGCTTCGCCGGCAATTTTCGGGATAATGTTGTTGAGCGTATCCATCGCCGACGTCTCGCTCTCCCGAGAGCTATCAAGACACTGAAGCGTCGAGACGGTCGTTTGCTCGAGTCCATACTCGGACAACGCAGCCAGTGGCAGGGAAACGACCGTTGCAGGAGCACAGGGGGTTTTTATCAATCCACCATCCCATCGTCGATCATCGCGTTGGACCTCGAGCAAGGCGAGGTGTGCTGGGTTTATTTCCGGAACGACAAGTGGCACGTCCGTCGCCAGCCGATCGGATGCTGCAGTCGAACAGACTACCTGTCCTCGCTCAGCCAATGCTAATTCGACAACGGTTGCCGTCGCAGCCGGAAGTGCTGAAACGAAGAGATCGATGTCCGAAGGAACCACTAACGGATCCGGCTTCAACACCTCGAGTGAGGCGATTCGATCGGGGAGTGGGGTTGGATACGACCAGGTTACCGCGTTCTGATACTGTATGCCGGTGTGGTCTTGGGATGTTCCTGCAGTTACTGTCGTCACCTCGAACGTTGGATGTGCTGCTAACAGTTCGACGAGACGACGGCCGACCGGTTCCGTTGCACCTAACACTCCGACAGTTGTCCCCATCTACTGGTCACTCCATTCGAGAACGAACGTATCGCCAGAACGCGTATAAATTCGCGCCTGTTTGTACCGATCATAGAGCCATCCAAGTCCGGTCGGGACCTCGTATTCGGTTCGTTCGAGCGTAAACTCAGCTGGTAGACTAATTGTTTCGATCTCACCAGGTCGAAACGATGGGTTGTTGTTAAGCGTATACGAGTTGTCTCTGGCGTCTTTTATTTTTGCCATCGATAACGAGATTGCACCGTCGCTATCGTTCTGTAGTTGTATACCTTTCATATCCCCAGTGTCTTTGGTTACGTCGACGATTGAAAGGTCTGTTCGGAGGTACGATTCGTTCTGACGTCTTAGCAGCCAGTTCATTGTGATAAAGCTAGCCATGAAGAAGAATATGAAGAACACAAACATCGAAACGAGAGTAAAATCGAAATTCAGTGGGCTCTGAGCACGATATGTTTCAGCGTGTCTCTGGCCAAACAGGTACAGAACAAACGACGTGACGTACTCTCGGTTCCCGACATAAAACAAGATCAACAGGGTAGTCGGAAGACTAACCACACCAGAGATGAGTCCGACGGATGTTCGGTTGTATTGTCGGATTCCGGTCCGAACGAGGGTTGCTTCGATTTGTCCGCGTTGGTCGAGTGGATACGAAATAGCGAATATTACGAGCACTAGCCCCAACGCGATCAGCGCCCGAACGAGTAGAGGGTAGGCAAATGCAACGAGTGTCTCGCTGCCACGCCAACTCCAATAAAGGTAGAGACCACCGAAAAGCAGAGTAACTATACTGAGGGTTTGAAATGCCGCAAAGCACTTCCCAGAGAAGCTATCCAGTGGATAGACGACGAGTTTTGACCCGACTGTGACCAGAAACTCCCAAATCGAACGGCCAATTTTGAGAAGCTTCCGTGGGAGTTTCAGAAGCATCTTTGGAAGCTTCTTTACTGGTTTCAATACCTTGCTGAAGACGTTCATTGGACACCCCCGAGAGTTGTTGTACTGGGTCGTTGCCGGCCACCCGTGTGGAGACCGACTGACCGACTCGCTGGAGTCGCTGGTCCGTCGACCAACAGGGAGTGGCGATGGACAGCGATGAGTCGGATTGGCGTTGTGACGGACTCTCTCATTGTTCGATAGCTTCGGTGCGCTTTTCGAGCATCTCCGCAGTTTCACCGATTTTATCCATCGTTCGTGCAACTTCGATTACAGTTGTGTCACCATCGACTGCCATTTTGAGTTCGTCGACGAGTTCATCGAATTGCTGATAGCTCGTTCTGGTTGTTTCGCCTTCGAGTTCAGCAGCGAGGTCTGAAACGTCCACAGAGAGTCGTTGGATGAACTCGAGATACTGGTCTGGGTTCTCGTAGGTGTTCTGTCGAATCGAATCCCGCGTCTTGTTCACAATTTGTAACGATATTCGGCTGATCTCGCTTTCATCTTCGAATTTTTCCGCGAGGTCGTCGAAAAACCGTATCGTCGTCTTCATCGACTTGTGTGTCGTATACTCCGTATGGAGCTGTAATTTAGTATTCATGCTGTTCATTTCTTTTTGAATTTGCTGGAGTCGGCCGGCAAACCCTTCAATCTGGTCCAGTTCGCTTTCGATGTACTCTGTGGGCTCGCCGACTCTGGTATCGTGAGGGTTGTTAGTATCAGATATGTGTGATAACAAGAGAGAAAACAACAAATCGTTATCATAGACATACGGTCGCCGTTTGGTCTCATCGCCTGCTCTCCAGCTACCATCGGGCGTCTGCTCGAACGAGCCGAGAAACACTGCTGAATCGGCTTGATCGGTCGGTTGTTGGCGGTACTCGTGGTGATATGCGTTAGCAATATCGTCTGCGATCTCCTCAAGAGTTTTGTTCGTATCGATGAGTTCCGTAAGTGCTAGTTGGGGCGGAGATTTGTATTCAGCCGGCGATGCCTCCGTCGCGGTGATAGAAAACACCTCCAGAATGCGACTTTCTTCGGACTCGTCGCCATCGAGCGGCTCCGCCCCAGGAACCGGAACCGGGTCTTTGGTTTCGGTGTCGAACTCGAGATAAATGTATACTTCGTCGCCTTCTGGAATCGGGATCGCTTTGACTGTTGGATTGCTCACGACAATCGGCCGGCCGGCCGTATCGATTGCTATCCCGGGTTCGACTGTAAAGTGCAGCCGATCATCTTCTTGCTCGAATTCCGAAATATCAAGTCCAGAGATAATACCTACACCGCTAGTAAGTCTGGTTATCGTTTCCAAGCGATTTGCGTGATACTGTTGATCGGAAAGCATATCTTGGGCAGTCATAAGCTTACCCTGGAAGTATCGGTTCTTTTCGAAGTTTCGCAGTTCGAATCTACGTGACGTGTCTTGGTTTCCGTCTTGTGACATGGTATCTGTGTGTTCGTGTAGTTCAGTTGGTTGTTATTCGACTGTGCGCTCGTCTGGTCTCAAGATTGCCTGTTTACCGAGTGTGGACTCACCCAGTTTGACTTCCCGGGCAGGGTAGACCGTATTTATCCCCAGATATGTGTGCGCCCCCAGTTGGAACCGATGTTCCAGTTTCTTTACTTCGGCATCAGCAGAAACTGGTTTCTCCGCTTCGATAATATTTTCGATAATAGTAACGTATTTATCTGGCACCCCTGGTTGAACTAATATTTGGAATCGACGCGGATGGCCAATGAGTTTGTTATAGTACTGATCGTAGTGTTCGTCTGATAACCATTCTAGCGAATCATATTCAAAAAAGTAAATTTTGTTGCTCTCCGAATTAGTAAACCGGTTTCGGTACTGTGTGAGGTCAGCCGTGGCCTCTCGAGTGGTTAGATATCCAGCATCAACGAGTGTTTCGAGCCGTCGTTCGATCTGGACGAGTGTCCGGTGGTTTGACTGAGAGACGGTGTCGACGTGATCGAGATACAGTTGGAGTAGCTCCATCAGTCCCGTTTTCGTTCCGCGATTTCTGTACAATTCAGGAGCACGAGCGAGCAGTTCACGACGTGCCTGTTCGGGCCATCGGTCACCGAGATCGACCGCGAGCCACTCGTTGAGCCAAGACAGATATTCGACCGGAATCTCCTCTGGATCGAGATACGTCGTCTGGTGTTCGAGTCGTTCTTCGATATCGACGAAGACGGATTCGAAGATGGCCAGAAACCGAGTCAGGAACGCCGATTGGTCCTGTGTTTTCGAGTAAATCTCTGGTAAATATCTAATGTAGGATTTCCGGGGACAGTACGTTTTAAACGAGTTCAGACGAGGCGAGGATTCTCGGTTACCGACCAGCCGTATCTCGACGTGAAGATACTGGCCGATTGCATCCGTGAGTAAGATATCTTCTGGATCGTGGGCCGTCTGAACGGAGCGTTCCTCGAAATCCCGTTGGATCCGTTCTTTGGCACGGTCCATCCACTCTTTGACTGTCTGTTGAGATGTCTGTGGAAGGAGAGACGCGACCTCAGCAGGAGTATGCTCGATTAGGTCCCACAATCCGTAGATATCAGCTGCACGGAGCGTATCGAGCTGTGTCTGGGTGCAATCCAAACCGCTGAGATCGTCGAGTTCCCCGTCGCCGTCGGAAGTATAATAATTGAATTCGACGCGCGTATCCGGTTGTAACTCCGAGAGATCCAGTTTTGTTCGATGCCACTGCATATCTGACCGGCCAGAATTGAACCGGTTTATCAATCTACCTTCATACCGGAGACTCTCGGAGTCTTTTTTATTGACGCTGCGTTCGCTCAGCTCCCAAAGTGTCGTTTCCGGCCCCGAGTGGGCATATATTGGTCGCTCACCGCCTTCTCGTTGGGTTGGCTCACACTGGAGTCCGGTAAGCGGACTGTCCGGAGCATCGAACACATCGGTATCGTCCGTTTGGCTGTTCCACTCGATGAACTGTTGTGTATCGTCTTCGTCGGTTCCCAGAAAGACCAGCGTATCTTCTGATTTGACACTGACGTACCTCGGCGTAACCCACTCTAGCGCCTCGAGGTAGGTTTTGGATGGTGTCTCCGGAAACGTGCCGACGTCTGGCGTCGAGTGTACCAGTCTCGGTCCATCGGAGTGATCTTCGAGAACGTATACAGTCTCGTCTGGACCAACCGAAAGGTCGACTGGTGAGTCCAGTCCGTCGAGTATCGTTTGGGTCGTTCCGTCCGATTCGATCGTTCGAACCGCTCCGTTTCCCGACTCAGTCGCCGGTTCGAGAACGTAGACACGCCGCTGGCTCCCGACGACCGTTATCGGATCGACCGATAGGTCAATCCTCGAGATGAGTTGACGGGTTTGTCGAGAAAAGACAGCGAGGTTGTCACTATCGGTATCGAACAGATAGATCTCTCGGTTCGTCGATGCAATCGCATCAGGTCGGTCCATCTCGAGGTCGTCGTACCCGATCAGCGTAAGCGACTTCAGTTCGGATTCTGCCGGTTGATATACGCTAACGGTGCCGAGCGGACAGAGCACGAGGAGTGTTCCACTCGAGTTGACGTCGAAATCAGCCGCTGGAAACTCGAGTGGGGACGATACAAGGGTCGTCGTCTGTGCAAGCGTACCGCTCCCTTCGCTAAGATTGATATTGCGACTGATCCAGCGAGACCACTCTTCTGTCGTCGATGCACTAACGAACGCGAACTCTTCGGTCATGATCTTACTCGAATGTTACGGTGGCCGTAATGTCGTCTTCGACAAGCGATAGCAACGCCGTGTCAGGGATCAGTACGTTTCCATACTCGTCTATGTCCTCTTCGCCGTTTGCGCTAATCGAGAGCGTTTCGACGCGACTGATACAGGAAATAGTCGCGATGATGTCTTCGATTTCTGTGACGTACAGTGGACGACCGAACGGCCACCCATCACCATCGTATCCAGTAATCGGATGGAGATACTCCCGAAGCTCGTCTGTTATTTCCCTGATGACTTCAGCCCTCGAGTAACTGGGTAATGCAGAGACAGTTACCGTAATGCCAATTCGGACGTACTCGGGCTTGCCGACACTGACGTGATCCCCAATGAGGCTACAGCGATCGAGATGCTCTCTCACTGCATCGAGAAACCCATCGCTCGGCTCTGGTTTGGGTTTCATGCTGTAGGGAACGACGACGACGTGATTTTTGTTGAGTGTATCACCCTGTGGAGTCTGTTCTGTGGTGACCATCGCTTTCGCGCGACCGAATCTAAGTCCGGGAGTGTGTGTTGCAATATACTCATAATCGTCCAGCGTAGCGGCCCGGTATGGAACCTTCAGATCGCGTTTGAATCGATCGATTGCTTCAGGAATCGACTCCATATCCGTTCCCCCAGTAGCCGGACCGATCGGCGAAACGGGAACGTCAGCCAGCGAAACCCCATCGATGAGGTCTCCCTGCTCGTCGTCAAAATACCAGTCGGCCGCATCGGAGACGTTACCAGCCGTTCCACCACCGTGGACATACCGTGTTGCGAGTACGTGCTTGCCGACTGGTGGCTTTGCACCGTTTATTCCATCACCGAAGACGACTGCCCCACGTTGTTTCTCGAGTACGTAATGTGTGTCTGTCGGGCCTGACGTGTCCAGGTTGTCGACGGCAGTCCACTGCTCGCCGTCAATTTCGATGGTCGCATCGAGCACTGGAGCGTGTTCGAAAAAGAACGTTTCGTTCGCATAGATCGACGTCTCGAGTTGCTCGTCTGCCCGTTTGAGCAACTCACCGTTGAGTATCTGTCGGTGGCTGACCTCGAGGATGTTCAGTCGAATCGCATCCAGTTGTGGCGGGACTTCATACCCCGGTGTCTGGACTTGACAGCGAAGCCAGACGAGTCCCGGTCGTTGGTTGTGGACGTTGACCGTGTTCAGTGCGTCCGTATCGATTTCCCAGTCGAGGGGTTTAGAGAGGATAACTTTTCCATCCTGATAGAACACGTTCGTCTGATCTTCCACAACAGGAACGTCAGCCCAGGCATCGTCGTTTTCCCAGTCGTTGTAATCCGGACAGTACTGCCAGTTGACTTCGACGGATGGCTCAAACGTGCTGTCGAACTCCCCATGTGTGGCGATCTCCGGCAGTTGATCGTCGTACAGATCAAACGTAAGTTCTAGGACGCTGGCATCTGCAAACGGGTCCCGATCGAATCCGAGATACAGGGTATCTCCGCTGGCAGGATCGTCACCGAACATATAATAATTCGTGTTGCGGGTCTCGTTTTCTCGTGTATTGTCGACCGTATCGCCATCAGCACACGTAATGACCCGTTCGAGGTTTGCCGCGGTGAGCGTCGTCGCGGAGTCTGTTACGAACGATTTCAACACGCCAGAAGAGTCATCCACCGACAATTCCGTTCCTGCCGAGATGATCGTCCCATCGGCATCGGTCGGTGGCTCGAGGGTAACCTGCCCTGTTGCAGGCTGTGGTGGCCGTTGTCTGACCCCGAGTAAATTGAGATACTTTCTTCGCTCCCGATCTGAGAGATGATTTATTTGATAGATGTACGTTTCTGAGACCCATGCCAGCAGTTCGAGAATTGCAACACCAGTATCGTGGACGTTGTGGTCGGTCCACTCGCTGGTATGAATCGGAATCTGACGTTTGGCGCGCTCGAAGATATCCTCGAACTCCTCATCATCGAGGTCTGGAATTTCTACACCCATGAGACTCCCCCCGTAGCCGTGATAGTGGCTGTGTATCTGCCATATAGTTCGGTAATTGCGTTCGGTACGTTAGATACAGGCATCGACCGGAACAATGATTCTGTCTCGAGCGTCTGGAGACAGGACATTATCGATCACCCTCAAACTCGACTGTCACGTCGTGTTGGCCGCTGTAGACCAACACGTCCGAGGCGACGATCGGAGTTCCCTCTCCGCCAGTGAGTGTCACTTGTTCGTTACCTTCTCGGTAGGTTACCGAGATATGCTTGACGTAGTCGACACGATCCAGTTGTTCGAGACAGCCACTGAATTCGCTGGGTGCCGGTGTGTCACCGATATCCCATCCCGTTCCGTTAGGGCCACCGGTAAGCGGTTGGCTAAACTCATCGAGTGCTGAGTTGGCCGTCTCCTGGATGCGGGCAGCACTTTCGACGCTGCTCGAGTGGACGGTCGCGTCGACGGAGACTTCGACGTAGGTCGGCCCCCGAACGGTCAGTTTTGACTGATCTCCGACGATCGTTTCGGGTGCTGTCTCTACGAGTTTGTCTTCGACCTGTTTTAAGAGCTCTTCGGATGGCACGGGCATTCGTTCGTCCGTATCGGGGACGATAAGCAGCGTTACGCGACCAATCTCACCTGTCTCTTCTTTCCCTGCCCTGCATTCGACACGTGCGACCTCGCGTGCTGCAGATGATGCGATCCGCTCGAAGCCGTCTTTCGTGACGGGTTTACCCCGATCACGAAGCTGTTTCGGTGCGCGGGAGACGAACTCCGAGATCGATTCTTGGTCTTCGCCGTTTTCGCCTGGGCTCGGGTTCGTTACCTCCTCGATAAGCCTGATTTCATCATGCAAGTTACTCACCGCACCCGCTTCGACGTTTCCATCGCTCCCGCCACCGATCTTATACGTTGCTTTGATGTTATTTTCGCCTGCTGGTGGAATCGCACCGCGCTTTCCATCGCCGAACCGAACGATTCCGTCCGAGCGATTGAGCACGTACTCTCTGGACGACGGTGTGGAGTTGAAAAAGTCAGGAACCTGCTCCCACTCGACCCAAAACGCCGTCAGTTCGCCCTGACTGTTGAATTCTTTTTCAATGTCGGTCGAACTGTCGTTTTCGAGACGCTGTTGTTCACGTTGGGAGACGACGTTGAGTTCATCCACCCAGACCGTGGCGTTCAAAATCGGTGCCTGGGAGAACCGATACGTTGCGTTGGCTGTTTCGTTACTCGAACCAAGCGTTTCCTCGTCGATCGATACGGTGTTTTTTGCCCACGCAGTGTTCAGGTGGAACCCATCTACGACCGGCGGCGTGCGGGTTCGCTCACTGCGTTCACGCTCGGAGATCGACGTGGTCGATAACTCTCGTCGGTTGGTCGCTGGAAGTTCTGTCGATCTGACCGGAGCGAACAGTCCACTTTCGCTTCGGGCGAATTCGTCTCTCGTAAGCCGAATGCGTATCCAGTGGCGTTCTTTCCCGAACAGCGAAAACGAGGTTGTCTCTTCGGGGAAGGTAACCCCCAGAATCCCTCGTTCGGTCAGATCGCCGGTCCCGTCTCTCGAGGTCAGTCGCGTCCATTCGTCGATCGACGGGTCAGAACAGTATTCGATATCGATCCACGGATTGAATTCGTGCGGGTAGACAGCCTCTTCCATCGAAATATACAGCTGGATTGGACCACCGGCAAGTGGCCTATCGAACCCCAGATATAGCGTCTGTTTCTCGCCAGGAAGTGACGCAAACGGTTTGATTTCCGTTTTGGCTGCAGTGACGTCTTCGAACGTGAGATTGTTATACGTGAACTGACGTTCGAACGGACACTCCGATTGATTGTACTGTAGCGAGATTGTCTCGTACGCCGGCGGTGATATATGGTCATCTAACCGCTCCCAATTGTTTTGATCAGTTGCTTCGACACGTATCTCGCCATAGTTTCCGCTCACGAGGCGGGTCCGTATCCAGTGTTTTTCGTGCCCGCCAACGCTGGTGGCTGCAATGTCTGTGGGTGCCTCGAACGTGATCGTTCCAGACGATTGTAACATGTCTGTCGTATCCTCGACGGAGAGTCGTCGCCATCCGTTCCCGTTCCAGTACTCCCAGACGAGTTCTGGATTGACGTCGGTGGCCTCCGATGGTTCGCTGTCTTCGCCCTCGAACGTGATCGTAACCGTCGCTCCAGGCTTTGTAAACGCCTCTTCACAGGCAAGATGAAACGTCGCTGCTTCAGTCGGATACTCACCGAGCAACAACTGTGTCGAATTGGAATCTAACTCGAGGACGACGTCGTTGGTAACCGCCAGATCCGGTTTGAGATCACGACCGGTATCTGTCTGGTCAGTTCCGACTGAAAGCCGGACCGAATCGATTAGAATGTTAAATAGCGGTGAGGACAGTTCGTTCTCGGCTATCCGACACCTGATCCAGCGCGTTTCAACGTCGTCGATTTCGGTTTCGGTGACCGTTCCAGGAATTTCGAGCGTAATGGTCTGTGTTTCGAACTCTCTCGAGAGGGTGTTCTCGAAGACTCTCGACCGCAACCGCTCTCGAAGCGCAGTCAACCGCCGCTGTGTCCCTTCGACGAGTGTCTCATCGATCTCTGGGTCGTCGAATAGATTGGCTGGTAACTCGGGAGAGTGTTCTGTTTCCGAGGTGGTAGACGGTGACCCGAACCGGCCCTTTCTGATGTCGTCGATGATCGAACGCACCAACAGGTCGTACTCGGGATGATCCGACAGCAGTTTGTAATCGAACCCTTCGAGGTACTGTTTTTGCCGGTGAATAAACGATTCAACCCACTGGAACTCAGATAGCGTCGCGAGGTCGTGTTCCTGGCGTCCAGCGACCTCAAGAGAGTGCCACCCTGTCTCACCGGCTTCATTGTCGCCGTAATATTCCCACTCTAAGTAGTCTCGAAAGACGGTTACAGGTGCGTTCGTTGTGATCTCGAGTTCGATAGTCGAGCCAGGATTCAGGTTCAACAGATCGGAATGACCGAGATAGTAGGCGTGTGTCTGTAGGTTCTCACCCGTAAACAACTCGACTTTTTCGTTACCGTCGAGTACCGGTCGGTGATCGACGATTCGGTCCGTTCCTGGATCGATGCCGTAGCAATCGGTAATCGTTGCTGATGTCGCTTCGAAGGGTTCGTCAGTTATCGTCTCGAACCGCTGTTGGGACCGCTCGTCCGTCCCGTCTGCTACCGCCGTCGTCCCTGGTGGAACAGTAACGGGTTCGCTAGCGGAGTCGGAAACAGTAAACGTAAGCGGCAGTTTCGCGGGTTGTGGTGGGTGTGTTTCGAAATCGAGTGCGTTCAAAAACGCTGCCCGGTGTTTTTTCGGTAGTTGATCGAGCCGTGAGATGATGTCCTCTGCGAAATCGGAAAAGATGTTGAAAATAACGGTCCCTGAATCTTCCTTTTCCGGATCCCACTGCTCGGTGTAGTAGGGGGCGATGCGTTTGAGATGGTTCAGAATGTCGTCGCGGTCACGCCCGTCTATCGTTGGACTATCTGCCGTCTCGAGTTCGTCCCCCCATCCCGGCATATTCGTTGCTTCGACCGAGTTATTTTATATCTTGTTATTCGTTGATATAGAACGGATACACCATATTCGATTCGGAGTTCGTCGACCGAACGATATACGTAATCTGGATCAACATCTTGTTTGGCTCGTCAGGTGCCCTGCCGGCGGTGACGTCTTTGACGTCAATCCGTGGTTCCCACTTGATCAACGCCTCCTCGACACAGCTTTCGACCAGCGTGGCAGTGGTTCCGTCGATGGTGTCGAATACGTACTCGTGAATTTCACACCCAAAGTCCGGTTGCATCACCCGCTCGCCTTTGGCTGTCCCGACGATGATTCGGATCGAGTCTTTGATACTCATCTCGCCTTCCGACAGCGCAATGTTCCCGTTGTGGTCGGTCTTGACGGGAAAGCTCCATCCCGCACCAGCGACGTGATTTCTCGAGTTGTTTGATGGCATAATTATCCAATATCGACCGATTTTTCCCCTTTTTTAATTCCATTCATCGTGCAACTTTCAGGTATTTTATCACCCTCGGTCGCCGCGGGAAACCCGTTTATAAGCACAGTCGGTTCCCCGTCGACGACGACGCCGCCAACGTGTGGTGGTGGCGGCGTTCCCGGACAGGTCATCGGACATGCTGCGAAATCAACGAACGCTCGCCAGGCGGGTTTCCCGCCGATCAGGACATCTGGACTTCCTGGACCCGGAGCCAGCGGCGTCCCATGGTTTTCGGGATCGCCAACCCGTGCAGCTGGTGGCATTATACACACCCCCGGTGATGACCGATTGATTGTTCCTTCGATGAGCAGGAGTGAACCAAACGTAGCGTGAATGCAAACCGAATCATTAGTTTAGATTAATCAGCTTTCCTTTCAGTTTCATGTTCCCCTTTGCTTTTAGATCCATCGACGTACTCGAGACTTTTGCCGACGTGTCGGCAGACGCCTCGAGACTCTTCCCGGAGACATCGACATCCTTTTGTGCAGTTATTTCGATCATATCGGCAGATATCTTGATTGTTTCTGGCGATTCGATCGTAATGCCGTTTTCGTCCATCTGAATTTTGTTCTCGTGTTCGTCCTCGATGAGAATCTTCTCGTTTTCATCGTCGAGAATGAATTTCTGCCCTTCGCCCTCTCGCTCTTCTTCACCGGTTTTGAGTTCGATTTTACCCGGCTTTTGAATCGGCCCTGGCTCGTCTATCTCGCGGTCGTCATCGTCGAACCGTAAGGTGTGTTTTGTCCTCGAGCGGATCTCCCGAATCGGGTTTTCCTCGTCGTTTTCCTGGGGTGGCAGCTGTTTGCCGTTCCACAGCGAGCCGATGATGTACGGTTCGTGGATGTCGCCGTTCCCGAACGCGACGAGGACTTCGTCTTCGGGTTCCGGAAGAAAGTACGTCCCCATATCGTCGCCGGCCATCGTCGTTGCGATTCGTGCCCATCGGCTCTCGTCGTCACAATCACGCCACGGAAACTCGAGTTTGACCCGGCCCCAGTCTTCGGGGTCTTCGATATCGGTGACGATGCCGACGTACACCCCATACAATCCACCTGGTTGGTTCTCTGTGGCTAGTTCTGAGTAGTTCATTCTTCGAGTGCGGTTACTTCCATTGTCATTCGGTATCCCGTTTCGCCAAACCGATGTGTTGCATTGGTAACGTAATAGTCGTCGCTGAACACGTCCCCGAGGCCCTCGCCGGTAAAGTTTCCGAGCCCCTCGAGAGTAACGACTTTTCCAGCTTTGATCGATGGCACGCCGAACGTCTCGACGACACCGGTCAACTGGAGCGAAGAGAGCTTAGACTGGGCAATCGTGTTCGCTTCGCCTTCGGAGTCGACCTGGACGCGGATCACCTCTTTGCCAGATCCCTGCGCGTTCGATGCCGAACCAACGATCTCTTCTTTTTCTTCTTCGTCCCAGTGTCTGACCTCGAGTTCACCGTGTTCGGGCAGTTTCAACTCACCCGAAAACATCTCGATCGACTCGCCATAATAAAGCGTCGCGATTGGCCCCTCTTCGGGGTCGCCGGCCGGCTTGGGCCTGAAATGGCCCTCTCCGAGTATCGAGAGAAACTCGAATCCGTGCCGGGCAGCCAGTTTCTGGACGAATTCGTAGTCGCTTTCGTCGTCTTGGAAGATGTGACCGAGTCCTATTTCGGCCTTTTCGATATCCATCCCCAGATACTTCCCGGCGACTTCTCCGACGACATCCTCGAGGAGTTCGCCCTCCCAGGACTCGGAGTTCGTCCCAGACATCATCTTCCGCATCGGTCCGTATCCGGTAATGACAACTCGAGGGGGTTCATTGGCCGGGAACTTCGGCCTGACTGCCTCGATTTCACCGGAAAATACGTCTTTGGCGGCGCTATCTCCCTCACCGTATCCCATCTTGATCGTCACCCCATTACCGGGTGCGATCAGATCCCAGTCGAGTTGTTCGAACGAAACGTGTTCGTGGTTGAACGGATACGTGAGTGTTATGGAAAAATAATCCGCCCCGTCGATAGTTGTGTCGACGACAATATCGGATATGTAATCGTATTCCGGAAACTCTTCACCATTTATCAAAACGGTGAATCGAGGCGCATACGATGGCGGATATACTGCTCCCACATCATAAGCTGGTAGTTTCAATGCATATTATACTTTTGATTTTTTAAGCTCTTCACACATCCAATTAGAAATAGTATATTATTAAGATAGCTACTATAATATACTATTCAAATAAGTAACGTTCTATCTTCAGCCGCCTGTGAACACGACCGAACGGATCGCCGGAGCCACTACACTGTGATCCGAATATCGCGGCCACCACTCTCTGGACTACCGCGCGTAACGCAACGATTTACTATCGGTCTTAACGGGCAAAAACAGGGCGTGCGTTCTGAGCCCCTCCACCGAATTCATGCTATTGGACGGCCCAGTGTGGCGATTTTCTCCACTCCTGGGCTGCGATTACGACGGATGTCCGGCAGTATCACGAACGGTACCAACAGCCACCGGAACTGTCGAGGTCCGACAGGAGAGGAGAGACGGTTGGGACCAGTTACGATGATTTCGGTCGCTTCACTCCTCCTCGTCAGCTTACTCGTACTCGGCGTAACCGGTGCTGTCGGCGCGACCCCGACCGATGACCCCTCGACTGGCGATGGAACCTACGTCCTCGAGCAGGGTGAGACCTGTGAGGTGATCGAACCGCTCGAGACCGATGGCACCGTCGAGGCGTTCTACGACTACCGGAACCACGAGACCCATCCCGACATCGCCGAGAACCTCTACAGTTCGTATGGTACCCAGCACCTCCA
>LFCJ01000860.1_pt1 | contig 20000 bp, 12 predicted proteins | sample 643141 | NCBI WGS metagenome assembly LFCJ01 (sample SAMN03766243, study PRJNA286221) | soda lake metagenome | biome: soda lake; feature: Kulunda steppe; material: water; isolation source: sample B1-Br-g2 brine of Lake Bitter-1 | place: Russia: Kulunda steppe | collected 2010-07
CCATCCGCCATCGTTTTAAGTTTTTTAAATGGTACTGGGGCTTCAAATTGATATTTTTTGAGCATGTTGCGTATTCGTTGGCGCCGCACTTCCACATATTTGATCAGCGATTTTAAGATGAATCGCTCTTTAAAAGGCCCACCATACTGTTTAATGTCTTCCGCACGAGAGTCAAAGGTGTATAAAAAGAAATCATAAAGCGGGGGGGTGACCACCTCGACGCCTTCTTTTTCAAGGCTTGCTTCTAAGTGGTTGTTGCCCAGAGGAGAATATTTGACGAATATTTCTCCCACGACCCCGACTTTCGGTTTGTTTTCACCGGTTAATGAAAGTGCACGGAAGCGTTTCACAATGGAGCGTGCTTTCTTTTTACTTTTACGCCAAGTAAACAGTTTTTTATGGTAAAAGTATGTCTTAAGCTCACGGTCAATGGTTTCCTTGAGTTGTTTGACTTCACCCGGATTCACTTCATAAGGGCGTGTTTGATTGACAAGCGTCATGATCAAATCACCAAAAATGACCCCTTCATGCAACTTATGAAGTAATCGTGGGGTGATTTTGAACCCTGGGTTTTGTTCGAGTCCATTCGCATTTAAGCTAATGACAGGAACAAATTCCAGTTTTGCTTTTTGGAGGGCTTTACGTAGCAGCGCAATATAATTGCTTGCACGGCATCCCCCACCCGTTTGAGTGATGATGAGGGCAACCTTGTGCTTATCGATGCCTTTTTTCTTTATCGCATCAATAAACTGCCCTATCACCAGCATGGCAGGCACGCAAATGTCATTATGAGAGTATTTCATGCCTTCGTGAATCAAGTTGTAATCGGTGTTGTGAAGCAGTTCAGCGTTATAACCTTCACTGTTTAAGGCTTCAACCAAATATTCAAAATGATAAGGCGCCATTTGTGGGACCAAAATCGTATATTCCTTGCGCATTTCTTCAGTAAAGATTAACCGACCGTTTTCTGTATACTTAAGCTCTGCCATAACGTCTCGCCTCTTTATTCATCGTTGAAAGCAAGCTGCGCAACCGAATGTTGACAGCGCCCAAGTTCGATATTTCATCTATCTTGATTTGGGTATAGTATTTGCCGTTTGCTTCCAGTAAATCACGCAGTTCATCGCTGGTAATGGCATCAAGCCCGCACCCGAAACTTACCAGTTGAACCATGTTGACCCTTGAAAGTGGCGCAATGGCACGCGCCGCATCATAAAGCCTGGTATGATAGGTCCACTGATTAAGCACATTGACATGTTCTTGATGAGCAAGATGATTAATGGCGTCCTCACTTAAAAGCACAACATTGAGACTACGGATGAGTTTGGGAATGCCGTGGTTGACCTCCGGGTCGATATGGTAAGGTCGGCCCGCAAGGACAATGGCATTAAGATTGTTGTCTTCAGCGTATTTGAGTGCACGTTCGCCTTCTTTTTGTATGTTTTCTCTAAAGGTTATGTATTCATCCATGCCTGCCTCGAAGGCTTTTTCCATCGCTTTTTTACTTGTCTTTATATAAGGAGAGAGTTTATCATGCATGATTTTGATGAATTTTCGTTTATCCGATAAAGAAATGTAAGGCTGTAAGAAGGTTAAAAGGTCAAGATGCGTCATATTGCCTTCAATCACTTCAGGGTAGTGCGCCACAATGGGACAATTGAAGTGATTGTGCCCATGGGATTTTTCCTGAAAGTTAAAAGGCATGTTTGGATAAAAGATGAAATCCGGATGTTTTTGATTAAGATTTTCCATGTGGCCGTGGACAAGTTTGGCCGGATAACAAACCGTATCTGAGGGAATGGAGTCCTGACCGCTTTCATACATGGATTTCGTGGAGCGATCACTGGTAATCACTTTGACATCCAGCGCTTCAAAAAACGTGTGCCAAAACGGAATGTTTTCATACATGTTGAGTACCATGGGAATGCCGACGGTTGCTTGGTAGGTTTTCTCATCACTGGGTTGATAACGACGAATTTGGTCATACTTGTATAAATAGAGGTTCGGCAGTTCATCATACGACACCTTAAGCCCAGCACCTTTTTCACAGCGGTTTCCACTGATATATTTTTTACCGTCGTTAAACAAATTAATGGTAAGCGGGCAACGGTTTTCACACTTGTTGCATATGGCCCGCTTGGATTTATACGTAAACGTCTCAAGCGCCCGCGGACTCAATAAGTCACTGTGATTATGGGGAAGCGCGGCGTCCTTTGCAAGGATGGCTGCGCCAAACGCTCCCATGAGCCCAGCAATATTGGGGCGGGTCACTTCAACACCGGTTTCACGTTCAAACGCCCTTAGGACCGCATCATTTTTAAATGTGCCGCCCTGGACAATGATTTGATCACCATACTCTTCAACAACATCATGCGCACGAATGACTTTATAAAGCGCATTTTTAACCACACTGAGCGCAAGACCCGCTGCAATGTCTTCTGTTTTGGCGGCTTCTGACTGCGCCTGTTTCACGCTTGAATTCATAAATACTGTGCAGCGAGAGCCCAAATCCACCGGTGCACTGGCGCGTGTTGCAAGCGACGCAAAGTCCTGAATCTCAAAACCGAGTGACTCAGAAAAGGTTTCGATGAATGACCCACAGCCACTACTGCATGCTTCGTTTAGCACAATGGAAGAAATCATGCCATCATCGACTTTGAAACACTTCATGTCCTGCCCACCAATATCGACCACAAAACTTACATCCGGGTTAAAGTGCTTTGCAGCGTTGTAATGACAAATGGTTTCGACTTCACTGCCATCGAGATTAAAAGCATTTTTGATCAGTTCCTCGCCATACCCCGTTGAAAAAGCCTTTTTGACAATAATGCCTTCATGAATGGATTCATACATCGTTAACAGTGCTTTTTTTACGACTTCAAGCGGATTGCCACGGTTATGGGTATAGTACTGATAAAGCAATTCACGGTTTTCACCGATTAAAACCATTTTGGTTGTGGTTGAGCCGGCATCAATCCCTAAATACGCATTGCCGTGATAATCATTAATGTCTACGTCTTCGACACTTGCTTTAGCGTGACGTGCCTTGAAGGTTTCATATGCTTCAGTATCTTCAAATAACGGATTGACACTGTCGCGTGCGGTTGATACTTCTTTTTCACGGTAGGTCTGAATCCGTTTAATGACTAAATCAACACTTAATGGATCTTCACTTGCTTCAAGTGCGGCACCAAAGGCCACAAATATTTCACCGTTTTCTGGTAAGTAGACATCGGTAAGGTTTAAATGTTCGATGAATCGTTTTCTAAGCTCGCTTGCAAATGTGAGTGGCCCACCTAAAAAAGCCACTTTGCCCTGGATTTTGCGCCCTTGAGACAAACCGGCCACGGTTTGATTGACAATCGCCTGATAAATGCTGGCAGCGATATCTTCTTTCCTCGCGCCCTGATTTAAAAGCGGTTGAATGTCGCTTTTGGCAAACACCCCACAGCGCGAAGCGATGTCGTGTAGTTTTTCATAATTTTTAGCAAGTTCATTAACGCCTGCCGCATCGGTATCAAGCAGTGATGCCATCTGATCGATGAACGCACCCGTTCCCCCAGCGCACGTTCCATTCATGCGCTGTTCAACGTTGGCGCCATCAAAGAACATGATTTTGGCATCTTCGCCACCAAGTTCAACGCACACATCGATGTCTTCAACATGATGTCTTAGCGCACTGGTCGCCGACACCACTTCCTGGGTGAACTGTGCACCGATATTTTTTGCAAGCTGCAATGCCGCACTGCCAGTAAAGTTAAACCGCATGGATTCATTTGGAAATTGTGCCTTGAGTTCTTCAAGCAAAGATTTTAATGCTTCAGCGACACTGCTCATATGTCGTTTATAGCTTTTATATACGGTTTGATATTCCCCATTAAGCACAACAACTTTGATGGTTGTCGAGCCAATATCTATCCCTACATTATTTGTTGCCATACACTCACCTTTTCATATGCATGATCCTTCACTAATCTTTAAGACATTATAACGTATCCGCCGCCAAAATGCCACAGTCCAGCGCCCTTTTTCATTCTATTTATAAATTTATAAATAAGAATAACTATATTTATATTGCTTTTTTTAATCAGTTAATTGATTTTATTCATTATTTGTTTATTATTTTTAATTTTAGCTATTGATTTTTATAAACCCTTCCAGTATACTATAGATGTATTCATTATCACGGGGGGTGACCCATGGCAGAAATTGATACGCTCAACGCCTTAAAACAAGGCGACATCGATTGTTTTGACGCTTATAAGCGCTTATATCCAACTTCCGGACCTAAAAGGGCACGCTTCATGAAAATTTTCATTAAACCGCGTCATGTGAACATTGCACGCAAGGGACTGCTCCGTGGCATTTGTTTGTTGCCTTATCCGCTGCGTATTGCCCGGTTTATCTTAAAACGCAATCCGAGCATCACTGAATCGGTAGATACGGACACATTATTAAATCTTATCAATTACGCACACGGCGTCCAGATTCACATTGAAAGTGATGACGCACGCATCAGTATCAAATTCTTTTAAATTATTAAGGAGACGTGATGGTATGCATCAACATGTTATCGGTGAATGCCCGATTTGTCAGCACGATTTATTTGTAACTAAACTTGAATGCAGCAACTGCAAAACAGAAATTAGCGGAACATTCCAATTGTCCAAGTTCAATTACTTGTCCAAAGATCACCTTTATTTTATTGAACTGTTCATCAAAAACAAGGGCAACATCAAAACACTCGAAAAAGAACTGAACATTTCTTATCCCACGGTTAAAAAAATGCTCAAAGAAGTTACAGAAGCGCTTGGGTATACCATGAAAGAGGATGAAGAACCTGCGCCTAAACGCGCAGACAAAGAAACCATTTTACAAAGACTAGCCAACGGCGAAATCTCAAGTACGGAAGCGCTCAAGCTTCTAAAGGAGTGAAACCATGAGTCAGGAAAAACTAAAAATCCTTGAAATGATTGAACAAGGAACCATTTCACCTCAGGAAGGCTCGGAACTGCTAAAAGCGGTTGAAGATACACCATCTAAAGACATAGCGCCCAAAAAAGAGGCGTTCAAAATGTTTAAAATCCGCATCCTTTCAAACGATGGTGATAAGGTCAATATTCAAATCCCTCTTGAATTTGCCAAAATTGCACTTAAAAACAAAAAGGGCATTCCCAAACTCAATGACAAATTGAACCACATGGATGTGGACCTGGATTTTGATCAAATCGTCGATATGATCGAAGCGGGAACGCGCGGTAAGATTGTCGACATTCAGTCCAATGATGGCGATATTGTAGAAATTGTCATCGAATGAAAAATCCGGTTGAGATTATTCTTAGCCGGATTTTATTTATAAAGTTTGATCGGTGATAAACATCGCATCACCAAAAGAAAAGAAACGATATCTTTCACGCACGGCATGTTGATAGGCACGCAAGATGTTATCCTTTCCAGCAAGCGCGCTCACCAGCATAATCAATGTTGATTCTGGCAGATGGAAATTAGTAATCAGGGCGTCCACCACTTTAAAGCGGTACCCCGGATAAATGAATATATCACTCATGCCTTGTTTGGCTTCAATCATGCCGTTTGAATCCCCAATGGTTTCAAGCGTACGAAGTGATGTGGTACCAACTGCAATAATGCGGCGGTTTTCGCTTTTGGCCTGATTGATGATTTGAGCGGCGGATTCACTGACACTATATTCTTCAGCATGCATGGTATGATGTTTAGGGTCTTCAACCTTAACGGGCCTGAAGGTGCCAAGACCTACATGGAGCGTCAAAGTCACAAAGGTAATGCCCCTGGCTTTTAAGGATTCCATAAATGCTTTCGTAAAATGCAGCCCCGCCGTTGGGGCGGCCGCACTGCCTTCATATTTGGAATAAACCGTTTGATATCGCGCTGGATCCTCAAGGGTTTTTCGGATATATGGCGGAAGGGGCATGGACCCAAGTTTGTCAAGCACCTCATATAAAATGCCATTGTAATCAAGTTTGAAATGACGGATCCCTTCAGGATGCACCTTTGTGCATTCCATGGTGATATCACCTTCACCGAAGATGATCGTATCACCCGGTTGAATTTTTTTCGCCTTTTTCACAAGCGTCTCCCATGTGTCATCCCCTAGATCACGGAGCATGAGCACTTCAATCGTCGCCCCTGTCTTAGCCTTTTTACCAACCAAGCGTGCGGGGATGACTTTTGTATCATTAAGCACCAGCACATCATCATCTCTCAAATACTCACCCAGCTGCTTAAACTGACTATCCTCAAACGTGCCCGTATCTTTGCTTAAAACAAGCATCCGTGAATCAAGACGGTTTTTAAGGGGACTTTGTGCAATGAGCTCTTCAGGCAGGTCAAAAGAAAAGTCTTCGGTTTTCACTCAAAAAGCCCTCCTTGAAACGGTTTCTTAAGATGTTTATAGGCGTGTTCAGTGGCCATGCGGCCCCGCGGGGTACGCTTCACGAACCCTAGTTTCAATAAAAACGGCTCATACACATCCTCAATAGTGGTCACTTCTTCGCTGATCGAAGACGCAAGCGATTCTACGCCGACCGGTCCACCCCCAAATTTTTCAATTAAGCCGTTTAAATAATCATAATCTTTTTGGTCCAGGCCAAGTTCATCAATTTGAAGCTTATCGAGTGCTTTTTTGGTGATGGGCAGATCAATAACACCTTCATTGAGCACATCCGCAAAATCACGGACGCGTCTGAATAAACGGTTAACTATTCGGGGTGTGCCGCGTGAACGTTTGGCAAGCTCCGCTTTGCTTTTATCATCCATATCAGCGCCATAAATCGCTGCGGTGCGTGAACAAATGGTTTTAAGGGCGTCGGCATCGTAATATTCAAGTTTGTGCACAACGCCGAAGCGGTCGCGCAAAGGACCGGTTAAGTCACCGTAGCGCGTGGTTGCGCCTATTAAAGTAAACGGCGGCAAGTCCACGCGAATGCTTTTTTGTGTTTCTTCTTTTCCGACAATCAGATCAATCGCAAAATCTTCCATCGCAGGATAAAGGACTTCCTCAACCACACGCGGCAGGCGGTGGATCTCATCGATAAATAATATATCCCCCGCCTCAAGGGACGTCAAAAGCACCGCCAAGTCACCACTTTTTTCAATGGAAGGGCCACTGCTTATTTTGATATTCGCGCCGACTTCATTGGCCACAATATTGGCAAGGGTCGTTTTCCCCAGACCGGGCGGGCCGTATAAAAGCACATGGTCAAGCGCTTCATGTCGCTGCTTTGCGGCTTTTATAAAAATGGACATCATTTCTTTGACGTGGTCCTGACCTATATATTCTTTTAACGTCTTGGGACGCAGTTCTATGGGTTCAACTTCATCGTTTAAAGAATCACCGGATAATACATCATCACGCATCGAATCACCTCATTCATTTTTCGCGTGTAACATTGGTATTTTACAACACTTATTGTGTTCACACAAGCTATAGTGCGTTGTAAACACGGGCGTACTGTGATAAAATGTGATATAAGTTCAACCGTTTACACAAGGCTTTTTAAGGAGGCTTGACATGGTCAATTTCAAAAAAACCAATGCGACAAAAAATCGATACAGCATAGAAAAAGACTTTCAAAACCAAATTGAACCGCTTGAACACGATATTCAATCACTTAAAAAGCGTTATGAAGCCATCCTGAATGATGCACAAAAAACATTTGAAGCCAATGAAAAAGACTATAACCAGTCCATTCGCGACCTAAAAAAAGCGTATACTAAAGCAATCAGAAAACATGAAAAAGATGCAGATAATGCCTTAAAAGCAAGTGAAGCGACACTTAAAAATCTTAAACGAAAACATCAAGAAGAACTTGAAACACTCAACCGCGATCATTCAAAACGCCAGCAAGCGATTTACCGTCGCATCAAATCGATTGAAAGTGAAAAAGAAAAAACCCTTTCCACCATAAAAGAAAAACATGAAGCGACCACTAAGGCCTATCAGGAAAAAGTCACCATGTATGAAGAAAATCTGAATGTCAACAAACAAGACCACGGCAATAAACTTGACCGTGCCATTCAAACGCTTAAAAAGGCCTATCAAGATGAAAACAAGCGTGCAAAAAAAATAAAAAAAGCTGTCGATGAAGAAATGAAAAATCTTGAAGACGCCATATCAACCCTAAATGCGCGCATTCAAGCTGACATTGCGTCACGTAAGAAAAGCGTCGATCAACACATTAACACCATTCGTAAGACATTAAACCAAAATGCCAAAGCAGTCGACAAAATCTTTTCTGACATGCTTCAGGAATTTCATCCTGTTAACGAAGCGTTAAATGAGAGTTTTGATACATTCAATACCTATATTGCCAAACACCATGAAGCATTCAAGCAAGATGTTGCGTTTGACATCAAAGTGGAAATGCACCGTTTGAATGAACGCCTTGAAAACGAAGGCGACCTCGATAAAAGCACACGCAAAGACATTGAAGCACAATTAAAACTCAATCAACTGCGTAAAACGGCATTATTTAATCATGCCGACGCAAAAGAATCACTCCTGAATGATGTTTCACAAACACTTCAGTCTGTCACTAATACACTCATGGACAGCCTGAAATCGTCCATTGCATCGCATGAAACCTTGAGAGATACGCTAATAAGCCAATATAAGAAAAAACTGGAAATCTATCAAAAAGCGACCCACGATACCAACGAACACTTACAAGATTTTATTGATACGTTCAATACTGAAAACACCATGAAGCCATTCAAAGACTTTTTTAACAACGTGTTTGAAGCGCTTCATGATTTTGAGCGTCAACGTCTCAGCGTACTCAATGATACGTTTGAAACATTAAAGCCATATTATGAAGAAATGGACGACATCCGCTTCTTTTTAGACACCAAGGAAGCCAGAAAAGAAATTGCCATCAATCAAGAGCGCATTGCTACCGAACAAAATGATGCCTCAGTGCGCAGCGACATGGAGCTTACCAAACGGAACCATGATTTAACCATCAATGCCCTTGAACACGACCATACCATCCAAGAAAAAAAGGCACTGCAAACCATCGAAACTGAAAAACACTCGCAGGCCATTAACGATATCAAAGCCCGTAACCATGCTGAAAAAGAGAAGTTAAAAATTGAACATGACAAACAGATGCTTGATTATGAACATGCCTTAAAACAACAACATGCCCAAACCGATAAAGCACAACTGCTCAGACGCAAAGACGTAGACTTATCCATCAATGAAAAACACAAGGCCATCAAAGCACTTGAACATAAAAAGCATTATGCGTTAAAACATGAGGAAATAGCCAATCAATATCAAACCTCTATGACACGTCAACAAATTAAAATCAAGGAAACCGAAGCGCAACTTGACCGTTTAACATCCACAATCGAACAAACAGAAAAACGGATCAATGCGACGTATGACCGTAAAAAGGACAACACGCTCAAAGCGCATGACAAAAACATTGCGGATATTGAACAAGAACTTGAAAAACTCAAAAACGACCATGAAGATAAACGGGCGTTCATTGAACAGGCTTATAACCGGGAAACGCGTCAAGCCCATAAAAACATTGAAAGCGTCAACGACTTAAAACAACAACGCATCACGCCAATCAAAGCGGCCATTGACGACCTTGAATCCCACTTTTCAAACAATGCCTTCACCCATGATGAGGCTGAGCTAAAGACCATTCTCACACCAATTAAAACCATCAATAAAAACGCGCTTAAAGCACCCATTGAAGATATGAAACAAACCCTTGAAGAGGCAATCGACACCACGCTTGAGAAACACTTGAAAATCATTGATGAAAAACATACGCGTAAACGTCGACTTCATCAACAACGCGAAAAATTAAAAAGTGAGGCGAAACACGCAAAAAAAGATGTTGCTGAAGTGTTTGACGCTTATGAAAATGATCTTGTCAATGCGCTCAACGTGCCCTTAAAAAGCGTTGAACAAAAGGGCCACACATCACTTAAAACGTTGCGTAAATTGGTGTCGTCTGCACTAAATAACGCCTTTACAATTCACAGTAAAGCTTATGAAACATTTGAAAACACACTTAATCATTGGTTTGACCCGCTCACTGCACAGGACCAGGAACGCTTACAAAAAGCGAAAGATTCTTATGAGCAGTCTATCACTGAAGAAACATCACGATATCACACTGAAAAAAGCCCTGTGGAAGACGCGTTAAAAACCGCAAAATCAAAACGTGACGCGGCGCTTGACGCCATTGAAACATCGCGCACAGAAGCTTTTGAAGACGCCCTTAACGAACAATACGGTCAAAAAATCAAACTTGAAGACAGACTGAAAACACTTCAAGAGGAAAAAGACGCACTGGACACTTGGCTTGAAACCCAAAAAACCACCATTGAAAATACCTATGCAAGCGATATGGAGACGCTTGAAGAAACATTCAAGACCTATGCAACACAAATTGAAGAAAAATATCAAGCACAGCTCAATAAAATCAGTGAGCGCCTTGAACAGTCACGTGCGCTTTATGAACAAAGCATAAACAATGCCAATGTGGAGCTTGAAATGAGCGAAAACACCTTGCAAGATACATTGGAAGCCAACCAGGAACACTACAATCTTGTCAGTGAACAACAAAATCAAATCATTGAAGATGCCAAACAAGAAAAAGAAACCGCCAAGGAAGACGCCAACGAAAAACTCAATAAGAAACTCAATGCATTTGAAGACCAAATTACAAGCTCCAAATCACAGCTTGATGAACAAATTGACAAAGTCTCGCGAGAACTCAACGATACCATTCAAATCAAGCAAAAACGGTTTGATTATCTCCAAACGTTTGTTAAAGAAAAGGAATACGGGGTTTATGATGCCTACCAAGAAGCCTTTGAACAATTGATTTCTACCATTGAAAATCATTATCAAAACATCGATGCCATTACCCGTGATGGGTTTGAATCTATTGAAAACATCAAAAACGCCCACACAACCATGATTGATAATCACATTCAGTCCACCATTGATGACATCACATCCACTACTTCTCATTAAGGAGGCCCGCGCATGGCTAACAACGCTGACAACAATAAATTAAAACCCAAAGCCGACCACACATTAAGCGCGCTCATCGATCAAGACCTGCAAAAAGAAAGCGAACTTTTGCAAGACTTGATACGTGAAGTGGTGGACGCCAATCAAAAAGTCAAAAAGGCCCATCAACGCCGCATGGAAGAAAGCCAGCGGAAACTGAGCATTTTAAACAAAGAAATTGAACGGCTCAAAACTGAAATTAACCAAAAAGAAAACGACACCACTATGGAACAGCTCAACTACATGCTGGATGCAAAAAATCGTATCTATGAAGCGCTTCAGGAGATGCGCCAAAAAAATATTGACATTTTCATGAAGGGTGAGGCTTCAACCCATGTAACCACATTAAAAGACCGCCTGTTTTCCATGCTTAAAAGCCACGGTGAAAAACATACACACATCACACCGGTCATGGACACGTTCAAAGCACAGATCATTCATCTGATCGATCAAAACGCCGCTGATATGACCGCCTTTTTTGAAGCTGACCATAAAGATTATCATTCACTTAAAGATACCTTTACAAAACACATGAAAAGTCTTAAAACCTTGAGTGCATCCATTGACGCATTGACCAGTGATTTTGAAGCACTTGATGACGCGCGCATGCATGTATTGCAAGGTGAAAAGGCTGAACAAAGTCTTGATAACCGTATTGAATCAACATTCAAAAAACGCCATGAACAACTGAACCAGGAACGAAAGACGCTGGATGATTGGTTTTATCAACGACGCGATGAACTCATTGAACAAAAAAACAATATCAAAACCACAACCTTTAACAAGCTCAAGCACAAACATAAATCCAGGGTCGATGCGGAACGTCAATCTAAACAAAATCTTGAAAGCGACTTAAAAGACTTACGGTTGCGCATCATTAAGGCTGATAAAGTTGGCGATCAGACAAAAGCCAAGGAGCTTTTGCATGAATATAATCGCAAACAACGTCTATCAGAAGGGCTTTTTGAAGAAAAACTTCTCAAAAAGGCCGAAGCCAAAGTTGCCCCAAAAAGCAAGGCCATCGATAAAAAGCTTTACGCGCTTGAAAAGGAATACATCGAAAAACTTTACGAACACAAATTCAAAATCGAAAAGGAACGCATTGGCAAAAACGATTCCAAAGAACGTTTCAAATTGCGTGAAGACGCCAAAGCCCTTGCGGATGATGAAAACTTCAATCAAAAACTTATGCATACCATTGCCACGCAATCCGATAAGTTCAAATCACTGCTTGATGACATCATCGCTTTCAAGCGTGCACTTGATAACCTCTTAATCACGCGTCAAGAAACGTTTTTACATTTAGAACAGACTATGAATCAAGAGATTGGTGAAGTGGAAACCAACTTAAGAGAAACCCACCTTTATCTCACCAAACGCTTCCGTTTAAAAACATTTGATGATGCGCTCTTGGGCGAATCAATCAAACATGAAATACTCACCCATGCACACAAAAAGGATGCGCATCAACAACGGGCAAAGATCGATAAGCAAATCACCGATGAAACCAACCGACATCTGATTGATGCCCTTAATCAGGAAGAAGACATACAAAGCGAAAAAATTTATCAACACGCATTGATTGCCCTTGCGGACAAAGAATATGAACTGCAACTTTTAAAGGTGCAGTCGCTTTATGATAATGAAATCGATTTGACCAAAGTACAAGCTGAGCGCCTCAACATTGGACATGATGTCAATGAAGCCATGATTTCTACCACACTTGAAAGTCAGATCAATTTCGCCAAACAACAAATCAAATATGCGCACAGTGAGTATGACTTGCGCCTTGAAAACATTGAAACCACCCGCAAAAAAGAACGCGAGTATGCCCAGGAAAAATTAAACGAATACCAACAGCCCTATAAAACAGACCGCTACAATATTAAAAAAGAACGTGATCAAAAACTTGAAGACCTCGCCTACAAACAAGCCCTTTTTACCGATGACAAAGAAAAACGTTCCCTAAAAGAACGCGAAGAAAAACTGCGGGCACATTACCAGGAAAAACTCAATGCCATCGATGACAAAGAAGCCAAGGACCCTTATGTCGCGCGATATCAAAAACAACTGAATAATGCGGATGAACGTGCTAAGAAAGCGCGGGAAGACGCTGAAAATATTCGTGATAAAACAGTTGAAACATTTGAAGCCATGCTTAAAAACAGTGAAGAAAAACTCAAACAATATAAAGAAAACAAATCAGATACATCACTTTCTTCAACTGTGGAATCTTCCGCCCATGAAACAGCTAAAAATCGTTTGGATGAATCCATCAAGGAAGCCAAAGCACTCTATGAAGAAAAAATTGCCGGCCCTAAAAAACGCCTTGAAGAGCTGGAAGAGAAACTTGCAACCATTCACGAAACCACTGAACGCGATGAACGCATCGAGGCGCTTAAAGCCAAAAAAGATGAAATTTCAAACACCACCAAACAAACGATTGAGGCGCTTAAAAAGACAAAAGATAAACACAAAAGTGCCATTCAAACCAAGCGCGAACAATTCCTTACCCAACATGAAACAGCGCTCAATACCCTTAAGAAAAACCAAAGAACCATGGACCAAACCGCAACAAAGAAATCCATCGAGTCTGCGATAACCCAACTTAAAAAGACAAAAGCTTCAGAACGTGAAAACCTAAAATCACATGTATTAAACCAACTTCAAACCCTTAAAAACAAACAAAAATCCATGCATAAAACACTTAACAATCACCTAAAACCTGCCAACCGGGCTTACCAAAAGCACATAAAAAAATTTGCGTCCCTACAAAAACAACGCGAACAAAGAATCAAGAAGGATTTGGATGCTGAGAAGCACACACAACTGCGAACCGTGAAACGCAAATACAAACAATAAAACGCCAAGCAGACACATTGTCTCACTTGGCGTTTTTGTTTGTTTACTTAATTTCTTTTAAGAAGCTGGTACCATATTTTGGTGCCTTAACGTTGAAATTATCACTAATGGTTGCGGCGATATCCGCAAACGTATCACGTTCATTGATGGGACCACCCTTAAGGGTAGGGTTATAAATAAACAAGGGGACATACTCACGGGTATGATCCGTCCCTGTGTGCGTTGGGTCGTTGCCGTGATCTGCGGTGATGATCAATAAATCATCTTCCTTAATTTCTTCCATAAGGGGTTTTAATTGTGCATCAAAGGTTTCAAGCGCCTCTTTATAGCCCTTAGGGTCGCGGCGGTGCCCATATTTGGCGTCAAAATCAACGAGGTTTAAAAAGGCAAGCCCTTTAAAATCGTTTTTTGCATAGGCAATGTAGTTATTCATTCCATCGACATTGTCTTCTTGACGGTAACTTTCCGTAATGCCTTCACCGTCGTAAATGTCTTCAATTTTTCCAAAGCCCACCACATCGTAGCCGCCTTCTTCAAGGAAGTCTAGCGTCGTCTTGTCAAACGGTTTGAGCGCATAATCATGACGGTTGGAAGTGCGTGTGAATGCGCCTTTCTTCTCACCTACAAATGGACGGGCGATGACGCGGCCGATTTTATATTTCTCATCCCGCGTAAGTTCCCGTGCAATTTCGCACGCTTCATAAAGGCAGTCCACACCGATGATGTCTTCATGACCTGCAATTTGTAGCACACTGTCCGCAGACGTGTAAACTATCAAATCACCGGTTTTCATTTGATGTTCCCCGTATTCGTCTAAAATGTCAGTTCCACTGGCGGCTTTATTGCCTACGATATTCCTTCCAGTTCGCTTGGAAAGCTCATCGATGAGTTCCTGGGGAAACCCATTTTCTGTAAAGGTCTGAAAAGGCTCTGTAATTTTAAGGCCCATAATTTCCCAGTGGCCAGTCATCGTGTCTTTACCGTTAGACATTTCTTTCATGCGTGTATAGTTGGCATTGACATTTTCAACTGGACGCACACCCTTGATGTCTGTAAGGTTGCCATACCCCATTTTTTCCATCACAGGTAAGGTGATTCCACCTTGGTCGAGGGAAATATTGCGAATTGTGTTGGTGCCTTCATCACCAAATGCTTTGGCATCTGGCATTTCACCACAGCCTACGCTGTCGATGACAATTAAAAATACTCTGTTATACATTGTTAATCTCTCCTTTTAGCATGCGGGTGATATTGATCATACACCGCGATAAGTTGTTGTTTGTTTATATGGGTATAAAGTTCAGTGGTTGCTATGGAACTGTGTCCAAGGAGCTCTTGGACGTAGCGCAAATCCACGCCGCCTTCAAGCAGATGGGACGCAAAGGAATGTCTGAGGGTGTGGGGCGAGACTTTTTTGTCGATGCCCGCATTTTTGGCAATATCGCGTAAAATTTTAAAGAATCCAACACGACTCAAGGGTTTACCGCGTTGATTTAAAAAGACATGCGGGGTTGGGACCTGGGTAAGTTGTAATCGTCCATCTTCCAAGTAATGTTTCAATGCTTGTTGTGCTTGATTACCAAGGGGAACCATTCTTTCTTTTCCGCCTTTGCCCATCACATGCACAACGCCTTCATTGATATGAAGCATGTCGGTGGTTAAACTTAATAGTTCAGATATTCTCAGTCCACTGCCATAAAGCAGTTCAATCATCGCAACATTGCGCGCATTCAGTGGACTGTCCCCGCTTGCCGATTCAAGCAAACGTTCCATTTCTTCGATTGAAAGGACTTCTGGCAATGATTTGGATTGTTTCGGGCGGTGAATAGAGAGGACAACATTGTCATCAACAATCTTTTCATCCACCATGAATTGATGAAAGCCTTTAATTGCGCTGATTTTTCTAGAAACGGTACTGGTGGCGCTATGGCGTTTTCTAAGTACCATTAAATATTGTTTGACCGTTGCCTTATCGATCCCATCCGCACGTTTAATGTCTTTAGCAGCCAAATAATTGACGTATTGTTTGATGTCTGCGAGGTAAGCTTGCATGGAATTTTTAGAAAGCGTGCCACTGGATTTTAGCTCATATTCATATTCTTTTAAAAGTTGTTTAAGCATAGGCGCCTCCTAAAACAATCCAAAGATTTCATTGCCGATGAGTAGGCCCTTACGGGTCAGTTTGAGTCGGTTTGCTTCAATGACCAAATAACCTGCGTTAAGAAATTGTTTAAGTTTAGGATAAAACGCAAACACTGACTTGCCAAAGCGCGCTTCAAAAGCACTGAGATCAACACCTTTTAAAAGACGCATCCCCAAAAGCAAGGTGTCGCCGGGTACGTCATAATCATAAGGTTGCACGGGCAATGTATCATTTGCAATTTTTTCCATGTAATGTTTGACGCGCGGGGTATTAAAAAACCGCTGCGCATCATATTTTGAATGCGCGCCACTGCCAAGACCAAGATAGTCATAATCTTCCCATACCAAACGATTATGAACACTTTCAAAACCCGGTTTTGCAAAACTGGAAATTTCATAATGCACATAGTCTTCAGCGTTTAAAGTGTCGATGACGGTTTCATACATGGACGCTTCTGTGTCTTCATCCATCAACGTGATGCGTCCCTTTTGATAAAGGGTATAAAGCCGTGTTCCCGCTTCCAATATTAAGTTGTAATATGAAATATGTGAAACATTCAATTCTAACACATACCTTAGGTCCCTTTGCAAGTCTTTTAAGGTTTGAGCGGGCACCGCAAAAATCATGTCAATATTGATATTGTCTAGACCAGCGCTTTTTAAATGAAAGACAGCGCGTGTAATCATTGAAGCATCGTGATCGCGGTTCAAAAATGAAAGTGTCGCATCATCAAAACTTTGAACCCCCAGAGAAACACGGTTAACATGGTTGCGCGCTAGTAGCTGTGCAAATGCGCGGTCTACATCACTGGGATTCGCTTCAATGGTGCACTCTTTAATTTGGTTTGGATCAATTTCTTGAAATAATACTTGCAAAAAGGAATCGAGGGACGCCAAAGAAAGACTGCTCGGTGTGCCCCCGCCGATATAAATGGTTTCAACCGTACTTAGACGATGAGAATACCAGGAAAGTTCACGTTTAAGCGCCTGCATGTAGGCGTCTTTTTTTGCGTCATCAGCAACCTCTTTGACAAAGTCACAATATGTACAGATTTGACGACAAAACGGAATATGAATATAAAGTGCACGCATAAAGACACCTCTCATTTTACCATATCAAGGGTATATGATATAGCGTATTATAAGTGAAAAAACACGCATTAAGCGTGTTTAATCTTCGATGGATAAAACGCTTAAGAAGGCTTCTTGAGGGACTTCTACACTACCCACACTCTTCATGCGTTTTTTTCCTTCTTTTTGTTTTTCAAGCAATTTCTTTTTCCGTGAAACGTCGCCACCATAACATTTGCTCAATACATTTTTACGCATGGCACGCACCGTACTTCTGGCAATGATTTTATTGTTTATCGCCGCTTGAATGGGGACTTCAAACATTTGACGCGGAATAATTTCAACAAGCTTTTCGGTAATCGCTTTTCCACGACGATACGCAAAATCACGGTGAACGATGAACGATAAGGCATCAACAATTTCGTAGTTGATCAGTATGTCCATTTTAACCAAATTGCTTTCCATGTATCCTTTAAGATCATAATCCAGTGATGCATACCCTTTGGATACACTTTTTAACTTGTCAAAGAAATCATAGACGATTTCAAGCAATGGCAGTTCATACGCCAGTTCAACACGATAATCACCAAGATAAGTCATATTCTTGAATGTGCCCCGCTTATCCTGACAAAGTTCCATCACATTACCCACATATTCTTTGGGACACATGATGGATGCGGACACGTAAGGTTCTTCTATTTTATCGATATATTGGGGTTCAGGCATGCTTGAAGGGTTATCAATTTCCTTGGTTTCACCATTAATTGTATGCACTTTATAAATCACACTCGGTGCGGTCGCAATCAGTTCGATATTGAATTCGCGTTCAAGACGTTCTTGAATGATTTCTAAATGAAGCATGCCTAAAAATCCGCTTCTAAAGCCAAACCCGAGTGCCTGGGAGTTTTCTGCTTCAAACGTTAATGCGGCATCGTTGAGTTTAAGTCGTTCAAGCGCTTCACGTAAATCAGGATATTTGTTGGTATCAATCGGGAATAACCCACAAAACACCATCGGTGTCAGTGGACGATAACCGGGTAAAGGGTTAGGGGCTTCGCTTTCAGTGTGTGTGATGGTATCCCCCACCCCAACATTTTCAACGTTCTTAATGGCCGCAACAACATACCCAACATCACCTGGCCCCAAATAATCCCTGGGTTCTTGTTTGGGGGTGTTTACGCCGACTTCTGTCACTTCATAACGTTTATCCTTGGCCATCATGCGAATCATATCGCCCTTTTGTAGAACACCCTGAGCAATACGTATGGAAGGAATGACACCGCGGTAAGGATCATACATGCTATCAAAGATCAATGCCTGCAAGGGATCTTGTGAAGCACCTTTGGGTGCTGGGATACGCTCAACGATAGCGTTAAGAATGTCATCAATGCCTTTGCCTTCTTTCGCGCTGGCAAGAATGGCATCCGACGCATCGATGCCGATCACTTCTTCAATGTCTTGCTTCACTTTTTCAACATCCGCACTGGGCAGGTCGATTTTATTGATGACAGGGATAATTTCCAGATCATTATCCATGGCCAAATACACATTCGCAAGGGTTTGCGCTTCAATGCCCTGTGCGGCGTCCACGACCAATAAAGCCCCTTCACAGGCAGCCAGTGAGCGTGAGACTTCATAGGCAAAATCAACATGGCCGGGGGTGTCAATCAAATGAAAAATATAGGATTCATTGTCTGTATGTTTATAATCAATTTCAACCGCATTCAACTTGATGGTAATGCCGCGTTCGCGTTCAAGGTCCATCGAATCAAGCAATTGATTTTTCATCTCACGAGAGGTGATGGACTGTGTTTTTTCAAGTATACGGTCTGCGAGCGTACTTTTCCCATGGTCAATGTGCGCAATGATGGAAAAGTTTCTTATTCGTTGTTGGCGGGTTTTAATCGCTTCGTGGTCTGTTTTACGCATGGGGCATCGTCCTTTCATAACCTTAAGGTATTGTACACCATTCCATCGTTTTTTTCAATAAAACGCGGTAGGTAATACAATAAAATAAGCGCTACAGTGAGCGCTTAAAGTGGTTTGAATGCGTTTTTGTAAGCCATGTTCTGTACCCCGAAGGGCAACAATCATTTATCTGCACGCTTGGCGTGCCTTTCCCATAGGTTGAATTCCCCTGGGAAAGTGCCCCTACCAAAATTTGGGTTGCTGACTTGTGGGGTTTACCCGTTCCACCTTGGATGTTGCCATCCAAGTTCGTCACTGTGGCACTTTTATAGGGCGTCACATCCCAAGGGGATGCTTGCCCGGCCGTCACCGCCAAACCAAGCGGTGCATGGCGTTATGTTTTCCGCCATCACAAGCACTACATTCGTCTCAGAATGTGTCAGCATGGACTTTCCTAACAGCCGCCAAGGGCTGCTCGATTGTTCAAAACGCATTGGCTTTATTATTGTTTATTAGAGGAAGCTTTGTTTGTATTATTGGATTTCGGTGTTTCTGGTTTTGGAAGGGTCGCTTTGCGGGAAAGGTCAATGCGGCCGCGTTCATCGATGCCGATGACTTTCACTTTAATGGTGTCTCCGAGCTTGACAACATCTTCCACTTTATTGACACGTTCATGGGCCAATTTGGAAATGTGGCATAAGCCATCAGTCCCCGGGAAAAGCTCCACAAACACACCGAATTTCTCAACACGCACCACTTTACCTTCGTAAATCTCGCCAACCTTAGCGACACGAACCAAATCTTCAATTTGTTTCATTGCAGCATCAATTGGAGGAATTTCCGTATGCATCAAGGTGACGCGACCATCTTGTTCAATGTCGATTTTCACATCATCATTGTCTTCAATGATTTGACTGATTTGTTTACCACCAGGACC
>LFCJ01000861.1_pt1 | contig 19993 bp, 20 predicted proteins | sample 643141 | NCBI WGS metagenome assembly LFCJ01 (sample SAMN03766243, study PRJNA286221) | soda lake metagenome | biome: soda lake; feature: Kulunda steppe; material: water; isolation source: sample B1-Br-g2 brine of Lake Bitter-1 | place: Russia: Kulunda steppe | collected 2010-07
GAGGGACCTCCCGTACCCATCCCGAACACGGAAGATAAGCTCGCCCGCGTATCGGCAAGTACTGGAGTGGGAGACCCTCTGGGAACGTGGATTCGCCGCCGACTACTCATATCGAATTCGGCCTCCAGAGCATTCGCTCTGGGGGCCGTTCGTATTTTCATACTCGAGAGCGTACGCGCTAGCACCCCGATCGACGTGTCGGGGGGTACTCGTGGCGTACCGCTACGCTTAAACGAACGCACTGACTAGTGTCGGACGCGCCAAGGTGGCAGAGTCCGGCCGAACGCAGCGGCCTGCAGAGCCGCCCATCGCCGGTTCAAATCCGGCCCTTGGCTTTTCCGAGCGACAGGTCGGGACGAGCGGCTGCTCCGCCAGCCCGTGCCACAGAGGGGATGAAACGGGATGTCTCCGGTTCGACCGTTCTCGCCACGTGTTTCGGCGAACACTTCGTAAACAGTCTGAACCGACCGTGCAGTTCGAACCCCGAACCGTTTTCCGAGGCGAGCGAGCCCGCGCAGCTCTAATTCGGCCCGTGGGTTCCTGGCTGCATCGAAAACGAGGTGCCACATCCAAGGAGTATCCGGAACAGGATCGTTACAGTTGTCTGGTAGAATCGGGGGGTCGAAAGTCATAACAGTTAACAGTAGCTTCGCCCAGACAGGCACTGACGCCAGCGAAGGAAGCGATACTGCTGTGTCTCGAACATCGCGATCGTTTGCTACGCTGACGTACCGATCGATTCGCGCCGGTTACGGGTGGTAAACCGATGGCTGTTGACAGCCAGTATCAAAACGGTGTCCATCGGAGACCGGTGGGTTATCGGAGCGGCTCTTCGACCGACGGCCAACAGGCGATTTCCCGATACGTATTCCTGCCAGGCAGCTGGCCGGAGTATCTACCCCCATTTTCGTGGACGAGCGTGTCGCCCTCGAGCAGGGAACTCGACCGGTGTCGATCCGAGTGCAGAGCGACGGTGCTCGCTCGAGAGCACTGTACGTCTGGCGCGCGCGATGGATCAACTCCCCGAGACCTGTCGCTGGCGAGTTCGTCGAGAAGCCGGCCGATAAGTCCAAGGTGTTCACCCCCTACGGTGAATACGCGCGGTACGGTGGGGCCGGCTTCGCACTACGGCGAGGCCGCTTCTGTGAGTGAGGGACCGATGACGTGGCAACGACAGCGTATCCCTTCCTCGCCAGTTAGCTGGGTACGAGCCCCAAATATAAATATTTTGGCCGTGGTCGACTGTCGACCCCTGTACTGTCGTGAGATGGCTGTAGACGGCACTGGCTACCGGATCGCTTCCAGTGAGACCGACGGGGTCGATCCGGGACGGTGGTCTCGCTCGAGGTGGTGTGGTCCGATGGGGTCGACTCGTCCTGTCCGTGGTGGTTCGATACGATCCATCCCGGGTACGGTTTGCGGACGTGGTCGATCGTGTCCGCGTTCGCCGCGTTCGTGAAGACGCCCTATCCAGGTCCTGCCGAATTCGGTTGCACCGCTCGCGAGTATGCTCGCGGCGAGAAGCGGGCCGGGCGCGATTTGAACACGCGACCGTCTGGTTAAAAGCCAGACGCTCTGCCGGACTGAGCTACCGGCCCTCTGGTTCGTACTATCGGTGAGTGGTGGTTAAACGTTTTCTTTCTTCGGCTGTCGATTCCCCGTCCCGGCTGGTGGTGTGACGGTCACTCGAGAGATGACTCGAGCGCGCGGCTGACGATCGTTCCGGGGTCGACGTTCTCGAGGGAGGCGTGCTGGCGGAGGCTGCGGTAGGTGGCCGGCGAGAGCGTGAGCTCGAGTCGTCCGAGGACGACGCCGTGATCGGCGAGGGCGTCCTCGAGGGGCGTTCCGTCGTTGACGGCGCTGGCGACGCTGCGGACCTCTCGGACGGTGAGCTCGCCGTCGATGGTCGCCCAGGCGAGCAGGAGCCGGGAGTCGCCGCTGACTCGTGCGATGTGTTTGGCGGCCGTGGGTGCGATCTCGCCGAGCGCGACCTGTTTGCGAACCGACCTGGGGAGGTCGTGGACGCGGGCCCACTTCCGGATGAACGAGACGGTAACGTCGTCGCCCGCCCGTTCGGCTGCGGTCTTGTACGACCCTTCTCCCCGAACGAGGGCTGCACAGGCGGCGGCGCCACGGAGCATGTAGAGGTGATCTTCGTCGGTCGCTCCGCCGGCGAACTGGCGGACGATCTCGGCGGCGTCTTCGAGACTGCCGTGATCGGTGGGATCGAACTGAACCGCGTCACGGGCCCGCTGGCCGGCGACCGATTCGTCGCCTCGGATGACGGGCGCGCCTACGGGCGATTCGCGGTCGGTTGGGATCGACCGCTCCGGGGGACCTGAACCCACGGAACGATCGTTGCGCTGGTCGTCGGTCATGGGGGACCGTTGGGGGTACGCTGGTAAAAAGGTCTGTACCCGTCCGGCTCGCTCGAGGCTGACGTCCCGACCACTCGTCCGGCGTCCGACGCTCCTCGGACAGCGAGTAGTTCTTTTACCTTCGACGCGCTACGTCTCCCTGTGACCGTCCGGCTTCCCGGGGAGATCGATGGTGAGGTCGCTATCCGTCGTGCCGAGCGGGCGGACCTCTTCGCGATCGTCAGCATCGAGAACGCGTCGTTCACGCAGCCGTGGCCGTACGACGCGTTCGAGGGGTTCCTCGGCGAACCCGGCTTTCTCGTCGCCGAATCCGACGGACGGATCGCCGGCTACGTCGTCGCTGACGTGACCTCGTCGTTCGGCCAGCAACTCGGCCACGTCAAAGACATCGCCGTCCATCCCGACCGACGCGGAGCGGGCGTCGGCTCTGCGCTCCTCGCTCGGTCACTGGCGATCCTCACGGCACACGGCGCCGATAGCGTCAAACTCGAGGTTCGGCGTTCGAACGAGGACGCGAAACGCCTCTACCGGCAGTTCGAGTTCGAACCGCTCCGACTGGTCCCTGGCTACTACCAGGACGACGAGGACGCGATCGTGATGATCCGCAAGCTCGAGTAACGCCGGAACCGGACGCTCCGGCCGTCCGTCGGCCGCTGGTGAGCGACGCCGACCAGCGCGAGCCGGGGCTCGGCGTCGAGTAGCGTGGCCGTTTTATCGACGGCAGCCGTCGGTCCGCGTATGGGATACGCCTGCCCGGTCTGTGCCGCCGAACAGGCCGACGCGGTTCACCTCGCGAACCACCTCGCCGTCACCGCCTCGCTCGGCCGTCGGGATCACGAGGCCTGGCTCGCGGAGTACGCCCCCGACTGGACCGAGTACAGCCCCGCGGACCTCGCCGAACGCGTCGTCGAGCACGCCGAGGAGATCGAGACGCCGGAGTTCGAGGACGGCCACGACCACGGCCGCCCGGGCGGACTCGAGGGCGACCTCGCCCGACAGAGCCGTCAGCCCGGCCGGGGAACGCTGACAGCCGAGGCCGAGGACGTCCTCGAGGAGGCCCGTGAACTCACGCGCCGGATGCACGCGGGGGATGACGAACCGGCGGACGGAGCCGACGCGGAACCCACCGACGGAAACGAAAACGCGTAACTACGGCCCGCTCGAGCGCACACGTATGAAGACGGTCGGGACGCTCTCGTTCGAGTCGACTGCCGAGGCGAGCGAGGCGTACGAATCGGTCGGTCCAGCGGCACAGACGGTCGTCCGCGAGGTCGCCCGCGCCATGGAGTTCGACCGCGATGAGTACGGCGAACGGGTGACGGGCGAGGTCGTCGAGACGGCCCGCGACGCGCTGTTTGCCAGCCTGCTCGAGGTCTCCGTCGGCTCCCGCGAGGCGTTCGAGGAGTGGCGCGAGTCCTACGACGGCGAAGTGACGGTGACTGGCCACGAGAACGTCGACAACGTCGTCTGGCACGCCGGGCCGGCCGGCGACGCCGTCGCGGCGACGTTTCAGAACGAGGAGGACGCGGCGGTCGCGACGCTTCGCCGCCAGGCGTTCGGTCGGCTCTATCGCGATCTCGTCTAGCGGTCTCCGATACGCTATTACGCCCGCGAGTCCACGTCCCGGACGATGACCGACGCCGACGACTGGACGCTTCGCGAGACGGTCACCGAGTACGAAACGCCCTGGTACGACGGCGGGTACGACCTGCTCGAGCAGCCCGACGGCACCGAGAAACGCTACTACTGGGCCGAGTTGCCGCCCGCGGTCGTCGTCGTCGCCCGGATCGACGCCACGGCCGTCGCGTCGCTCGACGGCGAGTCCGACGTGACCGGGGGCGATCACCTCCTGTTCGTCGAGCAGTACCGGCCGACGGTCCGTGAGACCCACCTCGAGTTGCCGGCCGGCATCGTCGAGGACGGCGAGTCCTACACCGAGGCGGCCGCGCGCGAACTCGAGGAAGAGACCGGCTTTCGGCCCTCGAGTACGGCCCTGCTCCAGGAGTACGCCGTCGCGACCGGGCTCCTCCGACACGGCCGGGGCATCGTCTACGCCGAGGGGCTCGAGCCGGGCCAGCGCGAACTCGACAGTAACGAGTTCCTCGAGGTGACGACCGTCCTGGTCGACGACGCACTCGAGCAGGCTCGCGAGTTGCCGGCGAACGACGCGACGATGTCGGCGCTGTTGCTGGCGAAAGAAGACGGTCTCCTGTAGCTCGACGTCGACGCGAACTCGTCGGCTACCGGCGAATCGGCCGTCGTGATAGCCAGCGGGCTCAGTTCCCCCACTCGGTCACCGTTCGGGAAGCCAGACCAACAGCACCAACGCGAGGCCGGAGATGGCAGCGAGCAGGAAGAACGCCTCGTCGAAGAAGCCACGGTCGGCGACCGCACCGAAGACGACCGGACTCGCGGCGCCGACGGTCATGTACACCGTCCGGAGCGTGCCGAGGCCCGTGTTCTGGATCCGGTCCGGCACGGCGGTCGTCATGTACGCGAGGACGACGGCCCCGCCGCCGAGCATGACGCTCACGAGCGCCGTCACGCCGACGACGGGCCAGAACCCCTCGACGAACGGCAAGGCGACGAGTGCGACGCCGGAACCGCCCAGGATGACGACCAGCGTCCGGCGTGTCCCGACGCGGTCGTAGGCGGTGCCGCCGAGCGGTTTCATCACGATCCCGAACGCGAAAAACAGCGCGAACAGCCCGCTCGCGAGCGTCGGCGAGAACCCCTTGACCTCCATCAGGTACGTCGGGTAGAAGCCAGTGAACGCCTGGTAGACGGCGTTCGCGACGATCTGGATCGCGGTGATGAGCACGATCGACCGCGTCCAGAGCAGCGACCGCGTCTCGAGGACGCCCGAGAGCGAGATGGCGGTCCCGCCCGCCCCGTCGGAGGTGCGCGACGGCACGGCGACCCAGATGCCGACTGCGACCAGCGCGAACAGCGCGATGGTGAACCCGAAGCCGAACTGCCAGGCGACGGCGACGGCGAGGACGGCCGCGACGGGTGGCAACACGGTGTTCCCGAGGTCGCCGGCCGCGGACATGACGCCGATCGCGGTGCCGACGTTGTCGGGGTAGACGTCCGAGAGGGCACTGAGCCGAACGACGCCGAAGAGGGCGGTCGAAAACCCGAACAGTCCGGTCGCGACGAACAGCAGCATCGTCGGCCCGCCGAGGACGATCAACGTGACCGATCCCGCGGCCGCGACCATACTCACGACCATGGTCGTCCCCTCCCCGACACGATCCGCGAGGACGCCACCGGGTAGCTGGCCGACCGCGTACGCGAGCCAGAGGACGGTCAGCAGGAGCCCGGCGGTCGTCAGCGTCAGCCCGTAGGCCGTCTGGAGGTGGGGCAACAACACCGGAAACGCCTGTCGGACGCCGATCGAGAGGAACCAGCCCGCAGAGATCGCGACCAGCACCGTTCCCCGTCCGTCGCTCCAGTGTCGGCGTGCGACCGACGTCACGTCTGCGAATTTCGTCACGAAACTTCGGGTAGGCCTCTCGGACGGATCCACATCAATACTCGAGAGCCCGACGCCCTTGCCTCCACTCCGCTGACGGGGGTGGTCGTGCGGAGCAGCCTGACCGCGGTGCCCACCGCTCGAGAGAAGTAGAAAGACAATTCCGGTCCCGTCTCGAATCACCGACAAATGCGAATCGCCGTTCCCAACAAGGGCCGCCTGCACGAGCCGACGATCGACCTCCTAGAGCGGGCGGGACTGCACCTCGAGAACGGTGCCGACCGGAAACTGTACGCCGACACCGTCGATCCCGACGTCTCGGTGTTGTTTGCCCGGGCGGCGGACATCCCGGAGTACGTCGCCGACGGCGCCGCCGATCTGGGCATCACCGGCTACGATCAGGTCCGTGAGGCGGGCGTCGAGACCGTCGCGGAACTGCTCGACCTCGAGTTCGGCCGCTGTCGACTCGTCCTCGCGGCTCCCGAAGACGGCGACATCACGGGCGTCGCGGATCTGTCGGGCAAGACCGTCGCGACCGAGTTCCCGAACATCACGCGCGACTTCTTCGCCGACACCGGTGTCGAACCGGCCATCGTCGAGGTCTCGGGTGCCACCGAACTGACGCCGCACGTCGAGATGGCCGACGCCATCGTCGACATCACGTCGACGGGCACGACGCTGAAGATGAACCGACTGGCCGTCGTCGAGGAGGTCCTCTCGAGTTCCGTCCGGCTGTTCGGCCGCGAGGACGTCCTCGACGATCCCAAAGTCGACGAGGTCCGGACCGCGCTCGCGTCGGTCAAACAGGCCGAAGGCAAGCGCTACCTGATGATGAACGTCCCGCAGGACCGACTCGAGGCCGTCCGCGACGTGATTCCGGGACTCGGCGGACCGACGGTGATGGACGTCGCCAACGGCGAAGGTGAGAAAGTCGCGGTCCACGCCGTCGTCGACGAACGCGACGTCTTCGAGACGATCACCGACGTGAAAAATGCCGGTGCGAGCGGGATCCTGGTGACCGAGATCGAGCGATTGGTCGAATAGCGGCGCAACGTGGGTCTCGAGCGGCTATAGTAGCCACTGCAAGTCATTGCACACCCGATCGCCAGACGGTTCGGCGATCAGTGTGTAAATCGTTGCAGTTGTTACTATAGTTGAATACTCTCCTCGAGCGGCGGGTCGACGCACCGAACTCGAGGGGCTGTCAGCGGGTCGTCTCGGGCGGCCGCTTTCGGCTGGTGCTCAGTAGTCGCCCTGGTTGCTGTAGATCCGTTCGTGACTGTGCGTGTAGAGCTCGAGGAGGTTCCCCCACGGATCCTTACAGTAGGTCATCCGGTAGGGTTGGCCCGGGAACAGCTCCCAGATATCGGTGTGGTGTTCGCCGCCGTTGTCGTCGATCGTCGTCGCCAGCGTCTCGATGTTCGGATCGATCACGCAGACGTGGAAGTACCCCTCCGATTTCGGGTCCGGTGACGACGCCGTTCCCTCCTCGAACTCGAACAGCTCGAGGGCGGCTTGCCCACCGGTTGCGAGGTGAGCGATCCGCACCTCCTCGAACTCGCCGAGGACGTCCAGGCACAGCTTCGAGATGTGTGACTCCCCGTCGCCAGCGACCGCTTCGGGGCCCATGATGCACTCGAACCCGAGTATCGTCTCGTACCAGTCGATCGCCTCCTCGACGTCGGGGACGGTCACGCCAACGTGTGCGAACGGTCGGGGCTGGGGCTGTGAGTTCGCCATCGGATCGAGTCGTCTCTCACGAGCGGCAAAAACGTTCTGCAGACGACGCTCGAGCCACGAGCCTGCGGGGATATCTCTCGGTTCGATCCGACCGCTCCCTACGGCTTCTCGAGGAGGGCCTCGACTGCCACCAGTTCCCTGCCGGGTGAGACGAGCCCTCGCTCTCGGTCGTACGATGCGAGCCCGCGCGACTCGAGCAACGGGAGGTGGGTCCGGGACAGGGAGACGTGAACGCGCTGGCGGCGTTCCAGAAGCGTCGTGACGGCGACCGCGTCGTGTTCGGCGTCGGCGACGTCCGCCGCCAGCGTTCCCACCGCGATCCGTTCGTCGTCCCGCACGGCGAGCATCCGCCGCACCACCGCTCGTCGGCGGGCGTTCTCGAGGACAGCCTCGAGTTGCTCGCGCGAGGGCGGGGAGTCGGTTGCGGGAGCGATCCCGACACTGGTCGATCTTTCCCTGCCGTCGGATGGTCGGTTCACGTGGAGCGTCATGGACGGAAACAACTCACCACCGCAGACCGGATAAACGCGCCCGCTCGTTCTACCGATCGCGAACGGTTTCGGTCACTCTCGTCGGATTCAGTGCCGTGAACGATCGAAACTCGAGTCGAACCGGGGCGTCGAAACCGTTCGTCGGCGCGTGAAGCCCTCGATTTCGGTGGCCCTGTCCGCGAACCGATTGTGACAGTCCACCACCGTCCGCGCCGGGACCGAATGGTACAACACCTGCCACGTTCAGGGGCGTGACATGGAGGTCGCCGGCAGACTGGTGGTGTTGCTCGCGCTGTTGGTCACGGGGACCGGACTCCGCATCGGGGGCGTACTCGACGCCGGTCGGACCGCCCGGCTGAACGCGCTGGCGTACTACGTCGCGCTGCCGGCGCTCGTCTTCGTCTCGACGTACGACCAGTCGGTCGGCGACCTGCTCTCCGGCGCGCTGGTCGTCGGGCTGGTCGTCGTGATGGGCGGGACGGCGGCCGTCGCCTGGATCGTCCACCGGAACCGCTCGTCGGGGCCCCGGCGGAGCGTCGCCGTCGTGCAGTCCTATCACTCGAACCTGGGCTATCTCGGGCTGCCGCTGGTCGCCGCGAGCTTCGACGCACACGTCGCCGCCATCGCGAGCGTGGTCTACGGCGTGCTCTCGCTGATTCAGGTGCCGCTGACGATCGTCCTGTTCAGCGTGCTTGGCAGTGGTGACACCTCGATCCGTCACGAACTGCAACGACTCCTGACCGATCCCGTCCTCGGCGCGCTGGCGGCCGGACTCGCCGTCGGTGGCCTCGGGGTCGCTCCACCGACGCCCGCCATCACGGGCCTCGACGCCGCTGGAACGCTCGCCCTGCCGCTCGCACTGCTCTGTGTCGGCGCCTCGCTCCGGCTCGAGTCGTCCCGGTTCGACCTCGCGGACACCGGCTCCGTGACGCTGCTCAAAATCGGGGTGATGCCGGCGCTGGCCTGGCTGGTCTTCTCGCTACTCGCGGTCGACCGGGCGGCGTTCGCCGCCAGCGTCGTCATGCTCGGGACGCCCACGTCGGTCTCGACGTACCTCTTCGCCGGCGAGTTCGGCGGTGACACCGCCTTCGCCTCGGTGAATATCTTCGTCACGACGCTCGTCTCGATCGCGACGCTGTCAGCGCTCGTCGTCCTCGTCGGATAACACGGCTGGATCGAGCGATCGTCCCCGAAAGCTGCTCGAGGCGCTCGAGCGTCCCGTCTGCCGCTGCCGTGCGCTTGTCCGGCGATCTTCCGTCACCGTTCGCCACCGCTGTCGAACGCCTCCTCGTCGGCGTCGTCTTCGAACGCGTCGGTGCTCGATACCTCGTCGTCGACGTCGATCGTCGTTCCCTCGTCGGTCCGGTGGGACTCGAGGTCGAACTCGTCTGTCTCGAGTGCCCTCCCGTCGACGCTGACGGTCCCGTCCGTGATCTCGATCGTGGTGCCCTCGGTGTCGCGTGGCCGACCGAGGAACTGGTTGGTCGTCGACTCGACGGTCTGGTTGACCGAGAGGACGAACCGGAGGACGGACTCGAGTTCGGTGCCGACCTCGCGGACGGGCCGTCCGGCGGCGACCTCGCCGAGGCTCTGGGCTCCCTCCGGGTGGAGGTACTGGATCGGGTGGTCCGTGGGCACGTCGCGCAGGTCGACCTCGAACGACCAGAGGTACGGCAGGAGTTGGATGGCGTAGCCCTTCGGTTTCGGGGCTTTGCGGCCGGCGGCCGTCAGTGCGACGCCGATGGCCGTCGAGCCCGAGTCGGTGTCGTAGTAGACGCCCGGGACGCCTGGGATGGAGAGTCGCATAGTCGGCTCGAGTCACTCCCGACGGGTCAGTACGCACCTGGCACTGCCACGGCGCTTTTACCCCGTCGCTGGTACGGATCGGTTTCTCTAAGGTTGCTGTGGATCGGCTTTTCACAGGTTGGTGTGAACCGATCCCTCCACACCCGTTCTCGAGAACACCACGAAAGCCCCTGACGCGCTCGCTGGCTGCGACTCGCTGCGCGCCTCGCTCCGTCGTCGCTGCGGTGCTTGCGTCGTCTCGCACACCGAGCGCGTCAGCCCCTTTCATTCCCGCCCGTGTCGGCTGGCCGGTTGGGCCACCGCGGGGTGGGAATGAAAGGGGCTGTCGCCGTCCGGGAAGACGGACGACGCAAGCACGCGACCAGCGGGAGCGCGCAGCGAGTGCATCGACCGGACGGCGACAGGGGCTTTCGTGGTGTTTGAGACTGTGCCATCGTTCGAAACCGTATCGCTACGCTCGAGTCCGAATCCCTGTAGCCCCGTCTCGTCCCGCCATCCGACGGACGGGAACGCGACGTCGACTAGAAGTTGTCCGCGAACTTGTCGCGGCGGTTGACGTCGATCTCGCTCACGCTCGAGTGGCCTCGCGTAGCTGCAAAGCGGATGGCGTCGGCGACTTCGTCGGGTTCGCTGGCCTCGCCTTCCTCGAAGTGCTCCCGGAAGGTCGTGCCGTCGGTCGTCTCGAACTCCGAGCGCACCTCAGCGGGATTGACGATCGTGACGCCGACGCCGTCGTCGCCGACCTGTGCGGCGACGCTCTTGGCGAAGCCGCGGGTCCACCACTTCGTCGCGGCGTAGACGGGGTTGAACGAGCGGGGGTACTGGCCGGCGAAGCTCCCGACGAAGATCAGGTGGCCCTCCCGTTCGCGGACGTGCGGGATCGCCGCCCGCGTCGCATAAAAGAGCCCGTCGACGTTGGTCTCCTGCATCGTCTCGTACTCGTCGGTCGACATCGACGCGACGTCGCTGCCTCGAGAGAGCCCGGCGTTGTTCACGAGGACGTCGATGCCGCCGAACGTGTCGACGGTCTCGTCGATCAGGGCGTCGACGTCGGCCGCTTCGCGGACGTTCGTCGGGACCACGAGCGTCTCGACGTCGTGGTCGGCCTCGAGGTCGTCGGCCAGCGTCTCCAGTCGATCTTCGCTGCGGGCCGCGAGCACGACGGTCGCTCCCTCGGCGGCGAGCGCATCGCAGGTGGCTGCGCCGATACCCGCGCTCGCGCCGGTGACGATCGCGACCTGTCCCTCGAGCTGCTGGTGTCCCGTCATGGGTGGGAGACACTGCGAGGGCGAGGATTGTCGGTGTTTCGCCGGTCGGGACCGGCCAGGTCCGCGGGCGCGACGTCGCGTGGGCCAGCCATGGAGGTTGACTGACACGAACGCATCACCGTCTGTAAACCCGACACTGAAGTTCCCCTCGAGTCTCGGTACACGTCATGCGTAACTTTCACCTCACGACGCTCTGGGGTATCCCGGTCCAAATCAACATTTCGTTGCTGGTGTTTCTGCCGGTGCTCGTCTGGCTCATCGCCGCGAGCGGGCAGATCGAGATCTACGCCGCGATCATCGACGGGCTCGCGCCCGCGACGCTCGAGGCCGACCCGCTCGAGGTCGGCGCCACCCCCTGGGTGATCGGCGTCGCCGGCGCGATCGGCCTGTTCTTCAGCGTCGCCGTCCACGAGTTCGGCCACGCCTACGCCGCCCGCCGGTACGACATCGGCACGGAGTCGATCACGCTCTGGATCTTCGGCGGGCTCGCGGCGCTCGAGTCGATGCCGCGGGAGTGGAACCGCGAGTTCTGGATCGCCGTCGCGGGACCGATCACGAGCGTGTTGCTCGGCGTGGGCTTCTACGGGCTCTTGCAGGTCGTCCCGGGCGGACTGCCCCTGGTCGTCTTCATCGTTGGCTGGCTCGCCGTAATCAACGTCGTGCTGGCGATCTTTAACATGGTGCCGGCGTTCCCGATGGACGGCGGTCGCGTCCTGCGAGCGCTGCTCTCGCGACGACGACCGTACGTGCGGGCGACGCAGATCGCTGCCCGGATCGGGACCATCTTCGCGCTGCTGTTCGCCGTGATCGGCATCCTCAGCTGGAACCCAGTGCTCGTGCTCGTCGCGCTGTTCGTCTACGGCGCGGCGACCACCGAGTCACGCGCGGTCGTCCTCGACGAACTGCTCACGGGCGTCACCGCCGCAGACGTGATGGAGACGCCGGCTCGATCGGTCGCTGCGGACACGACGCTCGCTGCGTTCGCGAACCGGATGTTCGGCGATCGACGGAGCGAGTACGTCGTCGACGACGACGGCGAATTCTACGGCGTCGTGACACTCGAGGCACTCAGCGGGACCGATCGTTCGGCGTTCGAGACGACGACCGTCCGCGAGGTGGCGACGACCGGCGTGACGACCGTCGACCCCGAGATGCCGGCGTTCGACGTGCTGGTCTCGATGGGCCGGGCGCCGATGGTCGTCGTACTCGAGGACGGTGAGCCAGTCGGTACGATCACTCGAAAGGACCTCGGCGACGTCATGCAGCTGCGACGGGAGCTCGGTGCGCCGGGGCCGTTCGAGCGCGTGCCGATGTGAGCGAGGGGGGCTTCTTGTTCTTCCCCCATTCCACGCACGCGTCGGGTTGTCGCTACAGGTCGTACAACTCGCCGTATTTCTCCGCGACGTACTCGAGGAAGTAGTCGGCGGTGAACGCCTCGCCGGTGGCCTCCTCGATCAGTTCGGGTGTCGTGTACCGTTTGCCGTGGCGGTGGACGTTCTCGCGGAGCCAGCCGTTGAGCGCGTCGAACTCGCCGTTGCGGATGTCCGCAGAGAAGTCGCCGAGATCGGCTTCGATAGCCGCATAGAGCTGTGCGGCGAGCACCGAGCCGAGCGAGTACGTCGGGAAGTAGCCGAAGCTTCCGTGTGACCAGTGGATGTCCTGCAGACAGCCCTCCGCGTCGGTCTCGGGGCGGACGCCGAGGTACGCCTCGTACTTGTCGTTCCAGGCTTCGGGGACGTCTTCGACCTCGAGGTCGCCCGAGATGAGTGCGCGTTCGATCTCGAAGCGGATCACGATGTGAAGGTGGTAGGTGAGTTCGTCCGCCTCGACGCGAATGAGGTTGTCGTCGGAGACCTGATTGGCCGACTCGTAGGCCTCCTCGGGGGTGACCGCCTCGAGTTCGGGGAACCGCTCGCGGGCGATGGGGAGGAAGTGGTCCCAGAACGCACGAGAGCGACCGACGTGGTTCTCCCAGAGTCGCGACTGGGACTCGTGGACCGAGAGGTCCCGTGACTGGCCCAGCGGCGTTCCGTACTGTTCGTCAGGGAGGCCGAGCGTGTAGTTGGCGTGGCCGAACTCGTGAATCGTCGAGGTAATCGAGCCGAGCAGATCCTCGGGCTCGAAGCGAGTAGTCACGCGAGCGTCGAACTGCGTCCCCGTCGAGAACGGATGTGGGGCGGTGTCGAGCCGGCCCCGACTCCAGTCGTAGCCGAGCGAGTCGAGGACGTCGCAGGCGAGGGCCTCCTGGTCGTCGTCGTCGAACGTCCCGGAGAAGGCGTCCGTGGTGATCTCGGCCGAACTCCCGTCGATCGCCTCGATCAGCGGGACGAGTTCGTCCCGGAGCCGCTCGAGGACGCGCTCTGCGGTCTCGAGGTCCAGGTAGGGTTCGTAGTCCGCAAAGAGCACCTCGTAGGGGTCGGCGTCGGGATCGATGTGTTCGGCGTACTCACGCTTGAGTTCGACGAGTTTCTCGAGCGTCGGCGCGAACGCCTCGAAGTCGTCGTTCTCCTTGGCTTGCTTCCACTCGGGGTGGGCGGTGGCGGTCGTCTCGGAGATCTCGGCGACGAGTTCTTCGGGAACGCTCGTCGCTCGCTCGTACTTGCGGCGGATTTCGCGGACGACGGCGGCTTGCTCGTCGTCGAGGTCCGCCGCCTCGAGTTCCTCGAGGAGGTCGCCGGTCTCGTCGGCGGTCAGCAGTTCGTGGCTGATCGACGAGAGCGTCGAGAGCTGCTGTGCGCGGGCCGGGGTGCCGTCTTCGGGCATCACGACTTCCTGGTCCCACCGCAGGACGCCGCCGGCGTCCTCGACGCTGGAGATCCGTTCGACGCGGCTGCGGAACTCTCCGTAGGTGTCCGAAATCGAGTCATCCTGGGCCTGATCGGTCGCCATATGGACGAGTACTCCCCCTCTGGCCGTATCAACGTCGTGGTTCCAGCACGCTCGGCCGCCACCGGCCACCGCCGTTCCTGCACCCGTCACCCCCTCCGGCCCTCTGTACAGAGAGCCGCTGAGTGACTCTCGAGAGTACAGCGGCGTGAAACTGCTGTGGAACGTGCAAGCCACGAACTGTTCGGGCGCGGTGACCTGTCTTCGGGTGCTATGGTACTCGCAAGTGCAATCGTGTTCGTCGTCAGCCTATTGATCGGTGCGCTCGGCATCTACCTCGGCGCGAGAGTCATCGTCGGGGCCGGCGACTACGACCACGCCATCGTCACCGCGTTGATCGGGGCGATCGTCTGGGCGGTCGTCGGCTTCTTCGTCGGGTGGATCCCCCTCCTGGGGCCGTTGCTCGCGTTGCTCGCGTACATCGCGGTGATCAATTTCCGGTATCCCGGCGACTGGACCGCCGCGGCGATGATCGGCCTCGTCGCCTGGGTGACCGTGTTGATCGTCCTCTACGTCCTGGCCGCCGTCGGGGTCACCGGCTTCGACGCGGTCGGCGTGCCGGGGGTCTGAGGACCCGCGAGCCCGCGGTTCGTCAGGGAACTCGACGCTCCTTCGAGCCCGGGGCCGGTGAACCGTTAACACGCTCGACCGAATACGGTACGTATGGGATTTTTCGAAAACCTCGGACGGAAGGTCGGCGAGTTCACCCACGAGGCCAAGCGCGCGGCCGACGAGGAGGCGGGCTACGTCTGCGAGAACTGCGGCGAGCGGTTCCACACGGACCAGGAGAGCTGTCCGGCGTGCGGCAGCGACGCCGTTCTCGAGCGTGAGCCACCCGATAGCGCGTCCAGCGCGGCCGGTGCGGACGAGTCGACCGGGCCGGAGACGGATCTCGAGAACGAGGACGCCCTCGAGGATGGGGACGGAGACGCTCTCGAGGACGGGGACGGCACGACTGACCGCGAGTGACCGCTCACTGCAGCCAGTTCTCGGCGACCCCTCGATAGATCTCGTAACACCGCTCGAGCACCGCGACCGAGACGCTCTCGTCGGCGGTGTGAGCCTCGCCGGGCTCTGCCGGACCGCAGATCACGCACTCGGTACCGGCCCCCGAGAGCCAGCCCGCGTCGGTCGCGTGGGGTTTGGTCACGAGTTCCGGCGACCCCGACTGTGCGCTGTCGGCCGCCTCGAGCACCGCCTCGGCGAACGCCTCGTCGCCACACCGCATCGGTGGCAGGTCCTGATCGACCGTCCACTCGACGCCCTCGAGACCCTCGACGCGCTCTATGGCGGCGCGCTCGCCGGGCACCGTCCGCTCGTCGACCGTCACGTCACAGCGGTCGGGGACGACGTTCATCGCCGTTCCGCCGTCGATTTCGGTGACGACGACGCTCCCCTCGAGCGTCCCGCCGGCGACCTCGACGGCAGGTGGTTCGAGGTCCCGAACCAGAGAGACGGCCTCCGTCGCCCGGTAGATGGCGTTCTCGCCGGCGTCGGCTTCGCTCGCGTGGGCGGCGCTGCCACGGGCGGTGATCGTACTCCCGCGCCGCCCCTTGTGAGCGACGGCGACGTCGGTGACGCCCGGGCTCGAGTAGCCCGTCGAGCCCTCGCCGACGACGGCGACGTCGGGGGCGAAGCCCGCGTCGATGGCGTGACGGGCGCCGACGCCGCCGGTCTCCTCGTCGACGAAACTCGCGAAGACGAGTTCACCGGCCGGTTCGGCGGCGCTGAACGCGAGCATCGCGGCGGCGACCGCCCCCTTCATGTCCGCCGTGCCGCGTCCGTAGAGGCGCCCGTCGCGCTCGTCGACGACGTACTCGCCGTCGTCGGTCACCTGTTCCGGTGCGGGCGCGACGACGTCGTGGTGGCCGACCAGCGCCAGCGTCCGCTCGCCGGTTCCTTTTCGTGCGATGACGTTCCCGACCTCGTCGCGTCGAACGTCGGCGTCGGTCTCCCTCCGCAGCCACGACTCGATCGCGTCACCCGCGGCCGTCTCGTCCTCGTGGCTCGAGACGGTCGCCAGCCTCCGCGTCAGTTCGGTGAGTGTCCCGGTCACGGTCGTCTTCAACAGGCGGCACCTACAAGAACGTACCCGCCGTCCGTGGATCGTCCCGCCTCGCCTTCGGTACCCTGGCCTCTCACTCCAGGGAATCGCGTCGGCTCGCTCCGGCGATCCGTCGTCCTCACTCGACGGGTTTGTACATCTTCGACTCCGTTTCGTCGTCTTCCTCGTCGGTGAGCCGCGAGACCGTCTCGGCGACGCTCCGGAGGTTCGCGGTCTGTTCTTCGCTCGCGGCGGCGACCGACTCCGCGGCGGCCGCGACCTGATCCGCCGTCTGGGCGACCTCGTCGACGGTGGTCGCCGCGCCCTCGACGTTGCGTGCCTGCTGGTCGGTCGCCGCCGCGACGTCTTGCATGCTCGCCACCGTCGTCTGTGCCGATTCGTGGATCTCCTCGAGCGACGCGATGGTCTCGCGGACGCGCTCGACTCCGTCGTCGATGCGCTCGACCGTCTGCTCGGTCACCGCGGCGGTCTCGGCGGCCTCCTCGCGGACGGCGAGGACCGCGTCTTCGATCGCCTCGAGGTCACTCCTCGTCTGAGTCGCGAACGACTCGACCTCCTCCGCGATGACTCGCATCGGCCCGGCGTCCTCGCTGGTGGATCGGCTGGCCTCGATCTTCGCGTTTTTCGCCAGGATCGCGGTTCGCTCGGCGACCCCCTCGAGTCGCTCCAGCGCCGCGTCGATCTCGTCCGTCTTCGCCTCGAGGGTGTCCGCCGCCGCGGCGGCGCGGTCGGTCTCGTTCTCGAGCTCCTCGAGGTCCGCGATGACCTCGTCGGCTGCCTCGACGCCCTCGGCGGCGAGCCGCTCGGTTCGGTCGCTGTCGGCGTGGACCTCGCCGGCGGCGGCCGCGATCTCTTCGACGGCGGCGCTGACCTCGCTCAGGTCACCCGCGACGGCGTCGACGGCCGAGGCCTGACTCGCGGTGTGGCCGCTGATCGTCTCGGCCCGACTCGCGACGACCTCGCTCGCCTCGTGGAGCTCTTCGATCGGTGCCCTGACGTCGTGTTCGACCTCGCGTGCCAGTCGTTTGCGTCGCTCGATCGACCGCTCGAGGCGCTGTGCGTAGGAGTCGACGTACGTGTCGGCGGCGATCTGCATGTCGAGGTTGATGATCCGAAGCAGCGAGAGGACGTCCATCATCCCGTCGTCGATGGCCTCCCTGACGGTCGCCTCGAAGCTCTCCTCGATGGTCGGCTCGTCGGTGCCACCCAGCCCGAGTGCGCTGGCCAGCCCGCCGAGCCCGCCCCCGCTGTCGTCGCGTTCGCTGGCCCACCCCTCGACGGCGTCGACGACCCGGTCCTGAACCTGCTCGTTCAGTCGCTCGAGCAGCAGGTCGTAGTAGACGCCGTACTGCCCGATGTAGTGGTGCAACGGCATGTCGATCATCTCGTGGAGCTTGCCGATGCGGGCCCGGTTCTCGAAGTAGTCGAGGTCGTAGGAACCGGTCGCGAGCGAGACGAGGTAGGCACGCTGGGTCTGTTTGAGGTCCTCGACCCCTTTCTCCGAGCGCCCGATGATCGCGGTCGCTTCCTCGTACTGGAGGATGTTTTCGTAGAAGTCCTCGGCGATCTGCTCCTGGTTCTCGCGCAAGAGGGGCTCGAGGTCGGCCAGCCGTCGTTCGTCTTCGTCGTCGAACCCGATGAACTCCTTGCGCCAGGCCACGTCGTCCTCGTCGATTCCGACGTTCTCCACCAGCCTGTCGACTTCCAGGTGTTCGTTCAATCCCCCATGGCCGAACGTCTCCTCCGGATTCATACGCGAAAATACTCGGGCCCTTATATAATACAACTGGACATTCCCACGCGAATAAAACTGGATGCGTACCGTCGCTGTTGCAGGACGGCCCGGGGCCGAGGCCGACTGTGGCCCGTGAACAGCCCCCAACGCCCGCTCGGACCGCTCCCGCACCCTTTTACGCGCTCGAGTCCAACCGTCCGACATGAACGTCGTGCCGGATACGAGCGTGGTCATCGACGGCCGCGTCTCGTCGGCGATTGCAGACGGGCAGTTCGAGGGAGCGACGATTTCGGTGCCGGAAGCCGTCGTCGCGGAACTCGAGGCGCAGGCAAACGACGGCATCGAGACCGGCTGGGACGGCCTGGAGGAGCTCACCCGGCTCGCCGAGCTCGCCGACGACGGTACTATCGACCTCGAGTACGTCGGCGAGCGGCCGAGCGCGATCGAGCGCGGCCACGCCTCGGAAGGCGAGATCGACGCCCTGATCCGCGACCTCGCGGAGGAACTCGGGGGGACGTTCGTCACGAGCGACGTCGTCCAGGCCGAGGTGGCCGAGGCCAAGGGACTCGAGGTCGAACACGTCTCACCCGAGACCCGCGAGATCGAGACGCTCACCATCGAGACCTACTTCGACGAGGCGACGATGAGCGTCCACCTCAAGACGGGGATGGTCCCGATGGCCAAACGAGGCGATCTCGGCGACATGCGCTACCAGGAGATCGCCGACGAGCCACTCGAGGAGGCGACCATGGACGAGTACGCTCGCGAGATCGTCGACGCCGCCAAGGAGTCCCCCGACGGCTTCCTCGAACTCTCGGAGCCGGGGATGAAGATCGTGCAGTTCCGGGACTACCGGATCGCCATCGGCCGACCGCCCTTCGCCGACGGCATCGAGATCACCGCCGTCAGACCGATCGCCCAGACCGACATCGAAGACTACGAACACGCCGACGAACTCAAAGAGCGACTGCTCGAGCGCCAGCGCGGCGTGTTGATTTCGGGGGCGCCCGGTGCCGGGAAGTCGACGTTCGCCCAGGCGGTCGCCCGCTTCATCTCCGATCACGACTACGCGGTCAAGACGATGGAGAAACCGCGGGACCTGCAGGTTGGCCCCGAGATCACCCAGTACACCGAACTCGCCGGCGAGATGGCGAAGACCGCGGATGCCCTGTTGATGGTCCGTCCCGATTACACCATCTACGACGAGGTCCGCAAGACCGACGACTTCGAGGTGTTCGCGGACATGCGCCTGGCGGGCGTCGGGATGATCGGCGTCGTTCACGCGACCCGACCGATCGACGCCCTCCAGCGGCTCGTCGGCCGCGTCGAACTCGGGATGATCCCCCAGGTCGTCGACACCGTCGTCTACGTCGAAGCCGGCGAGGTCAACACCGTCTACGACGTCCGGACGGAGGTCAAGGTCCCGGCGGGTCTCACCGAGGAGGATCTGGCCCGGCCGGTCATCCAGGTGACGAACTTCCAGACCGGCGAGCCGGAGTACGAGATCTACACGTTCAACCGCCAGGTCGTCACCGTTCCGCTGACAGACGAGGAGGGCGGTCCCGGCGGCGAGTCCGGGGTCGACCGCATCGCCAAACAGGAGATCGAACGCGAGATCCGCTCGATCGCCCGCGGTTACGTCGACGTCGAACTCAAGAGTCAGGATCGCGCCGTCGTCTACGTCGAGGACGACGACATCTCGAGCGTCATCGGCAAGGGCGGCGGCCGCATCACGGACGTCGAGAACCGCCTGGGCATCGACATCGACGTCCGGACCCACGACGAGAACCCCCACTACGGCGGCGGAGGCGGGGCCGGCGGCACGACTGCAAACGGCCGCGGCGGCGGCCAGGCAGCCGGGCAGTTGGTCACCCCGGAGATCACCTCGAGACACATCGTGATCCCGGTCGACGGCAACCACGGCGAGACCGTCGAGGTCCAGGCCGGCGGCGACTACCTCTTCACCGCCACCGTCAGCCGTGGAGGCGAGATCCAGGTCTCGAGGGGGAGTGCGATCGCGGACGAGTTAGAGGGGGCGATCGACCGAACGGAGCCGGTGACGGTCGTGCCGTCGTCGTAAGGTCCCGAATAGCAGACGAGTCCGCGGCAGTTTTCGTTGCGACGGAGCCGGACAGATCCCCCCGCGAGC
>LFCJ01000862.1_pt1 | contig 19975 bp, 25 predicted proteins | sample 643141 | NCBI WGS metagenome assembly LFCJ01 (sample SAMN03766243, study PRJNA286221) | soda lake metagenome | biome: soda lake; feature: Kulunda steppe; material: water; isolation source: sample B1-Br-g2 brine of Lake Bitter-1 | place: Russia: Kulunda steppe | collected 2010-07
AGGGTGCAGCCATGGCTGAGGTGTGGAGGGGAAAGGGGCTGCAGGCTGCGTTGCAGCTGGGACTGACTGCAAGGTGGATGGCCATGAAGGGCCCTTAACCCTGCAGCATGTGCATGGCGCAGGCCGCGCTGTGGGTGCGGACGCTCGGCAGCAGCACGCACAGCTGCCGTGCGCAGACCAGCTGCCGCAGCTGCAGCTACAGCGGGAGCAGCATGTGCATCCACTGCACACAGACTTCCAGCAGCAGCAGCAGCAACAGCAGGAGCAGCTGGCAGCTCAGGCCCTCCCGCACGTTATCGGAGGCGCATGCGCGCTTCATGTGCTGGGCGCGGCTGCCTTCTTTGCCAGCGGCCACTTCTGCGAATTCACGGGCCTGCAGTATGCGTCTCCATTTATCGGATTCGATGAGATGGACTGGTGGGTAGCGGTGTGGGCGGCGCAAGCGCATAGGCATGAGCATGACCAAGCAAATAGGCATGAGCATGACCAAGCATGACCAAGCATAGCCAAGCATATAGGCATGAGCATGACCAAGCATCGCAGTGTATTGATGGCGGAGTTTGTGAGCAGGTTCAAGCCTCAGCGTTGGTGCGCACGCTTGCGAGCACATTCCCTGGACTTTAAACTAGTCTACTTATAGTAAATTAGCATGGTAAATTAGGGTTGAAGACCAAGGCTGTGTGTCTCACGAGGCAAGGTAGAAGGGTCAGCCTTTGCTAATCCACACTGCCCTCGCGAGGTCGTTGGATTACGAGACTGCCCCACTTGCAGTCAACGCCCAACCCCAGTTACGACACGGCAATGCAAGCGTGCTGCCTTCCTTGGCTGGGTTAGCCTTTCACTTAATCCTTCTGCCCCCCGCATCCCGCAGGCGCTTCAGCCCCACGCTCCTGGTCCTGAACACCTTTGGGCTGCAGCTGCTCATGGCCCTCTGCGTGGGGCTGCTGCCAGTGGTGGTCACCTCTGGCCTGCAGGCGGCAGGCTCCCCTGCCACCGTTGCGATTCAAAGGGCTTCAGCTACCATTGAAAGTCCTGGCCGGACTTCTGATAGGACTGGAATCACTGGGGTGCACACACATCTTCTGGACAGCCTTGACAGCAAGCCGCAGGCACCACTTGGGGATCAGCCCCCCCCTGGTGTGCGTGCCTTTTCCACCGCACCTGCCTTGCGCCCCTCCCAATTCAGGCAGCTTGTGCACGTGGGCCTGGTCACCCAGCTGTGCCTCCGCGCAATGGTGTCCCTGATTGTGGTGCTGTGTGCATCGGTCCTGCATGGCCACATCCTTGTGTGGGCGATCATCGCACCCCGCTTTGTTTTCGAGATCTGCATGGCGGCCACGGCTGCAGCAGCTGCGCTTATCGTGGGCCTCATCATCTCCTGAGACCCCGTATTAAACTAGTCGCTTGTCTTCACTTGTGCTTCAGAGCTAAGTTTACAAGTTAGGGTTAACCGCCAGCCTCGTCGTTAGGCTGGTTTTTTTGTTGCTGGTCTTTGCTAGTTAAAAGTAGTCCATAATGTCTGAGATGAACTTGCAGAGTTTGTTGTGCTGTTGAAGAAGGAAATCAAAGACAGTCTGACTAGGCAAGGCGTGCAAAAGGGGACTCCATAGAAAAGGACTAGCGGAAAGGGAGAAAAAGGAACGAATACTCCTTTCTGAGAGACCACACAAACAAGTCTTTACAGTGAAAAATACCGTGCTCCTCATTTTGCTTGGCAGCACAAAAGCGTTTGTCACAGTCACTGTGTCCATTTCCATCGCGCCAGATGGAGGATCCCACTGCGAGAGCATGTGCATGCAAACAAACCTTCTCACATTCCTCATTACATGTCTAGGGAGGTCAAGGCACAGATAGCGAGGTGGCATCAGGGGGCCACCCCCATTCCTCACAGTGCGTGACTCAGCTTGAAGATCTAGGAGGGGACAGGCAAACCAAGATTGATGAGTAACCAATTTGTTGTCGCTTTCCGTAGGGTTCATGTTAGCAATGTCCCTCCACAATTTCCTCATCAGGTCAGCAGTGAAATCTGAGCAACAAATAGGGTGCCCCTGCAAGAGAGCTCGTTTGTATGTGTCACAGCCTCGCAATCCCTCAGTGACACGCAGGATGTCTGAAGCTCAACAAGTTTTAGCCTGATGCAGCATTGAGGTCTGCACAAAGGGCCTGCTTAAGAGTGGCACTATTTAAGGACAACAAGCTGTTGTAAAATTTTACGACACCTCTCCTCGACGCATCCTAGATTTAGCTGAGGCCAAAGCCTGAAATCTGTGTTTTGTAAGCTGCGATAATTGGGCCTCTTCTTAATGCACACTACTCACAAACAGAATAAGTATATAGACTTTGGTGATTTAAGTATCACCTTGAAGGCATAATCTTTTCTTTTTTTACTACCTGCCATTCGGCTGTCCTGTATAGACACTAGCTTTCCTTGTACGCATGTGTATCGAAAGCGTACTATTTCTTGGAAAAGATGTTCCTGGTTTCAACTTGAAGCTTTAAGTTGGAGCCACAAAAGGCTTCATTGTCATTTTATACTATGATAGCTACCCTACATTGGCTAGCTTGCCTTTACTGGTATCGGTTGCAGGCCCGTTTGGCTTCAGCTAGGCTGCCCTCGTTCAGCAGGTACAGCTATGCAACCTAACCTTACCTAACCTACATTGACAGGGAAAGTGTAATGGTGGTGGTGACTTACTTTGTGTGTGGAAGCGCAAGTACCTATGGAGTGCGCGTGAGATTCTGACAGGGTTCCCAATCACCCGAGGGCTCGGCTGTACCGTTACAGAAAGGCAGCAGCCTCCTGTGCATCGTAAGTTATGATTCATAACAGGATAGCACCCCCTGCCCTTGCACACGGGCTGTGCCATACTGACGGTCACACCCCAGCCCATAGCACCAGGGGCACTGGGGAAAGCCAAAATCCAGGTGCCAGATAGAGGACATTGCTGACCCACTATCTTGCCCGCATACTGGTGCCCTTCTTGGAGTGGGTTCACTCTGCAGGCCTGAAAGGCTTCAGCTAAGCTAAGCCACATTTGGCGGACACGGCCATGTAACCCTTATCTCACATTACTGGCCCAGCAATGGTACCTAAAGGGGCGAATAAGCAGAGCTGCATTGAATTGGATCCGCGAGGCCAAACACTGCCAGGGTAGCTTGCTCGCGCTAATTGTCCCAACATCATTCCAGAACCTTACTTTGGGAAAGACTCATAATAAACATGAATAGAGCATGATGAAGACATGAGTCAAAAGAATCAGGGGCAAGGACAGAAAGTCATGTTATGGATGGATGCCCCAAGAAGTCAGGCCGCACAGGTAGCATGCTGCATGCACCATGCAGCATTTGCTGATTCCACTTGCCTGAAAGATGAAAATAAGCCAAAAAAGCAAGCATCGCATGCCAAGAGATCGAGGTGATGCTGGAGCAGACAGCAGGCTCGACTGTCTACCATGGGAGCTGCTTCTGTGTACCGGAAGGGTCGAAGGACTGAGACACCACAATGGCATGTAAGGTGCCCAGACCTGTCCTGTGCATCTCCATCTTTGAGGTGCCTGGGGCCTCCTGCTGCTCTGAGGTGAAGCAGCACCCTGGGGGACATGGCCGTAACTGTGGTCAAGGGCAGTGTTGCACTGGGTTGAAAGATGTGAGCAGATTGCAGGTGACATGAACCATGCACAAATATACAGTCAGCATGAGTTTCTAAGTTAAACCCTGTGCACGGCAACACTGCAGAAAAATGTACACTGCACCTGTGCTACTTAAAGGCTACCGCATTCCCTTTGGGGCAGAAGAGTGATGGTCACATGCTTCTCCTCACTGCCAGCAAGAAGCGCGGAATCAGAGTTCACTCTCAGGCATTCTGAGCCTGGGGCCCAAATCTCTCAGGCATCCGATGAGAGCATGCTGTTTCTCCTCTTTAGGTCTAATCACTCACCTGTATCGCCCATCTCCTGGGCATTCAAAGCTCATTGCTTCATTTTGATGAGTTGCTCTAGCTTGGCCGTTATGGCTGAGGGGCTGTCACCTTGGACTGACAGCGATTTCTCTACACCTTGGTCTGCGCATGCCAATTAATTGAATCAGCACATTAGTGTCGCAAGAGGGCGAGTGGCGCGCTATACTGGAGAGGTTGCGTGTACATGGTACCATTGGGAAGGCTGCAGCGGTTCGCTACAATGATTGTAAGCTGCACATCCACCATTGCAGTTTGTTTGCACTTTGAGCAGAGATGCACACATGCTCACCATATCTGGCAATCAGCTTTGCCTCCACCCCAGCTGATTCGCGGACCAAAATGGGGAAGTACGGGTTTGCCTTCTTCATCTCTGCATAGTTGGACATCAAGAAGTCCCTGCAGTCGTGCATGCAAATGATAATCCACCTCGTGGGCACAACGGAACCAAGGGCTGCATCCAGACACACACTTGCTACAGTTGATGAACAGCACATGTCATTTGAGTAAGTACTGACCTGACTCCCTTGCTGGCTGGTGCAGTCTGATCGACGTGTATCCTGCAAACGAGGGCCATGCAAAAGCACATTGAACGGGCCCAAATTGATGGAGGGGTGTCACACTGGTTTTGCCCCTCATGCAAACTAACCTGAGTTCTTGCAATGCTTTGCTCAAGCCACCACGCCACGCCATGTTGATTTCGTTCTCAACTTCAAGTTGTGATTAAACCAATTGACCGGGTATGCTTCGTCGCTACAGTCTGTATTCCGGTGGAGAAAGTTTAAAATTAAAAGATTGCAGAAAATGGGAAAGCAAAAGAAGACCCGCAAGTTCGCGGAAGTGAAGAGACTGCTCAACCCGAAAGACCTTGAGTAAGTGAGCTCCAGAGCCCCAGGGCTGTTTGCAAGAACTGGGTTCAAGATTTTTCAATCTCTGTTCATTCAGAGGCAGCATGTAGAATGCTGAACACACTGTACCGGGCAGAGTCCCCGGCGGCCATGTTCTCGTCTGTTCAAGCAGGACTCAGGCTTTCTTTTACCAGGGCTGAGCCTGTGTGCACTCTTTATGCTTGCAGGCCGCCCCAAAAGAAGCAGAAGGTGGACAAGGACAAGGAAGTGCGGCATGTGTAAGTTTGAGAAGTGACTGTCCTTGACGGCCTTTCGGCGTCCTGCACGTCTGGGCCAGTTGAGCTGGATTTAACAATTCTGAAGGAAGGGTGTTGTTCTCAAGAAAACTTCTTTTTCCCATTCACTTGCAGTGACAAAGCGAGTTCTGCCCTGTTCTTCCGGTACAACACTCAACTGGGTCCCCCCTACCAGGTTCTTATTGACACCAACTTTATCAACTTCTCCATTAAGAACAAGGTGAGAACTTGGGAACGAAAGATTGAATAGCTTTGCGCTGCCACAGCCTTTGCTTTGCCTCAGGGTGCATCACTTGCCCAGGTTCAAGCTGGACTCATGCCTCTCCTCACAGTCAATGCTGGGTGGTGCACTCTCTGCATGACCATGCCATACTGTATGGGAACTTGCCTGCAGATTGACCTGGTGCGAGGCATGATGGATTGTTTGTACGCTGAGTGCATTCCCTGTGTCACCGACTGCGTCATGGCCGAGCTAGAGAAGCTGGGGCCCAAGTATCGGGTGGCTCTGAAAGTGGCAAAGGTGAGTGGCAGTATTGCAGGGCGTATCAGCATCAAGAAATACAGGAATATAATCTTATCGAGAATTATTCAGAGGCATGCGGCTGTGGCAACGCTTGAAGATCTTGCTTTGGATGGGGACTGGTTAGAATGTAAAAGCACTCACGTCTCATGTGCTTTACAGAGTCCCATCTAGCCCCCTTTCAAAGTAAGATCCTCAATGATCCATGTGTCTGGATATGGCCAGAGTTTGTTCGTTAAAGCTGGCACCACCCCCTTGGAATCTCAGCCTCTTAATTTCCCAATGTGCACGGCTTGCAACTGCTTTAGCCCAGCCACAATTCACACCTGTTTTGTTGCTCTACCACCGTTCCTTGCATAGGAAAAAGTGGATGTCTGCTTTCCTCAGTCCCAAGGTTGAGGACATAGGAGGCCGTAACACAGAACGGATTACGACTTGCAATCTGCAAGCCTCTCCGGCATGGAATGGCACCTCTTCTGCTGCATCCTCCCTATTGACGCAGCACTGCCTGTGTCCCTGATGTGCATGCACTTCAATCCTCCTGAGCAGGGCCCAGTCATGATGTTGTGCTTGTGCAGCTCACATGTAATAACATGGCAGCCACATGGTCGCAGCTAGTGCAAACCCACTTGTCTTGAATACACATCACATCAGCTTCAGATTGTCCATGCACCTGCATGGACGCACTGTCTTGCAATGTGCGCACTTGTCTGCTGAACCCTCACTGTGTGAGCTGTGAGCGATGTGTGTCCCACATGTGTGTGGGAGGGAGGTGTTCTTTGGATGGATTGAAGGTTTTGTGCTGCACCAGTCTCCCAAAACTCATGCCGTCCTTAAACTCATGCCTGCTTGCATGCCCTCATGCCTGCTCGCTTGCTTACATACGCTGTACTCCCAACCTCCCACCCCGCATGCCAGCTTGCATGCTCCGTTGGGTGCGCATGCCTGTAGGATCCCCGCTTCGAGCGTATCCCTTGCACGCACAAGGGCACATATGCGGATGACTGCATCTGCCAGCGCATCGCCAGCCACAAGTGCTACATCGTGGCCACATGCGATAGAGACTTGCGGAGGCGCATACGCAAGGTAGGCAGGCACGGCACCCGTCCATTGCTGTTCCAGACAAGGGCGATGCATGTTTGATGCTGGGTGTTGTATGGTGTGCATCGATCAGCCAGGTAAACAGCATTGCACTTTTTAATCCATACCATCATGTTGTGCACATAGAGCCCCCACGCCGCCGCCGCACCGGCAATATCAAACGACAGGCATGCTGCTCATGCTCTACAAGCACGGCCTCTGACGCCCAGCAGCTCAGCATTTCATCCAAGCACATGAGACTTGCGCCCTCCCCTCCTGCATGATTTTTTTGGCGCAGCTGTGCTTTGTGTGGCTGAGTTTGTAGCCATGTTTGCTGCATTGTGGTGTGAAGCATCATTCATGGCTGCGATGCTTCACATCGCGGTCAGGCTTCACCCATGGCTGTGGTGCGAAGCACCACTTAGGGCTCTGGGCTCGGTGCGCTTGTTCTGGTCCTTCAAGCCTCTGAAGTTTCCCACTGATACCTTTATGGAGGCTGCCTGCTGTTCCTTGCGTGTGCATCAGCTGCCCAGTGACTCCTGCCACTATGCCCATTGCGCATCCCCATGCATTATTTGTGCATGCAATGCGCATGTCGTCGATGCATGTACATTATGGGTTGTTATCCCTTCGGTCCTTTTCTGTGCAGGTCCCTGGTGTGCCAATAATGTACATCCAGTCTCATAGATACAGCATAGAGCGTTTGCCAGAGGCGACCATAGGTGGTGCTCCCCGCACATAGACGAAAGCAGCAGAGATTAGAGTTGATCATGTGTGCCCTCGTGTCTGTATTGTGCATGCGGTAGCGCTGTTTTTGTGTCGCGCGCAGGTGCATATGTGTGCTCATGTGTGTAATACGTGGAGATTGTGCTTGTCCTGTCATGAATTGTTGTTTCTCAGCTTCCAAGGTGGCAGCTTTGCCCTGTCCAGCTCGCCATGATTACAGTGGCAGTTGTTGTGGCTTTTTGTTTGGAACAGGCAAGCTCATTTGCTTGTCCAGGCAGCCAGGCAGCAACTGGCTGGCTGGGACATTGATTTGATGCCTGGTGGGACAGAATTGGGGGCTGTTGGTTTGTAGTTAGTGTGAAACTGGCCTGCACCCTAGCCCACCACCCACCATTGGCATGGTGTGCCCTCAAATGTAGCACCCTCTGCACCTAGCAGGGTGTGGTACCGCTAGTATTTGTAGAGACTCATGTATTATAATGTTAACAAACTATGCTGGCTGAGAGGACCATCTAGGGTTCAGACTTGGCTCCTGTGTACTTGCACTGGCACATATGCGCCGCCACATATTTCAAAGAACTTTGCTGTTTATAACAGCGTGCTTGCTTTCTAAACGTACAGACTTTTTCATGCCTTGGCCTACTAGTCCAGGCAACTGTTTGAGTTCTGACGTCAGAGAACGCCAACTTCTGTCTGGTTTGATGTTCCTGATCTGCACCTATTTGAAGTGCGTCTGTCAAAGCATGTCCCCTTCAAAGTCTCTTACTACTACTAGTGGTACTAGTAAACTTAGTAAGTTTGTAGTACAAATGGATGTGACGTCGTGCATACCAGACAAGAAACTTTCTTTGAATGACCTTGGAAAGGAAAGGTAGGGTAAGGGATCCTTTGAAAATGCTGGAACATTCACAGGTGCCATTCCAGGCCAGATTCAATGCCAGCTATGGCTCTAAGAAATGAACCTGGAAGATTGGTTAGGCTAGCAGTCCCACTTCTTGACTGAAGTCACTTTTTGTAGACCCTTGTAACCCCTTGAACCTGGATATTAGCCACCAAGCTGATGGAACCATGCAGCAGGAGCAAAGTAAAATATGTGCATTGAGTACTTCGTCAACTTTACTTGCATGCCAGTCCAAAGAGCCTCTAGGAGGCCTCCGGGAAGGGCCAAGGACAATGGAACTGCTCGAGGCACACCCTGCAGCCTTTCTGAGGGAGGATCGTGGCCATTGGGCGTATGGTGCCACCAGTGTGAGGCAAAAAATAACATAAAAGGATGAAGAACGGGCCATCTTTTGGTGTACGTATAAGTACACCTACTAGGGGTGCAAAGAGAGACCACCTGCTCTCCCAAACACGATATCTTGATGTGTCAACTTTTTTGAATCAGAACAGCAATAAAAATCCGTTTTTCCCAGCGGAATAGCGCTACTAGCCCTTCTAGTAGAAGGCTAAAGTAGTCATCCTTCACACCATCTTTGTGGGAGGCTCTAATTGTACCTCTAATAGTCTCACGTTGCGGTCATCTTGAAGAACCCGGCCTTGATACAAAAAGAGCCCATTGACTGCTTTTAGATAAGATGCTTACTGAGGAGGCTCTGCGCATTATGCGCACAAATAAACTACAACCAAACGCGCCTTGAAAAAACAGTCACTCTCAAGGTCTTGGTCTGGAGCAGGGGCGGCTTGTCACTCCAGATCCTTGCTAGTTCTTCTTTTTTCCCTGGTGGAGGATCCTCCGGAGACTCACGGCTCTCCACGTGAATGCGTCTCCTTTTCCTCAGTTGATGCACTAAACTTAGTTGATGCAAGGAGTATTTTCACTGCCTTTGCAACTTTGGAACCTAAACCTAAACCTAAACCTATGCAATTTTTCTTTTCTTTATTTTCTGGTGCAGGGAGTTATACTGCCTGTGCAGTTTTTGTAACCTTTTTCCATTTTAATACATGGATTACTTGCTTTCTTTGAGCAGGCTGGAAGTCGCAATTCTTGACTGAGACCTAATCCTTACATGCAAGGATTGCGCAGTCCTTGTATCACCGGTCGACAAGCTCTGGATCAAAGTGGTACGTGCAAGTTACCAATCTTTCAGTGCGTTGTTGGTAAATTGAGACACCTGGAAGGCGTACTCATGTGGGTAGCGCCTGTAATGCTCACAGTGACCTGAGTCTTCCCACTTGTGGCTGAATATCTCCACTCCACGCGTCGCCTGGGAAGGGCAAGGGACGATGTTGAAACCGGGCAGCATTAAGATGAATGCATGCACAGGATTGGCATGCACGGAGGGCTTCCATCATTGTGAAAGCAGGGACTGCGACACATAAGGGAACCCACAGTAAGCAATTAAAGAAGGGCCAAGCAGCAGCACCTTCTGAAAGTAAAAAACAGCATTGCTGATTGGGTTGAGACCCAGAAGTTGCAGCCCATAAGCCGTGTGTGCCACAGACAATAGCTGCAGACCACAGGCAAAAGCTGTTTCCCCCAAATTTACAGGTCAGACACACAGCAAGGCCAGGCCATGCTGACTTGGCAGCATGGCATGCAAACTGTGCCTGTAGACTCATGAAGGCAAGTTCCTGCTTCAGCGCACACCAGAGCGATCAGTTCAAGCACCCATGGCATTTGCCTACCTGTATGTGCATGTAGCGCTCTATGTCTTGTGGATCCGCCAGGGGGTCCGCGCGCGAGTACAAGTACAGCTGGGGACACACAGGCGCCATCTCATACCACGCCTCCAGCACCTGTGCAGACACAGTACAAGCATCAGCATCAGCCCTGGAGCTGACCTTATCAAGCAGGACCTGGTGGCGCGGGTCCTTCGTGGCTTTTGCTAAGCATTCAGGCTCATTGGCTGCAAAGGAAGGAGGATAGGGGCTGGATCCATGGGTGCAATGGAGCCATCATTAGGTGCACCACATCAGAAGAACCATTGATAGCTAGACTAATGATGAGACTCAAGCCAGAAGAAAGTCCTTGGCAGCAGAAGCGCTGTCAATAGGCCCAAGCCGGCTGCCGGAGTCAAAGGCGGGCCCACAGCAGGAGGAGAGCCATGGCAGGAGAGGGACTATGAAAAAGTCCCTGGATGCAGGAGAGCACTTGCAGGTGTTGCTGAGCGCGTGGGTGGCCCTCATTTGGCATCGGACCCATGACCAGCATTATTTTGGTTGTCTGCAGCAGCCGCGGGCCCTTGCTGCTGCTGGCTCCTCCTCACCTCCTCGTGTCTCCGCCTGATGTGCTTCTTCTGCATGTACCACCTTGCCGCGGAGTGGGCCGCGGACATCAGGCGCCCTTGCAATGGCCTGCACATGGCATGTCATTGGTGAAACAGGAAGTAGGTGGCGCAAAAGGAAATGCTGCTGGTGTCGCGCGCCCTTGCAGCGCCTTTGCCCCCAGCATGGAAACAGAAAAGGGGGGGCAGATGCAGTGGTCTAACATCCCTTCGCGGTAGGCCCAACACGCGTGCACACCGAGGCAAATGCCTTTTGAAGTTGTTGGCCTGGAAAACCATGCAGGGGTCCCTTGCTCACGTTCTTGGCCGCTGCTTTTGGCGGCTCCCCACAGACCTCACTGTGGCCCAGTTTGCACCCAGGAAAAGCACAAGTCACCAGGAGTGCTGTTTGATTTGCTTTCCAGCACCCATTCTGCGTAGACTCCATTGCCCACCCTGTCATGTGTGTCAGATGGAGCAAGTCCTTGACATATGCCTGAGAAGCCTGCTCATCCACGACAATGCAGCTCGCCGCATTGAATCAAGGTCCAAGCTGACTCACCTGGACTCAATGAGATGGGCCGGGGTGTCCAGGGTGGCCGACACCATCGCTCTGTACACCAACCAAACCGCGCATGCGTGTGTGCACAATGGTGTGGGTGTGCGTGGGTGTGTGCACATGTGCATGTGCATGGATTTGTGTGTCTGGGTGCGCCTGTGAGAGGCATGCGCACGTCTGTGCACGTCTGTGCGGTGTGGTCTTACTATGTGAGCTGTGCAGACAGCTGTCAGTATGTCAGTTTGTCCGTGAGGTGCAGGGGGGGGGAAAGGGGGCTACTGGCTGCACAGGTGGTGTTTTTAAGCAATAGTCCTATAAATCATACTATAGTATTCTATAACTTGAAAGTTGGTGGCGCCAGTTTGCTTGCAAGTTTGACTCTCTAGACAGTGGCAGAGTGCGCCATGTGATATGGAGCCGTCAGGCCTGTGCGTTGCTTTCAACGAATGCGTGCTGCTGCATTGCATCTAAAGGTAGGGGGGTCCCACAACCGGCTGAGCATCTCAAGACGGTCATGCTTGCCCTGTGAACACTGTCTTGTACCATGGCTGGATTGTTCTCTGCATCCCATTCACCCTTCTCTTCCGTTAACTGTTGTGCGCCCCACTTAGCCATCCCAAACAAAACTCCACTGGCACTGCTGCCACAAACAGCCTGCTCCAACAATGAGCGTGTCACTCACTTGGCTACCATCTCTTCTGTAACTTTAGCAGGCCCAGAATCAAATATGATGCCCTGTGTGTGCAAGTACAGATAATTCAAGTAGCAGCAGTTGGCTGTAGCTTAAAAAAGTGCGATGCTCTTTCACTTTGTTTTTGTTATCGTCCTACCCACTTTTCAAAGTGCAAGATCATCGGAAGGATAGCTTGGTAGCACGTACGAATCCTCACACAGATCTTAATACACACACATGAGCACCAAGCTCAGGCACTGCAAAAAGAATAATGTAAATGGGCCATGTAGTGCTATACGCTGACCCCTCAACATAGGCAGGCTTGCCGTGCACGGCCAACTTGGGGTCACACTCTGGATTGTAGGAAGATGGCCAACTCGGGATCACACTTTGGATTGGATGAAGGGAAAGCTCCATGCGCAGGACATAAGGAGGCTGTCAGAGTATGCGCAGGACATAAGGAGGCTGGCAGAGTATGGGCAGGTCGAGCATGGAGGACAGGCCTAGCATGGACGGGCTCAATCAACGTTGCCAGGCTTGAACGCAATCGTGCTCTATCCAATGCTTCTGTTGGCCCGCGCCAAAGCCTCTGCTTGCGCTTACACCAGAGCATGCACATCTGGTGCGGATAAGCATCATTACAAAACACATGCTTCACGCCCTGCGTCCCTTTTTGTGCACCTCCCTGACCCAGGTCATGCCTAATAAACGCACACCTTCACTTCATCTATTAAGCTCTTGCGAATGAAGACATCTTCTACTTGGTTCATCCATTTCCACATGGTTGCAGCATGGATGAAGCCACCCGTGCTGCGCATGCATGCCAAGCAACATAATACGACCTGAGAACCGTGCAGAATTTGTGGGTAACTGAACGCTACTCTTTTTTGTTGGGGATGGCAAGTCTGACTGCACAAAGCAAAGGCACCAACATAGGATCCTTTCTCTATTAAGCAACCTTTGGCCTGCACAAATCCATTGCCCTTATCAGCATAACGTCCTTCAGTCATTTCCCATGGCAAGAGTAAGCAAAGAATGCAAGTCGCCTTGACGCATTACCTGAATATGTGGTAGATGGTAGGCATGCCACTGTTTTCTATATGCATGCGTGCCACCTTGTCAATGTCTGCACCGGCAGTGACTATCCCTCTCCACCTGCAAATCCATACCAGAGAAGGTGCACATGCACGTTAATGACAAGAATGTGTTTGTTGGAGCAAATCCAGTCTGTTGCCAGCAGGTCCTCACTGAAACCAGCGCTGTCCTCCTCCTTCTCTGCTTGTTTGACTGGCTGGCCAGTGGAGCGCAGGCTCCTGTGTTTTTCCGGGATGCACGCAACCTCGCAGGCACGCACGCACCTGAACAGAGTCATGGGCACCGACGGTTGTATGCAGAGCACCTCATGGTCACCGCTGCGCATCCACAGGTGGGAGTACCTGCACTCATCATCAGGCAGGCGCACCGCAGGAGGCGCCGATGGGCGTTTTGTACACATGAGCCGCATGGGACATGGAGGGGGCTCTGGGATGTGCAGGGTCCACTTCTGCGCGCCTTGCCAGCCCGGCTGCCTTGACGCACACACACCCAGGAGCCTGCTTCCCAGGTCGTGCCATGTGGAAACCGGGCTGGGCCGGCCGTGCTACCTACTTTTGGAGGTACCGCTTCTTGCAGCCCATCCATCCGATGACCACCACGCGGCACACGGTTGGGCTGATGATCACAGGGGGACTCAGGGCTGTGTAGGGGGCCTGGCTGGGCACTGCAGGCACTGAGGGCACGGGCGTGTGAGGGTCCCAAATGGTAGATGGCCTATGTGCGACATAGGGACAGGGCATGCGTGCACGTGAGACTAAAATGGGACAACCCTTTGTCTGGCAAAGGGAGCGGAATGGACGCCTGTCAGCTGGAAGCGTGCTGGAGGGCATGGACGCCGAACCCATGGAGCAGGCCGGCCACATGTACTGTCAGATTGTGGAGATACAGCTGCAGCTACCGCAGCGCTGAGCAGAGCAGGTTCAGGGGTATGGCATGCGTCAGGCGCTTGTGTCCTTTTGGTCCGCCTGCCTCAGGCGGTGAAAGGGGCCCGCAGTCCTCTGTGCACGCCAACCAGGTTGTTCACTTATTGACAACCAAGTCCTATCCTGAGTTGTGCTGCCACAGATTTGTGCATTGACTTCAGGCCCTGTGGGGCGGCTCTGGTGCTGCATGCCGTATGACTGAGCAGGCTTTGCGCTCCATGCTGAGCGTGCTGTGCCTTTGAGGGGTCCCTTGAGGCAGGAGCTGACACCCATCATCTTACAACAGAACCCCCGCAATGTCCTGCAGGGCATAATTTCAATGTCCAGATCTGTCGCCCACCACGCGGCAATGACAGATTCTTGCGTGCGAGCGCAGTGACTGTGCGCACACGCTCTCCTGCCTGCCCTCCAGACAACAAGGAGCAAAGTAGCTGGCACATCTAAGATGTTGCTTTAGTGAGCTCACCAGAAGAATAGCCTTGTGACTGATTGATGGCCAGGCCAGTCAAACTACTTCCAGAACTCAAGGAGCTCGTGGAGGACAAGGCAGCTTGGCTGCCTGAGCTAGCTGTAAAGCTGAAGGTGTTGGCGTCATGGCCCTGCGTACTGAAGCCGGAATTGCTGCGCAACGACCAGTGACAAGGTATGCCACCATTACTTGGGTAATGGAGCAGATGCAAGTTTGCGCAGCCATCAGCTCATTCACCTGAAAGACGCAGCGCTCTCCTGCCTCCCTACTCTTGAAACACAAGTTGCCACAGAAAATGTTGCAAGCTCTCCAAAAACCGTTGGTGCCAATTGTGCAGGGTGTTGAGAAGCGAAGCAGGTAGTCAACTTGTTCAACAAAGATCTACGCATCACAAAAACGTGCAGCGAAAACGAAAAAAGATTTTCTATTGTCCTGTATTCCTTTACCATCCTCTCCTTTTTTCGGCATGGAAGCTGATCCGCCACCAGCTCCTACTCGGCCTTCCCTGCAGAACAGGTGCAAGTGCAGAGATTCCCATCACAAAATTACATTGCATGTCAATGCAGTTTCACTCGGTCCTGTGTATCCAATGATAATGACTCACATTTCACGGCAAACGACCTTCTCTTGCGTACAGGCTGGATGCTGTGTTTGGAGCAATTGGAAGCGGGGCAGCAAGTCAATGGCAGCTGCAACAGGTATGTTATGGAAAATTTAGAAGCGCTGGCAGCATGGGCGCGCATGCGCATCCTTGTTCGAAAGCACATGCTGTGCGTAATTTGAGAGAAACGTCCCTGTGCAACAACAAACATATTGAGCAAGCAATGCAGAATGTACTCAATTTACACTAGCATGCGAGTGCGAGTGCAACCGCGACCATCATGCCCCAGTCCCCGCTGCGCCTGCTGTGACCACAAAGCTGTCTGTTTGCCTGCAAATCCAGGCAGTGTTTGCGATGCCTGGGACTGGCACAAACCATGAAGCATCCTGTTTCCAGATTCGGCACGCCCATTGGTACCCATGCACAGGACGTGCCAGCTTTCAAAGGAGGGAGGGAGGTGGGCTCTGCTGCGGACGACAGTGATGAGGAGGCTCCACCCATGCAGCTCATGCCTCAAGCCCTCATAGACGACTCAGGTGTGTGCACTTCAAGCCCTGACTGGCAACCTGGCAGTGCAACAAGCCCCCAAGCTGCTCCCAGGCGCGGCAAGATGAGCCCTTGCTGACTAATCGGGCCTAGGTGCAGTCAGATGAGCCGTACCCAAGTTCAGTCAATCAAGTTACGCTCAGATCCATTCCGATGAGCCCCTTAATGAGCCCCTTGTTGAATTGCTAGTTGGGTCCAGGTGCGGTCAAATGTGCCCAACCCAGGCGCAGCCATAAGGGTCCCTTGTTGCCTAGTTGATGGGTCCCTTGTTGCTTAGTTGATGGATCCCTTGTTGCCTAGTTGTTGCCTAGTTGATGGGTCCCTTGTTGACTAGTTGGGTCGACTAGGTTGTTCAGGTGTTCATTCAGCAAGCCTTCATCGGTGAGGTGAAATACGAGTTTGGTGCATAAGAAGCTCCCGAGCTTTGTGTGCCGAACACATGGATGGTGCCATGGCCTGGGTTTGATTGGGTTCATTGTCTTGGCTAGCACAAAACGCATCTGCAAATGCCCGTTTGGCTATCCAATCAGCCATGTACACTGGCCCTCAGTCAATGGGCCGCCCATCCATCATGGCCAGTGTAAGTCAGCACGTGCATCAGAGTAGGGTCCGCAGTTTGGCTAGTCGTGGCGCATGCTGGTGAGGCGTGATGGAGGTGCCTCGGTTCCGCGCATGTCAGCGCCCGTGCCTCAGGTGCGCCAGTGATGGAGGTGCTGCAGCCATCCATGTTACCATCTGGCTATGTTTCGCACTCTGCACAAGCATGCGTGGAGGCAAGAAGGTCAAGCCCATTTTCAGTAGTGTCAAACTTGTTGTTGCCGTTTGCTCGGGCTCGTGGCCTGCATTGTGTCAAGCACAGACCTGCATTTCTTCAAGCACCTCAGCTGCGAGGGGTGGACATGGTGGTAGACCCCCTCCAGGCCCTGTGGAAGGGGGTATAGTCAACTGGTTCAAGCGGTTGGAGGGGAGCATACTCAGTTCCGTGGCGCATCCACAGCACATTACTTTGCGACCCAGGAGGCGTGCATGGGCTGGCCCCGAAGCCTTGTGCTGCGTATCTACATATGCAGGGGGTGAGGAGGAGGAGGGAGCAGAGGGGGAAGACGAGGAGGATGAGGAGGGGGGGGGGCAGTGCATGCGGACTGGCCCTAGGCTTCCGGCCTGCCACAGTGCAGCTTTCAGGCGCCAATTTGAGGTGAGACGGTGGGGAGGGGCCCTCCGTGACAGAGTGGGGGTTGGGAAGCGCCTGCAGTGGCCTGTGCAGGCCAAGATGCTTGGATGCTGTGTATGGGGGCAGAGACATGGTGTGCTCGTGCGGAGCAAGGACCTTGGTTTAGAGCAGGGTTGCTTACAGTGCGGCAGGGACTCCGTGCTGAAGCCGTGTGACGGAAGGTACTCGACTGCACTGACCACAAGCTGCATCATGCCTGGCACTGTAGTAACCCTTCAGTACTTTTGGATGCTTGTGGGGGGGCAGGGACTGTAGGTGCTTGCGGGGGCGGTGATGTTGGATGCGTATGAGAGGAGACAGTGCATGGCTTCTGGATGTGCCCTGTGCAAGCAAGGGGGGGGGGTGTACATAATCAGTAGCCGGGCGCTTGTTCTGATCCAGGGTGGCTGGCGCACAGCGACCCAGCAGAGTGGCCCTCTAGGGCTCGCGCAGGGTGGCCTTCTAGGGCTCAAAGAGGCGCAACGGCCTCCCGCCTGACCCACTTGTCACCTTGTTGGTCCCATGCATCCCTGCCTGTGCCACCGTGTCCCCCTTTCCTCCACTTCCTCCCCCGCCCCTCCGCTCGCGTGCGTGTGTGCAGGCTGAGTTGGAAGAGGACGCCATCGACCGGTTTGCTGACGAGGGATGGCAACCTCAAGCCTCGCGAGCAGGACGGCCAGACGGAACCACGGAGGTGTGTGGGGGGGGGTGTCCTTGGGTGGGCGTAGAGTCACGGAGTATGAAGAGAGGCGGGGTTGCCATGTGGAAGTGTGTATGTGGGTGTAGAGTCACACAGTATGAAGAGAGGCGGGGTTGCCATGTGGAAGTGTGTATGTGGGTGGATGTTTGTTTGTTTTCTGAGGTGGGTGCCTAGGAAGCGGGCTGTTTTGTCAAGGGCTGTCAGTGAATGGGTTCATAGGTGAGCTTGTGGTCAGGTGTTTTTGAGTTAGGGGCTGTGTGGGTGCCTGTGAGTGGGCAGGCACGCAGGTGAGTGTCGATGTGGGTGGGCATAGATAGGTGGGCGTGTAATTGTTTGTAGCCGGGTAAAGGGGGTGTTAAATGGGGATGGGATGCTCATGGCTCAGGCAGTCATATTGGGTAGTTGTAGTCAAGCTAAGGGGGTGTTGCATGGGGATGGGATGTTTATTACATAGGCCATGCACTCACATCAGAATGGACATTGGTGCTTGTGAATGGACTTCTGAGCGTGCATGTGCGTGTGTGTTTGTGCTTTGGGTGGAGGTGGGGTGAATGGACGAGTGTGCATGTGCGCGAATACATTGGGTGGGTGTGCGTGAGTGTGAAGGTCTGCAAGAGTGTATGCGCTTGTGTTTTCACGCTTGCATGTGTAGGTAGGCACATATGCGTCCGTGTGTGGGTGCGCATGCATGTGACAGTGGGTGCGAATGAGCAGGGAGGGAGAGGTATTGGAAAAAGCGAGGACAAGGAACAGCTGGTCCATGCCGGAGGAATGCTCGCGGTGCGCGAGTACGCATGGGTGCGTTTGTGCTTGTATGCACTCCCAAAAGTAAGTGAGCCCCCTTGGCGCTTGTGTGCGCTCCCAAAAGCAGGCAAGGCTCTCTGGCGCTTGTGTGCGCTCCCAAAAGTAAGTGAACCCCTTGGCGCTTGTGTGCGCTCCCAAAAGAAGGCAAGGCCCTCTGGCGCTTGTGTGCGCTCCCAAGAGCAGGCAAGGGCCTTGAGCGCTGCTCCCTGTGGCTCACGCAGGTCCATAGGCTGCGCCGCCTGCTTCAAATGGCCGCTTGTCAGGTTGGTGCATGCAAGCACCCATGCCGCCATCCCATGAGAGCATTGCAGGCATGCAAACTGAGGCGGCGTTTGTGGTCCCATGCTGGTGTGCACAAGCGCAGGTGCCTGACGACAACGTATTTGACCGCATGTCCTCGGTGCGGCGCGCCACGCTGGCTGCCACAACAGCACGAGCAGGAGGCCTGGGCGCAGGTGCTATGGAGCTGGAGCCCGTGCAGGTATGTCACATGTGACATGTCCGCATGTGTCTTGTCGTCACATTTCAAGCAGATGTGCGATGCTGCGCTGAAAGCCGCTGCAATGGCTGTGCCTGAAGCTTGCCCCAGCTGTTTGCACAAACCGTGCCCCACTAACATGGCTATGAGCGCGCACCTGGAAGCCCAAAGAGGGTTGGTTGACTTGTTAGAGCACCTGATTCACTTGTTTTATGGCCTTGAGCACACACCTGGAAGCTCATAGACGCCTGACTCGTTTGATGCCCTGATTGATTTGTTCGGTGGCCTTGAGCGTGCACCTGTGAGCTCAAGACCTGTTTCAGCGCAGGCCACGAGGGCACTTCTGACCCTTGCGCTGCCTGCTCTTGTGCCCCCATATGCCCAGCTTGGGCGCAGTCACGGCTATCCGGCTTTTGCTCTCTGTGGCCTCAGGAAGCCATGCACTGAAGCAAGGCAGGGGTCGGACGTGTTAGCATGGGCCGGCGCTTGGATGCGCAGGGATGCGGCACATTGTCTCCTGCGTGCGGTAGCGGCAGCAACCCTCTGGCCTCGCCTGAGGCTTTGCTGAGCAGCCTGGCACAAATTCCGGGCCCACACCAAGGCATTGGCTTTGCAGTGTGCAGTCCACACTGCAGAGTGGCGCTTGCCGTCCACGCTCTGCACTCTGCACACTGCACTCCACACACCGCACTGCACACACTGCGCTGCACACTTTGCACTGCACACACTGCAGTCCACACACTGCAGACCACATACTGCACCCCACACACCGCAGTCCACACACTGCAGACCGCAAAGTGCGGTGCGATGCTTGCCGTCTGGCTGATGCCTGTGCAGGCAGCTGGCGCCACGGAGGGTATGGAGGTTGAGGACGACCGAGCACACTCTGGTGCAGCTACGAGCACCCGGCCCATTGCAAAAGCAGGTGTGTGCGCTGCTCGCTGTCCCACGCACGTATAGCCTGCACAACCACTACCCTCTTCTTCCCTGCATCTTTTTAAGAGCTGGTCAAGCCGCGATGGATTCCTATGGTGCCAGCTAGCCGGAGCGTTAAGCATGCAATGCAGCACATGTGCTGGCCTTCCAAAGCCAGAGCATGCTCAGTTAATCATGCACACTCACTTGTCTTGCAGCTGCCAGCCATCTTCATCACGCCCTTTGTAAAAGACCTATAATAGACCGGGCCTGCCATACCTTCCCATTGTTGCGGCACAAGGCTGCTATTACACAGAGTGCTCTAACACAGTGCTAATTTTTTGTCTATCAATGCCTTCTTCCCTCCCTCC
>LFCJ01000864.1_pt1 | contig 19964 bp, 25 predicted proteins | sample 643141 | NCBI WGS metagenome assembly LFCJ01 (sample SAMN03766243, study PRJNA286221) | soda lake metagenome | biome: soda lake; feature: Kulunda steppe; material: water; isolation source: sample B1-Br-g2 brine of Lake Bitter-1 | place: Russia: Kulunda steppe | collected 2010-07
ACCATTCTCGGCCAATTCCATCCAATATTGATCCCCTTCTACTGTATCTGCCATTTTTATGCATAAACAAGTTGCTTGTGAAGAAGATCGGGGGTGTCGAGGGTGCCAAAGGGCGAATTGGGCCCTACTTTAGCCCTGTTATATTTCGGAAAACCTATAACGTTATATATCGTTATATAACGTTATATAACATAACGTTATATATAACAGCGCCGACCCCTACTTACTAGCAATCTTGAGGGGTCACAATCTTTCTTCCGTCATTCATTCTTTTGCTGAAGTCCTTGAAAGCGCCTACATTTATGCACCCTTCAAGAGGAACATTGTCTTCCCTGGCATCATGACCTTCCTGGTGTCTATGGAATTCATGCCTACAACCTAGCTAGCAATTTTCCATACATCTAAGACTCAAGGATTGGAAATCCAGGGTTTCCATTGGTCAGGTGCCTCATCCTAGGTGTAAAATGGGTGATATACTGCCTATCTTCCCAAAACCGAGCATGAGTATACAGTCATGGGCAAAATCATGCTGGACATCCAGGAAGAGACAGGCTGCTTGGGAGTCCTGGTTGGACTGCCCTGTCTTGAAACACATATTTGCGGCCGGCTCAGTGGCAGCCCTTCACTTAAGATCCAAATATGTACAGACCAACTGTATTCAAAGAAGGCATTCATGCATGTTCCTAATGCTTCTTTAAAAAAATAATGCTTGTGACGGCAGAAATTGTGCCTTCTTCCAAATACCTTTGCCTGAAATTTCAACAAAATTGCGTGTGACCGCGGCATTAGCTGGTACACTTGGCAGAGCTGAGTCGTTGCATTACCACCCTTGTCAAGCCTTGATGACAAGGTGCACAAGTGAGAACCCCTTTCAAAGCTGAAGCTGTACATTAGCATGAAGGTTGCCAGGGAATTGAGTATCAAGGAGGACATGGCTGTGGCATGCTGAACAGACTTCAGCTAGCCTATTGAAGTCTCAAGAATTACCGGAATTGCTTGTCCAACTGAGAAGCAGGGCAAGCCTCTGACCTGTTGGGACGCTGGCTCTCTGCACCTTGTGTAAATTTTTCCCTTGCTGGAGATGGCAACCAGTGCACCATTGCCTGCCACACCTTGCTGATTGCAGGCCTCACGTTGCACCTGCCACGCCCCAAAAACACAACCGGGGTGAACCTTTTGACAGCAGATGTGCAACCAGTAGTGCCAGTAAGTTGAAGATGTGCATGTGCGCCACGGATGTGTGAGAGGTTCGTCACAGTGGTGTCAGTGAGCTGCTGATGTGTGAGTATGGCACAGGCGTGCAAATTTGTTAATAGGCGTGCAAGTCAATGCAGACGTCTTACCAGATTTGGAAGTAGCCTGCAGGGGCACAGGTTGTACTTCACGCTGTGCCTGCACGCAGCACGTTCCACAACAACCTGTGTGTGCAAATCATCAGGGCCCAGGGATGCTGTAATGCACTGATCAACCAGGACTGCTGCAGGCAAGCTGCATGCAAGCATGCATGGGTGCCCCTTGCATTCCAAGCCACTCGATGCGCAAAACCTTACGGCTCTATCACCTGCAGCTGCCCTTGAATTACTCTGATGGCTGCCACGCCAGCAGCAACATAACTGTTTCCTCACATACCCAAACCCGAACAGGATGATGCATTACTCCAGGGAAAGATATCTTTCCAGAGGCACATGTAGCACTTTCCAGATGCACATGTAACACTTTCCAGAGGCACATGTAGCGCTTACTACACCAGGGAAAGCTATCTTTCCAGAGGCACATGTTGCGCTTTACAGCGCGCAACGTGCCTCATACCTCTGCTGACTTCCTGCTGTCTGCTGGAAACCTGATCCACAGGACACAGGCCCCCGCGAGGTCGTCAACTATTTGAAGCCCAATGTCACGATCCAAATTGTGGACCACTTCACCCCTTATCCAAAGACCCAAATTCCTGCCACGGTGCGTGGAGGGGTCTTGATAGGGTGAGGGATGACAGGTTGTAAGTGCCAAAAAATGTACTTGAGAGAAAGAAGCCTCTCTCTTGTGCCCCTTCGCCGCCTTTCTTGCATGTGTCACCTGTCGCCTGGTTAAGGCTGCAGGCTGTCGGCCTGCGTTAGGCGGCCATGCAGCATGGCTGTGGGACTCGTGGCTGCCTTCCGCACTTCAGCATAAGCACACCAGGTACATGGAGCAGGGACGAGGCGCCCTGGTGCACATGCTTCCGCATTTCAGCATAAGCACACCAGGTACATGGACCAGGGACGAGGCGCCCTGGTGCACATGCTTCCGCATTTCAGCATAAGCACACCAGGTACATGGACCAGGGACGAGGCGCCCTGGTGCACATGCTTCTTTGCCCTCCTGGCGCAGGTGCGGCCCTGGATGCAGTTTGACTACGACGGCAACTACTATCCTCTGATCTACTTCAACGACTTCTGGCTGCTGCGCGACAAGCTGGTGCTGGTTAACGAGACCCTGCCCAGCCTCACACTGCACTTTGATGTCGGCCACATTGCCTTCTTCTGGTGAGCGCCCGCTCAGGCTTACTGCATGCAGATCAGGCCTGCAGCAACTTGCCTCTGTTGATGGCTCTCCTTAAGGGTTGACCTGGTTGCCTCCTCATCCAGGCTCCACCCTAGATGTGCCTGAGTCTGTAGGTTTGTGGGACCCCAAGGGTTCCTCCCTTCCTCCGTTGCATCACACTGCCTCCACTTGTATACTGCTGTTGTGTCTGTCCCTTTGTGCAGGCATGCATGCGTGCATGCAAAGATATTGAGCAACCTTGTGTACTGCTGTTGTGTCTGTCCCTTTGTGCAGGCATGTGCTGTTGTGTCTGTCCCTTTGTGCAGGCATGCATGCGTGCATGCAAAGATATTGAGCAACCTGCTGGGCGCAACGCCCTGCACAGGGCACCCATCCTGCTGGCACGCTGCTTCCTCTTGGTCTGCAATTGGCAGGTGGCAATTACAAGGGCAGATGTCCAAGAGCTTTGAGACGCAGATGAACATGGGCATGCAGCAGGAGGGGGAGTCAGATGAGCTCAAGAGGGTGTTTCTTGAGGGCAACCCGTACCTGCTGGTGGGAGCCCCTTGCTACTGTCGCACCTCCTTCTGCTGTGCTGCACCACTTGCGCTTTGCAACATGAGCATTGGCGGATGGCCATGGACCTGCAACTTACAAGGCATTAATGATCGCCTGCCAGCTCCGTTGCCTTAATCCTATAGCAGCAGATCCCAGGGATCACGTATGCCCCTCCAGCTCTTGATTCCTCAGCCTGCACAGCAGCGCCCCCTGACTCAGTTGCGCCACGTTGATGCAGGGGCTGACGATGGTGGTGTCTGTCTTGCACACGGTGTTTGACATGCTGGCCTTCAAGAACGACATCGGCTTCTGGAAAAACAACAAGGTGCAGCCGCTGAGCAGGCTGCGTGTCACGCACATGTTGGCTTGCCAGGAGCACGCCTGCCAATCGGGCCTCCCCTGCTCTGCTAAATCAAGACCCTCCCTTGTGTGGCAGGCAGGCCATCACCCACACGAGCATCTCTGCTTGAGCAGCACCCTTCGCCACAGGGGCCACTGTATTGATGTTGAGGCGTCCAGGCATTGCAGCCGTGGAGTCAGGCAGCCTAGGTGCTTGGGGCAGACACTGCCATGCAATCCATTTGCCCTGGTCACCCCGTTGTGGATGCTGCCATGTAATTCATTTGCCCTGGTCACCCCGTTGTGGATACTGCCATGCAATCCATTTGCCCTGGTCACCCCGTTGTGGATACTGCCATGCAATCAATTTGCCCTGGTCACCCCGTTGTGGATACTGCCATGCAATCCATTTGCCCTGACCATCCCGTTGTGGATACTGCCATGCAATCCATTTGCCCTGGTCACCCCGTTGTGGATACTGCCATGCAATCCATTTGCCCTGGCCATCCCGTCGTGGACAGGCGCAGGCACACAAGGTGCAGCTGCGTGGGTCTCCTCGTTGACGCTTGGCAGGTTTGGCAGGCCTATGGCAGCGTTGCTTGGTTTCAAGCACTGAACATGCAACAATCATTTTACCAAGGATGAGCACAGACTTGTCTGGCACATGCACGCGCAGAGCATGGAGGGGCTGAGCGCGCGCAGCGTCATCATCAATGCCTTCTGCCAACTTGTGATCCTGCTCTACCTTTTCGACAACGAGACATCCTTTGTGGTCCTGCTCTCCGCTGTCCTGGTGAGGCTGGCAGGCTGCTGTTTGCGCAGCTCGCAAAGAAAGAAGCACATGCCTACTGTCTTGGTGCTGTGCAAACAGAGCTGGATATAAGTGATCCTCACGTGCAGCTCCAGCTTAGCGTTGTTGTGCTCCTGCTGAGCCAAGCAGCTACTCACTTCCTGGCCATGCCCTGTGCCTCTGCCCGGTGCTGCTTGCAGGGTACGGCAATTGAGTTCTGGAAGGTGACCAAGGCCATGGATGTCAGCCTTATTCCCAACTTCCCTTACATCAAATTTGCTGACAGGTACGTGCAGACGCTGAGCACGAGGTTGCCCCGCAGCCTCTTGCCTGCTGCAGGCCTATTTGCATGCAGTGTTACTGCCGATTGAGTGCGCTGCTTTCAACGCCAGAACTGTGTGCCCGGAATGAAGAGCAACGCAGTGGACTTAGCTGGAAAGCCGCTGCACCCACCCATACCTGCAGGGCTTCCTATGACACCAACAACACCAAGAAGCATGACGAGGATGCGATGCGCTATCTGTCCTACGCTCTGTACCCGCTGGTTGGCGGTTATGCTATCTACTCACTGATGTACAAGTCCCACAAGTCCTGGTGAGCAGCTCCTGCGCCTCCCCTCTTCTGTGTCCCTCTGTTTCTTTGCTGCAGGTAGTTGCCGTTGCAAATGAGCTCTCCCAAAATGGCTGAGCACGCTTGCGTTGTACATGCGCTGTACAGGTACAGCTGGATCATCTCATCGCTCGTGGGAGCTGTGTACATGTTTGGTTTCATCCTCATGTGCCCCCAGGTGCGGCTAGGCATTGCCCTGCAATCCCTGCCATGCAGAGAGCTCTACTTGCTGATAGCCGGAGCAAGCTAGTAGTGTGTGTGTGCATGTGTGTGCATGTGTGTGCATGCACGCACGCATGCATCTCGTTGCCTGCCATGCTAGCCGCTTGGTAGATGGTAGCTTGCATGCTTTGCAAGACTGTCAGACTCCTGGCTTGTACAATGCGCAGGGAAGCAACTTTCAAGTGCATATGAATGGCCTTACAGGATTTCCTCTTTGAGTTGGCTTAACCTGAGCATATGAAATTGGCTTGCTTTATACCTCTTTGGCGTATGCAGCTGTACTTGAACTACAAGCTGAAGAGTGTGGCAGCCCTCCCTTGGCGGCAGATGACCTACAAATTTTTGAATACCATCATTGACGACCTGTTTGCCTTTGTCATCAAGATGCCCACCATGCACCGCCTTTCAGTGTTCAGGCAAGCCTAAAGTGCTCATGCCATGTAATGATGGCGAGAGCCCTGCATGCTGCATGGTGCCCACATTCACTTATCCACTCATGGGCTTGTTCAGGCAGCCAAGGCTGTGTGTCATATTATCATGCACATTGCACTCCTGTTCCCAGCCCCAAATGCCTTGCTCTGGCATGCTTCTGCGGGACTATTGTAAGTACTATGTGTCTGTTGCGGCTAGATGTCCAGTGCAGCGTGTATAGCAATGGACGTGCAGAAAGGATTGAGTGGACCTTGAGCCATAAATGATGAGTATGTGTCTGGGTGGACAAAGCTGAAGCGCAACCTTGGTTACTGCCCCTGCTCAGGGATGATCTGATTTTCTTAATCTACATCTACCAGCGCTGGATCTACCCTACGGACAAGAAGCGTGTGAATGAGTTTGGCTTCCAAGGTAAGTTGGTGGCAGCCCGCCAATCAGATGTGCTGCTGATAGCTTCTAGGTGGCCCTGCTCAACTGTGCTGTCTTCCATCTTGCCCTCCACGAATGAGGATGGCAGGACTCACGCTTGTTCCATCGCTTTGTTTGAAAGTATCTGCTGCTTTACACAAAAGTCTAAGACACCTGTAACTTAGTTTTTCAAAAATGCAATTGCACATATTAATGCAGCTGAGCCAACAGAGCCAACGACAGAACAGCCTCAAATAGAAGCAGCTGCATCATTAGAAGAAGATGCCCCAAGCTCAACCATTCCTAGTAAAAAAGGTAGGAGTCAGTGACCTTGGGGTGTCTCAGCTTTTTTGCAGTTTATTTTGTGTAGGATGCTGTATAAAGTGCTGTCATCTTTTAAGAAACCACAGCAGGTTGTCCCTACAAACAGCCCCCCCCCCCTCACTGAGATTCCCAGCATCGCTCCTCATGTTCTTAGCAGCAGGGGGGTCGAGGGCACCCCAGAGGCCGTCCCTGAGGCGTGGGTCTCAACCTGCTGCTGCTTGCTCGCCCGATGGGATCTCAGGGTTCCTGGATTTTGCTGTTTGTGCAAATAAGGAACCTCAGATACTTTTAGACTCAGATGACATAATCCGAGGGCCTACTAGGCACAGCTATCCTCCAAGGGTGACTCAAGTCAAATTGCCTGCGGAGAGATGCTATGTCCCATCACATCCGCTGACATATATAGAACGAGTATGTTTGAGAAGTTATGCATGGGAGGATGATTGAACAGCCTGCTGACAGTGTGGATGACCGACCCTGCTGGAGACTCAGTAAGTGCTTATTCCGCTGATGCCTTGCCCCTGCTCAAGCGCAAGGCCAACAAATTTTGTATGCTTGTTCAAAGTAAAATACATTCCTAAGAGAAAAATTTAGGTCAATCAGCCAGTGCGGATTTTGGCGGGGATTTCCGATCCCCCCCCTCCAGGCTCTCTGGGACCCCTTGTTTACCTCTTGCCCCCAAAGAACACCTGAGGTACGGGGGTGAGTGCTTGGTTTTTAGGATGGAGAGTACTCGGTTTGAATGTGTGTGCGCGAGATGGTGCTCTCCCCCCTGCCTGCACGATGCACATGGGAGCACACGCAGGAATGTCCTGAAAAGTCCTGCAAACTACAAAGAATAGAGCAGGGGTTGCGGAGAAATTTGGAAAACAAGTGCATGCGCTAACTGAGACAGGCTTGACAAAGAGTAAGCCGTTCATGAGGACGACCAGCAATGGACATGTTTTATAAATTAAAGTGGCCATGACTCTGCGCTGGTGCGAGCAAGGCACATGCACATCTTGAGTCCCTTAAAACTGATCATATGCCTTTTCTTGACATCCCTGTCTATTCTACCAGTTTCCGTGTGTATTTTTTGCATCTGGAGTTGCATGCTGTGAGTCTGTCGTTTGGGCTTTCTTTTGCATAAGCAGGGGAGAGAGCATTTTACCCTCTGCAAAGTACACGTGCTCACAAAAGCGACCTGGAATAATAATCATTCCTGTAATGACGCGAGGGAAGAAAGCCTAACGCAACCTTTCCCCTGAACCCCAAATTCCCCTGACACCAACAGTCAGGTGACAAACGCTGATCAGTTGCCTCTGTGCAAAGAAACAATGTGAGCGTGCAGACTTATACAAAGCACCATACTGTGGAGCTGGTATTAGACAGGCCACCTGGGAAAAGACTGGTTAGGCTGCCCTGACACAAACCATGCGTCTGCAGCCTGCTAAGCCGCAGGCCCCTCTCAAACTGCACACCTCATTTCAAACCGGGATTTGTACATTTTGCTTTACAATCTGGTCACCCAGGCTGCAGATCAGCCCAGGCCCCTGATCTGTGCGTGGCTTCTTGAATTGAAAATTATGTTTCTTGAGTGCAGCTAGTCGGTGTGCGCATGCCTCAATTACCGCTTCATGAACCCTAGATTTCTCAGCCAAATGCCCGTTCCAGCTTTATTTCAACCAAAGCGGGGGCCTGCAAATATGATACCTTTTTAAGGCCTTAAGAAAGAAAGAAATTTACGTACTCACTAGAGATATAAAGCTCAGTTAGCGTTAAGTGTTGCTTTGGATGTAAGGAAAACTCTGGCTGGGTCATGGTGGCTTTGAGCCATAGCCAAAAACGTAGAATCCAAAAGCGTGCCAAAAATGTAGCAGCAAATTTCCGGCTTCCTCCTTGATTACTCATGCATTGTTCTGTCAACAGGCAGGCATGCATGCTATGCACAGGGTAAACGTAGGAAGCTTTATGGAAACCCCTGGCATGCTGTCATTTTACATCCTCCTGCTGCCAAAATGCTTTTTTCAGTAGCATATTGCGTTGTTTGTGGTCTTTGTGCGCAGCGGGTGGAAGAAGAAGGAAAGCTTCCAAGCAGGATGCGCCAGTGGGAGAAGGTGGCTCAGAGGAAGCAAAGAAAGACAGCTGATGGAATGGTTCCCTCTCTTCTTTGCTCTGAGAGTGGAAAGAAAGGAAATTGCGCAGCAAGCGTGTGTACCGTCAATGGCTCCCTTTGGAGAGCTTGACAATGAGAGCTTCCAATAAGGTAGTTGTCTCCTAGCGTCATCATGATGTGTGTGAATTTCAACCGTAAATGTGTGCAAGCTTCTGACCAATTTCCATGCTCAGCCTTGCAAATAATTGCAGCAAGGCAACTAAAATTTGTCCCTTATTGCACTGGCTGGTGCTTCGATTTCTCTTGCTGGTTTTATTTCAACGTATCTCAAATGGACGCAGTGTACATTCATACAAAGATCAAGCGCGCAAAGAAAAGGGGGAAAACTGATATTACATTTTTTAGACCTGTAGGACTGGCCAATACTCTGTATAAGCTCTGGACAAGCATGGTGACAAACACATTGTATGCATACGCAGAAGCGAATTGCCTACTAAATACCAGCCAGGCAGGCTTTAGAAAGCACAAATATACAATACACCTGCTTCAGAATATCATAATGGCCCTAGAAGACGCTAAACTCTTAAACACGACATGTACGCATTGATTGTAGACTTCACCTCTGCGTTTAATAGAACAGACCATGACAGGATGCTTTGGATCATCCTGATGATCATGCATGACCGGTAGAAAAAAACCTTTACCAGAATGCCACAACCCCATCGGAGTGTTGTTTTTCATTACCTGGCCGATTACCAGCCGATTGTCCTGGGCCAGGTCCGCCTATCCCAAGGAGCACACACAGACCAAATTCCTGTCAAAAGAGGGACAGCCTGAGTACAAGGAGATACTCTGTCCCTTTTTCTGTTCCTGTTGTACATGGAACCACTCCTCAGGTGGTTTCAAGTGGGAGGACATGGGTATAGCCATGCCTGCCTCATTGATTCCAGTATTGAGCATGTTGGTACCTGAAACTGAGAAAATTAGCAATGGCTCTTTTGCAGACGATCTCCTATGCTTAACTCAAAGACTGCCAGTGGGCGATCTTCATAAGCCGACAAACTCTCAAAATACGAAGATTGGGCAGCCCTCCAAGTGTCAGGAAAAAAAACTAAAGTAACAGGTATTCTACATAAGCCAAGCAGACCGGCATCTACGGAACGGATCCAAGTCAACATATAAAAATTCAGCTAAATAATAAAAGATAAGATATTTGTTCAAGGGCAGCATGTCATTGAGCAGTGCTCAATCCATAAGAGACACGGACCCCTTCAAATACATAGACGTCACTCTCACCATGAGCCTTAGTTGGAGCTACCAGCACAAATGTATGACAGATAAACTCACTCATAAACACAATGCCTTGAGTGAATCATATGCATCCCCATCCCAATCCAAACGTATTTTAAGTACCGCCATCACACCAATTGGAAGCCTGGAGCTTGCAAGCCTCGCTACTCCTAATCTGAAAGAGATGGGACCCAAAAAAGGACATTGTGTGAAGAAAAAGATTGGTATGGACAGGACCAACCCCTCGGTGCCCTTAGGAGGTCCCTTCTCTTTGCTTTCTTTTGTGCGAGCTCGTAGCCGTAGTGGTAGCTGAGCCTGAGCCGGCCTGCCTGCGGGCCAACTGGTAGCCCTAGCCTGAGCGGTCCTCGTAGCCTTGGGGGCGACCTCTAAGCTAGTTGGCTTTTCTGGCAGTTCTACTTTTCCTAGCGTTTTTCAGCTCTTCTGCCTTGCCTGCCTTAAGGACATTGCTGTGTCCGCTCGCGTCTTGTAACAAACAAACAAAACCCCTCCACAGCCATCATCAGAGAACACACAGTCATTTACTAGGATGCCCTCCTTTGAGTGTGGAATATCATACGCGCTGTGCAGAGGCCTTGATTAACAGCCTAAATTGTCAGCTAAATTGTACAACTCCAAGACATGCAAAAATAACAAAGACTCTTCAGCTCAAACAAATTACAAACCTTAACCTGATAGCTGATGCACTTATTGTAGCCGACAAAACCTCTCCGCTGCCCATGCGAAAACAATTGGACTATGATCTGAGAGTACGCCAGTTGCTGAGCATACTAAGATCCAAACTACATATCTTAATAGACAACAATGAGCATTTCACCAACAAGCTTGACAAGATATTGTTGCTTATCTCTAGCAAGAAAATTATGTCCACTATTCCGAACTTGATAGTGAGCATAGTTGAAACCCTCAAATTTCTCGGAGTAAACAGCCTTACAGAATTATTCCAAGGGTATAACAATAGCCATGCCATATCATTGGCCTCTCTCCAAGCTAAGTACAGAAACAGTTGAAAGGAGAATCATGAACAAGCATTAAGATGCTTAGTTGCTCTTCTCAGTCGCCCACCCACTCAGGATATAACACCTGATATAGCTCGAAATATCTTCAAGTCAAGCTGAATTCCAACCTTATCAAATCTTGTAATAAACCATACTCCTACACAAATAACTAGGGAACCCTCATCTATTCCCGGCCTGGTCTTTTGCGAGACAAAAAACACAACCAACCTGAGACCTGGCAACTGTGATACAGCTACAAAACTACTAGACAACCAAAAGAATGCACCAATTCAATATGTCCACCCTATAACTGGCAGGAGACTGCATGAGCCAAGTTCACCTAGTCCTACATTAGAAAAAGCAACAAACTGCAAATGATATCTTAATTTATCACCAGCAACAATCATCCCTCCCGGAAGAGGCAAACACGACTAACTCAAGAGATATAGACACTGATTTTTCAGGATTAAAAAACAAAAAAGGCCACTGTGTAATCATCAGACATGCAGCCAGAGTCCAGATAATACAAGACAAATCACAAGGATGAGAACAAGTAGGAACCAATACAAACAACAGAATACACATCCTGAACATGTGCAGTTGTCTCAACAGCTTGTTGAATCGTTGATAAAGGGTCCACCTTCACATACTCAAACTGTGACACAAACTCATCATTTGAGCCTGTGGTCAGCTGAATCTATGAGGGGCTCAGAGAAGCAGCTAGTACAAAAGAGTATGAATCCTAGACCCAAGAAGCATACCCCGACTTCCCAGAAGGAACTAGCAAGGCTTGACAGCTCAGACCTAGCATCCTCCCTCTGGAACTATAAGAAGAGCACAGCAAAACAATTTAACGACCCAACAGAAATGTGGAACGCCATCTATCATTACCACCTCCAAGCTAGAGGGGTATAAGACAGTAAAATATGCCTACGCCAAAGGAAAAGGAAACTTGGCCGAAATGAAGTAGCAGAAAATTAAAAACAATATTGAGTGCAATACGAGCCTCTAGTGGTAGAAAGATGGACACTGCCAACTTTAAAGAAAAGATATTCAGGTAAGAAGCATAACAAACCTACCCAGATGTTACTTTGAGGATGCCAGCTGTGAAATATGCTGTGATCCTTGCACTAAAGAAGAGCAGCTTGACCCAAGAATGGACATGTATCAGTGTAATACTTGTCACAGGACATACCATTTGCAGTGCCTCTTGAATCTGGAATAGCTGATGCCCAACGTGATGTTATCGTAGTAAATGATGATGGGCATGTCCTGCTTGTAGCCACCTAACCCCTGTCCCCAAAAAGGAGAGAAATAACTTTTCAGAGCAAGATTTAATAGAAACAACCTGGGCTCCGACTTGAGAGCCGGAAGAACTATTAAATGAATGGAAAAGCCTCAAAAGAAGGGTTTATGAATATGAATCGCAAGCACAGGCACCAAAAGATAGAAGCTATGATAATCTGGACCGCCAAGGCGTTGACCTTCATCCAGATCCTTTAGATACTTGGAAAACAACACAAGGAGATACAATCAGACAAAAAGCTGTCTTTGACACAAACCCAGACCTGGATATTCAACCAACTGGGGGATGCAAAGTATGGATCAGAGAGATCAACCAAAATACTCAAGTCGAGCTGGCAAGGACAGAAGCTCATCACGTTGATACAGGAATTCCTATAAGCCCTACAAACTATGCCACTCCTCCGCATGTCTCAGATGCTACAAGGGCTTGTATATACACCCCTGATGGACAATGCGTTGGTATACTGAGTACTAAGCTGTACATAAATCTAGCAAATGCCTTCCACAATGCACGAGATTCAGGTTATCTCGATCAAGTCATGCCTCCATCCAAAGACCTAAACTCTGAATTAGATGGTCTCCTCTCTTACAAAAAGGAATGCACCTCGAAGACTTATAAACAAATAAGTCAAAAAAGTTAAGACTCACACATGCGAGCCTTACCTGACCGCATACTTGAAGCACTTCTAGCATGGGCTATGGTGACCAAGGACAGAACAGCATCTGATTCAAGCTGTGGCTCCACATTCAAAGAGGTGTGGAGCAAAAGGAAAAGAGGTATGGTTTTGGGATCCAATTTCAATCCTTTTGCTTCAAAGATCACAGGCTTATCGGTATGCCACCTTCTCTACGACGATAGTGTCATGCTTAACATGGTGCGTCATGCAATTTACTCATCTCTTTCCACTGATATTGCTACTGCAACTTCGACTCCTCCCAAATTGGATTGGCCTAGATGCAAATGCTTACATGCATCTAAGAAAATATCCAGAGCATTGTACTCTCTTGGGCACTATTCCCCAGGCATCAGTGACCTATTGCAGACAAGATTTATGGATTATAAACAATACAAGCTCTCCAGCTCCTCATCGGGATCTTGAAATTATTATAATATGGAACAATAATTAAGCACAGCACATGCTATTTGATGAGATCCCAAGGTGGTGTGCAGCCTTGTCTGCAATATGCCATACCTGAGGCAATTTTCCAGCCCTGCCCACATCCACCCACTCAGAATGCGGCAAAAGTAATCAAAATACCATCTTGAAGATCATTTCAGAAGAAATTGAATGACTCAGCTTTCACAAAGAATCCTAGATCTATCACTACAGCCCCTTACCTCACAGTGCTTACAAATAATATTCTAAGACTGAAGGCTCCAGACTGGCCGCCAGTCTGCGGGCCTACATTGATGGTAGTTGCCTGACATATATAAGTCAACAGCATGTTGGAGCAGGAGTCTTTATACCTGCGACAAAAACAGCCATCTATATTAACTCTGGCGGAGTTGGGTTAAGCAATACCATAAACAGAGCAGAACTGACTGGCAAAGCACTGAGGGAAAACGCACTCACAGAGCCACAGACAGTCTTGTTCCCTCTCTTACACCAGGAATCAGCTCTTGTTTTTTATTACATGGGAAGCACACACACGTAAAGCCTTAGGAACAAAATGGTCTCCGTTACAAGTGAAGCAGCCTCCCATTAGCTCACATTGGTGCAGTTGGAAATAAGTTTGCTGATGCTGTGGTAAAACATGCTGCTATCCATAACTATGGGCATGATGAAGCACTTCCGCCACCCTCACCCGATGGTGACCCTTTGTCCCATATGTACTGGCTTGCAGAAGAGAAAGATGGGACTGCCCACCCTACCAATAGAACCAGCCTTGCTCCACTACAAATTATGAACGACAAACTAAAAGCTCACAAGAGCAAGTATCACAGACTTGGAGATGCTCATACCATTCAGCTTACTTCAATTAATGGATGAGACTGCTTACGTCAGTGAACCTTACAACTTGCAACCCTTGAACATAAAGAATAACTGCTTCAATTCACAATTTGATGAATTGCCCCCAGGCTTATCATCAATACCTTGAGCATAAGTGAATTTGGAGGAAACATCACTTAACAGGTTTTGGAAGCGAAGCCCAGATGGCTCAAGTAAACTTGGTTTTGCCTGCACATGGAGCCAAAATGACACAACCTCAATGACTACTACTAAATTTTTTCGCAGATGAACCTTGGCCTTGTTCTAAACCTGATGCTATCTTTATTCAACCAGCTTCAGGCCATCAAAGTAACATTCAGGCTTTACACCCTTGCGTTAGGAAGTTCACATCGTTGAAGTCAGATATTGTGATGACAAACGACCAGAGCAACAACTAGCAAGAATAATTGAACTGCATAGTAGATTAGAATGCACACTTGCACGGCAATGCTACTGAGTTATAACTATGCTACTGAGTTATAATTATGAACTTTCGTATCGTCTTAATTGAATCCTGTTTGTCACATGTGCAATTTAAACTGAGCTTACCTTCAGAAATTGTGTTAAAGAAACAACTTTAGCATTAAAAGTTGAAAGAGAAAGAAGAAAACTGAGGGGAAATTGAATTGCTTTTGCTATGCCTCAACACATCCAATCAACACGTACAAATCATTGACACTTAATTTAGAAAGCGCACATGAATTATTTCAGAACCCTTCCTGATTCATTTCTAATGTTCCTCCAACAGTTTGCTGTGGGGGTTTGCTGGTGCTTGCACCAGCTGAAAACCCTTCCCTTTGTTCGTGCCAACGGGGCACCCCCTGCTGTTCTAGTCTTCCCTCGTCTTTATTTTCCAGTAGCATCAAGTCAAGTGTCCTGCAGCAGGTCTGTCAAGTCAGCAGGAAGTTATTGTTGGCGCGTCGCTACCCAAACCGAATATTCCAAAATTCCTTTGATCCAGCGCAAATACAAACAAACTTTTGTATACTTTGCCTGTTAACCAGAGACACGATGCTGTAGCGGAGGCAAACGAAGGGTCCGTGTCCCCTCCCTCCACAGCACCTCCCTCACTCAGCTCCTTCATTTCCCCCTTCCACAATGCGAACCATGCGAGTGACAGCTCAGCCTGTAGGCGGCCATGAGCACATAGAGCAGGGTGCGCTGCAAGTCCTGGACAAATGGTCCCTGGATGACTCTTATTCTCCCCCTTCATCACGTGTGTCCTGACCCCTCCCTGCAGCCTACAAAGGGTTGCCTCTGTGGAGGACTGCAGCCTGGCTGCTCCTGCATTTCACTGTAAGTTTGGCAGTGTTGGGATACAAGGCATGTGTTCAACGCATCCATCGCACCATGAAACCACACGAACGGCACTTGCCTTGCATGACTGCCTCTGATGAGACCTGATCCATCTCATGGCAGTCAACATAATTTACGAGCACGCTGATGAAAAGCTGCAATGTGTGCTGCTCCCTCGAGGTAAAACCGAAGGTGTTTACAGCTCAAATGCATGCAAGCATGTTTGTATCTCACACACAGTTCTGCTGTGTTTGCATAAGAAAATCCCTAGTGCAAGAGCAGCTCCAGTCACAGGAACCGATACGCTCAAACCATATGGCTTTTCTTGCAGGGCATTCCGGTTACTCTCATGTTTGGGTGGTACACTTTCGCATTCTACTACCTCGAGGGTAAGCTCATTGAAGCAGCATAAGTCTGCTTCTAGAGCCCAATACGTACCTTTTGTTGGAGCTCGAAGCTTCTCTGTGTATGCTGGACTGCTAATAATAAATGGGCCAGCTCAGCACACCTCCATGCCCATTGCTTCATCGGTGGAGGCTTTTTACTAGGTGCATGAACGATTTTGAACTGCGCCGCAACAACTGCCACATATTTGCATAAAAGGCATAAGCAAGCGTTTGATCCACTTGCATCGTGCAGGAAAGATGCATCCCCAGGACTTGTCAGTCACCTTAACTTTTGTATTCTATGTTTTAGCTGTGATTGTTTGGAAACTAGGTGGGTGTTTCTCTGAAACCTGGTACTGAGGCTGTGCAGGTCAGGCTCTGAGGCTGAAATCCTACCATTTTACTGGCCTAGCTTGCGCATCGCACTGGGGCTAGCTTGTAAAGAAGCTGAGTGCAAGCAAGGGGAAATGGCTTCATTCTAGCGTGCCCTTTATTGCCAGCAGAAGTTCCATTCTGCACAAACAGTGTTTTGGAGCTTTCGTAAGGTTGAGCTTGAAGGAGAGCTGTATAAGGAATCAGAGGTTTCAGTGATGGTCAACCAGCTTTTGCCAGTCATAGTCAACCAGCTCATCAACAAAAAATCCCTGGATTTTGTCTGACGTACGCTGTGTGTGTCTCGTTAACAACCTCTCCAAGATGGACAGGGATGGACCGGACATTGCACTGATGCCTTGTTGGGGGTACTAATGCATTATGGGACAGTACTTATTGTAGCTGGATGGTTGGTGAATTGGTTGGCTGGCCGAGCGCTGATACGCGAAGGGTCTGAGCTTTTATGGTTGTCCTTCCACCCATGCAGCCCGACCAGCAACGACTTTGGAGAGCCTGACGATGACCAAGGCTGCTAGTCTGTGCGTGGTGGTAGTACTTGCACTGGTAAGTGGCAGAAGCATAAAACTTGGCACATGCTGCATGCTGACCTGATGTCTGATGGCCTTAACAATATTTTTCAGCTCAGGGTGCTGTACACCTTCCATTTTTCCATCTAATTCCTGGCATTTGTGTGATGCCTTCTGAAGCCACTCTGTACGTGCATGCCTTAAGGCTGGACTCACTGGGCACTCACTTTGGCTTTGGGTGTACATTGTGCAGAAGGTGATACACGCGTACAAGTACCATATTGTGGACCTCAAGCAATTCTTGTTCCCGCGTCGATTGTGGAAGCACCTCTCGGAAGAGGAGGGCTTTACATCATGTAAGCAAGCCTTGTCCTTCATGTTTGTCACTCACCCAAAATGTGCGCTGGCATCAGCCTGGCTTTTGGGTGGTCAGCCTGGAGATGCCTGGTTGTGTGGGTACTCACGAGATTGCAAGAACATCCAAAACGCATTGTGATTCCTGCTGCTTAGGTAAGGGAGGTAAAGGAGGAGTTGAGCAGCATTTGTACGGTGCTTAAGGAATTGTTGAGGATGAAGCCAATGAGGTTGTTGATTGGTGGCTGTGTGGACAATGATGGATAAATGAGAATGCATGGTGCAAGAGTAATTATCAATAGTGAGTTGCTGGGTTGGTGCTGAAACACAAAGAGCGCAAGGTTATTGCTAACTCTGTTTGGACACCTCCTTTATTGACTCAATTCCACTGTGCCTCATGCAGCATACTGGCTACCCTTCTTTACATTCTGGGAAGCGCTGGGAGATGGCGGAGTCCTTGTCTGTGCAGGGCTTACATTGTTTTGCTTTCAGCAGTAAGTTGCAGCAGGGATGTGCCAAAATGGTGCGATTGCACAATTGGAATCAATGTTTGTAATGCTGGTTGATAAGATGCGGTCTAGGAAAAGTTCGGTTTCAGTCATGGACCGGTTTAAATTGACCAGTGCAGTGGGGCCGTCTGGCCCCAAAGAGACAAGATCCAGAGCCCCGAACATGAAATTTTTGATGCAGTGAGATGTTATCAATGTAGGATAGTCAGGTAGAGCTGGTCACTCACAGGGGTCCTGAGCTGTCCTGAGCGCTGAGGCCCACGCACACGCTTCTGCCTCAGCAGTGTTCAAGCCGTCAAGTGCGTGGTGGCGGCAGCAGTAGCAGCAGGTGCAGGAGGAACATGCAGGGCCACTTGCAGTAGCAGCAAGCGCAGGTGGAACACACAGGGCCACTCACTGCACACAGTAATTAGCTCTCCTGCACAGGATGCGGTGGATGCATGGCAGTGGCTGTACAAGAGAGCACTGCGCTAGTGGAATTGCATTTTATGGCCTAATAGGACCACAAATTAGTGGCCTTGTAAGGACGTGTGCCCACATGGCTGGGTGCTTGAGCCTGCCTGCTTGGCCCTGCCTGAGGGGAATTTGTTGAGCCCCACAATTTAAGGATAGATCCGTAAACTGAACTGGTTCTAGACCGTTTGTATGGTGCCCCTTGTGTTGAACAGAGGAATATGGTTTAAATCCAAGTTCTGGTACTTCAATTGATTTTTTGCACAACAAAATGTCTGTCGAACTGCCACATCCCTGAAAATAACATGCGCTGAACATAACCTCGCTGTATTTATAAATGCCAAGGTGCCTAACTCATGCCTGTTTGCCTGAGTGTGTAATGCTCTTCTCCGTGAAACATAATCAATTTTCACCATATCTACCATGTTCATCACATGCCCTTCTTTGCAGCTACATCGCTGGCAAGATGGCCCATGAGAAGAGGCTCAAGTTAGCTAAGGAAACGAAGGATGCCCCTGCTGCACCATCGTCGTCAAAGGAGGAGGGAAGCAGCACAGGAGGAAAGCCAGCAACACCTGGGGGAGCAAAAAAAAGGCGAGGGCGGGCATGAGATTGCATTTTAGGCACTTTCATGTGATTGAGCTGACCTCATGGTCTGTGAGTAATATATTGAGGGTTGGGGGGAATCTTAAGTTGTCACCTTGTCTCAAGGTGCAGTGAGCGCCGCGTCTTGTATGGTAATTCCCTTTGCAGGCATATCAATATGAGGTGCTAACTTTCGGACCTTGCCTTGAACGGACATAAACATCCATTGGCTGACTTAACCGGCATCCCATGGCCATGCCTGGATGCGTCCATGAAGTTTAATCCTTAAGTATGCGCAGTCTGATGGCGTGCATTGTTTTGGGGGAAAGGAAGGGCTTGCAGCTTGGCATTTCAGCTGGATGTGTATGGATAAAAACGTGCAATGACTGCAGCTTCTGCGGCACAATTGCAATTTGGTTGAAATCTGCCAGGAACAAAAACACAAGTCTCCAAGTTCGGGTTAACTGCCAGCCTGGTCGTTAGGCTGATTGGTAAAAGCAAAATCACAACGACGCTAGGAAAGAAAAAGGAAAAAGAAAAGCTACATACTAAGTAGCCTAGTAGGCATTGAAAACACTCCCTACATCCGATGTACTGAGTCAATTAAAGAAAAGGAGACATATTGGCCTGAAGACCCCAGGCTGGGCCGTGAGTCTCCTCCACCTTGCCAACAGTGGTGACCAGGGAGAAGGTACTTCCTTCTTGAAGAGCTAGGTTAGGTTAGGTTACAAAGCTGTACCTGCCAGACGAGGGCAGCTTAGCTGAAGAGCTAGTGAGGAAGGAAGAGCTAGTAAGGATAGGTTAGGTTACATAGCTGTATCTGCCGAACGAGGGCAGCTTAGCTGGAGCTAATCGGGCCTGCAACTGAAACCAGTAAAGGCAAGCTAGGATGTGTCCCGAAATCTAGGAACAGCATTCTAGGCACTCATGCACGTACGAGGCCAGGCCTTTGGTGTCTGCTTGGCTAGCCTGTTTGAGCTACAAGAGGGGGAGCAAAAGAGTTGACGGTGCTTGACAGGCAAGTTTGCCAAGTCAGCACTCAGGCAATCTAAGAGGACATGCTCTGCATCTTGCACACAGTGCCAGTTGCATTTAGTACAGATTCTAAGCTCATGAGGAGCTCTGTGCTGTTGTCGCCGGAGACGCTTGACATTCAAGTTGTGACCAGAGAGTCTGAGTCTGGAAAGAGCACGCGAAAGATGGTTAGGGATATTGTGTCGTAGGTATGAAGGCAAAGTTGGTTTTGTTGCACGTTTCCGATCATCCCAAAAGCCAATCTGACACCCTATGGGCTTTCCAAAATGGGTGTGATATGTCCCCATGTGTTTTCATGACTCTGCTGAAAACATGTGGAAGGAAGAGCTAGTGAGGCTCACGGCTCTTCTGGCCAATTTTTCTCCTCCCTGTCATGCCAGATTAGTGTCATTGCCAAATCAGTGTCATTATCCATTTGCGGTTAGTTGGTTGGTTGATATTTGTTGTTGTGACTGGATCGCTCTCTTCGATTAATTGTAACCTTCCTCCCTGGAGCCTGGAGCACTCCTCAGAGGCGCTGGCCGCCCGGCCAGGGGCCTGGCGTCCCCATG